>Ga0073934_10007566_pt1 | contig 15005 bp, 11 predicted proteins | sample LarsenN4metaG_FD_76834 | JGI IMG/M metagenome (GOLD analysis project Ga0073934, IMG submission 76834) | Hot spring sediment bacterial and archeal communities from British Columbia, Canada, to study Microbial Dark Matter (Phase II) - Larsen... ...
CGGGCCGCCGATCAGATTCTCCTGCTTGGTGTCCACCGCGCTGGCGCGGCGCTTGTCCACGATCGCGAACTGTCCGCCCAGGTGCTCGACGTGCTGCAGCGACCGCTTGATGCTCCCCTCGTCGGGGCTGACGATCACCAACTGGTCCTGCGGCAGATTCAGGCTGCGGAAGTATTCGTCGAGGATCGGCGCGGCATAGAGGTGATCGACCGGGCAGTCGAAGAAGCCCTGGATCTGCGCGGCGTGCAGGTCCATCGTCAGCACGCGGTCGGCACCGGCCTTGGTGATCAGGTTCGCCACCAGCTTGGCGGTGATCGGCACCCGCCCCATGTCCTTGCGGTCCTGCCGGGCGTAGCCGAAGTACGGCATCACCGCCGTGATCCGGGCCGCCGACGCCCGCTTGCAGGTGTCGATCAGGATCAACAGTTCCATCAGGTTGTGATTGACGGACGGCCCGGTGGGCTGGATCAGGAACACGTCGCAGCCGCGGACGTTCTGATTGAGGCGGACCGAGGTCTCGCCGTCGGGAAAGCTGCTGAGCTCCACGGCCCCCAGCGAAATCCCGAGATAGGCGGCGATTTCCGCGGCCAAGGGAGGATTGGCGCGGCCGCTCAAGAGCACCAGTTGGTCGTACATCAGCATTGGGCGGTCCACCGGGCGTGTCGCCGTCGGCGTTCCCATCGCCGCGGGGGGACATTTCAGCCCGCCACCGCCGGGGTGTCAAGGACGGCGGCGATCATTGCAGCGTCCGCAGGGAACCGGTATCACAGCGAGTTGTCCTCCCGCTGGAGGGAGCCGTGGTGTGCCGGGCAGGATGCGAACCCGTCGATGTCCCGAATTCAAGCGCTGCCGCCGTCGCTGGTGAACCAGATCGCCGCGGGCGAGGTGATCGAGCGGCCGGCGAACGCGGTCAAGGAACTGCTGGAAAACAGCATCGACGCCCTGGCCACGCGGATCGAGGTGGACATCGCCGCCGGGGGGAGCGAGCTGATCCGCATCGTCGATGACGGCGAAGGGATTCATCCCGACGACCTGGTCCTCGCCGTCACCAGCCACGCGACGAGCAAGATCGCCGCGGCGGCGGACCTGTTCGACATCCGCAGCTTCGGCTTCCGGGGGGAGGCGCTGGCGTCGATCGCCGAGGTCAGCCGGCTCCGCCTCCGCAGCCGGACCGCCGACCAGCCGCACGGCTGGGAACTGGAGGTCACGCACGGCCGGTTGAGTCCGCCGGTGGAATGCGGCTGCCCCTACGGCACCACGATCGAAATCCGCAACCTGTTCGAGAACATCCCGGTCCGGCGGAAGTTCCTCAAGAGCGTCGCCACCGAGTTCGGGCAGATCACCGAGCAGTTCACCCGCGTGGCGATCGCGCATCCGCGGCTGCATCTGGTGCTCAAGCACAACGACCGCGTCGTGTACCAGTTGCCTCCCGCCGACCGTCCGCTGGACCGGTTGCAGACGTTCTTCGGCCAGGAACTGACCGACCAGTTGATCGCCGTGGAGTCGGCCCATGCGGGGATCCGGCTGTGGGGGTACGTGGGCCATCCGAGCGTCAGCAAGGCGACGCGGAAACAGCAGTACCTGTTCCTCAACGGCCGCTGGATTCAGGACCGCACGCTGCAACACGCCCTGACGGAGGCGTATCGGGGCCTGCTGATGGTCGGCCGCCAGCCGGTGGCGTTCCTGTTCCTGGAACTGCCGACCGATCAGGTCGACGTGAATGTGCACCCCACCAAGACCGAGGTCCGCTTCCGGGATGCGCAGCAGTTGTACCGGCAACTGCTCTCGACGCTGCGGACGAAGTTCCTCAGTCTCGACCTGCAAAGCCGGCTGACGATTCCCGCGACGCCCGCCACTCCGCTGATGGCCCCCACCTTGCAGCCGGCGCTGGCGTTCGCTCCGGCCCGGATCACGGAGCCCGTGCGACCCGTCGAGCAGGACTTCGCCGCGTGGGCCAAAGATCGACTCGCCCAGTGGACGCCGGACCAGCCGCCGCAACTGGAGCATGCCGCCGACATCGGCCTGGAGGACGAGAAACCCGCCCCCGCCGAGGTTCCTCCGAACGAGATCGCGGCGGCGACCGAAAACACTCCGCCCCCCTCCGCCGCCGAACCGCTGGACGCCAGCCGGGCGCTGCAGATTCACGATTGCTACATCGTGCTGGAAACGTCGGAGGGGATGACGGTCATCGACCAGCACGCGCTGCACGAGCGGATTCTGTACGAACAGTTCCGCGCCCGGGTGCTCGCCGGGGCGGTCGAATCGCAGCGGCTGCTGATGCCCGTGCCGATCGAACTCGCCGCCAAGGAGTCCGCGCTCCTGCTGGAGCACGCCGAACTGCTGAACCAGTTGGGCTTCGGCGTCGAGGAATTCGGCAAGGACACCGTGCTGCTCACCAAACACCCGGTGCTGTTGCGGCGGGTCGAATTGCCGGAGCTGGTCCGCGATCTCGCCGAGCGATTGGAATCCAACGGCACGGCGTCCCCCACGCGGCGGGATCTGCTGGACGAGTTGCTGCACATGATGTCGTGCAAGGCGGCGGTCAAGGCGGGGCAGCGGTTGTCGCCGGAGGAAATCGACGCGCTGTTGCAGCAGCGGCACCTGATCGACGACGCCCATCACTGCCCCCACGGCCGGCCGACGGCGCTGACGTTGTCCCGGGCGGAACTGGACCGGCAATTCGGGAGGCTGGGGTAATGTAGAACCGTTGCAACCCGCCGCGGCGGCGGTCATTGTGGTGTCAGTTCCGGTGAATGGACGATATCCGTCAGAAGCCCACGGGTTGCAACCCGTGGGCTTCGGTCCATGTGTTCATCCTGCCAATAGATTTCATTCCATGATTTGCGTCAGTATTGCCCGCACGCGACACCGGATGATGATCGCCGAACACCAGGCGCTGGCCCAGCGGGGGGCGCAACTGGTGGAATTGCGAGCCGACTGGCTGTCGCGCGGTCCGGATTTGACGCGGTTGCTCGCCGAGCGGCCGACGCCGGTGGTGTTTACCTGCCGGCGACCGGTGGACGGCGGCCGCTGGTCGGGGACCGAGGACGAGCGGCAGACGCTGCTCCGTTCGGCGATTGTCGCCGGGGTGGATTACGTCGATCTGGAACGGGACATCGCTCCCAAGATTCGGCGGTATGGCAAGACGAAGCGGATCGTCAGCCACCACGACTTCCAGCAGACGCCGGACGACCTGGAAGAGATCTACGCCGGGATGACCGAGCTGGACGCCGACGTCCTGAAAGTCGTCACGATGGCCAACACGCCGGCGGATTGCGTGCGGCTGCTGAAGCTGGTGAAGGACGCCCCCAAGCCCACGGTGGCGTTCTGCATGGGGGAATTCGGCGTCGCCAGCCGGCTGTTGTGCGGGCGGTACGGCGCGCCGTTCACCTACGCGACGTTCAGCTCGGAGCGGGAGATCGCTCCGGGGCAATTGTCGTTCGAGCACATGACGTCGCTGTACCATTACGACCAGATCGGTCCCAAGACGCAGGTGTTCGGCGTGCTGGGAGACCCCATCGGCCACAGCCTCAGCCCTTTGCTGCACAACAAGGCGATGCGGCATCTGGGGATCGACGGCGTGTACCTGCCGCTGCGCGTGCCCCCCGATGCCTTTGACGCCACGCTGGACGAGTTCCGCTGGCTCGACATCCGCGGCTACAGCGTCACCATTCCGCACAAGGAGGCGGCGCTGGCCAAGTTTCCGGATTGCGAAGACATCGTCCGGCAGATCGGCGCGGCGAACACGATCTATCGGGACGATGGCGGCCAGTGGCGGTCAGCCAACACGGACTTTTCCGCGGCCCTGGAGAGCCTGAAGCTGGGCCTGAAAGACTCGGCGATGGACACCTTCGAGGGGAAGCGGGTGCTGATGCTGGGGGCGGGCGGCGCGGCCCGCGCCATCGCCTTGGGGCTGATCCACCACGGGTCGGCCCTCGTCATCGCCAGCCGGACGACGGACCGGGCAAAACGCCTGGCGACCGAACTGGGCTGCCGCTACGTCACCTGGGAGAATCGGGGGAGCGAAGGCTGGGACATTCTGGTCAACTGCACGCCGGTGGGGATGTATCCCAACCTGGACGACACGCCGTTCCCGGAGAACTGGCTGCGGGAGGACGGCCTGGTGTTCGACACGATCTACAACCCCGAGCAGACGCTGCTCATCAAGCAGGCCCGCGAGCGGAATTGCCGGACGGTGACGGGAATCGAGATGTTCGTCCGCCAGGCCGCCGAGCAGTTCCGGCTGTTCACGGGGCGCGAGCCGCCGGTGGACTTCATGCGCGAGACGTTGCGGACCGGCATTTCCCCCGTGCGGGTGCATTGATACGAAGATACGAAAGGAAAGAGAACCACGAAGGCTCAAAGGACGCGAAGGAAAGCAAGAAGCGGTTGGCCACGAAAAGGCACAGAAGTCCCAGGAGAATCGAAGAGATCCCTTTCCGAGCATGGCTTTTGTGTTTCTTGTGCCTCTTGGGGCTGACGTTTCATTCCCTGCTTTCCTTCGCGCCTTCGCGGTTTTCTTCTTCCCCATGATTGTGACGCTGATCGGCTATCGCGGGACGGGCAAGACGTCGATCGCGCCGCGGCTGGCGGAGCGGCTGGGGCTGTCGTGGATCGACGCCGACCCGGAACTCGAACGCCGCGCCGGCCGCAGCATTCGCGACATCTTTGCGAACGATGGCGAACCGGAGTTCCGCCGCCTGGAACGGGAAGTCCTGGTCGATCTGCTGTCGCGGGACAATCTGGTGCTGGCCGTCGGCGGGGGGGCGATCCTGAATCCGGACACGCGGCGCGATTTCCGCCGCGCGGGACCGGTGGTCTGGCTGCAGGCCGATGCCGAAACGCTTGCGGCCCGGATCGCCGGCGATCCCACGTCGCCGGGGCGACGGCCGAATCTTACGGCGGCCGGCGGCCTGGACGAAATCCGCGCGCTGCTCACTCAGCGCGAACCGCTGTACCGCGAGACGGCGACGCTGACGGTCAACACGGTCGGCCGGAACCTGGACGAGCTCGTTGCGGAAATCATCGCCGGGCTGGCCCTGCCGTCGCGGAGCGCATCGTGATCCTGTTCGACACGCCGCCGTGGATCATGGGAATCACGCTGTTCCTGTTCGGGGCGTGCATCGGCAGTTTTCTCAACGTCTGCATTTACCGGCTGCCGCAGCACGAAGATGTCTGGCGGGCGTGGTCGGGGTTGGGGCATCCGCCGTCCACCTGTCCGTATTGCCGGACGCGGATTCTGTGGTACGACAACATCCCGGTCCTCGGCTGGCTCTTCATCGGCGGCCGATGCCGATTCTGCCGCCACCGCATCTCGTTCCGCTATCCCCTGATCGAATTGCTGAACGGGCTGTTGTGGGTCGGGCTGTACCTGGCCATTGTGCCGGCGGGTTATACGGCCCAACTGTCCGAAAGCAGCCTGGCGACGCCGCTGGGGCCGTTGTCGGCGGACATGCCCCATCGCGACCTCGTGTTCTGGCTGCACGTGCAGTACGCGTACTTTCTGGTGCTGGCGGAAGCGCTGGTGGTGGCGTCGTTCATCGACTTCGACCTGCAGATCATCCCCGATTCGGTCACGCTCCCGGCGATGATTGTGGGACTGCTCGGCAGCCTGACGGGCCGCGTCTACCTGACGCCGGTCTGGTTCCAGGATCCGGAGGTGCTGACCGCCTTCTGGGAGCTGTTTCTGGCTCCGGGGCAACCCGTGCCGGTGTGGATGCAGATTGCGGTCCCGGCCTGGTGTCGGTCCTGGCCGTTGGTTCACGGACTCATGGTCAGCCTGACCGGTCTGGTGGTGGGCGGGGGGATCGTGTGGTTCGTGCGGATCGCCGGTCAGTGGGTGTTCCGGCGGGAGGCCATGGGCTTCGGCGACGTGATCCTGATGGCCATGATCGGCAGCTTCCTCGGTTGGCAGGCCACGGTGGTGGTGTTCTTTCTGGCGCCGATGTGCGCTCTGGTCACCGTCGCGGCGACGTGGCTGTTCTCGCGGCAACGCGAGATTCCGTTCGGGCCCTACCTGAGCCTGGCGGCGTTGCTGGTGCTGTTCGGCTGGCAGACGCTGTTCGAGGCGACCGAGCGGTGTTTCGGGCTGGGTCCGTACCTGCCCGTGCTGGGACTGCTGATGTCCGGCCTGCTGGTGGCCGTCTTGTGGATCGTGCAGGGGCTCAAATGGGTGCTTGGCATCCCGCTCTATGATGCGGAGTGGGGGGGCGAATGGACGTCGGCCGACCAGTTGACGTACATCGCCAACCGCGACCCCGATGCCGGCCGCGGCGGCCTGGCTCCGCGCGAGTGGCCCGGGGCCGCCGCCGGCCGCGGCGTGCTGCACCAGAAACGCTGGCTGGGTCGCTGACGCGGCGAACCTCGGCGGCGACGGGTGAGTCCCCACGTCGCGGACGGCGACGAATTCGGGTACGCTGTGGCCGACTCGGATCCCCCGGTGAACGACAGGCGACGCTGCGGCATGATGACGATTGTGGACTACGGCATGGGCAATCTGCGAAGCGTGCAGAAAGCCTGCGAAAAAGTCGGCTGCGAGGCCCGGATCGTCGCCGATCCCGACGCCGTCGCCGCCGCAGACAAGCTGATCCTGCCCGGCGTCGGCGCCTTTCGGGACGCCATCCACGAGTTGCAGCGGCTGCATCTGGCCGAGCCGATCGTCGAGCACATTCGCCGGGACAAGCCGTTCCTCGGGATCTGTCTCGGCCTGCAACTGCTGTTCGACATGAGTTACGAAGACGGCGAATGGCCGGGCCTGGCGGTGTTCCGGGGCGATGTGGTGCGGTTTCCGGCCGATCCGGCGCTCAAGGTGCCGCACATGGGCTGGAACACGTTGCGGCGCGAACAGCCCGACATTGCCTTGCTTCGCAACGTGCCCGCCGACGCTTCGGTCTACTTTGTCCACAGCTACTACGTGCGGCCGCAGGAGGCATCGCTGGTGGCCACGCGCACCGATTACGGCGTGTCGTTCGTCTCGATGATCGCCCGCGGCCGCGTCTTTGCCACGCAGTTTCACCCGGAGAAAAGCCAGAAGGTGGGGCTGCAGTTGCTGAAGAACTTTGCCGAACTGCGGGCATGATTTGTCGGTGGTCCGTTGTCAATTCTGAAGAGTGATATCTGTGGCATTCGATGCGATTTTCAACGCTGGGCAACATCTCCCGCAGTCAGTCGTCGCCTTCGCTTCAGCCGCGAGGCGGCGAAAGAACGTAGCCCCCGGCGTGAGCCGGGGGAAAGCGTCGACCACAGAACCGCAGCCGCGGAGCGGCGACAGAAGCTGTCGCACCAAGTCGGTTCTGCCGCCGCTCCGCGGCTTGAGAATACATGTTGCCGCTCCCCCCGGCTCACGCCGGGGGCTACGGTCTGCGCGCCCCGCTGGGGCTGAAGACCAAAGACCGATGACGCAGCCAGAGCAATTCCTCACAGTATCGGAACGCTCATTTCTGACCACGGACCACTGACCTCAGATGCAGATTCTTCCCGCGATTGACCTGCGCGGCGGCCGGTGCGTCCGGTTGCGGCAGGGGGACTATGCCCAGGAAACCGTGTTCGGCGACCAGCCGGCGGAAATGGCCGTCCGCTGGGTCGGCGAAGGGGCGCCGTGGCTGCACCTCGTCGATCTCGACGGCGCCAAGGCGGGCCGGCCGGTCAACGTCGACGCCATTCGCAGCATCGTCGCGTCGGTCAAAGTGCCGTGCGAACTCGGCGGCGGGCTGCGCGACGACGAATCGGTGCGGTTGATGCTGGACGACGTCGGCGTGGACCGAGCCATCATCGGCACGCAGGCGCTCAAGCAGCCGGACTGGTTTCGCGAGCTGGCCAAGCGGTATCCCGGCCGGATCGCCCTCGGGCTGGACGCCCGCAACGGCCTGGTCGCCACCGCGGGCTGGCTGGATGTCTCGCAGACGCCGGCATTCGACCTGGCCGCACAGTTCGCCGACCTGCCGCTGGCGGCGATCATCTACACCAACATCGCCAACGACGGCATGATGCAGGGCATCGACGCGGGCACACTCGCGGACCTGGCGCAACTCTGCACCCTGGGCGTGCCGGTGATCGCCTCCGGCGGCGTCACCACGCTGGACGACATCCGCCGGCTGCTCGACATTCGCCGGCAGTCGCCGCACCTTCTGGGCACGATCGTCGGCCGGGCGATCTACGAAGGAACCATCCGTGTCGCCGACGCCGTCGCACTGGCGTCTGCCGGTTGAGGCGCGCCGGGATCGTCAGCGACCGGAGAACATCCATGGACGCAGCGTCCAGCGATCATCGTCGCGGGGTCTGGTGCGTGTTGGCGGCGTCGGTGCTCTGGGCGTGCACGGGGGTGATCGTCAAGAGCCCGTGGATGACCACGTTGCCGCTGGAATCGCGCGGGGTGGTACTGTCCTGCTATCGCGCGCTGTTCGCGGCGGCGGCGCTGCTGCCGCTGGTGGCGTGGGGCCGCGTCCGGTGGCGGTGGGGGCTGGTGCCGCTGGCGGTTTCGTTCGCCTTGATGAATGTTCTGTACCTTACGGCGGTGACGCGGACGACGGCGGCCGCCGCGATCTTCCTGCAGTACACGAGCATCGGCTGGTCCGCGCTGGGAGGCGTCTGGCTGTTTGGAGAACACTTCCGCCGGGATCAGCTCGTCGCCACGCTGGGAGCGGGACTGGGCATCGGCGTGATTGCGGCGGGAAGCTGGGCGGGCGAGTACTTCGCGGGCAACATCCTCGCGGTGGCCAGCGGCGCGGCCTACTCCGGGGTTGTCCTGTCTCTGCGGTTCCTGCGAGACGAGGACGGTAGCTGGCTGGTGCTGCTTGCGCATCTGGCGGCCGGCATGGTCCTGTGGCCGTGGCTGCCCGTGACCGCGACGACCCTGACTTCCTCCCAATGGGGTTCCGTGGCCCTGATGGGGGCGGGCTTGATGGCCTTGCCGTATTGGCTGTTTGCGCGGGGTTTGCGGACGGTCACAGTGCAGGAGGCGGCGCTGTTGCCGCTGATCGAGCCGGTGCTCAATCCCTGCTTGGTGTGGCTGGCCTGGCGGGAACCGGTGGATCGCTCGACTTGCCTGGGGGGTGGCCTGATTCTGGGCGGGCTGCTGCTGAAATCGTTGATGGCCCGGCGGTTGCCGCCGGCCGCCGGATTTTCGGCCAGCGGGGGCCGTTGAATGCCCGCAAAGGCGGCCCCCGACCAGACCCGTTTGCCACATCATCAGTTATGACCTAGGCTTTTCTAGTCACACCACGGGCGGAGGGCGTTCCCTCCCCGGGTGTCGGGTGTTCACGGGCCACTGGAGGTGTCCGGTGACGGTGGCGTCCAGCGAATATCTCAATGCACCGCTGCCCCAACTCAGAGTCGGTGCGCAGCTGCATTGCCCCATTTACGACGCCCGGTCGAGCCGCCGTCCGCTGCTGCTCGCGGCCGGGGCCACGCTGTCGGAAACGCAACTCCGCGCGCTGCAGCAGCGCGGGGTGACGGAAGTTCTGGTTCACGCCAGCGAATTCGATCGGGTCGTGGTCGATGGACAAGCCCTCGCCGCTCGGTCGGAGCCCGTCCCCCAACCCGCGGCCGACAAACGCGCCCGGTCCCTGGTTCCCGGTTGGCGGAACGATCCGGATTCGTTTTTGCATTCCGTCCGCCGCCCCGAGACCCTGGCCCGCGATCCGCAACGCGCGGCCGAATACGAACGAACGTACGCCCAGGCGGTCGAGACGACGCGCTCCATCGTCGATCGTCTCGTCGCACACCGGGAACTCAAAACCTGCCTGATCCAGGACGTCTCGCAGCGCAACCTCAACGAAATCGCCGACGACCTCGACGAGTTTCTGTTTCGCGGACTGCGGCCGGTCTGCTCCGACTATCCGAGCCGCCACAGCCTGCAAACCGCCATGCTGGCCGCCTCCATGGGAACCACCATGGGCCTGCGGGCCGACGAGCTCATGGAGCTCGCGTTTGGCTGCCTGCTGCACGATGTCGGCATGCTGCTCGTGCCGCAGGAAATCCTGAATGTCGCCGGCCCGATGACCCCCACGCAGCGGCTGGAGATTCAGAAGCACCCCATCTATTCCGCGGACCTGATTCAGAACTGCCGAGACGTCCCCCCGGGCGCCAGGCACGTCGTCTACCAGATGCACGAACGGATGAACGGCAGCGGCTATCCGCGGCAGCGAACGGGACCGCAGATCCACCCGCTGGCGCGCATTGCCGCCATTGCCGACATGTACCTGGCGCTGGTCTCGCCCCGTCCCTTCCGTCCGCCGCTGGAACCGTACCGGGCCATCGAAAAGCTGCTGTTCTCGACCCGTCAGGGGTTGTTCGATGCCTCGGCGGTCCGCGCCCTGATCCACACGGTCTCGGTGTTTCCCATCGGCTCCGGCGTCCAACTCAGCGACGGCCGCACCGCACGCGTCATTCGCGGCAATCGGGACCAGTTTGCCCGCCCGGTGGTGCAGATCGTCGAACCGGGTCAGTCGGCCGATACCGGCGAAGTCGTCGATCTGTGCGCCTCGACCGAGCTGACGGTCGTGGCCACCGCGCAGCTTCCGGACGACGCCGCGACTCCGGCGAAGCTCGCCGTCAGCGTGTGACAGCCGGCCACTCGTCGGCGACCTCGGCGGCCAGTTCTTCGTACGCCGCATCGTCGAATGACAGCGTAACGGTGATCCGCAATCGCGAAGTTCCCTGAGGCACGGTGGGGGGGCGAATGGCCCCGACGAGATAGCCCCGCTGCTCCAGTCGTTCGGCCAGCTGCACGGTCTCACACGGGTCGCCGACAACGAGCGGCACGATCGGCCCCACCGAGCCCACCAGCGGCGGTCGTCCCCGGTCGGACAGCCGCGTCCGAAACCGATCGGCGCGCTGCCGCAGCGTGGCGAGCCGTTCCGGTTCCTTTTTCAGAATGTCCACCGCCGCCGCCGCGGCCGCGCAGATCGCCGGCGGCAATGCGGTGGAAAACATCTGCGTGCGGGCCGTGTTCCACAGGTACGTAATCAGTTCCTCGGAGCCGGCCACGAATCCGCCCAACGTGCCCAGCGCCTTGCTCAGCGTGCCGATCCGCACGGCGACACGGTGTTCCACTCCCAGCAGCTCGCACACGCCGCGGCCATGCTCGCCGAAGACGCCGGTCGCGTGGGCCTCGTCGACGATGAGATTCGCGTCATACCGCTCAGCAAGATCGCACAGGTCGGGCAAGGGGGCGAGATCGCCGTCCATGCTGAAGACGGAATCGGTGACGAGGAACCGCCGCCGATAACCGGCCGCCTGCGCAAGATGTCGCTGCAGTCCGTCGAGATCGTCGTGCCGATACACCCGCAGCTTCGCACCGGACAGCCGGCAGCCATCAACAAGACTCGCATGGTTGAACCGGTCGCAGAAAACGACGTCCTGCTCGCCGGCGAGCGCCGCAACCGTGCCGATGTTGGCCGCCATCCCGGTCGGAAACAGCATCGCCGCGGGCTGGCCCTCGAACTCGGCGAGCGTCCGCTCCAGCCGCGCGTGCCACTCCGTCCGTCCGCAGACCAGCGCGCTGCCCCGTGCCCCGACGCCGTACTCGCGCAATGCCGCCTCCGCGGCGGCGACCACGCGCGGATCGTTCGCGAGGCCGAGGTAATCGTTCCCCGCAAAGTTCCGCACCCTTTGGCCGTCGATCTCGCACCAGCCGTCCGGTAGCACCCGCAGTTCACGCCGCCGACGAAGCAGCCCGGCGTCGGACAACGCTTGCAACTCCGCGGCAAACCACGATGACATGGCGACCGCCTAAAACAGCGAAATCGCGTGGTTGCTCAGCCGCTCGTAACCCGTGGCGGTGATGAGGTAGTTGTGCTCGATGCGGATGCCGCCGATCCCTTCCACGTACAGGCCCGGCTCCAGCGTGATGACATCCCCCTCCATCAGGAAGTCGTCGCTTTCGGGGACCAGGATTGGCGGCTCCGGATGCGCCAGACCGATGCCGTGTCCCGCGTGGTGGGCAAACTTGTCGGCCAGGCCGGCGTCCCGGATCGGTTTCTCGACGGCGTCGAACACGTCGCGGGCCTTGGCGCCGGCCCGCAGGGCTTTCTCGCCGCTCTGCATCGCGGCCGTGACGACGTCGTACAGATGCCGCTGATGCCCGTTCGGCTCGCCGACCGCCAGGGTGTTGGTGAAATCGCCGCGATAGCCTTCCAGCACCACGGAGTAATCGAGCACGAACAGGTCGCCGGATTGCAGCTTGTAGTCGGTCGGCAAGCCCCCCTGTTTCGGCTTCGCCGGCGTGCACGCGCGGAAGTCGCCGTAGACCAATCCCGGCCGGCCCGCCGCCGCGAGGGCCGCGTTTTGCACTTCGCGGTACACCTCGAACTCGGACACCCCCGGGCGCACGACTTCCCGCGCCCACAGCTGCCCCGCCTCGCCGGCCCGCATGCATTCCCTGAGCAATGCGATCTCGTCGGCCTCCTTCTGCCGCCGCAGCGACCGGATCACGGTTCCCAGATCGACCGGATCCCGCCGCGCCTGGCTGCGCGACTCCTTGCGAACCGAGTGCGCCTCGTGATCGAGTCCCAATTGTTCGAACGCGCCGACGGGCAGCCACTCGGCTTCGACGGCCCCGAGGCGTCCGTACAACCGCTCGGAAACCTGCTGCGCGGCCTGCAGCAGGGCATGATCGCGGTTCATCACCGAGTGCTTGTGGTCGTACCAGCGGACCATCACCTCGTCATCGACGAACGGCTCGCCGACGCGCGACCGCAGCGCGAAGTTGTCCCCCAGCAGCGTCGCCTTGCCGGCCCGCTCCAGCAGCAGCCAGGCCCGTTCGCCGCCGGAGAAGCTCAGCGGGTGGACCAGGAAGTTCGAGAAATAATGCACGTGCCGCGGATCGGCGATCAGCACCCACTCGAGATCGGCGGGCAGAATCGACCACAACCGTTGGCGTCGGGAGAGGCAACCGTCTTTGGTGAGCATGTCAGGTCTCGGCGGCGATAGTTCGCCCCCGGTCTCCCGACCGGGGGCCGAATGTGATAACGACCGTCAGTGGCGATTCGGCCCCTCGTCGGGAGACGGAAGGCCAAATGTTTCGATCAATGCACGCCGTTCGCGGCCAGCCAGCGTTCGGCATCGAGCGCCGCCATGCAGCCTGTCCCGGCCGACGTGATCGCCTGCCGGTAATAGCTGTCGGCGACGTCCCCGGCGGCGAAGACCCCCTCCACGCTGGTGCAGGTCCGGAACATCTGCGTCCAGACGATGTAGCCCTTGTCGTCGATCTTCACCTGGCCGTTCAGGAAGTCCGTGTTCGGCGTGTGGCCGATGGCGCAGAACATCCCCGTCGCGTCCAGCGTCTCCCCGGCATTGGACTGACGGTTCCTGATCCGCACGCCGGTGACGCCGGCCTCGTCTGTGCCCAGGACTTCCTCGACCACCGAATTCCATTTGACGTTGATCTTGGGGTTCTCCAGCACCCGCTCGGCCATGATCTTGCTGGCCCGGAATTCGTCGCGGCGATGGATGATGTACACCGTCGAGGCGAACTTGGTCAGATAGCTGGCCTCCTCCATCGCGCTGTCGCCGCCGCCGACCACCACCAGCGGGTTGTTGCGGAACCGCGGCAGGGCGCCGTCGCGCACGGCACAGGCGTAGACGCCCCGGTTCTTGTATTTCTCCTCCGACGGCAATCCGAGGTAATTGGCGCGCGCCCCCGTGGCGATGATGAGCGTGTGCGCCTCGACCTCCTGCCCCTCCAGCGACTTCAGCTGGAACGGCCGCCGCGACAGGTCGACGCTGACGATGTCATCGGTGATCACCCGCGTGCCGAAGTTCTTCGCCTGCTGCCGCATCAGCTCCATCAATTCGGGGCCGGTGATGCCGTGCGGCGACTTGGCATCGCGGTAGGGGACGAGGTGTTCCGGGACGGCCGATTTGATGAATCCCGCGACGTCCCCCTCGGGGAAACCGGGGTAGTTTTCAACTTCGGTCGTCAACGACAACTGCCCCAGGGGAAGCGTCCCTTTGAGCCGGTTGTCTTCGGTCTGGGCCCCCTCAAACACCAGGGGTTCAAGGTTCGCCCGGGAAGCGTAAATCGCCGCCGACCACCCGGCCGGCCCCGATCCGATGATTACCACGCGTTCCGTCACCGTCTGCTCCTGCAGGCTGATGGCTGTATGACATCCTGATTTGTCCGCACGATACCCCGGCGGAATGAGCGGAACAACCGAGCGCTTGCAACCGAGCGGGCTCCGGGACACGATACGAAAACCCCTCATCCCTCTCGCTTGGCACCCTGGGCGACTTCATGACCAATACCATCGACGCGACACGCCGTGATTTTCTCGGTCTGGCCGGATTGAGCGCCGCGGCGCTCGTCGCCGGCTGCCAGCCTTCCGGCCCGGCCGGTTCCACGTCGGCCGCCGCCACCGATCCGGCGCTGCGGCCGCTGCGGGCCTGCTTTTCCAACGCGGGCCTGCAGAGCACCTGGTGCGCCCTGGGCAAGAAGACCGCCGAGCTGTGGGGCAAGCTGCTGAACGTTGAGATCGAGTGGGTCGACGGGGAGTTCGACCCCGAGAAGCAGCGGAACAAGATCGACGCCATCGTGCATCGCGACTGGGATTTCTGCTGCTTCCAGGCGGTGCAGATCGACTCGCTCGCCGAACCGACGAAGCGGCTCAAGGAACGGAACATCCCCGTCATCTCGATGGACACGCTGCTGGTCGAAATGGACCAGATGCGCGACACCGGCGTGTGGTGCGAGGTGACCCCGGACCACGTCAACATGGCCGAAATGGCGGTCGGCCACTTGATGAAGAAGATCGGCGGGAAGGGGAAGGTCATCCACATCGGCGGGCTGAGCGCCCACAGCGGCGCGGTCGGCCGCAAGCAGGGTTTCGAGAACGTCGTCGCCCAGTTCCCCGAGGTGGAGGTCATCGGCGGGGGCGTGCGGTGGTGCGACTGGAAGAAGGAAAAGGCCCGCAACACGTTCGAGTCGCTGCTGCAGCAGGAAACCACACCGATCGCCGGGGCCTTCTTCCACAGCGACGACATGGCGCTGGCCTGCGTGGACGCCGTGA
>Ga0073934_10007571_pt1 | contig 14993 bp, 11 predicted proteins | sample LarsenN4metaG_FD_76834 | JGI IMG/M metagenome (GOLD analysis project Ga0073934, IMG submission 76834) | Hot spring sediment bacterial and archeal communities from British Columbia, Canada, to study Microbial Dark Matter (Phase II) - Larsen... ...
GCGGCGCCATCGATGCCTATTACGCTCCGGTGCTGCTCGGCCGGGACCCGTTCCAAGTCAAAAAGATCTGGCATGACCTTTATTGGTCACCCCTCCACTGGGTGGGGCGACTCGGGATCACGACCATGGCGATGGCCGCCGTCGATATCGCCCTCTGGGACTTGATCGCCAAAGCTGTGGGGAAGCCGCTCTGGAGAGTCCTGGGGGGCGCCAAGGACCAGAAGATCAAGACCTACAACACGGACGGCGGCTGGCTGAACAAGTCCGTGGATGAATTGCTCGAGGACATGAAGCGGATCCTCGATCACGGCTGGACCGCGGTCAAGATGAAGGTGGGGAAACCCGACCCCAGAGAAGACTTTGACCGGGTGCGTCGCGTGCGAAAAGCCCTTGGGGAAAACATCGATCTGATGCTTGATGTCAATCAGACTTGGGATTTGAACACAGCGACGGTGTGGGGAAAACGCCTGGAGGAGTTTCACATCAACTGGCTCGAGGAACCTCTCCACCCCGAGGATATCCGGTCCCACCGGATTCTGGCAAAGGAACTGAACATCCCCATCGCTCTCGGCGAGCACATTTACACCCGTCAGGCGTTCCGCGATTACTTGCTGGAAGAGGCCGTCGAGATCGTTCAGGTGGATGTCACCCGCGTCGCGGGCGTAACCGAGTGGCTGCAGGTTGCTGACCTGGCTGCCTGTTTCAACGCTCCGGTCGTACCACATACGGCCGACGCAGGACAGGTCCATCAACACCTAGTCGCGGCAACACTGAATTCTCCCATGCAGGAATACATCCCGATTGCCGCCGACCTATTCCTCCATCCCTTGGACATTCGCGAGGGCTACCTGTATCTGTCGGAGGCGCCCGGGGCATCTACGGAATTTGTTCCTGAGTCTTTTGAGAAATACCGAGTGGCATGAGGAAGGAATGTACGCACCCGAGACATATGCCGCAGCCCTGGGCCTCATGCTCATGAGCGTGGCCTGCTGGGGGTCCTGGCCCAATCTCCTCAAAGCGCTCCCCAACTGGCGCCTGGAGTACTTCTATTTGGATTATACGTTTGGGTTCCTGCTTACCGTGCTGGTTTGCGCGGCAACTCTGGGTTCAGATGGCTTGGTCGGCACTGATTTCGTGCAGCGGCTGTTCCAGGCAGGAGGTCGGGAAGTAGGCCTCGCCTTGCTGGGAGGGTTTCTTTGGAACCTGGGGAACGTGCTCTTGTTGACCAGCATAATGATCGCCGGGCTGGCTGTCGCATTCCCCATTACTATTGTCCTAGCCCTGGTTCTAGGAGTGGGCATGAGTTATTGGGCGAACCCTATCGGTGAGGTGCACTGGCTGGCGGGCGGTGTGGTGATCTTGGTGGCCGCCGCCGGTATGAATGCGGCAGCCTATCAGCGCCTAAGCGCGCCCTCCAGCTCGAGCAAACCCCGGGCGATTGCCTTGGCACTTCTCGCAGGGGTTATGATTGGCTTGTTCCCACCGTTTGTGGGCGCTGCCATTAGTAGTCAAACGCCCCTGGATCCTTACTCGGTCTCGCTGTGCTTCGTGGCGGGGGCATGTGTCGCGACACTTGTGGCCGTGCCTGCCCTGCTGGCTCGTCCCTTGATCGGGAATGTCGCAAGCTTACGAGGGTACGGCGAAGGGAAGGGGGCTTGGCATTTGATGGGACTTGTCGCAGGAGCGATCTGGTGTCTTGGAACGGTTGTGAATTTTGCGTCGGCTGGAATGGTCGGCATTGCGATCAGTTGGGCAATTGGAAGCGGCGCGCCGATGGTAGGGGCCCTCTGGGGTATCTTCTATTGGAAGGAATTCGCTGGCACCGGGCGCGCCGCCAAGATCCTAATTGGCCTCAGCTTGGGCTTGTACGTCGCGGGAGTAGCAGCGGTTGCCGTGGCTTACTAGAGCCACATCGGTTCTGTATTGCGGAATGAGAGGCCGTAGTCTAGCATGTGGTGGGCGCCTTAACGCGGCAGGGATTGACCTGGAAACTGCTCGATGGCTGGCTGAAGGGTCGGGCCCTATTCTCGTTGGGGAATAGGATGAAGGCAATTGCGGCCTGCATGGGGATGCGACCGGTTGCCCTCTACTTTTTCGAAGAGCGGAGGAGGCTTCTTGGCATTCTCAAAGCAACCACGGCGCGGGCGGAAGCGTGAGGGATTGAAGCTCTCCGGGGACAACAAGTATCCGGTTAAGTCGCTGATCAAGGCGCTCAGCATCTTGGAGTACATAGGGGCCTCCGACACTGGAGGAAGTCTGACCGAGATTAGTGAGACCTTGAAGATTGGTAAGAGTACTGTGCACAGACTTCTGGCAACACTCAAGGACCATGATTTTGTGTGGTTGGATCCGCTTTCGTCCCGTTACATCCTGGGAGCAAGGTTCATGCAACTCAGCGGCAAATTGACCCGGCAAAGCATCTTGATCCGGTACGGGGAACCGATTTTGTCCAAGCTAGCTAAGGCCACCAATGAGACTTGCAACCTCGGCGTGCTGGATGGCCGAGAGGTGCTCTATCTCATCATGAAGGAATCCAAGAACCCGCTGAGGATGAGTGGGCAGGTAGGGAAAAGGCTGCCGGCACATTGTACGGCTCTGGGCAAAGCCCTCCTCTCGGACCTCTCGCAGGAAGAACTGACGCGCCTCTATGCCAACAAGCAGAAATTGGACACGCTGACCCCCAACAGTATCTCTACTCTGGCGGAGCTCGCCGAACACCTTCAAAAGGTTCGGCAGACGGGCCTAGCCTTCGACAACGAGGAAATCTATCCCGGGGTCGTCTGCGTTGCCGCGCCTGTACGAGGCGACCGGGGCAAAGTGATTGCTGCCGTGAGCGTGTCCTTTCCGAAGCATCGCATTGATCCGGCCATGTTGGAGGATTTCAAATCCCTCTTGTCAAGTTGCGCTAGCGAGCTGTCGCAACAATTAGGTTCTCCGACACGGGGGAAAGCGGAGGATGTTGCTTGAGCATATCGCCAGATTCCTGCCCTTCGAACCGCTTGGGGAAGAATTCCCTGAAGAGTAAGCTCCAATCCCAGGGCTTCGTGGTGGGCACATTCCTCGAAATTCCTTCTCCGCCATTGGTGGAATTGCTCGGCTTGGCAGGCTTCGATTTCGTGGTGATTGATCGCGAACATGGCTCGATCGATCTAAGGGACACGGAGGAACTGATCCGTGCGAGCCTTTCAACTCAAGTCTGCCCTATGGTGCGGGTCCCAAACTGTGAAGCCGTAGTGATTAGCCAGACGCTCGATATGGGGGCTGCAGGCGTGCACGTTCCCCACATCACCTCCGTGGAGATGGCCGAGGTAGCCGTGCATGCCAGCAAGTACTTCCCCATGGGTCGGCGCGGACTCCAACCCTACGTGCGCGCGGCCAGCTATCGCGCCTATGACACCCACGAGTACCTTGCGTCCGTGGACGGCGACACGGTGATCGTGGCGCAGGTCGAAGGAGAACAGGCCTTGACGGAGCTAAGCGGCATCGTCGCTGTGGAAGGCGTGGATGTGGCGTTCATTGGCCCCTATGACCTGTCACAATCTCTCGGCATACCCGGCCAAGTCAAGCATGCTCGCGTTCAGAACGCGATGGCGGAGGCCATTCGGAACGCGTGTAAGGTTGGAAAATCCATCGGCACTTACTGCGACGATGTGGAGACCGCCATCGAGTATCGAAACCTCGGGATCTCCTATCTTACCGTGAGTATCGATGCCCACATTTTCCTTTCGGGTGCGCGGTCCTTAGTCTCGGGACTGAAAGCCTCGGTTGCGCAGAAATAGGTTTGCTGTCCACTTCTCCCCTCCCTGGAAGACCTGATCGAGAGAAGACGAACAGCCGTTGCTGCGAGGAGGGAAATAGTCTTGACATTCCGCCTGGGGCAAAATAACATTCGTTCCGCATCTTGCTATGTAATTCTATATCTCAGAACTCATGCTGGAGGAGACGACGGGCCGGTCCTAAAATGCGCGGGCGCGCCACTGCCGGGTCTTGGAGTCCGAATCGTTAGTCTGGTTAGTTCTTGTCCCGCTCAGATTTCGTCCCCCAACGCGGCAAGCAGCGGCCAAGACTGCTCGCTGCTAGTCTCATCCAGGGCCGGCCAGGGAAGTGCACCTATCGAGGCCGGAAGACAGCAAGCGGTCGGTGCCTAACTGCGGCAGACAAGACCTAGGGAGGGAATTATGGAATTCAAGTTCAGGTTCCAGGAAGTTCAAGACTTCATGAACAAGATGGGGATTCCCGCCCGGGATGCCTATGACCTTCCCACATCGACAAAGCGTTTTCGGGATGGAGCTTGCTATCGCAACGAGATTTCCAGCATAGAGCGACCCTCCACCATGCGCGCCATGCTCGAGGAGGCTCGCGCGTACAAGGTCAAGATCCATCGGGTGATTGCGGTGACGATGGGAGCTACTCTTTTGACCATGGACGAGTTGAGAGACCTGGCACGCATGGCCGATGGCGAGGGGATTGAGCTCGTTGTTCTGCCAGGCCCTCGCGTCATGTGGGACATCGGAAGGATGTCTTCCACTCCGGAAGGAGCTTACAGTGGCATCCGAGTTCGCGGTTCCGACTACCTTTCATACACGCTCGGCGACTTCTTTCGCGCGATGGAGGCGGGAGTCCGTGGCTTCCTGGTTTGGGACGAAGGCTTGCTGATGATCCTGAACGAAATGCGTCTTAAAGGCCTGATACCGCGGGATACATTCTTCAAGGTCTCCGTGTTCACGGGTCATGCGAATGCCGCCGGGGCAAAGGTGGTCCAGAACTTGGGCGCCGACACCATCAATCCCCTGCCGGACCTTACGTTGCCCATGCTGGCCGCAATACGGCAAGCCATTGACATTCCCATGGACCTCCATATTTCCATCTTCGACTCACAGGGGGGGTGGTACCGCGCGTGGGAAGTTCCTGAAATCTGTCGTGTCTGCGCGCCTTGCTATCTCAAACAGGAACCAGGGCGCTCCGTGGCTGACCTCTGCAAGCCCTGGACAAGCGAGGCGATGCTTGCCGACTTGGCCCGCCAGAAAGTGCGCAATGTCCAAATCATGGAAGAGCTCATCCAGCGTCTCCACCCGGAATTGATGCGCGCAGAGATCGACCAAAACAAGGGAGCTCAAGTGATGCCGACCGTGTCGGCCAAAGGATAGGCGATTAGGGGGAATTCATGGTGCAAGGGAGAAATGCGATCCGTCGAGTTCCCGGAGTCCCTAGTTCAAGTGCGAACGCTTTCCTGGTTGATGGATGCTTACCATGCCGTGGTTTGCCACGTGTTATTCCCTCAGGAGGACTTCCGATGACCTACTGCCGACGACCGGTTGCTGAAGAAAGAACCCCGAGCATCTGCTGTCTGGTTGTTGTCTTTTGGGTGATGGCCTGGGCGTCTTCTGCTCCCCTTTGGGCTCAGGACGGGCATCCTGGGGCGGCGGGCCTTCTAGATGGGCTATTTCTTCTCAGAAACACCAAAACCAGCCGCATCTCCTCGTACGACACGAGCGGCGCCAACCGAGACTGGATCGTCATCGGGCCGGGTGAAACGAAAACCTTGGCAGAGATCCCCGGGGCAGGCGTTATCCGGCGGTTCTATTTCGCGCCGCTGGCCGCCGATCGGATGCGCTACCGAAAAGTCATCCTGCGGATGTACTGGGACGGTGCGAAAGAGCCCTGTGTTGAAGTGCCGATGGGCGACTTTTTCGGATCGGGTCTGGGAACGCTGCGGTACTTCAAATCGCTGGTCGTGAACATCAACCCGGGCCTCAGCGAATGGGATTTTGACGGCTTGGTGTCTTATTTCCCCATGCCGTTCGCCAAAGGGGCACGCATCACCCTCGAGAACGACGGAAAGGTTCCCGACCTCCGCCTTTGGTACCACATCGATTTTGAGCAGTATCCTGATGGCCAGTTGCCTCCCCACGTCGGCCGCCTTCACGCGCAATGGCGCCACGTGGTCCGGCCTCCGGTGCGCGAGGGGAATCCCAAGAACACGACTCTCGGAAACGTCGACGTCAAGAATACGACTGGCGAAGACAACTTTCTCATTCTGGATGCCGAAGGGCAGGGGAGCTACGTCGGTCTGTTCCTCACCGTTGATAATACGGCGGGAGGGTGGTACGGCGAGGGTGACGACATGATCTTTGTTGACGGCGCCAAGTGGCCGCCCACTTTCCCGGGCACGGGTCACGAAGAAATCTTCAACAGCGGATGCTGTCCGGACAAGGAATTCTGGGGGCCTTACACCGGGTTCTATCTGATCGAGAACTACAAAGCCAACTTCGGCGGGAAGAACCAGATGTATCGTTTCTATTTGAACGACCCCGTCCATTTCCAAAAGTCCATCCGTGTGACGGTCGAGCATGGGCACGCCAATAACTTCGACAACGATTACACATCAACGGCCTTCTGGTATCAGAAGGACCCTCACAAGGCCTTTCCATCGATGCCGAAAGCCCTCGACCGCCTTCCGGGTTGGCCCGAGGGTGTGGCAGAGGCCCTGGAGCTGGAATCTAAACTCGGCCTGGAACTCCTCACTATGTTGGAGGCTGGCAAAACGAAATTCAGCGCGGCGGACGGGAAACTATTGCAGGAGCTTACCAAGGCGCGGAGTCAGGAATTCCGAGAGCTAAGATACCAGGATTTCATTCGGGATGTGAAGGCGATGGAGCCGATCGTGAGCCGCTATCGGAGTGGGCCTTCGAACAAATAGGTATGGACTTTCAGCTTGGCGAGGCCGGGCGGGATGCGCCCCTTCCACCCATCCCAATCTTCCATGGCTCTCCCTGCACGCAGCCTCAACCCGCGATTGAGCGTTTTCCCACGTATCCGCGAGCTAGCAGCATGACAATTCTCGGAAGATGCCGGAGGCCGTTTTACCCGTGGCGTGGGGGTCTTCGAGTGCCGCGATCCTGCGATTGGATTCACAGCGAAACGCACTCGTTCCCAAGCGCTCGCTTGCGAGGCACTTTGTGAAATCGTATGAACGTGTCATGACGGCGCTGGAGCTCAGGGAGCCGGACCGAGTCCCGATTGTGGAATCGGCCATAAGTCCTCACGTCATCAAAGCACTCTGCCCCCAGGCCAGAGACCGGAATGACTTCGAAGAGATGATGGGGCTCGATGCTGTGTGGGCAGTGGTTCAATTCGACAAGGTTTCCGAGAATGCGGACGGAACCTACATGGACGAATGGGGAGTTTTGTACAAACCCAGCCCCGAGGTCCAGGACCACCCCATCAAGGGGCCGATCGAGAATGTGGATGACCTCGCGAGATATGTTCCTCCTGATCCCGATGCGCCCAATCGGCTTGGAAACCTCCCCCAATTAGTGGCGCGATTCAAAAGCCGGAAGGCAGTCTTCTTCTTGCAGCGTGCCGCCTTCATGTGGTCGGTGTTCCTGAATGGCTTCGACAACCTGTTAATGAATTTTCTCTTGGAGCCTGAATTCGCGCACCGGTTGATGGATATGGTGCTCGACAAGAGCATCCAAATCGCGCGCAATGCTGTCCGAGCGGGAGCGGACGTCATCGTTCTCGCGGACGATTATGCCGGCAATGACGGTCCGTTCTTTTCCCCGGCGGTTTTTAGGGAATTCGTTCTTCCTAGGCTCCAACGGATGGTCGACGCCATTCACGAAGCAGGAGGTAAAGTCCTCAAACATTCCGACGGTAATCTCTGGCCGATCTTGGACTCTATCGTGGATACCGGAATTGACGCTCTGCACCCGATCGAGCCGGTAGCTGGAATGAATATCGGAGAAGTCAAGCGGAGATTTGGGGATAGAGTCTGTCTGATCGGCAATATCGACTGCTCTTACGTTCTTCCCGAAGGGTCCTTGGAGGATGTTGAGGCAGCCGTGAAGGAGTGTATCCTTAAAGCCTCTCCGGGAGGAGGGCATATCATTTCTTCTTCGAACTCGATTCATTCTTCCGTGAAGCCTGAGAATTACCGGAAGATGCTCGAAGCCGTGAAGAAGTACGGGGAGTACCCGATTCGTTGACCGGGACTTCGATGCCAGCCATCCGGATTTGCTTCATCGGCGATTCCATCACGGTTGGAACTGGTGACGAAACGATGTTGGGCTGGCCGGGGCGGGTCTGCGCAGGTGCGCGGGCCGCAGGGCATGACGTGACCGTGTACAACTTGGGCGTCCGCGGAGAGACCTCTGAGCATATCAGGAGCCGCTGGCGGGCTGAGGCTGGGCAACGGCTTCCTGTGGACATGAATTGCGCGTTGGTCTTCGCCTTTGGCCTCAATGATTGCGCCATAGAGAATCAAGTCAGGCGGAGAGTGGAACCGGAGCGGACCGTCGCCAATGCCCGGGCCATTCTTACCGAAGCCAAGGCTTGGCTGCCTTCAATATTCATTGGCCCGACGCCGGTCGATGATACGCGTCTGCCGGCGCAGCTCACGCCGGGCAAGGAAGTGCGGATCTTCAACACCCAGGTTGCGGCGGCGAATCGCGCCCTGGCGAGGGTCGCGGCGGAAGTCGGCGTCCCTTTTCTGGATCTCTTTACACCTTTGACCGCGCAAGCGGAGTGGCGAAATTTGATGCGGCGCGGTGACGGAATCCATCCGCCCGCGCGGGGTTATGAATGGATTGCCCAGTTGGTCGAAGAGTGGAAACCCTGGCGTGATCTTCTGGGACAATCTCCGGGCGCGTGAAGAAAGCATCGGTTGTCCTTGCTCGGGCGAAGGAGGCCGGTTTGCGATTCTCGGCGGCGGTGTTGCACGCAACAGGCGGACCTCTGACCATCGAGGCCGTGGAGCTGAGCCACCTTAAGGCAAGTGATGTTCTGGTCAAGGTCCGCGCGAGCGGTCTCTGTCACACCGATTTTGAAGTCATTCAGGGCAGCCTGAGATTCCCGCTCCCGATCATCCTGGGCCATGAGGGAGCAGGCGTCGTCGAGGCGGTGGGAAGCGCCGTCACCAAGGTCAGGCCCGGCGACCACGTCATTTGCTCGTGGAATCCTTTCTGCGGGCAGTGTTTCTACTGCATTCGCGACCTACCCATCCTGTGCGAGGTTTTCGTTCGCAACAACTCCCAGGGGCAACTCATGGACGGCTCGTCAAGATTGAGCGTCAACGGCTCCAGACTCCACCACTATTGCCTCGTTTCCTCCCACGCCGAATATTGTGTGGTGCCGGAAGTGGGAGCCATACCAGTTCCCAAGGATATCCCTTTGGACCGCGCCTGCCTGATCGGGTGCGGGGTCATGACCGGCGTTGGCGGGGTGACACGAGTGGCGAAGGTTACGGTGGGCTCCAGTGTTGTGACCTTCGGGTGCGGCGCTGTCGGCCTCAACGTGATTCAAGGCGCGCGATTGGTTCAAGCCGCCCTGATTGTGGCTGTCGATGTGGATGACCGCAAGCTCGATATGGCCCGGCTTTTGGGTGCGACCCACACGGTCAACGCCACGTGCGAGGAGCCGGTCGAACGCGTGAGAAGCCTGACGTCGGGGCGGGGAGCCGATTACAGCTTCGAAGCGGCCGGGAATGAGAGAGCTCTGCAGCAAGCCCTGGAGGCCGCGCGGCCGGGGGGCCGCGTCGTGATCCTCGGGAAAGTTGATTTCAACTCTTACGTGCAGCTACGCTTCGGTTCCTTGGCAGGGGAAAAACAGATCACCCGATCCAGTTACGGAGGCGCTCGTCCGCATCGGGACTTCCCACTTTTGGCCCAATTCTATCTCGACGGTAAACTGAAGCTCGATGAGTTGATCAGTCAGAGGATTGCTCTATCGGAGATCAACCAAGGATTCGCGGCGATGCAGAAGGCCCATGGTGTGCGGACGGTCATCACGTTCGGGAACTGAGAGTTTCCCGGGGTCGGCAATCAACGGCATCCAGGGCAGGCAGGCGAGCGGAATCCCCGCCTTGACAAGCTGTACCGGCCATGATACGAAGCCTTCTGGGATATAGAAGCCGATTCTGTATCGCGGAATTCTCGGCGGTCGGTCCTGCGGAACTCGGCCTACGATACCAATCCAGAGGCCTCATGTGAAAGGAGGGCATCAAATGGGCGAGCATCCACCCACACAGCTAACTCCGCAGCAGCGGGTAGAATATCGAGAGCGGGGCTTCCACTTCCCGGTTCGGGTATTTGATGAAAAGGAAGCGGCCGGGTTTCGCACCTCTTTTCTGGAGTACCTTGAACGGAACGAAGAGAAGATGAAGGGAAAGTTGCCGAGGGATCGGCGGATCTACTTCACCGAAACACACTTGTTCCTGCGCTGGGTCTGTCAAATTGTTTCTCACCCCTGCGTACTCGACGCGGTCGAATCGATTCTGGGACCCAACATCATGGTCTGGGGTTCCCAGTGGTTCCCGAAACTCCCAAGAGACAAGGCTTATGTCTCGTGGCACCAGGACGCCACATACTGGGGGCTGACTCCGCCCAACGTCACGACCGCCTGGATAGCCCTTTCAGAGAGCACGCTGGAGAATGGCTGCATGCAGGTAGTGCCGGGGACTCACAAGCCTCCGCTCCTGCCTCAGCGTGAGACCTACGCCCCGGATAATATGCTTTCCCGTGGACAAGAGATTGCCGTTGAGGTGGATGAAGCCCAAGCCGTCAGCATGTGTTTGCAGCCCGGAGAGATGTCTCTTCATGACATCGGCATTGTCCACGGCTCGGGGCCCAATAAGTCGGACAAAGCCCGAATCGGCTTGGCAGTCCGTTACATGAGCACGGACGTGGTACAAAAAGGGTCAGAGCGGGAGCTGGTCCTATTGGTTCGCGGGAAGGACGAGTATGGGCATTTCGAAATCGTCTCTCCGCCCGAGTCGGATGGAGTCTGCGGGGAAAGTGCCGTCCACACAGAAGCCCTGAGACGCAAATCGCGGAACATCATGCCCAATGATCCGACTACCTGAGCGCGCCGCTCGGAGCAGGAGACCAAGGGTCAGCCAACCAAATGGTCGGCGACGCGGTCTCCGCGAATTGTGCGGCACGAGCGGGGGCGGTTGACCCGAAGACGGAGGGGACCGGCTCACAGTAGGGAATTCCTTTGCGCTCACTCATGAACAACAGCCCCCTAACCCTTGCGAGTAATCAACGCCCCGCTCCCATGAGCATGGGAGAAGGTGCGGAGAACAGGTTTGCCTGGCTGGTGATGTCCCTGCTGTTTGCTGCTGCGGTCATGAACTACATGGACCGAACCGTGCTCAGTATTATCATGCCGCAGATCCGCCGCGACTTGTCGCTCTCCAACGAGCAATACGGATTCGCCGTCAATTCCTTCCTGCTGCTCTACATGGTGACTTACCCTTTGGGAGGCTACGTCGCTGATCGGCTCGGGTGCCGTCGAACATTTGTACTCAACGTCTGCGCTTGGTCGGTGGCCAGCATGCTTCAGGCGCTGTCGAAGGGATTCCTGAGTCTGTGTGCCTTTCGAGGCCTCCTGGGTGCAACCGAAGGCGGATTTCCCTCGACGGCCATCCGGGGATTGGCCGAATGGTTTCCCTCCGCCAACCGGGCCAAGGCCGTCGGCATTATGCTTTGCGGCATAAGTCTTGGGAGCGTCGTGGCTCCGCCCCTTGTCGCGGGCGTCACTTTGGTGTATGGCTGGCGCGCCGCCTTCCTGGTCACCGGGGCACTCGGCTTCTTGCTGGTGCCGCCATGGCTGATTCTTCACCGGCGCATCTCGAGCGTATTCGGCAGCAAGGATCCGGCCCCCGCGCGCCGAAACGAATCAGCTTCGTTCAGCGGTTCAGAGGAGACGACAACGATCTGGGAGGTGTTGCGAAGGCGCAAGTTCTTGTTCATCCTCGTGGCCCGCAGCATGACCGACGCGATCTGGTTCTTCTATCTCTTCTGGGCGGCCGGCTATTTTCAGGAGGCTCGCGGATTCGGTCTGGCGAACGTGGGACGCTTCTTGTGGATTCCATTTCTCTCGGCCGACCTCGGCGCGCTGGCGGGCAGTTGGATTAGCAGTGGCCTCATCCGGAGGGGGCTGGGGGTAGACCGCAGCCGCAAGAGCGTCATGGTGGTTTCCGCGCTGCTTGGTTTCTGCGGCGCTGGAGTAGTCTACGTTTCGAACCATTACGTGGCGCTGGCTCTACTGAGTGTGACACTGCTGGGGTTACTCTCCTGGGCCGCCAATGTCCAAACGGCCATCACGGAAATCTCGCCGCCCCAGCACGTCGCCGTTCTTTACGGAATCACCGGCTCGGCCGGCACGCTATTGAGCGCCATCTCCCAGCCCCTGATCGGGCGGGTCGTGGATGGAACCGGCTACGTTCCGGTGTTCGTAGCCGCGGGTGCGGGTTTGATTGTGGCCCTCGGAATCGCCCTGTCGGCAGGCAAGATCGAGCGCATTGGACATGCGAATATGGGATTCGAAAGAGAGGCCCTGTCCCAATCTTAAGGCGACTGGCTCGTCCTTTTATCAAAGGAGCAACGAACATGAGAATACAGTTCCCTACTTCTTGGAAGAAACCGTCTCTGCATCGGCGGCACTCCATCGTGCTGGTGGTTGTTGGGTTGACTTTGCCCATCATGGCCCAGGCAGCCGACGATCTTCGGCTTCCGGGGGCCAAGCTCGAGGCGGCGACGAGGCTAGCTTTTACCGAGGGCCCGGCCTATGCCGCCGACGGCAGCGTGTACTTTACCGATATCCTGAACAACCGCATCATGCGGCTGGCGGCGGATGGAAGCACGAGCCTCTTTGGGCGGATGGCGCAGGTGTTTCGCCAATCGGCCGGGCTGGCGAACGGACTGGCGTTCGATCTGCAAGGGAGGCTCCTGGCGTGCGAGGGAAACGGTGAGGGTGGCAACCGTCGAGTCAGCCGCACGGAAATGGACGGAACGATTGTGACCCTTGCCGACCGCTACCACGGCAAGCGGCTGAATAGCCCGAATGATCTCGATGTGGATGCCAAGGGGCGTGTCTATTTCACCGACCCTCGCTATGGCGATCGGTTCGACGTGGAATTGGATTGCGACGGGGTGTACCGGATCGACCCGGACGGCACACTGACCCGTGTAATCGATGACCTCGTGCGTCCGAACGGGATTGCGGTTTCCGTCGACCAGAAGATATTGTATGTCGTCGATAACGACATCTCAGTCGGCGGCACGCGAAAGGTCTATGCCTACGAACTGCGGGCGGATGGCTCGACGGGCGCGCGACGCGTCGTTCACGACTTCAGGACCGGCCGGGGCGGAGACGGAATGTGCCTGGATGGCCACGGCAACCTGTACATCGCTGCCGGCCTGAATACTCCTGGCCCTCCTGCCGAGGATGGGTCCGTCAAAGCCGGCGTCTACGTCTTTTCACCCGACGGAAAGCAGCGCGATTTCATTGCCGTTCCTGAAGATATGATCACCAATGTGACGTTTGGCGATTCCGATCTCAAGACGCTTTATATCACCGCGGGTTCTACCTTGTTTCGCATCCGCCTCAACGTCCGCGGGCACGTGCCCTGGCCACCCGCGAAAGAGTAGTTGAGTGGGACAGAGATCGGATTCAGAAAGCCCCGGATCCGTTGCTCATGGGCATTGTGCCGTTGTTCTGCTGGTAGAGTAGAGATTGCCAGACCTTGCGCCGCCCCTCGTGATTGGACTGAGATGGGAGCACGGGCGGATGGAAGGAGTAATTTGCCATGGAGGCTGTCAATCTTGAGGATGTCGCCATCGTCGTACGTCCGGAGACGGACAACGTAGCGGTGGTGACAGAAGAGGTCCTGGAAGCAGGCGTCATGCTGCGGCACAAGGATAGAATCGTCACGATCACGGGGCGAGTACTGCGCGGCCAGAGTTTTGCCATTCAACCTCTGCGAAAGGGACAACCATATATTTCTCTGGGCGATCCGTTCGGTGTCGCGTCTTGCTCGGTCCAGCCGGGAGACCCCGTCGGCGAAAACAATCTGGACCGCAATTTGCCCAAGCTGCGGGTGGTATACCGCGACAACCCGCTTCCTACGCACACGGACCCGCACCTTGCTCAGCGGACCTTCGACGGGTTCATGCGCGCAGACGGAAGCGTCGGTGCCAGGAATTACGTCGGCATCGTGACCTCGGGCATGTGTTCATCGACCGAGGCGCGAGAGATTGCCTGGCGCGCGATGCGTGAAATATACGCCCGAGACAAATATCCCAACGTGGATGGCGTCGTGGCGGTAGTGCAGGAGTCAGGTTGCGGCATGCCTGACGGTCGCGGGGTGGATATTCTCCATCGCCTGCTGGCGAACACGCTCCGTCATCCCAATCTCGGCGCCGCCATCTATCTCGACCTCGGCTGTGGAAAAACCTGTGTCGAGTGTTCGGCGCCGATTTTCCAGAAGGAAGTGCCCAACTACAACCAGCGCGTTGTCAACATGACCGTGCAGCAGTTGGGGGGAAGTCGCCGGACGATTGTCAAGGGATTGGAGGTCGTCGAGAAACTCCTCGACTACGCCAACCAATTTCAGCGCCAGCCGGTACCGATCTCAAATCTTATCGTGGGCACGAAATGCGGCGGTTCCGACCGATGGTCAGGGGTCACCGCGAATCCCGCCGTGGGCGTGGCGACGGACCTGCTTGTGAAAGCCGGGGCGGCCGTATTCCTGCCGGAGATTTCCGAGCTGCAAGGGGCGGCGATGGTGGACCTTGTTCGGCGCGCGCGCACGCGCGAGGTGGGACGCAAGCTCATGGGGGCGCTCAGACGCTTCGATCAGTACGTGACGATGCTCGACCACGATTTCCGGGACAACCCCACGCCCGGCAACAAACGGGGCGGTCTGTACAATATCTATCTCAAGTCAACCGGGGCAAAAGCCAAAGGCGGAACGTCAATCGTCGAAGACCTGGTGGATTACGGAGAGTGGCTGGGCCGGCGCAAAGGACTGTTCGTGCTTTATACCCCGGGTTACGACCAGATTTCGACTCCGGCCCTTTTTCTGAGCGGCGCGCAGATTGCCCTTTTCACTACGGGACGGGGCACGGGCATTGGCTGCGCCCTGGGGCCGGTCATGAAGATCAGCTCGAATAGCCTGCTCTGGAAGAACAACGAAGACATCGATCTCA
>Ga0073934_10007572_pt1 | contig 14993 bp, 14 predicted proteins | sample LarsenN4metaG_FD_76834 | JGI IMG/M metagenome (GOLD analysis project Ga0073934, IMG submission 76834) | Hot spring sediment bacterial and archeal communities from British Columbia, Canada, to study Microbial Dark Matter (Phase II) - Larsen... ...
CTCAGGATGGGCCTGTTCGCGTTTCAGGGCGGTGGTGATCACGCCGGAGCCAAGCGGTTTAGTCAGCACGAGCGCGTCGCCAGGACGCGCCCCGCCTTTGCGCTTGATGCGGTCAGGATGCACGATGCCTGTCACGGCCAGCCCGTATTTCGGCTCATGGTCGGTAATGGTATGCCCGCCTGCCAATACTGCGCCCGCTGCCCGCACCGTCTCGGCCCCACCGCGCAGCACTTCGGCCAGGATGCGCATGTCCAGCGAGTTCGGCCACGCCACGAGATTGATCGCCATGAGCACGTCGCCGCCCATCGCATAGATATCGCTCATCGCATTGGCGGCAGCAATCGCTCCAAACCAATAGGGATGATCCACAACGGGCGGGAAAAAGTCCGTCGTGCTGATGATGGCCTGATCACCGTTCACCCGGATCACGGCAGCATCGTCCGGCTCGGCCAGCCCAATCAGCAGATCGGGATGATCGGCGGGATTAAATAATTCGCTTAGTGGCAGCGCCAGCGTGGAAAGGTCGCCCGGACCTAACTTCGCCGCTCAGCCCGCCGCTCCGGCCAGTGCCGTGAGCCTGATGGTGTTGAAATCAATCTCGCTCATTACAACATCCTGGTCTGCTTCCCGTTTGTCTGATCTTTCCACCTAAGTGAGTAGGCGCGAACAAACCCCTATACTATCGAGGGTATCCGGGGGATTCAAATTTATGTGAAACGCTGAAAGTCTTTCCCTCCAGGAGGGAAGGAGAGTAAAGCCTGCGATTTCTTTGCTCCTCCATTGCAGGAGAAGGGGTAGGCACTACTGCCAAAAAACTTTCGAGGTTTGACATAATCACCAGCTGCCGACCATGTTTAGGCTGATTGGGGGTCTGTCTTCAGCCACACGCGGAAAGTCGCCCCGGAGCCGGGAACGCCTTCGCTCTCAACCTCAATGCTGCCGCCGTGCCGCTCGACGATCTCTCTGGCAATCGCCAGCCCCAACCCTGTGCCCGGTTGTCCAGACTCTTGCCCCGTTTTACCTCGGAAGAAACGTGAAAAAAGTTGGGCCTGTTCTTCGGGGGAAATACCCGGCCCTGTATCGCTCACACTGAACCCGGCCCGGTCATGGTTACATATGATATTGACCTCGATGCGTCCGCCCTGGGGCGTGTAGTTGATTGCATTGGTCAGCAGAATGCTGACCACCTGGCTGATCAATTGGCTATCGCCCGACACGCTTGGACAATCCATCATCCCCTTAAACGTGAGCTTCAGACCCTGCTGCTCGCTCAATGGCAGGCGGTCCTGGACCAATTCATTCACGAGTTCGTTCAGGTCCAGGGGGACGGGCGTAACAAGCACTTTTTCTTGATCAAAGCGTGAAAGCAGCAGCAGGCCATCGATCAAAGTCCCCAGCCGGTTTACTTCGCGTTCCAAAGCATTCAGGCTGTGGCGGCTTTTCTCATCCTCGATGGTTTGTTTGATGACATACAGGTGCAATGTGATGCTGGCGAGCGGGGTGCGCAGTTCGTGGGAGACATTCGAGACAAATTCATCTTTCGCCTGATTCAGAACTTTGACCTGTTCATAGGCTGCCTGGAGTTCGGCGGTGCGCTGCGCTACACGCTGCTCCAACAGCGCCTCGGACTCGCGGAGCGCCGCATTTGCCTTTTCAAGCTCTTTCCGGCGTGCTTGCTCCACCTGTTCCCTGTGCCACTGAAGCACCAGGATCAGCGGGAACGCGGTTATAATAAACTGGCTGGAATTCAGCAGCAGGGAATAGGAAATATCTTCGAATAGCACAGGAAAGAGCGCGGCATAGCCAACTGTCACCAGAATGGTCAGCGCCGTTCCGCGGAGAGAGAAAAAGGCGCTCGCAAAGAGGACCGGGAGGATGCTCCAACTCAACACGAAAGCCATTGAGTGGCGGTTTTTTTCAGCGAGCAGACCGACATAAGCAGCCAGGAGTGCGATCTGTACCAGGATGATCAGCAGGGCAGCCATATGGTAGTGGCGAGTGCGGCTCAAAATATAACTCAGGGCAACTGCAAGGCTGAAGCCGAGCATAATCACGAACCCGGCCAGATCGCCTGTCTTCCAATTGGCGAGCAGGCTGCTGATGGCTCCCGTCGTAGTTGCAGCCAGAGTTACCAGGAGCATGGCAGCCAGGAGCTGCGCGTTCAAACGATCTGGGCCACTCAGCTCAGGATGCGCCCCAACGAGTCGCTTGAGATTTTCGACCATCCAGTTGTCCCCTACCCTTTAGATGCATTATAGCATATTTATGTTGCTGGCAGGGTAATGGAATCAAAAAACCATGTAGCGTATAGGGCTGAAGATAGGGGAGTAGGGAAGGCTATCCCAGATACAGGTAATCTAGAATGCGTTCTGGCAGCCCGGTGATAACTTCGGTCTGAGCGCTGTAGGTGATCGTCCGGTTGTCCGGCGATTCCTCGGTGATCAGTCCAGCCTCTTTTAGTTGGGCGAGGTGGCGCGACACCGCTGATGGGGATAGGTTGAGTTTGGTAGCAATCTGTTTACCGTGCAATTGGCCGTCACTGCGCACGATCAGGCGCATGATTTCCAGGCGGGTGCTGTCACCCAGCGCTTTCAATACATCCAGGGCCTCTTCCCTGGCGCGGGCTATTTCATCCCGGCGCGCTTCGGTGCGTTCAGTGTCGTACACCACTGTGATGTTCCCATAGCCATAAAACAGGTAAACGGGCTTAGGAGTCAAATAGACCGGGACGAATGAAATATCGGTGAAGGGGTGATCCGCTGGGAGCGGTGGCGGAAGGGAGGGTTTGCCTGTCACATGATCCCAGAGCGCCTGCCCCCCCTGGCGTTCCAGGATGTTGACTTTTTCATCCAGCCCGCGCTCCCAATGAGGGCGAATATGCTCGATTTGATCGCTGAAAAAATCATCCCAATACCATTCCCACAAGCTGGCGAGACGCCGCTGGAACTGCGGTACATTGTCTAAGATCTGTTCTAGAGGGGCTTTTATGCACCAGCACTCCAGGCCCTCCGCTTCGACGGCTTCCCGAATCAGCGGCGCGTTCATCCCCAGCCGGGTGATCTCCTCGCGGGTAATGATCCGCCCAACCACATAAAACATGAAGCTTGCCGGATCCATCTCACGGACATAGGAAATGAATCCGGGCATGTCGTCATGGTCGGGGTAATCTACGGCCAATTCAAAAAAGGCCCCCCCTTTAAAGAAGGGGACATAGATCGCATTCAATTCCTGCCAGAAACGAGGGGGCAGCGCCGCTTCAGCCGCCGCTATCCACTCGGCGTGACGCTTCAGCCGATGCAAAGGCACTTGCAGGCTGATGATCGTCTCATAGATCGCCGAGGTCTGAAACCGGATCAGATTTGCGAGCGGGTCGGTCGTTTCAATGACTTGAAGCGGCATAGGAATGTCCTGTCTGATGTTTAATCGTGGACTAGATGTTAACGAAAAGTCGCGGGTAGGACAATCCTGCCCGGTTGAAACCTTTATGCAGCTTGCGCTTCAGACAATACTCCCTTCAACCGCGTCAGCAGGTGACCCAATTTCTCAAGCTCCCTGTCGCTTAATGCTGCCCAGGGGGCGTAATACAGGCGATCCGTTTCGTCTTCCACTTTCTGGCGGAGTGCCGCACCCTGTTCGGTAAGCTGGTATGTGCCATCTCCGGCAGCTGTGATCCAGCCTTTTTGCTCCAATTCGCGGAGCGCCTGGGTATAGTGCTCGGTGCTCAGGCCGCGATTCGACAGCTTTTCGGCCAATTTGTCCGCCGTATGAGCTTCGCCGCGCCACAGAAAGGTGAACGCTTCCCAGGCCGGGCCGCTCACGCCGTAGGGCCGCCATGCTGCGAGATGACAGTCATCGCGGAAAGCGCCTAGATCGGCGAAGAACTGCATCAGGCGGAAGGCGGCAGCGCCATCAGGTCCAGGATCGGAATGGCGGTTGTAGGTCAAAATCGGCTTGTCGGGTTCGGGCGCATTCAGACAGGCGTTGACCAGCCGCTCCAGCAATGGAACCGTCTGCACAGCTTCAGGCGGAAATGCCGCCCGGCCAAGCGCGCCGAAATAGGTGTTGAGGATGTGATCCAGAACAGCGTGGCCTGCTTTGGAAATGCGATATTCTCCGGGGCCTGCGGGTTCTAATAATCCTTTTTCGGCCAGACGGTGAAAAGCCTTGTCATAATTTTCAGGATTCGCGTAAGGCGTGCGCGACGTAAAACGCTTGACGGAGGTAGTTTCTGGCTCAAAGTCCAATGAAATGGACAGTACGCCCCAGTCCATACCCTCCAGCCCTGCTTCATTCAATAAATCCTGGAATGAAACGCCGGCGCGAGGGCCAATGACTCGCTGCACTTCGGCGAACAGGGGTTGTATTTCGGTTGCGTTCATGGCGATTTCTCCTTCCTTGTGCTTCCAGCGAGCGGGCGAGTGTGTGTGTCAAACGATGGAGAGATATCGTTCAGCCATACGCCCAACTACTCCTTTGAGGTCGGCGGCGCGATTGGGCAGGTTCATGACCTCGCGCACCCCATAGTAGCGAGCGTATTGGCGGTAGAGCCGGGGCAGTTCGCGCCCAACCACCAGGACGGGCAGCGAAGGATTTTGCATCCGCAGATGTGGCAGAATCATCAGTTGAAGCGGATTGTTTTCTTCCAACCCCACAACGATCAGATCAAAAGCGCAGCAGTTTAGAGCGCGCAGAGCATCAGCGTGTTCAACCACGGAAGTGACAGATACTTCCCGGTCCAACAGCAGGCTGATCGTATCCACCAGGATATTCGCAGGCCCGTTGAGGCGATCAACCACCAGCACCTGCACCGGGCAGCGGACGGCTGCATAGCACATGGGAAGTTGATCCAGGCGTTGGGGTGAAACGGTTGTTTCGTGCATTTTGCCCTCACTTGAAGACTTGCTTAATTGCATAATTGCGCAATCGTATTATTATTTTAGCATTTTAGCCGTTGCCTGTCAAGGAAAATCGTGACCAACCTTGCATCCCCGTGTTACTATTGCCAGCACACCACACAGGAGGGAATACACTATGGGATTACTGGAAGGCAAAACGGCTCTGGTTTTTGGAGTTGCGAATAAGCGCTCGATTGCCTGGGGGATCACCGAGGCATTTTTGCGTGAAGGCGCAACCGTCGGTTTGAGCTATGCAGGTGAGGTGCTCGAAAAGCGCGTTTTTCCCCTGGCGCAAGAAGCGGGCATCACCTTTGTAGAGCAGTGTGACGTAACTTCCGACGAGCAGATCGAAACGGTCTTTGAGAAGGCGCGACAGCAGTTCGGCAAAATTGATATTTTGGTCCACGCCATCGCATTCGCGCCCGGCGAAGACCTCGGCGGGCGTTTCCGGGATGTCAGCCGGAAGGGATTTCAAATGGCGCTCGATATTTCGGCCTACAGCCTGATCCCGATGGCGAAGCAGGCGGCAACGATCATGCCCGATGGCGGAAGCATTATGGCGCTGTCGTATTACGCCGCCGAAAAAGTCATGCCGCGCTACAACGTTATGGCAATTGCAAAGTCGGCGCTGGAAAACATTGTGCGCTATCTGGCCGTTGATCTTGGGCCGCAGGGGATTCGCGTCAACACGCTCAGCCCTGGGCCGATCAAAACCCTGGCGGCGGCAGGCGTGCCCGGCTTCCGCATGATGCTGCATTACAGTGAACGGGTCTCGCCGCTGCGGGATCAGGTCACTCAAGACGACGTGGGCAATGCGGCGGTCTTCCTGGCAAGCGATTGGGGCAGGCAGATCACGGGCGAAACCCTCTATATTGATGGCGGGTTCAACGTATTGGGCCTAACCGTCACCGAAGAGGATTTAGACAAGGCGGAATAAAAAACGGGCGCAGTAGTGAGCGCCCATTTGCAGAGATCTCACCCCCCAACCGCAATTACATGGGGGGTGGGACGGTGTCATACCATCAGTGCGTTTCGACCAGATAGGCGATCACCGCCTCGCGCTCTTCCTCGTTCAACTCTGCGCCGTTGGAGATCATCCGGTCCACTGTTGCCGTCCAGCCTGCCTCGTCTTTATCCGCATTATCAATCCGTTCGCGGCTGTGGCAGACGGTGCAGCGCTCGCTGACCAAGGCATCGCCATCGAGTGTAGCGCCTGTATCGCCGCCCATGACTCCGCCCATAAAGGTATTCATCAGATCTTCGGCGGTTCCTGTAAACTGGATGCTGCCCGCGACGGCCAACGTCTGCTCACGCATTTCCTCAGTGTACTCGCCGGGGAATGCGCCCACAATAACCAGCGCGATCACGCCTTCGGCTACTTCATAGGTGACGATTGCGCCGTCGCTGTCTTCTGAAGTGACTTCCACATAGCCAACTTCCAGGCCATCTTCGTTGACTTCAACTACTTCGATCTCGCCCACTGAGGGAGTGGCTTCTTCGGTAGCTTCAGCGTCAGCAGGTTCTTCGGTGGCCTCGGCTTCCATATCCTCTTCATCGTCGCTTCCAGCGAACGTGTCTGCCATGGCTTGAGTGAGTTCCTCAACCGTAAACTCTTCGGCCAGTTCGATTTCCATAAAAGGCAGAATATCAAGCGGCAGCAGCAGCACCGCGATCCCAACCTGACCCTCGGCAAGGTTCTCCCCTTCGCCAAACATGCTGTCCAGTGTTTCCTGAGTGTTGCCCATCATCACGCCGGGCAGCACGAGATCAGGAGGAATGGGTTCGATCACCCAGTCTGCCGGATATTGCAGCGTGAGAGACCCATCTTCTGAAGTAAATTCTTCCATTTCGGGGCCATCCTGAGCCAGGACTGTGAGGGGGACGGCTGCCAGGCTAAGCACGGCCAATAGTGCGAACAGGCGATGTTTCATCTTGTTCTCCTTGCGCTGAGTGCGGACGAATGAATCAACTATAAGATTATTGGCGATGGTAAGGCAATAAATAGCATCCGAGTAGGGGCTTATACGCCCCTCGAATTCTTGGCGCGGTGATCACCAATAGGCTGCACCCGCGCACCCACATATTCGAAAGCGACCCGTTCCTGCTTGATCTGTTTTTTCGGGCTGGCTGCTACTGCATCATTCGTTTCTTCCCGGTCCTGCTTTTCAACCAGCACAACCACGATTCCTTCAGTGGGCAGCACATACAGGGTGTGATACTCGTCCCAGATGCTGTTGCGCCAGTATTTCATCTCGGCCTTGGGGTCCAGGCGAAAAATTTCCCGGCGCACTTTGTTGAACTTCATCTCGGATAGGCGGCGCTGAAGTTCTTCCCGTTCTGCGGCATCCATCATAACCAACTCCAGGAGAAGAGGCGGATATTCGTGAAATTTGTCTTAATTTTAACACAGCCCGCCGTCCGATCCCATAGCCTTGCCGCCCGGCCTAAGGTACAATTCTATTCCAACCCGTTTGAGAACTTCACCGCCTGGCTTTTTCGCGGTGAGGAAACCGTGAGCGCTCATGGCCGACACTTACACCGTCTACGATTTGACCGTCACGATCCGCGATCTGCTCGATCTCGACCCTCGTTTGCAGGATGTCTGGGTCGAGGGCGAAATCAGCAACTTCCGACGCCATACGTCTGGGCATCTGTATTTCACCCTCAAAGATGATCGTTCCGAACTTTCATCCGTGATGTGGCGCTCACAGGCAGCCTTTCTGGGGTTCGAGCCGCAGCACGGGGATGCAGTTCTGGCACATGGCCGGATCACGGTCTACGAGGCGCGCGGCCAATACCAGTTGGTTTGCGATGCGCTCCAGCCAGTCGGGGTCGGAGAACTTAACCGCCAGTTTGAACTCTTGAAGGCCAAACTAGAAGCCGCAGGTTTGTTTGCCATAGAACGCAAGCGCCCGATCCCGGCTTTTCCACGCCGGATCGGAGTCGTCACGTCGCCCACAACGGCTGCTTTCCAGGATATCCAGAATGTGATCCGGCGGCGATTTCCCCTGCTGGAAGTAGTGCTCAGTCCGACACCGGTGCAGGGCAAAGATGCGCCGCCGCAGATTGTGGCTGCGATCCAACGCCTGAACCAATATACGGATGTAGACGTGATTTTGGTTTTACGGGGCGGGGGCAGCCTGGAGGACTTGTGGTGTTTTAACGACGAAATGGTAGTCCGGGCGGTGGCCGAGTCACGCATTCCGGTGGTGACGGGTGTGGGGCACGAAATTGACTTTACGCTGGTGGATTTTGCCGCCGACCAGCGCGCGCCCACTCCCTCGGCGGCGGCGGAATTGGTGACACCTGATGGAACAGTTTTGCGTACTGGTATTCGGATGTTGTCGGATCGCTTAACGGATGCGATGCAGATGCAGTTGGATGCTCACCAACAGGCGCTGGGCACAACGGCACGTTGGTTGGAGCGGCTCTCTCCCACCACACGCATTCAGAATTCGCGCCAGCGGGTAGATGATCTGGTTAGCCGTATGGAAACATGGATGCAGTATGCTCTGGCGCGCCGCCGCGACCATCTGACGGCGCGGGCACGCGCGCTCGACACTGCCAATCCTGAAGCGCTGCTCAAAAGAGGGTATGCGTTGGTGACACGGGTCGGTGATGGTCATCGAGTCAGCAGTGCCCAGGAAGCCGCCGAGGGAACATTGGTGCAAATAACACTTCAAGACGGGGATTTGATCGCACAGGTGCGTCAGCGGAATTTGAGGGGGACATGAGCGAAACAAGAGTGATTGCCGGGCGTTATGAACTGAGAGATTTGATCGGGCGTGGCGGCATGGGCGATGTGTATCGCGGCCTCGATCAACATACGGGCGATCCGGTGGCGATCAAGCTGCTGCACCCGGACGTGCTCGCCGAGAATCCCCAACTCGTGGATCGGTTTCAGCGCGAGGGTGAAGCCCTCCGCAAACTGAATCATCCAAACATTGTCAAAATTCTGGCAACCGTCGAAGAGAACGGCCAGCACTATCTGGTCATGGAATATGTTGGCGGCGGTTCCCTGCGCGATCTGATGGACGAATACGGACAGCTGCCGATCCAGAATATTCTGGAAGTTGCGCTCGATCTCGCCGACGCCCTGACCCGCGCCCATCGTTTGCATATCATCCACCGCGATATCAAGCCCGATAACGTGCTGCTGGCCGAGGACGGCACGCCGCGCCTGACCGATTTCGGCGTGGCGCATATTGAAGACCGCACCCGTCTTACGCAGACCGGAGCGGTTATTGGGACGTATGGCTATCTTAGCCCCGAAGCCTGCAACGGCCTGGAACTCGACGAACGCGCCGATATCTGGTCGTTTGGGGTGATGTTGTATGAGATGCTCGCCGGGCGTCCCCCGTTTAAAGAAAATGGCACGGCAGCGATCCTGACCGCGATCCTCACCAAGCCTTTTCCCGACATCACCGAGTTTCGCCCAGACGCGCCACCTGCACTGGTCAACCTGATCAACAGTATGCTGGAAAAAGACCGAGATCAACGCATCAACAGCGTGCGTGTGATCGGGGCCGAGCTAGAGGCGCTGATTCGTGGCCTGGATACGCCGCTGAGAGGTTTATTGGGTGTGCCAGACCCCCAGGCAGAATCGTCTCGTTTTGCGACACCCTCGGATCAGGGCACACTCCAGCCTACCCCAGAATCATGTTTGCCTGCGCCCATCTACATCACCACGCCCTATCCGCCGCCACGCTCGGATAAGTGGAAATGGATCACGATTAGCGTTGGGATCATTGCCGTGACCTGTCTGGCGTTGGCAGTGGCGACCTTTGTCTTTGGCGCGTTTTCTCAAAAACAGCAGACGAGACGCGAATCCACCCAGACGGCAGCAGCCGTCCCTGCTCTGACCACACCCACCATTGTGCCCGTTGCGAGCGGTGAATATATGGTCTTGCTGGCCGACCTGGAGCAGTTGGGCACAACCGAAAACCCGAACGCGCGGCGGTTTATCAAAGATAGTCTGGCACAGGCGTTGGAAGTGAATGTCCCGCTGTCCAATATTCGTGTGCGCGATTATGCTGGTGTGATTACGTCTGGTGATCAGGCGCGCGCGGTGGCCGAAACCAGTGGCGCTACCGTGATCATCTGGGGCGGGTATACCGATAATTATATCGAGCTTGACGTGCAGGTCGGCGTCACCAGCGCCTTTCCACATATGCAGATGCCGCGCGCCAAGCTGGAACAGGCCGCCAATGTGCGGGTCCGCCTGACCGATCCACGGGTGCAGTCAGTTGCCCCAATGGTGCTCGGCGTATTGACCGTGATGCAATGCGGCGACGGTGACGGTTATGAGTTTATGCGCACCATGGCGATTATGGAAGAATTGGATGTGCCCAGTGCAGAGATCGTAGGCGATACCTTTGCGGCGCACGTTCACTGGTCTATCGGAGCGTTTTTTAACAATCCAGAAATGGCTTTGAAAGAGATTGATGCCGCCCTCACCATTGACGCAACCAACCCGATAGTCTACGGCTGGCGCGGTGTGATCTATCACCGCCAGGGCAAGGTCGTTGAGGCCACTCGTGACGCGGAAACTGCCGGGCGGTTGGGGCCGCAGAACTGGACGGTCCCTTACTATCTACTGGGCATGGGAACCAACTCGATTCCCGAAACGCTGGCTTATTATGATCGAATCATCGAACTCCGCCCGGATGACTGGTTCCCTGTGAATTTCCGGGGAACACTCTACTACCTGATGCATCAAAATGAACAGGCAAAGGCCGACCTGGAAAAAGCTATCGCGCTCGGCCCGAACGCCAATTTCCCCTATGTCTTTGCGGCGCTGATCGCCATCGAGGAAGGCCGCATTCCTGACGCTGGCAGTTATATGCAGGTCATCCTGGAAAAATATCCCGATCCGACTCTCTACAACCGGATCATGACCGCTACTTTCGGCGAAGAATTCGACGTTATAGGCTCGATTGTCTCGGCGTTTGTCAATCTGCTGATCGGGCGCTATGAAGAGACAGTAACCAGCACCGATCTGGCCCTAAAAATGATGGGGCCGATGATCGATTTGTATATCATGAAGGGTTATGCACACTGCAACCTCGCCCAGTATAAAGAAGCAGAGGAAGCTTATACGAATGCCATTGTCCTGCTTCCTGCGCGCCATGAGGCCGGGTTCGATTACCTGCTGCGGGCAGAAGTTCGCCTGAAACAGGGGCATCGTGAAGACGCGGCTGATGATTTTGCCAGAGCCGCGGAAGGTTTTGGTGATGGGGGAGTGTGGCTGGTGGAGGGCTTTCAGAACGGTGATATTGGCTGCCGCAATATGTTTGGCAGTATGGCATCTCGTTTAGTATTGAATTAACGAGTTCTGGTGTATGCTATCGGCAGTAAGTCTTGCATCCGTTGTGGTTAACAGATAAGAGGTTGGGCTGCTAAAACTTCCTCAGCGATGATTTTGATCAGTAAGAGAGTGAGCATGAGTGAAAACGATTTGAGTTTTGAGCAGGCGTTTGCCCAACTGGAAGAGATTGTGGCCCGGCTGGAGTCGGGTGAATTGACGCTTGAAGAATCGGTGGCGCTCTATGAGCAGGGGCAAAAACTGGCGCGGCTGTGCGGCGAAATGTTGGACTCGGCGGAACTGCGCATTCAGCAGTTGTCGGCGGATGGCAGCCTCGGACCGTTAGATGTATGACCCGTCTCACCCGGCAGGAGGTGATCAGCCGCCTGCGCGATCCCCACAAACAACCCGCCGATCTGAGTGAAAGTGACCTGTCCGATCTCAACCTGACGGCGGTGGATTTCCAGAACTGCCGTATGCAGGGCGTGAATCTCACCGGGGCCGACCTGACCAGCGCCAACTTGCAGGGTGTCAACCTGACCGGCGCGATTCTGCACGACACAAATCTGACCGATGCTCGCCTGCCATACGCTAATCTGACCCAGGCTTCGCTGCGCGGAACCGAATTGACTGGGGCCGTGCTGCGCGGCGTGAATCTGACTCAGGCCACCCTCGACGATGTGATCCTGACTGGGGCAAACCTCGAAGCGGCGCGGCTGGTCCGGGCGACCCTGACAGGCCTGGACCTGACCGGCGTCAATTTGTGCGATGCCAGGCTGATCAACGCCGATCTCCATGATACAATTTTGATCCATGCCAATCTGACCAACGCCGACTGCACGAATGCCGATCTTTCCTCGGCGGACCTCTCCCATGCGCGGCTGCACCGCACCAATCTCACCGGGGCCGATCTCAGTGGGGCTGTGTTGGAAGGTGTAGACCTGACCGGGGCTGTCGTCACAGGTGCGCTCCTATATGGGGTGCAGTTGGATGGCAAAAACTATCGTTATGCCCAGCGATCTGGGGCGAAAGTGGATGAACGGTCCGACAAACCGAAACGCGACCAGCGCCGCTCAAAATGGAGATTATGGTGACCCTGACACGTGATGATATCATCCGGCAGCTGGCAGACGGCCAGATCAATTTATCGGGCGCGGACCTATCGACCCTGGACCTGACGGCATTAGACCTCACCGCCGTGACTCTATCTGGGGCGATCCTCGCTGGGGCCAACCTGTCCGGCGCGACACTGGTCGGAACCGATCTGAGCGGCGCGGACCTCACCGGAGCCAATCTCACTGGGGCCGATCTGACCGGGGCGACTCTGCGCGGTGCGCGGCTGCGCAAAAGCATCCTCTCCGGCGCGGTGCTGATCGGCGCGAAATTGGACGATACCAACGATCAGACTCACGCCGATCTGACCGGGGCGGATTTGAGCTATGCCAACCTGATGGGCGCTCATATGCGCGGCACGGACCTGACCAGCGCGACAGCTCAGGGAGCCATCTTGACTGGGGCGTGTTTGAATCAGGCCAATCTCACCAAAGCCGTGTTGAGCGGCAGTGATCTGAGCGGGGCAGACCTGAGTTACGCGAAGTTCATCAAGGCCGACCTGCAAGAAGCCGATCTCTCCAACGCGAATCTGGCGTGGACCGACTTCACAGGCGCGGATTTAACAGGCGCGTTGTTGAAAGGCGTGGACCTGATCTATACCATCCTGACCGGCGCGGTGATGTACGACATCAAACTGAAGGGCGATGATCTTGTGCGGGCACAGAAAGCCGGGGCGCAGCTTGGACGTATTCCTTCTGACAAAGCCAAGCGCAGCCCTACGTCTCACCGCCGTTGGAAGTTGTGGTAGTCCTTCTATTGGAACACGGGCAGAACAGCCTGTGCGAAAGCCTCTAACCCGTTCAGATCATCCTGTTCAAGCCACTGCACCATGATGCGCTGCACGCCTGCCTCGGCAAACGCGCCAAGTTGATCGAGCACCGCCGAATCGCTGCCCACAACAAACCCATACGATATCAATTCGTCGGCATTGTCGGCCTGATAAAAGGTCATTTTATGCTTGATTTCCGCGTCGGTGCGGCCAAAACACAACCCGGTCATCAACGAGCGCCGCACGGATTTTGGATCGCGGCCCTGGGCGCGCAGCAGATCGTCAAGCCGAGCCGAACGCTCGGCATAGGTCGTGGGCGGCATAAACGTGCCGTTCCATTCATCGGCATAGCGGGCAACCAGGGGCAGGGTGCGTGTGGGTCCTTTGCCGCCGATCAGGATGGGAGGTCCGCCGGGGCGCTGCGGGCGGGGGAGCAAAACGGCCTCATTGAACTGGTAGTATTTCCCGTGCAGCGTTACCGGCTCATCCTGTCTCAACAGGCGGGTGATATATTCCAAAGCCTCTTCCAGCCGCGCAAACCGTCCGGCCATGTCCAGCAGGTCAAAGCTGAAGTGCTCATGTTCGCGGACCTGCCAGCCCGCGCCAACTCCCAGAGTCAGCCGCCCACCGGAGAGATCGTCTACCGCGCTTGCCATGCGGACCAGCAGCGCCGGGTGTCGGAATGAGACAGGCGACACCAGCGGCCCGAAATCGATCCGGCGGGTGTGGCTGGCGAGCCATGTCAGCGATACCCACAGTTCCAGCGACTCTTTATCGGGCGGATTCATATTCGTGAAATGATCCGAGCGGTACAGCCCGGCAAAGCCCAGGTCTTCGACAGCACGGGCGATGCGCTGCCAGCGCGTCCAGGTCAGCCCATCCTGCCCCTCAATCATGATGGCGATGTCCATAAGTGTTTCTCCTCAATCGTCCTGGTAGATTGTACGAGAGAGGCTATGGAATGTGGCAAATCAAGTCGATTTGCGCAATATGCGCCCCTTTCCATTCTTCTAAGTGTGGTTATAGTATTAGTGGTAAGTATTGACTTACCCTATGAAATATGTTATAATTCACAATTAGGTGGAAAATATTGCGGGAGTAAGGTTAGGTGAGTTCACATTCGTGCCGCTCACTCTCATTATCAAGCGCTTGAATGATATAGATCAATCTCGGATTAGGATCAGATAGTTTAAGGAGAAACAACCTATGCTTGGCAGGATCCGTGTAGTTTTGCTAATGCTCTGTCTAGGACTGTCTGGGTTTGCTGTGATTTCGATTTTCAACTCACCCGAGGGAGTCAACGCTGGAATAGACTGTACTATGGGTCCAGGTAGCTGTGGTTGTTATATCGGTCTGGCTGATTGTCAAACTCACTGGCAATACACTACAACCTGTGACAATGGCACGCCTGGAATAGAGTATGCCTATGTTACAGACTACCACAAGTATGAGCATTATGACCATGGCTGGCGCAAAGGCTACTGGTGGGGTAAGGCTGGTGTATGCATAGAACCCGGTACGCAACCGCCACAATATTATTCTTGGTGTGATAATACCTGCGGTTAATAAATAACAGGGTACTGACTACACAGTTCGTAGTCAGCATCTTTATCTTCTTAAATAATGAGGTTATTTTTATGAACACAAGCAGACTTTTTCATTGTATGTTTTTCTTCTTCTTTTTTACCTTTGTGGTTAGTTGCAGTTCAGACAGTGGCGAAAATGACAATCTACCAGTGGTGCAAGGTATTAGATCGACAGAAATGTTGAGAACATCTACATCAACATCTACTCCAGAGGTAAGTGCTGAGGAACTATTTGTAGATTCAACCTATGAATTAGTCTATGTCCATGATGGTACTCTATTCCACCTTACCAGTAACATGAATCAACCCGAAGCAGTTGAGAGCAA
>Ga0073934_10007573_pt1 | contig 14991 bp, 14 predicted proteins | sample LarsenN4metaG_FD_76834 | JGI IMG/M metagenome (GOLD analysis project Ga0073934, IMG submission 76834) | Hot spring sediment bacterial and archeal communities from British Columbia, Canada, to study Microbial Dark Matter (Phase II) - Larsen... ...
ACGGACCCCGCAGGATAAATCCTGCGGCTAGCCAATTCGACCGCATGGGACCCGGCGTGCCGCAGCCGCGGGATTCATCCCGCGGAGTGCTCCCAACTGAAACGGACCCCGCAGGATAAATCCTGCGGCTTGCCTATTCGACCGCATGGACCCGTCGTGCCGCAGCCGCGGGATTCATCCCGCGGCTGCGCTCGCCCGGCCGGGGCCTAGATCTCCGGCTTCTGGCGGCGCGCCCAGGCGACGACCTCACGCACCGAGTCGCGCAGGATGTCCACGATCTGGTCTACCTGCTCCGGCGTCGTTACCAGGGGCGGCGCGAGGAGGTAGTTATCGGCCAGGTTGCGGCTGATCAGGCCTCGCTCCTTGCAGGCGGCGACCAGCCGCGGCCCGACGCTGAGCTCGATGGGGAAGGGCTTCATCTTCTCTTTGTCCTGGACGATCTGGACGCCGGCGATGAACCCCAAGCCGCGGATGTCGCCGACGCCGTCCTCGTCGAGGAGCGTGCGCAGGCCGGCGTGCAGGCGCTCCCCCAGGGACGCCGCGTTCTCCACCAGGCTCTCGTCGTCGAAGATCTGGAGGTTGCGCAGGCCCACGGCGCAGGCCGTCGGGTGGGCGGAGTTCGTGAAGCCGTGCATGAAGCGGTCGGCTTCTGAGGCCAGGATCGCCTCGTGGATCTGGCGCGAGACGATGGCGCCGGACAGGGGCACGTACGCGCTCGTGACCGCCTTGGCGAAGGTGACGATGTCCGGCTGCACGTTCCAGTGGCGCAGCGCGAACCAGCGGCCCGTGCGGCCGAAGCCCGTGATCACCTCGTCCGAGATCAGGAGCACGTCGTGCTTGTCGCATACCTCCCGCAGCTTCGGGAAGTAGCCGGCGCCGGGCGGTATCACGCCGCCGGCGCCCTGGACGGGTTCGGCGATAATCGCCGCCACCGTGTCCGGGCCCTCCCGCAGGATCGTCTCCTCCATGGCGAGGGCGCACTGCTCGGTGCAGGACGTGTAGGGGTGGATGTCGGTCGAGCGGACGAAAGTCGGGTCGAGCGGCCCGAAGCCGCGCCAGAAGGCCGGTATGCCCGTCGCGGCCGTGGTGGCCAGTGTGCCGCCGTGGTAAGCCTGATGGCGGGCGATGATTTTCACTTTCTCCATGCGGCCCTTGAGGTACCAGTAGAAGCGGGCAAGCTTGAACGCCACCTCGTTCGCCTCCGAGCCGCTGTTGGCGAAGAAGACGGCGTCCATGTTCGGGTAGCTGAGCTGGCAGAGGCGCTCCGCCAGCTGGATGGCCGGGACGTTGGAGTAGCCCGTGTAGCCGTTCGCGAAGGCGAGCTCGGTCATCTGCTTCGCGGCCGCCTCGGCCAGTTCCCTGCGGCCGTGGCCTACCGCTACGTTCCAGAGGGAGGAGAGGCCATCGATGTACTGCTTGCCGCGCACGTCGGTGAGGATGGCCCCCTCGCCCTTGACGAAGATGACCGCGTTGCGCTGATCGCCCTGCAGGTACTGCGGGTGAATGAGGTGAGCAATGTCGCGCTCGACCAACGAGCGGTACTCGCTGTCATTCATGCTCCAGACCTCCTCGCGCCGATCTTACACAAGGGGGCGGCAAGGAGACAGGACGGCGCGGGCGCTAACCGCGGCCTCGGCAGGGAGCCGCGGCGGCCGTCACGCTTCCCCTTCGCGGGCCGCGGGGTTGTATTGGCTCACCAGCCGCCGCTGATCTGCCGCGCCAGGCGGTCCGCGTTCACGAAGACGCCCAGCACCAGGCTCGCGATGCTGATGATCGCCGCGCCGAGTAAGGCCGCGCCGACGCCTTCGATGGCGAAGTCGAGGTCGAAAAGGTTGGCGACGAGGTCCGTCACGCCGAGGAGGGCGGCGTTGACCGCGACCAGGAACAGGCCGAGCGTCAGCACCGTCAATGGCAGGGACAGCAGCACCAGCAAGGGGCGGACATACAGGTTGAGGAGCCCGAGGATCGCCGCCACGGCCAGCGTGCTTCCCAGGCCCTCCAGGTGGATGCCGCCGACGATCTCGGCGGCGAGCCAGACGCACAGCGCCAGCAGCAACCAGCGGATGACCAAGGCCGCTATCCGCGTCTGCATGGTGGGTCTGTACATGGCCTCTCTCCCGCAGTATAGGCGCGCGCCCTAGCAGGCCGGGTCCAGGTTGGCAAACGCCCAGTCGAAGAGGCGTATGGAGTCGTAGAAGACGTCCGCGCTGTCGAGCACCGACGCGATGAGCAGGCGTCCGTCGCGCTCCACGGCCGCGACTATCGTCCCGCCCGCGGCTTCCGTGAAGCCCGTCTTCACGCCGACGACGTCCGGGTAGATGTACATGAGCCAGTTCCCGTTCCAGAGGCCGCGCCCGTTCCAGGCAGCCGGGTGGAACTGGGTCGAGACGATCTCGCGCAGGACGGGCGTCCCCAGGAGGGCGCGGCCGAGGACCGCGACGTCGAAGGCGGACGTGTAGCTTTCCGGCGCGTCGAGGCCGTGCGGATTGGCGAAGCGCGTATCGCGCAGGCCCAAGGCTTCGACCTTGCCTTCGACGAGCTTCATGAACCGCTGCTCGCCGCCCAGGTGCTCGGCCAGTTGGACGGCGGCGTCGTTGCCGCTAACGAGGAGCAGGCCCCAGAGCAACTCCTCGACGGTCAGCCGCATGCCCGCTTCGAGGCCCATGATCGTAGAGCCGTCGCGGACGCTCAGCTCCCAGCCGTTCACCGTGACGTCGACGACGTCCGAAAGGCGGGCGTTCTCGGCCACGACGAGGGCTGTCGCGATCTTGGCCAGGCTCGCCGGCGGGCGTCGGGAATGAGAATCGACCCCGTAAAGCTGGCGCCCGCATTCGCCCTCGATGAGGGCGGCCGACTTGCCGAGGAGCGGCGGAGGAGCGACTTGGGTCAGCCGGCGCCAGTAGGACTCGTCCTGGTCGCAGGCCGGGCAGGGGACCGGCGCCGCCTGCGGCGTCGCCGCCGCTGCCCGGGCGTCGCCGACGGCCGCCACGCTGACGCCGCCGCGCCTCTCCGGACCGGGACGCAGCGCTGCCACGAGCACGCCCGCCGCGACGAGCGCCGCGAGCGCCAGCAGCAAATGCCGCGTCCGTACGCCGCGCCGGGCGGCGATTCCGGGCCGCATGGCCTGATGCTAGCAAACGCGGCGCCCTCGCCTGTAAATGCGCCGCCGGCGGGAGTAGACTTCCCCCTGACGGGCAACCCCGCCGCCGGCGCGAGCCGGCCGGGACGCTTCCCGAGGAGGATTACGATGGCAATTGCTCTCTCCCACGGCGGCCCAACCATCTATCAGCCGTCCGCGCCGTCTCACGAAGTGCTCGTGGGCACGGCCAGAGGCGTCACCCGGCTGGCCCGCGGTCCCGGCGGCTGGCGCGCCGTTGAGCACACGCTGACCGACAAGCACATCGGCGCCATCCTCATCGAGCCCCTCAGCGGCCGCATCTTCGCCGGCGGCTACAAGGACGGCTCCCTGCACGCCAGCGACGACGGCGGCCACACGTGGCGCCCGGCCAACCACGGCTTGGCCGAGACCGACATCTACAGCCTCGAGTCGGTCACGCTGGACGGGCGCGTCCGTCTCTTCTGCGGCACCGAGCCGGCGCGCCTCTTCGTCAGCGACGACCTCGGCGAGACGTGGACGGAGCGCCCGAAGCTGCGGTCCGTGCCGACCGTCGACGCGTGGAGCTTCCCGGGCCCGCCGCATGTCGCCCACGCCAAGCACATCACGTTCGACCCGCGTGACGCCCGCACGATGTACGTCAGCATCGAGGTCGGCGGGCTGCTGCGCAGCCGCGACGGCGGCGAGAGCTGGGAGGACGTGCCCGGCATGTACGAAGACGTTCACCGCCTGGTGATCAACCCGCGGGACCCAAGGCTCATGTACGTCACAGGCGGCGCGGGCATGTGGATGAGCGAGGACGGCGGCGCCACGTGGCGCAACACCACCGGCCACGACCACGAGATCGGCGGCTACCCGGACCAGCTCGTCTACCACCCGGACGACCCGTCGCTGATGTTCGTCGCGGCCGCGAAGGACACGCCCGGCGCCTGGCGCGCGACGCACTTCGCCGGCGCCCGCATCGCCCGCAGCCGCGATGCCGGCCGCACCTGGGAGGTCCTCAGCAACGGGCTACCGGACCGCATGCAGGGAAACGTCGAGGCGATGTGCCTGGAGGCAGTTGGGGCCGGGTGCTCGCTGTTCGCCGCCACCACCGCGGGCGAGGTCTGGGCGAGCGACGACTCCGGCGACTCCTGGACGCTGGCGGTCGAAGGCCTGGCGCCGATCTCCAAGGGCGGCCACTTCGTGCCGCTGATGGCGGGGAGCACCGCCTAGCGGTCCCGGCGCGGACCTGCCTGGGGCGCCCTTCGCCGCCGGCCCGGACGCGCCCGCCAGCCTGTCTACGGCAGGAAGAAGCTTGCCGCCAGGAACGCCAGCCCGAGCGCCACGGGCTCGACGTCGTCCTGGAGATCGGACGGCCATTCGCCGATCGACGCCAGGACGAAGATGACAGCGGCGACTAGCGCCAGGAGCCTGCCGGGGCCGAAACCTCCCATTCGCATGTCGGCCTCCTTTCCCCGGCAGCCTACCCGCCGGCGGGGCGGCCCGTCATCGCAATCCGAGGCCGTGGCGCGAAACCTGTCTATCGCTATCATGGGTGCGGATCGCCACCGGCCGGAAAAGGGCCCGGCATGCGGTCCTGCAGGAGCGAAGCCATGGCCACCACCTATGACCGGATCACGGACGCGCAGGCCGCCCTCATCCGCGAATCGCCGGTCTTCTTCGTCGCGAGCGCGGCTCCGGACCTCAGCGGCGGACCGGCCGGTCAGGGGCCGGTGAACCTCTCGCCCAAGGGCGGAGCGCCCCTCCACGTCCTCGACGACCGCCGCGTCGCCTACCTCGACTACGCGGGCAGCGGCAACCAGACGGCGCTGCATGCCAGGGCGGGCGGGCCCATGACGATCATGGTCATGTCCTTGACGGGCGCGGACGCGGCCGTCGTGCGCTTGTTCGGCAGGGCAACCGTCACGCCGCTGGAGCAGTCGCCCCTGCGCGAGCTCATGGCGAAGGACGACTTGTCGGAATCGATAGGCCTGCCGGTCCGCCAGGTCGTCGAGGTTGCAGTCAAGAGCACCCAGACCAGCTGCGGCTACGGCGTGCCGGTGTTCGAGTTCAAGTCGCAGCGGACGCGGGCCGAGCGCGGCCGGCGCTACAAGGGCGACTGAGGGCGGCGCCCTCCCGCCTCTTACTTCGCAGCGCGGCTCCAGCTTACGATCCGTTTGGTGGAAGCAGAGGTCGAAGCGCTCAGCCGGAAGCTCCTGGAGGCCGCGCAGCGCCGCGAGCCGATCACCCTTAGCCCCGAATGGTGGCAGGAACAGCTCCTCGCCTGGGCCACGGACGACCCCGCGTTCCGGGTAAAGCTCCTGCGTTTCGTGGACGTGCTGCCGTCGCTGCGCAGCGCCGCCGCGGTCGCCGACCACATCCGCCAGTACTTCCGCGAGGACGCGCCGGCCATCGTCCACCTCGGCGCCGAGCTCAGCCGGCCGCCCTTCTTCCGGCCCGTCGTCTCGCGCCTCGTGCGCGAGAGCGTCTTCGCCATGGCCCACCGCTTCATCGCCGGCGCGACGCCCCGTGAGGCGGCGCCGCGGCTCCGCGACCTGGCCCGCGAAGGCGTGGGATACACGGTCGACCTGCTGGGTGAGGCCACCCTCTCCGAGGCCGAGGCGGACGCCTACGCGGCCCGCTACCGCGAGCTGCTGCAAGACCTGTCGCAAAGCCCCGGCCCGGACGGCCCGCTCTGGCGGGGCGTGCCGGCGGTCAACGTCTCGATCAAGCTCAGTTCCCTGTATTCGCAGTTCCAGCCGGCCGCGCCGGAACGGGTCAGCGAAGCCGTCCGCGGCAGGCTCGTCCCGCTCCTCACCCTCGCCCGCGAGCGCGGCGCCTTCGTCAACGTCGATATGGAGCAGTACGTCTACAAAGACCTCGTGCGCCGCGTCTTCGCCGACGCCGTCCGCGACCCGCGCCTGCGCGACTGGCCGGACGCCGGCATCGTCGTCCAGGCGTATCTGCGCGGGGCCGAGGCGGACATCGATGCCCTGCGGGTCCTGGCCGAGTCCCGCGGCGCGCCGATAACCGTCCGGCTGGTCAAGGGCGCCTACTGGGAGGAGGAGCGCATCGTCGCCGACCAGAACGAGTGGCCGGTGCCCGTCTACGAGGAAAAGGAGGAGACGGACGCCTCCTTCGAGCGCTGCACGGACCGCCTCTTGGCCGCGTGGCCGCACCTCCGGGCGGCGTTCGGGACGCACAACCCGCGCTCCATCGCCCAGGCCATGGTCAAGAGCCGGGCGGCAGGGCTGGAAAGGGAGGTGGAATTCCAGACGCTCTTCGGCATGGCGGAGACGCTGCGCGCCGCCGTGGCCGAGGAAGGCTTCCGGACCAGGGTCTACGTGCCCATCGGCGCGGTGATCCCCGGCATGGCCTACCTGGTGCGGCGCCTCCTGGAGAACACGTCGAACCAGTCCTGGTTCGCCCAAACCACGCTCCACGGCGAGGGAAAGGCGGCGCCTCCGCCCCCGCCGGAACCGCCGCCGCCGCCGCTTGCGCCCCGGGGGGCCGGCTTCAGGAACACGCCGCCCGCCGAATTCCACAAGCCCGCCGTCCGCGAGGAGATGCAGCGCGCCCTCGCCCGCGTGCGCGCGTCGTTCCCCTTGCGCCAGCCGCTGCTGCTCGGCGGGCAGCGCGCGTCCGGAAGGGAGGAGAACGAGGTCCGGTATCCCGCGGACCCCTCTTTGCTCCTCGGGCGCGTGGCCCGCGCCTCGGCTGAGGACGCCGACCGGGCGGTCGCCTCCGCCCGCGGCGCCTTTGGGGAGTGGGGCCGGCGGCCGGTCCGCGAGCGGGCGGAGGTCTTGCGCCGGGCGGCCTCGATCGTGGAGCGGCGCCGCTTCGACCTCGCCGCGCTCATGGTCTACGAGAGCGGCAAGCCGTGGGCGGAGGCCGACGGCGACGTCGTCGAGGCGTGCGACTACCTCCGCTACTACGCGGCCGAGGCCGAACGCCTCCAGGAGCCTCAGGGGATGGGCCGCGTGCTGGGCGAGGACAACCTCTACGTGCGCGAGCCGCGCGGCGTCGCGGCCGTGATCGCGCCCTGGAACTTCCCGCTGGCGATCATCACGGGCATGACCGCCGCCGCCCTGGCGACGGGGAACAGCGCCATCCTGAAGCCGGCCGAGCAGGCGCCGCTGATCGCGGGCAGGCTGGTCGAAATCCTGCGGGAGGCAGGCTGCCCGCCGGAGGCCGTCCAGTACCTGCCGGGACGCGGCGAGGAAGCCGGGCGGGCGCTGGTCGAGCATCCGGGCGTGGACGTCATCGCCTTCACGGGAAGCAAGGATGTCGGCCTGTCGATCGTCCAGGCGGCCGCGCCGGTGCGGCCCGGCCAGCGCAGCGTGAAGCGCGTCATCGCCGAAATGGGGGGCAAGAACGCCGTAATCGTCGACGAGGACGCCGACCTCGACCAGGCGGTCGCCGGGGTGGTCACGTCGGCGTTCGGCTACGCGGGGCAGAAGTGCAGCGCCTGCAGCCGTCTGATCGTCGTCGGGTCCGCCTACGAGGAGACGGCGGGCCGCCTCGCCGCGGCCGTCGAAAGCCTCATCGTCGGCCCGCCGCACGAGCCCTCGACCTTCGTGCCGCCGCTGATCGAGGCGGAGGCTCAGGCGCGGGTCCTGCGCTACGTAGAGGAGGGCAGGCGGACGGCGCGGCTCCTGGTCCAAGGGAGGCGCCCGGCCGGGGAGGGCTACTACGTAGCGCCGGCGGTCTTCGTGGACGTCCAACCGCACGACGCGCTCGCCCGGGACGAGATTTTCGGGCCGGTGCTCACCGTCTTCCGGGCGCCGGACATGGACGCGGCCCTGGCCCTCGCCCTCGATTCCGAATACGCGCTCACCGGCGGGCTGTACTCCCGCAACCCGCGGAACATCGAGCGCGTGCGGCGGGAGTTCCGGGTGGGCAACCTGTACGTGAACCGCAAGACCACGGGCGCGATCGTCGGCAGGCAGCCGTTCGGCGGCCTCGGTCTGTCGGGCGTCGGCGACAAGGCGGGCGGACCGGACTACCTTTTGCAGTTCCTGGAGCCGCGCGTCATCTCGGAGAACACCACCCGCCGGGGCTTTGCGCCGGAGGAGGCGGACAAGCGGCGCGGCGCCGCCCTTTGACGCCGGTCCGCGCCCGCTTCCGCCCCTTGCCCGCCGTTCCGGTTACTTGTTACCTCTTAGGTGTAGCCAAAGACTTCGCGGATTCGTGCGACTAGAGGGTTCAGGAACGAAATGGTTGTCGAGGTCAGGGATTTCGAGACCGAGGTCATCCGGGCGAGCCATGAGAAGCCGGTGCTCGTGGACTTCTGGGCGCCGTGGTGCGGCCCCTGCCGCCAGCTCGGCCCCGTCCTCGAACGCCTCGCCGAGGAGAAGGCCCGGGACTTCACGCTGGCGAAAGTCAACACGGACGAAGCGCCGGCGGTGGCGGCCCGCTACGGCGTCCGCAGCATCCCGGCGGTGAAGCTCTTCGTCGACGGCGCCGTCCGGGACGAATTCGTCGGCGCCCTCCCGGAGGCGCAGGTGCGACGCTGGCTGGACGCCGCCCTCCCCAGCGAGGCGCGCCGTCTCCTGGCCGAGGCGCGGTCGGCGGCCGCCTCCGGCGAAACGACGGCAGCGCGGCCGCTGGTCGAGCAAGCCCTGGCCCTGGAACCCGAGAACGGCGAAGCGCGGGTGCTGCTCGCGTCGCTGATCGTCTTCAGCGAGCCCGAACGCGCGGCCGAGATGGCGCGCGAAGGCGGAAGGAAGGCGCCCGCCGCCTACCCTCTCTCGCAGGCGGTCCAGACGGTCGCGGACCTGCTGCGCGCTCCGGGGCGCTTCGCCTCGCTTCCGGACGACCCGGCGAAAGCGCCCCTGCTGGCCGCGGTCGAGCGCCTCGGCGGCAACGACCTGGATGGCGCGCTGGCGAAGCTGGTGGAGTCCGTCCGTCTCAACCGCCGCTACGAGGACGAAATCGCGCGGCGGGCGTGTCTTGCCCTCTTCGAGGTCCTCGGCAGCCAGCACCCGCTCACCCGCAGGCACCAGAGGGCCCTGGAAATGGCGCTGTTTTAGCCTGCTGGCGCGCCTCGGCTCGGCGAGCCGCTCTCCCAGGCCTGCTTTCGGCGAGCGCCGGGTCTCGGCAGCGTGTCGAGAAAGTCGAATCGGCGGCATCGAGCATGAAGAAGCCTGCGGGATGAATCCCGCAGCTAATGCCGGAGCCGCGGCTCCAACCCGAAAGCGTTCCCCACCACGTCAGACCGCCCTTCCCTGCCTTGCCGTCTCGATCCGGTAGCGGACGAGCGCCGCGTAGCGGTAGACCACGTGCGCGAACTTGCTGTACGGCAGGGCGAGGTAGAGGGCCGCGACGATCCCCAGGTGCACCGTCAGCAGCGCGCCCATGGCTGACGTATCGCGCAGCGCCAGGAGGACCAGGCCCGTGGCTGCCGTCAGGAGCAGGAGCCAGAGAAACGCCCAGTCCAGCCCCAGCATCCTCCGGTACGCGGGAAGCGGGTCGGCGCGGAGCTTGAGCCACGCCAGGCCCAGCACCGCCCCGACGATGAGGGCGCCGCCCGCCGTCCCGAGGACCACCGGCAGGCTGAGGTACGGATAGGGCGCGTCCTCGCCGAGGAAGTTGTGGTAGACGGCCGCGACCGTGGTCGAGGCGAAGTCGAGGAGGATGCCGGCGACGAGCGCCTGGTGCAGCCAGCGCCGCGAGGCGGACGGCCGCTCGTCCGGGTAGGTGCAGCCTTCGCCGCCCCCCTTGAGGTACTCGAGGCCGAAGGCGTCCTTCGTCGCCTTCGACAGCGAGGGACCGTCGACCAGGTCGCCCAGCGATCCGCGCGTCGACCGCCAGAAGCGCAGGCCGCCGGCCAGTAGCGCCCAGATCCAGTAGCCGGAAAGCGCCAGCGCCGGCAGCGTCATGGCCAGATAAGGCACCACCTGATAGAACGATCCTTCGGCGGCCGGCTCGCCGAAGACGGCGTCGGAGCCCTGCACGGCGACGGCCGCGAGGAGCACCAGGAGCACGCAGGCGGCGACGGCAAACGCGACGAGGCGGCCGTTGCCGCGGAAGAGGCGCGAGAGGACTCGCGGCGGCGTGTATTCGGCGTAGGTCTGGAGCCGCACTTCGGCGAGCACCTGCGGGATGTTGAGCTGGTAATCGTGGGGCGGCGTGAACGGGCAGGCGTAGTAGCACGCCCTGCACTCGAAGCAGAGGTTCGCGAGGTAGACGATGTCCCGCTCATCGAAGCGGCGGCGCAGCTCCATGGCCGGGAACACGGCGCAGTAGCCTTCGCAGTAGCGGCAGGCGTTGCAGATCGTGAGCTGGCGCTCCGCCTCCTGGATTAGTTCAGGTGAGGGCATGCTTTGCCGCCTCCCGGCCGGCGATCCGTCCGAACACCGTCCCGATGGTCATGCCGAAGCCCGCCAGATAGCCCCGGCCCAGGATGTTCCCTGCCATCGCCTCGCCGGCGGCGAAGACGCCTGCCATCGGCTTGCCCGCCTCATCGAGGACGCGCGCGCCCTCGTCCACCGCGAGGCAGCGGTAGGTGAACGTGATCCCGGGCCGCAGCGGATAGGCGAGGAACGGCGGCCGCGCCAGCGGCCTCGCCCAGTGGCTTTTCGGCGGGTCGAGGCCGGCAGTGTGGCAGTCGTCCAGCGCCGTCGGGTCGTACGTGCCTTCCCGTACGGCGGCGTTGAAGCGCGAGACCGTCTCCTCCACGACTTCCGGGTCCAGGCCGAGCTCGCGGGCGAGCTCGCGGACGGAGCCGGCCTCGATTGGCGGGAAGAGCGACGGCATGAACTCCGCCGCCATCGTCGAGTCCAGGAGGGAGAAGGCGACCTGGCCGGGCTGGCGGGCAATGAGGCCGCCCCAAGACGCGTAACGCTTCGGCCAGAAGTCCTGGCCTTCGTCGGCGAAACGGACGCCTTCGCGGTTGACGACGATGCCGAACGGCACGGTATCGAGGCGGGTGACGATGCCGCCGTCGAACTGGGGGCCGCGGGCATCCACGGCGACGGAGTGGAACTCCTTCGGGTCGCCGATGGCCTTGGCCCCCTTGTCGAGGAGGGCCTGGACCGGCCGGCCGCGGTTGAAGGGCGTGCCCCGGATGGCGAAGTTGCGGGCGGCTTCGCCCCATTGGGCCGCCATCCATTCGAGGTTGGCCTCGAACCCGCCGGAAGCGACGACGACGGCCTTCGCCGCCACGCGCCGCCCATCCTCCAGCACCACGCCCCGTCCCTCGCCCCCGGCCACGACGTCGCTCACCGGCGATTCGTAAACGGCCTCAACGCCGAGGCGCGCGGCCGTGCGGTAGTAGGCGTTGAGCAGCGCCTTGCCGCCGCCCAGGAAGAAGGCGTTGGTGCGGGACAGCTGCAGCGTGCCCTGGAGGGGCGGCTGCCAGCGGACGCCGTTGGTCATCATCCAGAAGCCGAGGTCGGCGGAGGAGCGGATCGTGAGGCGGGCCAGGCGTTCATCCGTCTCGCCCCCGGTCACCTGGAGGAGGTCTTTCCAGAACTCCTCCTCCGTGTAGGAGCCGGCCAGGTAGTGGTCTTCGCGCTCGTGGTAATAGCGCACGTTGCGCGTGTGGCGGCTGTTTCCGCCGCGCAGGTGCTCCGGCGCGGCCTCGACGAGGAGCACGCTGGCGCCCCGGCGCCGCGCCTCCAGCGCGGCGCACAGGGCGGCGTTGCCGCCGCCCACGACCACGACGTCGTAGCCCGGCCGGGCCGGACCGCCGGTCACCGTCAGCCGCTCCCCCGGTCATGGCGGCCCTGGGCGGCGAGGGCGTCCATGAATCGCAGCTTGTAGCGGATGAGGTCGCGGAAGATGGCGCCTTCGGCGTAGCCCTTGTCGACTTTCACCTGGACGAAGAACGGCCCTTCCTCGCTCAACATGCGGTCGAAGGCCAGGGCCAGTTCCTCGTAGTCGGCGGGCTCCAGCACCTTCTCGATGCCGGCGCCGCGGGCGACGCCCGCCAGGCTGGTCCGGAACGCGGTCGCCGTCGGCTGGCCGCCGGTGGTCATGTGCACCTCGTTGTCCCAGACGACGATGGCCAGGTTCTTCGGCGCCTGCGTCGCGACCGTGGTCAGGACGCCGAGGTTCATGAGCAAGGAGCCGTCGCCATCGAGGGAGACGACGCGCACGTCCGGCCGCGCCAGGGCGATGCCCAGCGCCAGGGAAGAACACTGGCCCATGGCGCCGAACGTGTAGCAGTTGAGGGCGCGGTCGGCGGCGTGCTGAAGCTCGGTCGTCGCCTGGCCCAGGTTGGCCACCACGACCTCGTCATGGAGGCGTTCGCAGAGGAGGCGGGTGGCCTCGGCCCGGTTCACGAGTAGCGCCCCCCGGTGAGGTCGTTGGGCAGGAGCACGGCGACGGGGAGGGAACGCGTGTAGGCGAGCTTGATCAAGCCGTCGAGCTGCGCCTCCAACTCCTCGACGGTGTGCGGGGTGATGTAGCGCACGCCCAGGGCCTGGAGGATGCCCTCCGCGGCCTGGCCCATGGGTACCTGGGCGGGGTTGTACTCGTTGATGTCTCCCCGGTGGCTGAGGACCATGACCACCGGTATCTGGGTGGCGAAGTTCAGGGACGCAAGCGTGTTGACGCAGCTGCCCAGGCCGCTGTTCTGCATGAGGAGGGCTCCGCGCCGGCCGGCCAGATAAGCGCCGGAGAGGATCCCCAGGCCTTCCTCCTCGCGGGCGGCGGTGACGACCGTGCATTCGTCATCGCGCCAGAGGTGCTCCAGCACCTGGCTGACGATGAAGTCCGGCACGGTGGCGTAGAAGCGGATGTCGTTCCGTCTCAGGCCGTCTGCCAGATGCTTGGACCATTCGGGGTCAGCCATCGCCACCTCGGGGAGTTAGCCGGTGCCGTGTCCTATGTGTATAGCCGTTGGCGGCGGGTGGAGCAATCGCGGCCCTGCCTGGCAGGGCCGCGAGACGGCGCGCAAAGTGAAAGAGGGCGCTTGGGCGCCCTCTTTCACCCCACGAAAGGAGGCTCTACGTTGACGGGAGGAAGCTCGCCTTCTGGGACCCGGCCTCGGCCGCTGCGCCCCTGCGGTACATAACCAGGCCCAGGTAAGCCCCGAGGACGACGTGACTGGCGCCGAGCAACGCCACGATGGCCCCCACGCCGCTGACCAGGTCGCTGACCTTGAAGGCCATGTAGGACTGCATCAGCGCCGTGCGCAGGGTAACGGAGTTCAGCACCGTCGCCCGGTTCGGGTCGTTGCGGTCCATCTCGGCGTAGGTCTTGCCGCCGGAGATGTTCAGCGCGTGCTCGCGGATGGCATCCGCCTGCGCTTTCGCCTCTGCCGGTCCCGTCACCGGAGCCAAGGGAATGTCCGCGTCCTCCGAAGTAACGATCCGCTCGTTCGCCAGCGTGTCCTTGACCTCGTCGTAGGCGTCCCGGCCCTCCTTGACCATGAACAGACCGGCGCCGACCAGCGCAATGCCGAAGGCAATCGCGCCGACCCACGCCCACTTGATAATGACACTCATCAGTGCCCTCCTTTCGTTTCATGAATAGGATCGCAGGCAGCGATCCGCCTGAGGAGGGCTATTCGATGTCAGCGGACCAGGCCGATCGGCCCTTCCCGACCCTAGACGAGCTCCACCCAGCGTCCTTCGAGCGCGGACTTGTAAGCGGCTTCCAGGTATTGCATGTTCTTGACGCCGTCCCAGAAGCTGAAGCTCGGCTCCTCGATTTCGCCCCGGACGAGGCGGATGAACTCCTCCTCGACGAGCCAGGGGCTGTCGTGCTCCGGCGGGATCGGGACCTGGCGGAGGCCGTCCTCGCCCGCCCTGGCCGCGAAGATGGCGTCGCCGCGCAGCCGGTAGGCGACCGTCGCGGTTTCGCCGTAAAGCTCCACGCGGCTCTCGCCGAAATGCACAGCCCAGTTCAGCACGTTCATCTGGACGGCGCCGCTTTCCGTCTCTGCGATGACGGTGACCTCGTCAGGGTAGGGCGTCTTCGCCATGGGGCCGCCGGGCGTGAGAGGCCGCTCCGCCGTGAAGGTGGCGCGCTGGGCCAGGACGCGGCGGGCGTGACCGGTCCACGGCGTCATCACGTCATACGTGAGGCCCAGCTGAGCGGCGTTGTACGGCCCGTACAGGTCTACGTCGTTGCGGCCCGCGCTCAGCGGGGTGGAAGGGTCGGCCAGGCTGGAGTTGTAATTGAAGGCCTGGACGTGACGGAGCCTGCCCAGGAACCCTGAAGCCACCAAATGGGCGACGAAGCGCCTGCCGCGGTAAAACGGTCCCGGCGGCACGAGCATCGCCCGCACTTCCCGGGCCCTCGCCCACTCCGCGGCGTTGTGCATTTCGATGGCGTCGACGGCGTTGGTGGCGATCCGCGTCTGGCAGAGCACGTGCTTGCCGGCGGCCAGAGCGGCGAGCGCGATCTCCTTGTGCGCGCTGGGCGGAGTGCCGATGAACACGGCGTCGACGTCGTCGCTGGCGACGATGCTGCGCCAGTCGTCCGCGACCCGCGGGATGCCGAACTGGGAAGCCACCTTCTCCGCCGTCTCCCGCCGCCGGTTGGCGACGACCGTCACTTCGCAATCGGGGACTTTGAGGAACCCCGGCAGCACTCTGCTGACTGTCCAGCCCCCCGCGCCGATGATGCCCACGCGTACTCGCCCTGTCATGGCCGGCCTCCGTTCTCGGAGTCGATAATACGGCCCTTGGGGGCGGCGCCGTCACTCAGGCGAGTTCCCGATCCCGCTCGCCGCGGCGCCCGATTTCGCGGCCGCCTAGCCGCCTGCGCCCAGACAGAGCTCGATGTCGAGAATCGGAGGCAGACAGAGGCCGTCTTCCGGCGTCGGTGTGGGCGAAGGCGGACGCGGCGTGGCCGTGGGCTGTGGCGTCGGCGTCGGTGGCACGGGGGTTGCGGTCGGCAGGGGCGGAAGCGTCGGCTCGATCGCGGGCGTGGGCAGGGGC
>Ga0073934_10007574_pt1 | contig 14991 bp, 9 predicted proteins | sample LarsenN4metaG_FD_76834 | JGI IMG/M metagenome (GOLD analysis project Ga0073934, IMG submission 76834) | Hot spring sediment bacterial and archeal communities from British Columbia, Canada, to study Microbial Dark Matter (Phase II) - Larsen... ...
GCGACATCGGCGGTACGCGTGCGCCGCGCCAATCAGGTGATCGCCGAGCGCATCATGAGCGCGAACGCGCCCGTCGTGCGGCTGGTAGCGCCGGACGGCGGCGAGCGCCTCACGGGACCGGCGGAGGTGCGCTGGCAAGCCTCGGACGCGGACGGCGACGCGCTCTCGTTCACCCTCGTGTACAGCCATGACGCGGGCGCGACGTGGGAGGCGATCGCCACGGACCTGCGCGGCGACTCGGCGACGCTCGCGGACACGAGCGCGCTCGCCGGCAGCGAGCAGGGATTGTTCCGCATCATCGCCAGCGACGGGGTGCGTACGGCGCACGACGACTCGGACGCCGTTTTCACTGTGGCCGATCGTGCGCCGAGCGCCTACATCATCGGGCCCGGTCATGGCGCGACGATGCCTGAAGGGATGACTGTCTCGCTCGTCGGCGGCGCGTCCGACCTGGAGGACGGCGCGATCGGCGACGACGCGCTGCGCTGGCGGTCGAGCATCGACGGCGATCTCGGTACGGGGCGCCAGATCGCCAGGCGGGATCTGAGCCGCGGCGAGCACGAGATCACGTTGACGGCGACGGACAGCGCCGGCAACGCGTCGGAGCGCACCATCCAACTGACGATCGGCGAACCGCGCGGCGGCGGCGTGCCGGAAGCTGACGAGCGATCGGCGGTCGAGGATGCGCTGCGCGAGGACGATGGCGGCGGTAGTGGCGCGGTGCTGTGGGTCGCCGTTGCGGGCGCGGCGGCCGCCGCGGTGGCTGTCGCGATGGGAGCCTTCGCGTTCGCGCGGTCGCGGAAGCACGGATAGGCATCTGCAGCGAGCCCCGGGCGCGGCGTTGATCCGACATTGAAGACCGTTGCGAGCGGGTATACGATCGCCTCCCCGCCGAAAGGAGGCTGTGATGTATCTCACCGTTTCGCGCGCGGGCTGGATTGTGGCCGGCGCCCTCGCCCTGGCGCTCATCGCGTCGTTCGCCGCGGAGGTGCGCGGCGGACCGCTCGACCCGCCGGGGTCGCCCGCGAGCACGGGCCGCCCGATCGACGAGCTGCAGGGGGCGTGGAGCCGGCGGCTCAACTCGGCAAACGGGTCAGCCGGGCCGTTCCCCCCGGTGGGCTGCAATTCCGACCGCTTCAAGTGCGTGATGTCGACCGGCGCCCCGTTCGCGATCCCGGCCGCAGTGCTGGACATGGAGACGGGGCTGGTGTGGCAGCGGAACCCGGACGACGCGACGATGACGTGGTACCTGGCCAAGCTCATCTGCCACGAAGCCGAGACCGGCGCCCGTCGCGGGTGGCGGCTGCCGACCATCGACGAGCTGAACGCGCTCGCTGACGCCGACGCGGTGTCGCCGGCGCTCCCTTCGGGCCACCCGTTCGTCTCGCCCTTTGGGCTGTACTGGACGAGCACCGAGGACAACTTCGACGACGGCTCTGCGTGGGCGGTCAGCGTCGCCGGGTCAGCGACCAACATCAGCGAAGGTAAGTCGGATCCAGCGCTGGCGTGGTGCGTGCGCGGGCCGGGGAACGGGCCAACGGCGAACTGAGGCTGCGATCGGTTGCCGGCGCTAAGACGAAGGGCGGCCGATGACACAGATCACCGTGCCGGTTGACGACATCGACGTGGTGATCGCCCGCGCTCGAAGCGCCAGCCGAGCACGGCCTCGAAGAAGCGGCGTACCGCTTCGATGTCAGCGACGGTGAGGTCGAAGTACGCCGGTTTTATTGTCAGTGCTCCGTGGAGTCGTCGTGTCACTGACTCTCGAGCCGTCGCACCGCTTCCTCGGCCAGCGCAAGCAAACGCTCGATGTTCGCGCGGAGCTCGTCGAGACGCACGCCTTCGGCGCTCTTCTTCCCTTCCATGTAGCGCGCGTACACGCCGTGGCCGATCGCGGCGGACTTCCAGCGGTTGAAGGCTGCGTAGTAGTCGAGCCGTGAGACGTCGCGCCCGCTGCGCTCGGCGTAGCGCTGCGCGAGCTCACGGCGCGTGGGGAAGCCCGGCGCCTGCGTCGGCGCGTCCGGGAGCACGCCGAGCGGGTCGCCGGGGTCGGGCCACTCATTGAGCGTGTAGGCGAGGTCGGCGAGCGGATCCCCGAGCGTCGAGATCTCCCAGTCAAGCACGGCGGCGATCTCGCCTGTCTCGGTGCAGAGGCAGTTGCGGACGCTGTAGTCGCCATGGGCGATGCGCGCGGGCCCTTGCTCGGGCACATTCGCGAGGAAGTACTGCTGCAACGAGTGCGCGCGCGGGTCGTCGAAGCGCGCCGGCTCGACCGAGGCGCACCACGAGCGGTACCAGGTGTTGAGCTGGCGGCGGACGTAGTCCTCCTTCTTGCCGAGAGCGCCGAGGCCGACCTCGTCCGGGTCGAGCGCGTGCAGCTCGGCGAGGACGTCGATGAACGAGTGCGCGAGGGGTGTGCGCCGGTCCTCGGGGATGTAGCGCCGCGTGTCGTCGATGCTGTAGAGCGGGTGGCCGCGCACGTGCTCCATGAGGTAGAAGCGCGCGCCGGTGACGTCGACGTCGTCGCAGAAGGCGATCGCGCGCGCGACGGGCACGGGCGTCGGCCCGAGCGCGGTGATGAGCGCCCACTCGCGGCGCATGTCGTGGGCGGTTGGCAGCAGCTCGCCGAGCGGCGGGCGGCGGATGACCGCGCGGTGGCCGTCGCCGTCTTCGAGCAGATAGGTGAGGTTCGAGTGGCCGCCGGGCAGGCGCGACCACGTCAGCGGTGGGCGCAGCTCTGCGACGTTCGAGGCGATCCACGCCTCGACGCGGTCGATGTCGTAGCCGAGCGCGCTGCGCTCCATGGCCGGCGCGCTATCCCTGCGGCTGGTACTTGCGCAGCTCGTGGCGGCCAACGACCACGTGGTGCACCTCGTCCGGCCCGTCGGCGATGCGCAGCGTGCGCTGGCTCGTGTACATGGCTGCGAGTGGCGTCCACTGCGAGACGCCGGTGGCGCCGTGGATCTGGATCGCCTGATCGATGATCTGACAGACGCGCTCGGGCACCATCGCCTTCACCATGTGCACCCAGACGCGCGCCTCGCGGTTGCCGAGCACGTCCATCGCCTTCGCGGCCTTGAGCACCATCAGGCGCATCGCCTCGATCTCGATGCGCGCGCGGGAGACGACCTCGAGGTTCTTGCCGAGCTGGATGAGCGGCCTGCCGAAGGCGACGCGCGAGGTCGCGCGCTTCATCATCAGGTCGAGCGCGCGCTCCGCCTGGCCGATCGACCGCATGCAGTGGTGGATGCGGCCGGGGCCGAGCCGCATCTGCGAGATCTCGAAGCCGCGGCCTTCGCCCAGAAGGATGTTGGTGCGCGGCACGCGCACGTTCTCGAGCCGGATGTGCATGTGGCCGTGCGGCGCGTCGTCGTGGCCGAAGACGGTCATCGGGCCGACGATGTTGACGCCGGGCGTGTCCATCGGCACGAGGATCTGCGACTGCTGGCGGTCGGGGGGCGCATCGGGGTCGGTCTTGACCATGCAGATCATGATCTTGCAGCGCGGATCGCCGGCGCCGGAGATGTAGTACTTCTCGCCGTTGATCACCCAGTCGTCGCCGTCGAGCACGGCGCGCGTGTCGATGTTCTTGGCGTCGGAGGAGGCGACGGCCGGCTCCGTCATGCCGAAGCACGAGCGGATCTCGCCGTTGAGCAGCGGCTTCAGCCACTGCTCCTTCTGCTCGGGTGTGCCGCAGCGCTCGAGCACCTCCATGTTGCCGGTATCGGGCGCGGAGCAGTTGAGCGTCTCCGAGGCGAGCGGGTTCTTGCCGAGCTCGGCGGCGATGTAGGCGTAGTCGAGGTTCTTCAGCCCCTGGCCGGTCTCGGCGTTGGGGAGGAAGAAGTTCCAGAGGCCCGACGCCTTCGCCTTGTTCTTGGCGCCCTCGAGCAGCTCGAGCTGGCCGGGCGCGAAGCTCCAGCGGTCGGCGCGGCCCTCGCCGAGGGCGTAGTACTCCTCGGTGATCGGTTCGACGTTCTCGGCGATGTGCTTCTTCACCGCCTCCAGGAGCGGCCGCGCCTCCTCCGACATTGCCAGATTGTTGAGTTCGGCTTCGATGTCGATGCTCGTCGCTGTCGTCGTCATGCGTACCTCCGGTGCGGGCGCTCGGGCCCGTGGCGTCGTGCCAGCGATTCTACCAGCGGCTGGTTTGTGCGGCAGCGGGGCGCCTCCGCGCGGGATGACGTGAGGGCGCCGACCCTTCGGATCGACGCCCCTCTGACCGCATGACCGGCGTTACGCGCTCACTCGATGGCCGTGGCGGCCGCGACCGGCGTCACATCGGCCGCGGGCGCGGGCTGCAGCGCGCCCTCGATGTTGATCTTGGGAAGCCACTCCATCCAGCGCGGGAAGTACCAGTTCCAGTCGCCCAGCAGCTCCATGCTCGCCGGCACGAGCACCATGCGGATGATCGTGGCGTCGAGGATGACGGCGACGGCGAGGCCGAAGCCGACCTGCTGGAAGACCACGAGGTCGCCCGAGGCCATGCCGGAGAAGACGGCGACCATGATCAGCGCGGCGCCCGTGATGATGCCGGCGGTGCTGCGGAGGCCGTGCGCCACCGAGGCCGCGTTGTCGCCGGTCTCGTCGTAGTGCTCCTTGATCCGGCTGAGCAGGAACACGTGGTAGTCCATCGACAGGCCGAAGAGGATGGCGAAGAGGAAGAGCGGCAGCCACGACTCGATGACGGGCGCTTCACGGAAGCCGAGCAGCTCCGCGCCGATGCCCTCCTGGAAGACGAGCACGAGGATGCCGTACGCGGCGCCGACCGAGAGCAGGTTCAGCACGACGGCCTTCAGCGGCACGATGATCGAGCGGAAGACCACCATCAGCAGCAGGAAGCTGAACCCGAGCACGAACGTGAACACGAGCGGCAGGTAGTCGCGCTGCGTCTGCACGGAGTCGACCGTCTCGGTCGTGGCGCCGCCGACCAGCACCTCGGCCGGCACGCCGTCGAAGGCGGCGGGGATGTAGTCGCCGCGCAGGCGCTCGAGCGCGGCCTTTGATTCGACGCTGGAGAAGTCGCCCGGCATCGCGACGGCGAGCAGGGCGAGGTCGCCGGCCTCGTTCGCTTCGAGCGTGGCGGCGCCGAAGAACTCATCGCCTTCGAGCGAGGCCTGCAGCTCGGCGATCGCCGCCTGCACGCTCGGGTCGTTCACGTCCGGCGCGTCGATGACGACGTCCGCGGTGAGCACGCCGTCGGAGAACTCGCGGTTGACGACGTCGAACGCGTGCCGCGCCTCGCTGTCCTCGGGCAGCGAGCTGATGCCGACGTTGCCGAGGTTCATGTTGAGGACGGGGAGCGCGGCCGCGACGAGCACGGCGCCGGTGAGCACGACACCCACGACGGGCCGCGCCGTGACCGCGCGCGTCGTCCAGTCCCAGAAGCCTCCGCGGTTCTCGGCGCGGCCGCGGCTGCCGACGAACGGCAGCGTCAGCCAGTTGACGCGGTCGCCGAGCAGGCCGAGGACGGCGGGGAGCAGCGTCATCGATGCGAGCACCGTGGCGGTGACGACGAGGATGGCGCCGACGGCGAAGCTCTGGAAGGTCGCGTCGGGCATGATCAGCATGCCGGCGAGCGCGATCGCCACGGCCATGCCGGAGAAGAACACCGTGCGGCTCGCGGTCGCGCCGGCGGTGGCGATGGCATCGATCTTGTCGCGGCCGCGCGCTCGCTCCTCGCGGAAGCGCTGCACGATGAAGAGCGAGTAGTCGATGCCGACCGCGAGGCCGATCATCGTGATGATGAAGACGATGAAGTTGGACATCTCCATCGCGTTGCTGACGAGCGCGGTGGCGCCCACGGCGACGAAGATCGAGAGCAGCGCCAGCACGATCGGCAGCCCCGCCGCGACGACCGCGCCGAACACGATGAGCAGGATGACGAGCGCGACGACGATGCCGATCATCTCGCCCTGCTTCAGCGTGTCCTCGAGCAGTGTCGTCATCTCGCCCTCGACGCTGCCGAAGCCGACGGTGGTGACGCGGAAGCCGGCGCTCCCGTCGACCCGTTCGACCACGTCGACGACGGGGAGGGCGGTGTCCGCCGCGTCCACCTCATCGCCGGTGAGCGTGACGGGGATGAGGACGGTGCGCCCGTCGGCCGACACGAGGCCCTGCGCGCCGTCGCGGTAGCTGTCGACCGTGTCGACTTCATCCAGGGCCCGCAGATCGCTGATGAGGGCGTCGATGAACGCCGTGTACTTCTCCTCTGCGGCTGTCGCATCCGGCGATTCGACGACGATGAACTCTTCGGGCTGCGTCTGCTGGCGCAGGCGCTGCTCGATCAGCTCCTCGGCCTTCTTCGATTCGGTGCCCGCGGTGGCCGGGCTGGCCGTCAGGCTCATCATGCCGGCGGCGAAGTAGGCCACCGCGACCAGCACGACCCAGAGCCCCAGCACTCGCCAGGGGTGGCGCGCGGACGCCCGGGCTATCTGCCCCGTGAATCCAGGTCTGTGATTCGTTTTCGGTCGGCTGCTGTATCCATTCATTGTGTTCCTCCTCTGTTTGCGTTGTCCCGTTGACTTCACTGCCAACGTACGCCCGTCGCGGCAGCGCGGCGTCGCCCGGAGGAGGGAAGATGCGCGTCCACTTTGGAGGGAGATGTGAAGGGTCGGCCTACCCCCACGGAGGTATGGCGCTGTATCGACGAGGGTGGAGGTCTAGGTGCCGCGCGGCTCCACGAGGCCGACGTCGTAGGCGAAGATGACGGCCTGCGTCCGGTCGCGGAGATCGAGCTTGCCGAAGATGTGCTTGATGTGCGTCTTCACCGTCCCCTCGGACAGCACCAGCCGTTCGGCGATCTCGGCGTTCGAGAGGCCGCGGGCGACGAGCGCGAGCACCTCGCGCTCGCGTTCGGTGATGTCGTCGAGCCCCCGCGTCTGCGCGCGTCTGGCGGCGGGGCGCTGCTGAAACTGGTCGATGAGTCTGCGCGTCACCGATGGCGCGAGGAGCGCGTCACCCGCCGCCACGACGCGGATGCCGGCGACGAGGTCGGCGGCGGGCGTGCGTTTGAGGAGGAAGCCGCTGGCGCCCGCGCGCAATGCTTCGTAGACGTACTCGTCGATCTCGAACGTCGTGAGTACCAGCACGCGCGAGGTCTCTGAGCGGCCGAGCGCCGCGATCTGCCGCGTGGCTTCGAGGCCGTCCATCTCCGGCATCTGGATGTCCATGAGCACGACGTCGGGGTCGAGCTTCTTCGTCAGCTCGACCGCCTCGCGCCCGTTCGCCGCTTCGCCGACCACCTCGAAGTCCGGTTCCGACTCGAGGATGAGGCGGAAGCCCGCCCGCACGAGCTGTTCGTCGTCGGCCAGCAGCACGCGCACGGTCATGCGGCGCCACCGGCAAGCGGAAGCCGCACGTGCACGCGGAAGCCGCCCTCGGGCAGCGGTCCCGCGTCGAGCTCGCCGCCGAACAGCCCGACGCGCTCCTTCATGCCGATGAGCCCGCGCCCTCCGCCGTGATTGCTGCCGCCCGGAGCGCCTTCGCCGTCGTCGACGATCTCCAGCTCGAGGCTGTCGGGCGCGTAGCGGATGCTCACGCCGGCGTGGGCTGGCCCGGCGTGCTTGAGCGCGTTCGTCAGCGCCTCCTGGATGATCCGGTACGCCGACAGATCGACGCTTGCCGGGAGCGTCACCGGCGTCCCCTCGACCGTCACCCGAACGGGCAGGCCCGCCTCCGACACGCGCGCCGCGAGCGTGTCGACGTGGCTCAGGTTCGGCTGCGGGCTGAGGCTGTCGCCGGCGGCCTCCGTCGCGCGCAGGATGCCGAGCATGCGCTCCATGTCGGTGAGCGCCTCGCGGCCCGTGGACTCGATGGAGGCGAGCGCCTCGCGCGCCAGCTCCGGCTTCGACTCGAACACGCGCCGCGCCCCGCCCGACTGGATCACGATGAGGTTGAGCGCGTGCCCGACCATGTCGTGCAGCTCGCGCGCGATGCGGGCGCGCTCGTCGGCGACGGCCTCGCGCGCGCGCACCTCGCGCTCGCGCTCGAGAAGCGCGGCGCGTTCTTCGACGACGTTCGTGTACTCGCGGCGGCTGCGCGCATAGATGCCAAGTCCCCAGCCCGCGGCGTACGTGGCCGCAGTCGTGACGGCTGCCGCCAGGCCGGGGTCGCCGCGGTCGCTCGCAAAGTAGACGGTGATGCCGGCGCCGGCGATGAGGGCGGCGAGGATGCCGCGCCGGAAGTCCGTCAACGAGGCCGCGCTGTAGAGGATGACGAGCGCGGCGAACGTGCCGGCGGGCACGCCCTGGTAACCGATGCCGATGTGCAGCGAGATGGCCGCGACGCTCACGCTCAGCGCGGCCAGCGGCGCGACGCTGCGCGCGGCGATCGGCAGCGTCTGGAGCAGCAGCAAGGCAATGCCGAGGAAGTCGTCGTCGCGGTAGGTCTCGTCACTATCGCCCACGCGCGCGGCGACGGTCGCGAGCGCGCCCGCGGTGAACGCCAGCGCGAGCAGCGCGTCGACCGCATGCGGATCGACGCTGCGGGCGCGCTCCGCCAGGCGCTTCAACGATGCCGAAAGTGAGTGCACGTGCCCATCCCTGTCGGCCCATCGTACACGTGCGCGCGCAGCGGCGGCGAATGCGGCATCGGCGGCAGGCGTCGGTCGTGCTCGGCGGTGGTCCCGTACAGTGATGCTGGGTGCGTCGATAGATTGGTGCCGAAGGTGGGAGTCGAACCCACACGGGCGTTGCCGCCCAACGGTTTTTGAGACCGTCGCGTCTGCCATTCCGCCACTTCGGCTCGCGGCTCTCATATTGTATCCAGCGCCTGCGGGACGCCTCGCGGAGGCGCGCCCGCCCCCCGAGACGCTTGGACGCAGGTCCATAGAACCACGATGCTGATGCGAGACGACAGGTTGGAGCAGGCACGGTGGGCCAGGACATGAAACCACTTCGTCCGTCGATGCGTATCGCCGTCCCCGTGCTGTCGGTCGCGCTCTGCGCGGCGTTCGCGGCGTGCGCCGGCGGCGGCGACGACGGCGCGAGCGCGCCCGCGGCGACGGCGCGCGTGGTGACGTCCACCGTGGAACCGACGCCGACCCCTGCGCCCTCACCGACGGCAACGCCGATCGTCGTCGCTGAGCTGCCGATCGTCGACCTGCACTTCCATCCGGAAGCGGCGTGGGGCGACGGGCTAATCGCGCTGTTCGACCGTGTGAACGTGCGCGCCGCGGGTAACGGCGCGCAGGCGCCCGACCCGGAGGCGCTCGCGCTGGCCGAGCGATACGCGCCGCGCGTCGTGCCGTTCGGCGGCGGCTACCCGCTGCGACAGTTCGTGCTCCGGCTCGGGGCGGCGGCGTGGGACGTCGAGAGCGCCGAGGTGCGCGCGTATCTGGACGCGCTCGAGGATGAGCTGGCGGCGGGACGGTTTCGCGGCATCGGCGAGATCCACGTCGACAGCACGGCATCGTACTTCACTGGGACGCCGCCGATCCGGTATCCAGCCGACGCGCCGTTGATGCAGCGCCTGTGGGCGATGTCGGCCGTGTACGGGCTGCCGGTGAGCGTGCACATGGACGGGTCGACCGAGTCGGTGGCATCGATGGAACGGCTGCTGGCGTCGGACCGGCGCGGCACGTGGCTGTGGGCGCACACCGGCCACTACGCCGAGCCGCCGCTGGTGCGCCGGCTGCTGCGCGACCATCCGAACCTGTTCTGCGAGCTGTCGTACCGCAGCAGCATCAGCCCGAGCCGCACGGCCGTGCCCCTCGACAACAACGGCGTCCTGCGAGAAGAGTGGCGCGCGCTGCTGGAGGAGTTCCCCGACCGCTTCGTCATCGGCACGGACCTGCCGGTGGCCTCCGCGGCGGAGTACACGCGGCACATCGGCTTCTGGCGCGCGATCCTCGAGCAGCTGACGCCGGAGACGGCGGCGCTGCTCGCGCACCTGAACGCCGAGCGGCTGCTGAAGCGCGGACAGTAACGACGGTGATCAGGCGAAGGCGCCTTCGAGCTCCACGCTGCTGCCGGCGGGGGACTTCCGCACGAGGATGCGGTTCTCGATGCGCTGCGTCAGCTCCGGCACGTGCGTGATCACCCCGACCATCCGCTCGGCCGAGCGCAGCCCTTCCAGCGCTTCGATCACGGTCTCGAGCGTCTCCGCGTCGAGCGTGCCGAAGCCTTCGTCGAGGAAGAGGCTCTCGAGGCGCGCGGCGGCGGCGCTGCGCAGCTCCGGCAGCCGCTCGGACAGCGCGAGGGCGAGCGCGAGCGACGCGACGAAGGTCTCGCCGCCGCTCAGCGTCTTCGCGGGGCGCACCTGGTCGGCGTGCCAGTGGTCGACGACGACGAACTCGCTGCCGTCGACGCCGATGGCGAAGCGATCGTAGAGCGCGCGCAGATGCTCCGTGGCGGACTCGGCGAGCGCCTGCATCGCCTCGACGATGACGAACTCCTGGAAGTTGTCGGCGCGGAGCAGCACGCCCAGATCCTTGCACGTCTGCCACTGCCGGCGGATCGACTCGAGCTCGTCGCGCAGCTCGGCCGCGCGCGCGATCGCCTTCGCGATGCGTTGCTCGTCCGATTCGAGCGTGGCGACGCGCTGCACGAGGCGCTCGGCTTCGTCGTTGGCGTCGCGCAGCATGGACGTGAGCATGTCGACGGGCGACTGCTTCGCGTCGATGCGCTCCATGACGTCGCCCCACTGCCAGCGCGTCGCGATCTCCCTCAGCTCGGCGATCGCGCAGTCGATCTCGGCGCGCGCGTCGGCGATTTCCGCCGCCAGCGCGTTCATCTCGGCTTCGAGCGCGGCGATGCGCTGGCCGCTGGTCGCCATCTCGGTCTGCTGCGCGTGAAGCGCGCGGCGCGCCTGCTCGAGCGTGGCGGCGAGCTGGTCGTGGGCCTTGCGGGCCGCATCCTGCTCGGCGAGTCGCGCGGCGATCGAGGCGGCCTCGGCGGGGACGCCCTTCGGGAGGGAGGCGCGCATCGCCTGCTCCGCACGGGTGACTTCGGCACGCGCATCCTCGACACGCCTCGCGGCCTGCTCAAACGCGTGCTGCTCGCGCGCGACGGCGGCCGCCGCGTCGGATGCGCGCTTCGCCGCCTTCTGCTCGGCCGACTTCGCAGCCTGCAGCGTCTTCTCGGCGGCGCCGACGCGCGACTTCTCGGACTTCGGCAGCTTGCCGACGACGCCTCCGCAGACCGGGCACGGGTCGCCGGGCTTGAGCCCGGAGCGCACGTGGGCGGCGGCGTCGTCGCGGCGCGCGGCGTCGAGCACGGCTTCCGCTTCGGCGAGCGCCCGCTGCGCCTCTGCGTGCGCCGCTGCAGCCTGTTCGTGCTCGGCGAGCGCGCTGTCGAGCGACGACCGGTCCTTCGCCGCCGCCTCAACTTTCGCGAGCGCTTCCGTCGCGCGACCGAGCTGGTCGGCGCAGGAGCGGGCGTTGATGAGCGCGGCGTACAGCTCGGCGTCGTACGGCGAGCGCTTCAGCTCGGCCTCGGCTTCGGCGACGGCGGCCGTCAGCTCGGCGAGCTTGCGCTCGCCGTCCTTCGCGGCGTCGCGGGCGGCGGTTAGCTCCGCGTCCTTTGTCGACTGCTGCTGCTTGCGCTCGTGCTCGCGTTTGACGGCCTGCGCGGCATTCGACGCAAGCTCACTCGCGTGTTGCGTCGCGTCGCGCCGGAGACGCGCCTGATCGCGCGCCGGCCTCGCTGCTGCCAGCTCGTCGCGGATAGCGGCGAGGGCCTCTTCCGTGGCGCCGGCGAAGTCTTCGCGGAGCTGGCGCTCGCGCTCGTCGATCTGCACGTTCAGCCGCGTCGCGCGCTGATTGGCCGCCGACATGATGCGCGTGTAGATGCCGATGTCGAGCAGCTCGACGAGGATGCGCCGGCGCTCCTCCGCCTTGCCGGTGAGGAACTCCGCAAAGCGGCCCTGCGGCAGCAGCACGCACTTCGTGAAGCTGGCGAAGTCGAGGCCCACGCACTCCTCGATCGCGCCGTCGACGTCGGCGACGCGGTCGTGCAGCGGCTCCCACTCGCCCTCGATCAGCTCCTCGAACTGCACGGGTGAGACGTCGCGCGAGACCTTCTCGGCGCCGGTCTTGCGGCTCGTCGTGCGGCGCACGTTGACGCTGCGATGGACGCGGAACGTGCGGCCCGCGGCGTCGAACTCGAGCTGCACGCTCATCTCGGACGCGCCGTGCGATATGAGGTCCATCACACGCGTCTCGCGCGGCACCTTGCCGTAGAGCGCGTAACACATGGCGTCGATGAGCGTCGTCTTGCCGGCGCCGGTGGGGCCGCTGATGACGAAGACGTCGAGGCCGCAGAAGTTGATCTCGACCGCCGTGCGGAAGCAGCCGAAGCCCTGCAGCCTGAGGTTACGCGGGCGCATGGCCGGCCTCGGCCTCGTACAGCTCGTTGAAGAGCGCGACCATCTCCTCGGGCATGTCGGCGTTGTGCTTCTGCTGGTAGTAGCGCGCGAGCAGCTCTTGCGGCGAGAGCCCGCGCGTCGACCCGCCGGGCTGCGCGACCGGCTCGTCGGTGCGCTCGAGCGTGACGTCGAGCGCGTGCGGCAGCACCTGGAGCACCTGCTCGTATAGCGCGGGCACGGGGCGGCCGGCGCGCACGACGACGCGCAGATAGTCGTCGCCGTACTTGCCGGCATGCGACGGGAGATCGTCGAAGTCAACGCTGATCGTGCGGAGGCCGCGGCCGCCCGTGACCTCGACGGCGCGCGGGTCGGCCGGACGGTTCGCCTTCACGTCGACGATATTCACGTACTTCGTCTGCCCGCCCTCGCCGAAGTCGAGCCGGAGCAGCGAGCCCGAGTAGAACGTCGGCGATGCGGCCGACAGTCGCTGCAGTTTGTGCACGTGCCCGAGCGCGACGTAGCTGGCTGTGTCGGGGAAGCAGGACGCGTCGACCGCGAACGTGTGGCCGATGTGCAGCTTGCGCTCGCCGCCGCCGGGGCCGATCTCGCTGCCGTCGATGAGGATGTGGCCGAGGAAGATGCGCACGGCGTCGTTCGGGAGGGCCGCGATGCGCTGGCGGATGATCGCCTCGAGCACTTTGCGGTACTCGGTGCGCACGCCCTCGCCGCCCTCGAACAGCGTCTCGAACTGAAGCGCGCGGCGTTCCGGCACCCAGGGCAGCGTGGCGATGGCGGCGGTCTCGCTGCCGTCGCGTGAGGGCACGCTGATCACCGCCTGCGCCGGATCCGTGTGCGCGACGCCCGCGCAGTGCACGCCGACCATGCGCAGCAGCCCGGCGATCGCGTCCATGTGGCTGGATGAGTCGTGGTTGCCCGCGATCATCACGACCTGCGCGCCGTCGCGGACGATCTCGCCGATCGTCTCGTACGCCAGCTTCTCGGCGTCCGCGGGGGGCGCGAACGAGTCGTAGACGTCGCCCGCGATGAGCACGACGTCCACGCGTTCCTCGCGGGCGATGCGCACGACGTCGGCGAGCACGCGCTCGAACTCCGGCTGTCGCGACTGGCGGCGGATCGCGCGGCCGAGGTGCCAGTCGCTCGTGTGGAGGATGCGCACTACGACCTCCCGCGCAGCGTCGGCGCCGGCTCGGCCGTGCGGTCGACCTCGTTCTCGCGCGTCGCCCACGAGGGGAACGGGAACTGCACGAGCAGCGGCACCGGTATCTCCGGCTGATGGAGGAACATCGTGCCGGGCTTGAGGATCGACGCGCGCGCCCTGGCGGCGTCGGTGAGGAAGCCGTACTCGCCGCGCGACGCTTCGGCGGCGTCGAGCCGGCCGGCGACGCGGAACGAAGCGTTCGCCGTCACGCGGCGCTCGACCTCGCTCGCGGTCTGCTGCGCGCCGACGAGCACGAGGCCGAGGCTCCGGCCGCGCTCGGCGATGTCGAGGATCACTTCCTTGATCGGGCTCCAGCCTTCGCGCGGCGCGTACTTGTTCAGCTCGTCCAGCACGAGGAAGACGAGCGGCCGCGGGCGGCCCTCCTTCTGCTCGACAAGTCGCTTGACGACGGCGCCGACGACGAAGCGCTTGGCGCGGTCGTGCAGGTCGTTGATGTCGATGACGGTGACCTGCGCGTTTTCGCCGGCGTCGCGGCCGCCGTCGAGGATGCGGATCGTTCGCTCGTCGACCTCGTCGGGCGGGATGGCGCGGATGAGGTGGCCGCAGGTACGGCGCGCGTCGTCCAGCCTTCGGATGAACGCGGCCCGTGTGCCAGCCGCGGCGAGCGGTGTCCACAGCTCGACGTTGGCCGTGATGACCTCGACTAGATCGTCGAAGGAACGAACAGTGACGACCTCCGTGCCGACGACGGTGATGTGCCCTGAGGCATCGGGATCGAGCACAACAGTGGGCTTCGCGAGTTGCGCCTCAACGGTGCGAATCACTGCGGCGAGCTGGCTCGATTCCGAGTCGGCTTCCGCGAAGAGGAACGCCAGCATTCGGTTTGTACAGAAATCGTGCAACGACCACGCGTACGCCTTCGCGTCGGGCCGTGTGTGGGAGGACGGCACAAGAGCATGGCTGTCGCGGCGCACCGGCGACCAGATGGTGACGCTCTGGAACGGGCCGGCGGGCAGCCCGAGCTGCTCGTAGCGTGCGCGCGCCGCGTCGTCGAGCTTGTTGTTCGGCTTGTCGAGCCAGAGGAGGTCTTCGCCCTTCACGTTGAAGACGATCGCCTTCGTGTTCGCGGCGTGCGCGCCGAGCACGGACGAGTGGAAGAGCGAGTAGAGCAGGAAGAGCGCGTAACTCGTCTTCGTCGCGACGCCGCTGACGCCGGAGATGTTCATGTGGGCGCCGCGCGTGCCATCGAGGAACTCGAGGTTGCCGTAGATCGGCTGGCCGTCGCGCGCGACGCCGGCGCAGAACGCCGTGCCGTCGGCGAGCATGCGGTCGAAGTAGAGCGCCTCGCTGCGCTGCGCGCCCTCGCTGCGGAAGACGGGCGCGCCGGGGAAGGGCGCGACGAAGATCTCCGGCTCGACGCGCGTCACGGACACGTGCGCGGCGTTCGCGATCTCGATCGGCATCAGCTCCTGGTTCGCCAGGTGCGAGTCGGAGTCGAAGCGCGCCCC
>Ga0073934_10007575_pt1 | contig 14990 bp, 13 predicted proteins | sample LarsenN4metaG_FD_76834 | JGI IMG/M metagenome (GOLD analysis project Ga0073934, IMG submission 76834) | Hot spring sediment bacterial and archeal communities from British Columbia, Canada, to study Microbial Dark Matter (Phase II) - Larsen... ...
CGCAGCCAGTCGGGATCATTCACCAGCTCAAGGATGAAGGCCGCATCATCGAGCGTGAACCGGCGCAGGCTCAGCCGGTCGGTTTCAAGAATAGTCATCGTTGATCCTTGCTCCGGCGAATGAATTCGCCGGCTGCCCCGGGTTGCGAAACACGTTCAAACGTGTTTCAACACGTTTCCGCCCAACGTATCCGCCATCGAATTCATTCGATGGAACTTGCCGCAAGATCGCTCACGCTCACGAGCGCGATCGTGTCCCGCACCACATCCGCTTCTTGCAGCCGCTCCGCCGGAAAGGTATGCGCCACCGCCACGCACCGCATCCCGGCCGCTTTGGCCGCGCGCACCCCGTTGACGGCATCTTCCACCACCACGCACTCATTGGCCGCGACGCCTAATTTTTCCGCAGCCAACAAAAAGATGTCGGGCGCGGGCTTGTTGCGGGTCACGCTCTCACCCGTCAACACCACATCCCACGTTTCCGGCGGCAAGCCGATCTTCTGCAAGTTGGCCGCCACCTTAATCGCATCCGCGCCGGATGCGACGGCCACACGCAGGCCCGCCTGCCGGCAGGCGCGAATCAAATCGTGCACGCCCGGAAACGCTTGTAACTTCGCGGGCACAAGGTCGAGGTAAATTTCATAGGTGCGGCGTTTAGCTGCGGGCACATCCAGCGGATAGCCATACTTCTCCGCCACGCCGCCCACGTAACGTTCTTCGCCCGCGCCGACGAAGGGCAGAAAATCATCGGGCTGCACGGTCAGGCCGCGCTCGGCAAACATGGCGATGGCGGCCTCGTTGATGAGGGGTTCGGAATCGGCCAGCACGCCGTCCATATCGAAGATGACGGCGCGAATGAGGGGTGAGTGGGTCATGGGAGTGATGAGTGACGAGTGATGAGTAATCCGTCCTGCGTAATGGCTTGATTCGCTATGCGCCGATTCGCCGACTTGCTGATTCAATTTCCTCCAGCAGTCGTTTGCGCCCGCTGCTCTCCGCCATCGATCGCGCTTCGGCCAGATGCGCGCGCGCTTCGTCCACGGGCAGCAATGGCGCGAGCCACACGCGAATCTGCGCGGACAGGTGCTTCAAGTTCAACGCTTCGGCCCGCGCCAGCGCCGTGGACAAACGATGAATCGCCAGCGCGTGTTGGCCGCGCCGCTGCGCCACTCGGCCCAGGTTCGCCAGCAGCCCCGCCTGCCGTTCGGGGATAGACAGCCGATCGGCCAGCGCCAGCCCGTCGTTGAAGTTTTTCTCCGCCGCGTCGATGTCGCCCTGCGCCAATTGAATCTCGCCCCGCGTCGAAAGCAAATACGGCTGAAAGAGCAGCACGCCGCTCTCCACGGCCAACTGCCAACCAGCCTGCACGTACTCCATCGCCGACGCATCATTCAGCAAATGCAAATGATAGGCCAGATTGTTGTACGCCAGCACGCGAAACGGCAGCGCTTCCGGTTCGGTGGCCTGCTCGGCAATTGACAACGTCTGACGGTACAGGTCCACGGCGCGCGGCAGGTCGCCCTGTTGGGCGGCGATGCTGCCCAACTCAAACACGGTCTGAGCCAGCTGCGCCGCGCTGCACCGCCCGGCTTGGCGCAGCAGCGCCTCGGCCTTTTGCAAATGCTCGGCCGCTTCGATCAACTCCGCGCCTTCGATCGACAGCGCCGCGCCCCAGATCAACTCCGCGTTGATCTGCTGATCGGGCCGGCCGTGATCGCGCACGTAGCGCATCAGGTCGATCACTTCGCCATAGCGCGCCTGGCCCAGCAGCGCCTGAGCCAGCGCCAGCCGGATCGTGTGCGCGAGGTCGCTGTCGGGCGCGACGAGCCTCAACGCCGTCCGATAGGCCTCGACGGCCCGCGCGGTTTCACCGGCGTTATTGTACGCGCGGCCCAGCGCCGACAAGATTTCGGCGCGGCGCGGCCCGGGCAGGTCGGCCTGCAAGGCGTGTTCAAAAAACTCGATCGCTTCACGCCACGCGGCAAAATTCAGCGCCAGTTCGCCCGCGCGGCTGGCGTACGGCGCGGCTCGTTCGGTGTCGCCGCCTTCGATGAAATGCCACGCGAGCAGACCGCTGATCAAGTCGAGTTGCTGCTTGCCGTAGATCGCTTCCATCGCTTCGGCCACGCGGCGATGCAGCATGCGATGGCGCGGCTCACCCACTTCCCGATAGGCCACTTCCATCGTCAACGAGTGATCGAACGCAAAATGCAATCCGTCGCGGCCCTGCGGCTCGATCAGGCGCGCGGCCCGCAGTTCATCCAGCGCATCCAGCGCGGCCTGATCAGACAGGCCCGCCGCGCGCGCCACCACCTCAAATTCAAACACGCGCCCGGCCGCCACGCCCGCATCCAGCACGCGCCGCGCCGCATCGCTCAAGCGCGCCAGCCGCGCTTCGATCAGCGCGTAAATGTTGGGCGGCACAATCGGGGCGGTGGACAGCGCGCTCAGGTTGAGTGTCCCATCGGCCTGAAGTAGATCGTTGGCGCGCGCGTAGCGGATCAATTCGCTCAAAATATAGGGATTGCCTTCGCTTTGGCGCGTCAGCCAATCGGCCAGCGGAAACGCGAAGGTGGGGCTCAACTGGCGGGCCAGCGCCGTCGTCTCGTCGGCCGAGAGCCGATCGAGCGGCACGCGCACCACGCGTTGTTCGCGCGTCAGCGTTTGCAGCAGCGCGGCCGCCGGAGTGCGCGGCGCACTGCGCGGCCCGATCGGGCGCAGCGTGGCGACAAAGGCCGGCGCCTGATCGGCCGAAGTACTGCGCACCAGATAGCCCAGCAGCGCCAGCGTGGCAGCATCCGCCCATTGCAGATCGTCGATCAGCAGCGCGGTGGGCTGGAGGCGGGCCAGCGCGCTGAGGAACTGACGCAGCCCTTCCCACAAACGCGATTCATCAACCGTGGTGGGGGGCGTCGGCGCGTCCGATAATTCCGGCACTAAACGCGCCACTTCTTTGCGCCACACGTCCGCCAGGTTCAGGCGCGCCTGCCGCGCCGGCCAATCGGCTTGCGCCATCAAGCCGCGCAGCGCCTCGATGATGGGTTGATACGGCAGCGCGTGTTCCAGTTCATGCGCGGTCGCGCTCAAAATCAAGCGTTGTTCGCGGCGCAAAAATTCGACGGCCAGGCGCGTCTTGCCGATGCCGGGCTCGCCTTCGATGACGGCCAACTGCCCCGCGGCCACGGCCTCGCGCAAGACGCCAAATTCGCGCTCACGCCCGATAAAGGGCAACTGGATTGCTGATTGCTGATTGCTGATGGTTGATGGTTGACCACTGACTGTCAATCCCCAATCCCTGAGCCCCGCTCCCTGATCCCTGGTTCCCAAGCCGCGATCGCTCACAATCTCGTCGTACAAGGCGCGCGTCTCGGCCATGGGCGGCACGCCTAACTCTTCATCGAGCAGTTTGCGCAGGGCTTCATAGCGGCGAATCGCACCGGCGCGATCGCCCGCGAGATAGTGCAAGCGTAAGGCCGCCCGCTGCAAATCTTCCTGCAAGCGATCGAACTTCAACGCCCGATCGAGCGCGTCCAGCGCGGCGGCGAAGTCGCCCTGTTGTTCATGTAAGGCCGATAAAGCCACGTAACCGCGCACCGCCAGCCGCCGATAGTGCTCCTGCTGCCCGAAGACCCAGTCGTCGAACTGGGCCGCACCGCCCAGCACGAAGTCGCTGAGGAAGTCGCCGCGGTAAAGTTGGAGGGTGGAACTCAGTAACGGGTAATCCGTAATCGGTAATTGGAGATGAGTCTCAAAGATCCGCACATCGACTTCAACGTCGGGCGCTAAGGCGAGTGTGTCATCATCGACGACGAGGGCGCTGCCCAGCGTCTTGCGCAGGCCATGCAGCGTCGTGCGCAAGACCTGCTGCGCGGCCGCGCGATCTTGATCCGGCCAGAAGAAGGCCAGCAGATGCTCGCGCGTCACGGGCCGGTCGTGCGCGGCCAGATAATAGAGCAGGGCGCGGCTCTTCTTCCGCGTGATGGTCAGCGGGCGATCGTCTTGCCGGATTTGCGGCGCGCCCAGCAGGTGGATGGTCAGCATGAGGTAATTGTACTGCGGGCGAGGCGATAGCGCGAAGCGCGCTTTCGGGCCTCATGGCGCGGCGGCCGCCGTTCAATCGCCGCCGCGCGCGGCTGCCCCTGGCCAGAGTTTCTAACACATACGATTTGGTAAGACAACTTTAATTTGACTTACATTTTTGTTTGTGGTATGCTCTAGCCCAGAGGGGGTTACTATGGAAACGTATGCAACCGTCAAAGGTCAGATCGTGATCCCGTCCTCGGTGCGGCGGAGACTCGGCATCAAGCAGGGTACCCGTATCGAGATTGAAGTGGACGCATCCGGCCAGCGCATCATTCTGACGCCCATTACGCGCGAGTATATTCAGAGCCTGCGCGGCAAGTACAAGGGCAAGGGCCTGCTCAAAGCTTTGATGGCCGAGAAACAGCGCGAAAGGGAAATGTGATGGCGCGCAAACCCAAGGCGCTCGTGCTTGATTCGTGGTCGGTCATCGCCTACTTAGAGGATGAGCCGGCCGGCCAGCAGGTGGCCGAGCTCATCGCCGCGGCGCACGAGGCCGGCATCCCGATCCGGATGACGGTGGTGAACGTGGGCGAAGTCTGGTACATCCTCGCCCGCGGGACTTCCATCGCGGATGCCGATCAGAGCGTGGCCGAACTGAAAGGGCTGGGGATTGAATTTGTCGAGGCCGATTGGAAACTCACGCGCGAAGCCGCCGGCTTCAAGGCCCGGCATAAGATATCGTACGCCGACTGCTTCGCCGCGGCGTTGGCGAAGGAACACAAGGCCGAGCTGGTTACGGGCGATCAGGAGTTTAAGCAGGTTGAGGGTGAAGTGAAAATTTACTGGCTATAAGTCAGTCCGCCCAGGTTCTGGATCGCTTGCGCTAGTTCCGTCGGCCGAGATGAACTGATCGTGATTCATGAGGGTGGTAGGGGCGCGTAGAGGCGAGGTTACCTCGCCCCTACGCGCCCCTATGTTGCCTCAACGATCTTTGCCCTGGTCAACTGCACTAAATCTGCCACGGCGATCTTCACATCCAGCCCGCGCTGCCCGCCGCTGATGTGAAGGTGGCTGTGTACCTGCGCCGATCGATCGAGGCAGACCTCAAACGGCTTGTTGAGCAGCGCCAGCGCGCTGATGCCGCCCACCTGCAGCCCGGTCAGTTTCTCGGCCTCGTCGTGTTTGGCGACGCGCAGCTTCTTTTCACCCAGCGAGGCCGCGAGCTTCTTCAGATCGATCTCGCGAGGGCCGGGCACCATCACCAGCAGCGGCTTGCGCCCTTTGTCTTCACGCAGCACGACGATGGTCTTGTACACCTGATCGGCCGGCACGCCGATCAGCGCGGCCACTTCCTCGGCGGAATGAAACACCGAGCCGTCGTATTCATTGGCCTCGTACTGAATCTTGCGGGAGTCGAGCAGGCGGGTAACGTTGGTTTTCATGGGGCAAAGCTCAATTCACAATGAGTAATGTGTCAAAGCGATGCGTCGTACAACTCCCCTGAAATCATGGCTCAAAGCGCCACCCCGGTGCAACGCAGAACCCGCCGCCGCAGACGGCGGCGGGAGCCTTTGTCAGTTGTAAATCATGGCTCAAAGCGCCGTCCCGGCGCAATGCGGAACCGGCCGCCGCAGACGGTGGCGGGAGCCTTTGTCAGTTGTAAATCATGGCTCAAAGCGCCGTCCCGGCGCAATGCAGAACCGGCCGCCGCAGACGGCGGCGGGCGCCTTTGTCAGTTATAAATCATGGCTCAAAGCGCCGTCCCGGCGCAATGCAGAACCGGCCGCCGCAGACGGTGGGCGCCTTTTTCGGTAGAGTCATGGTACGCTTTATGCTTCATACAGATGCCGTTCTCGGATGAACGCGGCCACGGCGGCCGGCACCAAATGATCGATCGGCAAACCCGCTTTCACGCGCTGCCGGATAGCGCGGGCCGAGATGTCGATTTCAGGGCAGTCCAGCCAGTCGAGACGGCCGCGCAGATCGGGCAGGGCGGCGTCGAGGGCGGGCCAATCGGGTTCGTAGCCGGGCCGCGGCAGCAGAGCGAAGCGTGCCAGCTTGATCAAGCGAGCAGGCTCGCGCCAGCGCAGCAGATCACTTAGCGAGTCTTCGCCCAGGATGAACCACATTTCAGCGCCGGGATATTGCTGATGTGCCAGTTCCAACAAATCCACCGTGTAGTGCGGACCGGGCCGATCGAGATCGAGACGAGACAGCGCAAAACGAGCCTCGTCGGCGATGGCTAGCTCTACCATGCGGGCGCGGTATTCGGGCGGCGAGATGAGCTGTCCCTGCTTCAACGGCTGCACCCCGGCCGGCACAAACAATACCTGATCGAGTTGCAGCTGATCGCACGCCGCCTGCGCGATATGCAGATGGCCGAAGTGGGGAGGGTCGAAGGTGCCGCCGAGCAGACCAAGTCTCATAATGCCTAACGAGTGATGAGTAACAAGTGCTGAGCAGCGAGTTGAGGTATGACTCGTTACTCGTTACTCATTAGAATGCTTTTCACTTCGGACAACGACGCCACCACCCGATCGGCCGGCGACAGATCGAGCGCGCGCGAATGGGCATTGGGCACGGCCCAGCACGTCATGCCTGCCGCTTTGGCGGCCTGCACGCCCAGCGGCGCGTCTTCCAGCACCAGGCAGTTTTGCGGCGCGACGTGCAGGGCTGTGGCCGCCGCTAAGAACACGTCGGGCGCGGGCTTGCCGTTGACCACATCGTCGGCAGAGATGATGACGTTGAAGCGCGCGCGCAAATTCACGGCCGATAACACCGCATCGATGTAGCGGCGCAGGCCGCTGCTGGCCACGGCTTTCTTCAAGCCCGATTGATCCACCCAATCCAACAGTTCGATGAGTCCCGGCATGGGCTGAACATTGCCGTCTAAATGCGCGATCTGGTATTCGGCTTTTTCCTGCGCTAAATCTTCGGGCCGATCGGGCAGGTGAAACGATCGGACGGCGTATGCCGCCGTTTCGATCAGGCGCTGTCCCAAAATCCAGTCCAGTGCCGCCCGATCGAACTGCACGCCGCGTTTCGCCAGCACCGCCTGCCACGCAGCGATCGAGTGCGGCTCACTGTCCACCATCAGCCCGTCGAGGTCAAACAGGATCGCCTCAATCATGGTTCATTGCTCATGGGTAATGGCTAGTCTTGCCATTCCAGTTCATAATCGTCGCCGATCCAGACCGTGTCGCCTTCCTTCACACCCGCCTCGCGCAGCGCGTCGATGACGCCCAGCCGGGTGATGGCTTTGTGGAACGACATCAGTGATTCTTCCGAGTCGAAGCGATGTCGGGCGGCCAGAGTCTCCACCTGCCGGCCGGTGACGCGCCAGCTGGCGTCGGACGCGCGGCTGATGGTGAACGGCGCTTCGTCCCGGTAGCGGATGACGGGCGCGGCGGCCGGTTCGGCGGCGGGCGCAGGCAGGGCTTTCAGCGCGGCCGCCGCGCGATAGAGCAGCTCGCGGGTGTGCGTCTGCGTCGCCGCCGAGATGGCGATGACCTCAAACCCCTTGTTTTCCAGGGTTTTTTGCATTTCAGGCCAGCGGGCTTGGGCCGCGGGCAGATCGATCTTATTGAAGGCGACGATCTGCGGCTTGTCGGCCAGCCCGTGGCCGAAGGCGGCCAGCTCGGCGTTGATCGTCTCAAAGTCTCTGAGCGGGTCGGGCTGCGAGCCGTCGAGCACGTGGATGAGCACGCGGGTGCGCTCGATGTGGCGCAGGAATTCATGGCCCAGTCCTTTGCCCAGGCTGGCGCCTTCGATCAGGCCGGGGATGTCGGCCATGACGAACGAGACTTCGCGATCCAGATCGACGACGCCGAGGTTGGGCTGCAGGGTGGTGAACGGGTAATCGGCGATCTTGGGGCGCGCGGCGGTGGTGGCCGCCAGCAGCGTGGACTTGCCGGCATTGGGCAGGCCGACCAGTCCCACATCGGCGATGAGCTTCAATTCCAGATCGAGCGTGCGCGCTTCGCCGGGGAGGCCGTTGGTGGCGATGCGCGGCGCCTGATTGGTGGACGTGGCGAAACGCGCGTTGCCCTTGCCGGGTGCGCCGCCGCGCGCGACGATCAATTCGGCGTGGGGGGCGGCCAGATCACCCAGCACTTCGCCGGTGGCGGCGTCGCGCACCACCGTGCCGGGCGGTACCGGGATGCGGAGGTCGGCGCCGTCGGCGCCGGTCTGATTTTTGCCGCGCCCGTCCTGGCCGTGTCCGGCTTTGAATTTGCGCTGATGGCGAAAGGCCGAGAGCGTGTTAAGCGTCGGCTCGACGACGAGGATGACATCGCCGCCGCGTCCGCCGTCGCCGCCGGACGGGCCGCCATACGGCACGTATTTTTCGCGTCGGAAGGCGACGGCGCCGTCGCCGCCTTTGCCGGCTTGCACGTGGATTTGAGCAGTGTCGAAGAACATAGTGGGGCAATCGTACCACAAAGAGTGGAAAGTGATGAGTGCCGAGTAAGAAGTGACGAGTCAGCAGCGGGTTGGCATTTTTGAGGAGGATGCGGTAAGCTGGCGGCATGTCCAGAACTGAACTTCAGAACACGTTGATTTTGCTGGCAGGCGATCTGGCGATCTTCTCGATCTTCGCGCTGGTGGGCCGTGAAACGCACGCCGGCGGCGATCCGAATCTGATCGCCAATGCGCTGCCAACGCTGGTTCCGTTTGTGCTGATGTGGCTGATCGCCGCGCCGCCGCTGGGTGTCTTTCGCCCCGGTGTGTACCGCGCCATCCCGCTGGCGATCATCCGCACGCTGGCGGCGTGGATCGTCAGCGGGCCGGTGGCGATCTTGATCCGCGCGCAGCTGCTGCAGCGCACGGCGATTCCGCTGCCGTTTGTGGCGGTGACGATGGGGCTGAACGGTGTGCTGCTGATCGGCTGGCATGTCTTCGTGGCGTGGTGGCTGAGGCGCTCAGGCCGCTGAGCGCGACGCGCTCGAGCGGGCTGGAAGGCCGATCGGATTTGACGCCGCCCGCCGCCCTCATCTATAATCGAAAACAAACCCGTTTCTGAAGCCCAATTCAGTGTTAGGGGAGGTCGATTATGAGCCAGACTCCAACCAAGCCGGCGGATGCCGGCGCCAAGCCGATGTGGGATGAGAAATGGATGTGGCAGCGCACCCGTCGTTTGTTTGTGGGGTTGGTGACGGCGGTGGTGGTGGTGTGGCTGGCGCTGCTGGGCTGGGTGTTGTTTGTGGCGCAGATCACCAATGCAACGGCGCAGCCGCTGCCGGCGGGCGCGGATCTGTTTGTGGTGCTGGCGCCCGTCATCGCGGCGGCGGCGGGCGTGGAGCGGTTGCTGGAATCCACGTTTAACACACTGGAAAGCCTGTGGCGCACGGTGGTGGCCTATCTGGGCTACGGCATGCGCTGGCTCAAATCGGCCGAAACCGAGGTGGACGAGGCGCGGCAGTGGCTGCAAAGCGCCGGCGCGCTGTACAACGGCACGCTGGCTACGTACAACGAAAAGATGAGGCAGCTGCTGGTGGCGGCCAACGTGTCGGGCGCGATCGTGGCGCTGCCCGATCAGATCGCAGCGCAGCTGGAGACGTGGAAGAAAGAAGCCGATGAGAAGACGACGGCGGCCAAGCAGCTGCTGCAGGACGCCCAGAAGCGGTTGGACGAGGCCGAGAAGAAGCTGGCGTCGCTGACCGATTCGCCTGATTACAAGAGTGCCAAGGCCGCGGCCTCGGTAGTGCTGGGGTTGATGATCGGGGTGGTCGTGGCGGCCGTGGGGCAGATGCAGATGTTTGCGTTACTGGGCGTCGACGCGATGCCGCCCAACATCGATGTGTTGATCACGGGGCTGATCATCGGCAGCGGCTCGTACCCGGTGCACTCGCTGGTGGGCATCTTGCAGCAGGGCAAGAACGCGCTGGACAGCCTGAACGGCTATCTGCAGAAGGCGGGCGCGGCCAAGGACGCGCTGCTGAAACCGGCCGAGCCGAAGGGCTAAGATCGCGTTAAACATCGACAGCCGCGCGATGATCAGCGCGGCTGTCGGCGTGTAGCGGCAATTCGATCGATCAGCGGTCCTGGCCGGGAACCCGATCGTGCGCGTGCAGCACGTTTAGATCGAACACGCTGTCGTTGATGGAACCGTGCCCGTCGGGGCACTGCAGGTAGCCGCCTGTGAACTTGAGACGTTTGCCGCAGCCGGGGCAATACCAGCTGCCTTTAGGCTTGTTGATGCGGCTGAGCTGCGGCTCTTCCGGGACGCGCTCGATGAAGCGCGCCTGGAACCGCGCGTTGAGCGTCTTGCTCAACATCATCTGCCCGGCCTCGCAGTACATGGTGTTGTTCTTGGGCGTCAGCTTCGCGCCGCATTTAGGGCAATACATCGAATCTCCCTTACCGCTTTTCTCTAAACTTTAAGACCGGCATCCCGATGCCCGTCCACGCCTTAATCGTGACGGGGCGCCGCGGCGATAACCGGATCGCCCGGTCACCGCGTCACGCCGTCACCGGGTCATTTCTTCTTCGGGAAGCGACTAACCACCGTCGCGCCATCGGCCACCGGCAGGCGATCGCCGATCTTCAGATTGTTGGCGGCCTTGCCTTCTTTGGCGGCAGCCACAATTCCGATCGGCGTGCCTTCCACTGCGTACTTGCTCTCGATGTAAGCCTGGCCCGTCATGTAACCGTCGCTGTCCACCGCGCACGACAGCACGCGCCCGATGACGCGCCCGCGCTTGTCCACCACATAGTCCATATCGCCGCCCATTTCCAGATTGGCCGCGCCCTTGGGCACGCGCACATTCTTGTCGTTCATGCGGAAGCGGGCGTTTTCCATCTTGCGGACGGCCTCGTGCGCCACGTACGCGGCGCGCCCCACGAAGAACGGCTTGTACGTCTTGACGTAGGACGCAAAGCCCGCGTCGCCCGGCAGCAGATTCAGCGGCCCGGCCAGCTCATGGCCGTACAGCGGCAGGCCGGCCTCGGTGCGCAGGCTGTCGCGCGCGCCCAGCCCGATGGGCTTCATGCCGAACGGCGCGCCCACTTCCAGCAGCAGGTCCCAGAATTCGGGCGTCTTCTGCGGGTGCACGAACAGCTCGTAGGCGATGAGCTCGCCGGTGTAGCCGGTGCGACTGATGATCACGTCGAAGCCTTTGAGGCGGGCCTGCATCACATCGGTGCGGGGCAGCTTCGCCAACTTCGCTCTGGCCTGGGGATCGTCGCAGATAGAGAGCAGGATGTCCCTGGACTTCGGCCCTTGCAGCGCGATGTCCACGCGGCATTCGTCGCCCCACTTCGGATCGCGCAGATCGCGCAGCACGCAGGGCGCGGTGTTGCGCGCCCACGGCCGCTTTGAATCGATGATGAATTTGCCTTCATTGACGCCGTTCATCCACGCCCAGTCTTTGTCGTTGTTGCTGGCGTTGATGACAATGAGGTAGCGCTCTTCGCCGATCCGATAGATCATCATGTCGTCGATGGGCACGCCGTCGGGGCCGAGCAGATAGTTGTAGTGCGAGTTGCCCACCTGCAGCGCGCTCACGTCGTTGGCCGTGATCAGATCGAGGAAGGCGCAGGCGTTGGGACCGGAGGCATCGCACACCCCCATGTGGCTCACGTCAAACAAGCCGGCGGCGGTGCGCGTGGCTTTGTGTTCCTCGATCACGCTGCTGTACCACACCGGCATTTCCCAGCCCGCAAACGGCACCATGCGCGCGCCCATCCGCTTGTGCGTCGCGTTGAGCGCGGTCTTCTTGATGGGCGCGTTGTGATCTTCGATCCACTTGAATTCGGCCAACGGCGCGCCTGCCGTCTTGACGCCTGCCATGCCGATGAAGTAGGCCTTGTGCGCGGCCAGGGCCGCGGCCAGCGCGTCTGCCGAATGGGCGGGCAGTTGGCCGAACGGCTGCGCCTCGGCGTTATGCTTCACCGAGACCGGCCCGGCCAGCTTCATCAGCGGATCGGCGTCGAAGGCGACGTAGCCGTCGGACAGCGCCCGCAGCCAGGCGGCGACGCGCGCGGCGCGATCGCCCGGCAGGGCCAGCTGGAACGATCGGGCGGAGAGACGCCGCAGGACGCCCGCGCTCATGATCGCACCGTCCTTTTCAAGGATGAATGTGGGCTGCGAATCGCCGTCGTTCAAGGCATCGACATCGTTGGTGGTGGCGTGCTGCAGGAAGCTGCGCGCTTTGTCGCCGCTGAGGTCGAACACGACGGTGCCCGCCGGATAGACATCGGCCAGCGACCAGTAGTGCGGATAGCCGTTCATGGGTACGGTCATGTCGATGCCGACCTTGCTGACCAGATCGGCGACGGTGAGCTTGGTCTGCTCAAACACGTCGAAGTCCACTTTGGCTCGATAGGCTTCGTCGCCGCCTTTGGTGTCATACGCATACGGCGTGCAGGCTTTCAACAGGTTGGCGATGGCTTTGCCCAGCGTCTCGATCTCGGCGTCTTTGAAGCCGCGCTGCGTGATCCAGTGGGTGCCCATGCGCACGCCGGAAGCGCGGCCCGCGCTGGCGTCGCCGGGGATGGTGTTGCGATTGGCGACGATGCCGGCCAGATCGAGAATGCGCGCGGCCACGTCGCCCATGAGCGGTGTGCCGTCTGCGGCTTTGATCGATTTGCAGTCGATGACGAACAGGTGCGAGTTGGTGCCGCCGTAGGCCAGGCGGATGCCTTCATCGGCCAGCACTTTGGCCAGGCGGGCGCTGTTGTGAACGGTCTGGTGCTCAAGCGCCTTGAACTGTTCGGTCTGCGCGAGTTTGAAGGCGGTGGCGAGCGCGGCGATGGTGTTGACGTGCGGCCCGCCCTGTTCGCCGGGGAACACCGCCCGATCGATCTTCTTGCTCAACGCTTCGTCGAGCGTCAATATGCACGCGCCGCGCGGCCCGGCCAGCGTCTTGTGTGTGGTGAAGGTGACCACATGCGCGTGGCCCACCGGGCTGGGATAGGCGCCGGCGATGACCAGACCGGACACGTGCGAAATATCGGCCAGCAGGTAGGCGCCGACTTCATCGGCGATGGCGCGGAATTTTTCCCAGTCGGGCGCGTAAGGATAAGACGTGTAGCCTGCGATAATCATCTTGGGCTTGTGCGCCTTGGCCAAGTCGCGGATCTGATCGTAGTCCAGTCGTTCGGTCTTGGGATCGACATCATAGGAAACGATGTGATAGTGCCGGCCCGAGCGGTTGACGGGCGAGCCGTGGGTGAGGTGCCCGCCCGCGATGAGTGACATGCCCATGACGGTGTCGCCGGGCTTGACCAGCGCTTCGTAGACGGCGGTGTTGGCGGGTGCGCCCGACAGCGGCTGCACGTTGACGAAGATGCGGGCCGGATCGAAGCGGCCATTGCTGAAGCATTCGGCGCAGCGGCGGCGGGCCAGCGCCTCGATGATGTCGGCGTACTCCACGCCCTTGTAGTAGCGCGGATCGCCGTAGCGGCGGTAGTAGGCCAGCTGCTCATCGTAGTCCAGGATTTCGGCTTCTGTCTGTCGGCGCGTGCGCGGATCAGGGTAGCCTTCGGCGTACAGGTTGTGGAAGACCGACATCAACCCTTCGCGTACGGCGGCGGGCACGGTGGATTCGCTGGCGATGAGGATGAGTTTGCGGATCTGCCGCGCCGCTTCGTGATCGATCAGTTCGGCGACGGCCGGATCGATGTCTTTAAGCGTGCCGCGAAATAGAAAGTCGTCTAATGCCAACATGGGGGCTCCTTGGTAAGGATGGTGTTGTCTCGCGTTGTGGCGAGTTGGGGATTGGGGTTCATGGCGCGTTTATTGTAACATCAGCCCAGAGGAACGGCAACGGAGTATGATCATACGCGGGCTTGACGATCGTACTGGTATGAAAAAGACCGCTGGAATGAATGAAACCGCCGCCGAGAGGTTGCGCAGCGATGTTTGATTGACACTCGCAGGCGCAGCGGGTATGATCGAATTATTCTGCATCATTCAGGAGGTGCCGGATGCTCAGCCAGAAACCCTACACGGTCGGCGAGATCATGACCTCGCCTGTGGTCAGTGTGCCCGCGTCCATGCCGGCCGAAGACGCCCTGCATCTGATGCGCAGCAAGCGCATCCACAGCGTTATCGTGGAACCCGATCGGCCCGGCGGCGCGTATGGCATCATGACGCAGCGCGATCTCCTGAAGAAGATCGTGGCCGCCGATCGGCCGCTCCTCAATGTCACCGCCGGCGATCTGGCATCCTCGCCGTTGATCACGGTCTCGCCCGACACGACGATCAAGCAAGCCTCCATCATCATGCTCGACGCCAACATCCGCCGCGCCGTGGTGATGAAGGAGGGGCAGATCGTCGGCATTGTCAGCGACACCGACATCTTTCAGACGGTGGAGGAGCGCGGCTGGGGGCCGGATTGAAGGCCGGGGCCGCCCATCGAAAGACCGTACATACACGCACCCCGATCGGCAATTGAACCGATCGGGGTGCGGTTGGTTGTGGGGCCGTGCGCGGTCGCGTCAGACGCGTCTCTCAGCCATCGCCGCCGCCTACTGACCCTTCTTCTCGATCTTCGCCCACGTGTCCTTCAGCGCCACCGCGAGGTTGAAGACCAGATGCTCGGCCGTTGAGTCGGTATCGACGCAGAAATAACCCTGCCGCTCGAACTGGAAGCGATCACCGGGCCGCGCGTCTTTCAAGCTGCTCTACAGCTGGCATCTGTTCAGCACCGTCAGCGAAGTGGGGTTGAGGCAGCCTAGGAAGCCTTCCTCGCCCGCGTCGGGAGCGGGGCGGTTGAACAGCCGATCGTACAGGCGCACCTCCGCCGGCACGCCGTGCCGCGCCGACACCCAGTGCGACGTGCCCTGCACCCGCCGCCCGTCGGGAGACGTGCCGCCGCGGGAGGCCGGGTCCCAGGTGCAGCGCAGCTCCACCACCTCGCCGGTCTGCGGGTCCTTGACGATCTCGTTGCAGGTCACCAGGCACGCGTACCGCAGCCGCACCTCGCGCCCCGGCGCGAAGCGGTACCACTTCTTCGGCGCCTCCTC
>Ga0073934_10007579_pt1 | contig 14984 bp, 12 predicted proteins | sample LarsenN4metaG_FD_76834 | JGI IMG/M metagenome (GOLD analysis project Ga0073934, IMG submission 76834) | Hot spring sediment bacterial and archeal communities from British Columbia, Canada, to study Microbial Dark Matter (Phase II) - Larsen... ...
CCACCGGGCAGCGACATGGGCACCTTCTGGCACGCCCCCCGCTGCGACGGTCTGCTGAACCCGTGGTTCGCCAGCCTGGCCGAGGCGCGCGCGGCGTTGGGCTCCGCCGGCGAACCGGGCCGCGCGGGCAGGCGACCGGTGCTGCTGCCCTTCCGGCGGCAGTTCGTGCTGGCCGGCGCCGAGTACCTGCGCGAACTCGGCCTCGACCCCGACGACGAGGCCTGGCGCGACGCGCGACACGACCTGGTGCAGGCCTACGGGGGCGCGGCGTGGCGCGCGCTGGCGGCCCGGCGACTGCGGGCCCCGCGCACGACCTTCGCCGCGGCGCGCTGAGCGCGGCATCGGACGGAGCGCCCGACGCCGCGCAGGACGCGGCGGGCCTCTGCGCCGCGCCTCAGGCAGCGCGACGCAGTTCCGTGGCGACCGCCGCCGCGCCGTCCTGCCGGCTGCCCCGTGCCGCCGAGGCCGCCGAAGCCGCCAGGTGGCGGCCGAGCACGTAGCCGAACACGAGGTGCGGACCGAGCGTGATGCCCGCGCCCGGGTAGTTGCCTCCCATCATGCTGGCGCGATCGTTGCCCGCGGCGTAGAGCCCGGCGATGGCCGAGCCGTCGGCGCGCAGCACCTCGCCCACGGCGCTGGTGCGGATGCCGTCGAAGGTGCCGAGGTCGCCCATCACCAGCTTCACGGCGTAGAACGGCCCGTGCGCGAGCGGCGCCACGCACGGGTTCGGCTTCACCTCCGGGTCGGCGAGGTAGCGGTTGAAGCTCGTGCGGCCGCGCTCGAACTGGTGGTCCTCGCCCTGCGCCGCGTCTTCGTTGAAGCGCGCCACGGTGCGCGTGAGGCCGGCGGCGTCGATGCCCGTGGCGCGCGCCAGCGCCTCGAGCGTGTCGCCCTTGAAGAGATAGCCGTTCTTCAGGAAGCGGCCGTGCGGCACCGGCGCCGGCTTCACGTAGCCGAGGCCGTACTTGGCCATCGCCTTCGCATCGCAGACGAGCCACATCGCCGTCTCGCGGCCGTCGCCGAGGCGGGCGCAGGCCTTGATCATCGCCTCGCCGACGTCGTGGTACGACTCCGATTCGTTGCAGAAGCGCTCGCCGTTGCGCAGCACGCCGATGACGCCGGGCTTGTAGCGGTCCAAGAGGTGCGGGAACACGCCCGTGCGGCCGTCCTTGAACGGCACGCGGCTCACCGGCATCCACGCCGCCGCGTTCGGGAAGCGGATCGGCACGGTGCCGCCGGCCGACTCGGCGAGCCGCGCGCCGTCGCCGGTGTTGCCGGTGGGCACCGGCGAGAGGTGCTCGCCGCCGCGCGCCACGTGCGGGTAGGCCCGGGCCAGCCGCTGCACGTCGTGCGCGAAGCCGCCGCTCGCCAGCACGACGCCGCGACGCGCGCGCACCAGCAGCGCGCGCCCGGCCCGTGCCACCGTGGCCCCGACGACGCGCCCGTGCTCGACCGTGAGCGAGGTGGCCGGCGCCTCGGTCCAGATCGGGATGCCGAGGTCGAATGCGCTCTTCGCCAGCCGCGCGGCCAGCGCATTGCCGCTCGTCACCATCACGCCGCGCCGGTAGCGCAGGAGCTCGAAGAGGTGGCGCACGAGGCGCCTGGCGACGTACATCGCCGAGGTCAGCGACTTCGTGGCGCGGAAGAAGTGCTTCAGGTCGGCGTTGCTGCTGTTGAACATCATGCCGATGAAGGTGATGGTCTCCAGCGGCGGGCGCAGGCGCGCCATCTCGGCGCCGAGCTCGCGGATGTCGAAGGGCGCGGCCAGGATGGCGCGGCCGATGTCCACGCCGCCCGGCATCGTCGGGTGGTAGTCGGGGTACAGCGTCGGCACGAAGCGCAACGCCGTCTCGCGCTCGAAGAAGTCGATCGCCGCGGGGCCGTGCTCGAGGAAGAGGTCGGCGGCCTCGGCGTCGAAGAACTCGCCGGTCTCGCTCTCGAGGTAGCGGCGGGCCGCCTCGCGCGAGTCCTTGACTCCGGTGCGCGACGACACCGGGTTGCCCGGCACCCACATCACGCCGCCGCTGAAGGCGGTGGTGCCGCCGAAGACCGGCTCCTTCTCGACGACGAGCACGTCGAGCCCGGCCTTGCGTGCGGTGACGGCGGTGGCGAGGCCCGCGGCGCCGCTGCCGACGACGAGCAGGTCGCACTCGTGGGTGTCGGCGGCGGCCGCCGGAAATTCGGGGTGACTGCTCTCCGCCGCACGCGGTGTGGGCTCATTCATCGCGGTCTCCTTGTCTCGGTGTCTCTCGATCTCGTCGTCGCCCGGGCCGGGCCTCAGCCGCCGGTGCCCGTCTGGTTGTAGCCGGGCCGCGGCACCAGATCCATCAGCATGTCGTCCATGCCGCCGTCCACCAGCAGCTCGGCACCGTTGACATAGCCGGCACGCGGGCTGAGGAGGAAGAGCGCTGTGTTCGCGATGTCCTCGGGCTCGCCGACGCGCCGGCTGGCGGTGACCGCGGCGCGGCGCGCCTCGAAGCCCGGCTCCTCGTAGAACTTCGCGGTCAGCGGCGTGCGGATCATCCCGGGGCAGATGGCGTTGCTGCGGATGCCCTCGGGCCCCCACTCCACCGCGAGCTGGCGGCTCATCAGCAGCACGCCGGCCTTGCTGGCGCTGTAGGCGCCGCTGCGCGTCTGCGGGTGGTGGCCGGAGATCGACGCGATGTGCACGATGGCGCCACGCGCCGCCGGGGCGAAGGCGCCGGCCGCGGCCGCCGGGCGTTCGCCCATCTGCCGCGCGAAGTGGCGCGCCACCAGCAGGTAGCCGGTGAGATTGACGGCCAGCACGGCGTTCCACTCGTCGAGCGGGATGTCGGCCAGCGCGCCGGGGCGCAGCAGGCCGGCGTTGTTGACGACGCCCCAGCAGGGGCCGAAGTCGCGCCGCACGCGCTCGGCGGTGGCGGCCACGTCGGCCTCGCTCGACACGTCGACCGTGTAGGCGCGGCAATGCGCGCCGCTGGCCTGCAGGCGGCCGGCCATGGCCTGCACGGCAGGCTCGTCGCGGTCGAGCAAGGCCACGGGCGCGCCCACGGCCGCCAGACCCTCGGCAATGGCCGCGCCGATGCCGCTGCCCGCGCCGGTGACCACGCAGGGACGACCGGCAAGGCCGAGCCAGTCGGCGGGCGGTGCGGGCGGTGCGGGCGGAGGGGCGGAGGTCGCTTGGGTCGGCATGGTGCGAATCGTGCAAGCCGTGTGGCCCATGCTCAATCGACAAAGCCGACGGGCGACCGGACAATTCGCGCCTCCGCTGGCGCCCGGGCGCGGCACGGGCCGATCATCGGCCCCGGCACGCCGAGCAGGCGCCCGGGCACCCGCCGGCCCCAGCTTCCCGATGAAGACGATCCCCCGCTTCTCCCTCTACGGCAGCGACGACGCAGCGCCGGCCTGGGGGCATCTCGTCGACTTCGAGCACATCCCCGAGCGCTCGGGCCGCTACCACTGGGAGATCGCGCCGCACGTGCACGACGTGCTGCTGCAGGTGCTGCACGTCGTGCGCGGCGGCGGCGAGGCCACCATCGAGGGGCGCACCTGGACGCTGACGCCGCCGTGCCTGGTGCTGGTGCCGGCCGGCTGCGTGCACGCGTTCTCCTTCCGCCCTGACATCGACGGCCCGGTGGTCACGGCCGCGCAGCGGCCGCTGGAGGCGATGGCGCGGCAGCTGGCGCCCGAGCTGCTGCCGCTGATGCGCCAGGCCGCGGTGCTGCGCCTGGACCCGCGCGGCCGACCGGCGCAGGCGCTGCCGGCGCTCTTCGAGGCGCTGGAGCGGGAAGTGCGAGGCGAAGCCCGGATGGCCCCGGCCACGAGCACGGGCCCGGCCACGGGCAACGCCGCCCACGACGGGCGCGACGGCCGCGCAGGCGCCAGCCGCGCCGCAACCACCAGCGGCGCCGACGCCACGGCCGTCGGGCCCACCTATGGCAACGCGGCGGCGCTGGCGCTCGTCACTGCCGTGCTCGTGCAGGCGGCGCGCGCCGGGGCCCTGCAGGCGGCCGGCGCGGGCGACCCGCGCTCGCGCAAGGTGCAGCAGGTGGAGCAGTTCAAGGCGCTGCTCGAGGAGCACTTCCGCGCCCACTGGCCGGTGGCGCGCTACGCCGCGGCGCTGAACGTCAGCGCCGGACAGCTCGGCCGGCTGACGCGCGAGGTGCTCGGCTGCTCGCCGCTGGACGCACTGAACGAGCGCCTCGTGCGCGAGGCCCAGCGCGAGCTCGTGCACGGCTCGCTCGGCATCAAGCAGCTGGCCGCGGCGCTGGGCTTCGACGACGACGCGTACTTCGGGCGCTTCTTCAAGAAGCACACGGGGCTCAGACCGGGCGAGTTCCGGCATGCCGGAAGGCGGCAGGTGGGCGCAGACGCGAAAGTGGAATAGCATTCCACTTTGTCGGCCAACCCGATTTGCGGGTCAGCCCGTTCCCCCGCTCCCCCGGCTTCTCCCGACTCGCACGTCCCTTCGCCCGCTCGTCCGCTCGTCCGTTCTCGCGTCCGGCGCGAGCCCCACACCCACGCCCTCGAACCCACCGCCATGCCCCAGCCCACGATGCCCCAGCCCCTTGCCTCGTTCACCGAGGGTGAGGCCTTCGATGTCGTCGTGCTCGGCGCCGGCGGCGCCGGCATGTCGGCGGCACTCTTCGCGGCCATCGACGGGGGCCCGGGCACGCGCGTTCTGCTCGTCGAGAGCACGCGGCACGTCGGCGGCACCACCGCGTGGTCGGCGGCAACGACGTGGATCCCGGGCACGCACCTCGCGCCGCAGGTCAACCCCGACGACACGCTCGAACGCGCCGCCACCTTCCTCGACGCGGCCGTCGGCGACCGTTCGCCGCGTGCCCTGCGCCAGGCGCTGCTGGCCGCGGGCGGCGAGGCAGTGGCGAAGATCGAGAAGCACTCGCAGGTCAAGTACCGCATCCGGCCCTTCCACCCCGACTACCTCTCGGAACTCGAGGGCTCCACGTTGTGCGGCCGCGCGCTCGAGCCGCTGCCGTTCGACGGCCGCCTGCTCGGCGCCGACTTCGACCTCGTGCGCCCGCCGATGCCCGAGTTCACGGTGCTGGGCGGCATGATGGTCGACCGCGACGACATCCCGCACATGCTCGGCTGGCACAAGTCGCTGAAGTCGTTCCGCCACGCCACCCGGCTGATCCTGCAGCACCTGCGCGACCGCCTGACGCGCGACCGCGGCTCGCGCCTGCTGATGGGCAACGCGCTCATCGGGCGGCTGCTGCTCTCGCTGCGAGAGCGGGGCGTGACGCTGCTCACCGAGGCGCGCGCCGTGGAGCTGCACCGCGCAGGCAACGGCCGCAGCGGGCCGGTCGAAGCCGTGACGCTGCGCCAGGTCGACACGGTGCGCCGCGTGCGCGTGAAGGGCGGCGTCGTGCTCGCAAGCGGCGGTTTCAACCGGCACCCGGCCAAGCGCGCCGAGCGGCTGCCCGGCATCCCGCAGGACTGGTGCCCCGGCGCGCCCGGCCACACGGGTCAGGCGCACGAACTGGCCGAGGCCATCGGCGCCGTCTACGGCCGCACCGGGATGTCCGACTGCTTCTGGGCCCCGGTGTCGCTGCGCAAGCGCAAGGACGGCTCCACGGCCACCTTCCCGCACTTCGTGTTCGACCGCGCCAAGCCGCACATGGTGACGGTGGACCACGAGGGCGAGCGGTTCCTCAACGAGTCGACCTCGTACCACCTCTTCGGCCTGGCGATGCAGGCGGCGCACCGCCAGCGCCCCTCGATCCCCGCCTTCCTGATCACCGACCGGCAGGGCATGCGCAAGTACGGCCTGGGCATGGTGCGGCCGCGCGGCATGGGGCTGCCCGAGGCCCTGGGGGACGGCTACGTGACGAGCGCGGCGACGATCGCCGAACTCGCCAGCAAGCTCGGGCTGCCCGCCGCCAGGCTCGAAGCGACGATCGCCAGGCTCAACGCCTACGCGGCCGAGGGCACCGACCCCGAGTTCGGCCGCGGCACGACGGCCTACCAGCGTGCCAACGGCGACGCGACGTGGACGGGCAGGAACCCGAGCCTCGGGCCGATCGAGGAGGCGCCCTTCTATGCCGTGCGCCTCTACCCCGGCGACATCGGCGCGGCCACGGGCTTTGCCACCGACACCGAGGCGCGTGTGCTCGACGCGCAGGGGCGCGTGATCGACGGTCTCTACGCGGTGGGCAACGACATGCACTCGGCGATGGGCGGCGTGTACCCGGCGCCGGGCATCACCGTGGGGCCGGGCCTCGTGTTCGCGAGCCTGGCGGCGGCCAGTGCAGTGAAGCGGGCGCGGGCGGCGACCACGGCGACCCCGGTCCCCGGGGCGGCGGTGGACTCGGGCGCGCAGCGGCTCGCTGCGTAGGGTTGGCTGGCTGACCTTGCCGGGTCAGCGCGCGGCCGCAGCGCCCTCGGCGGGATGGGGTGCCTGCCGGCCGAGCACGGGTTTCGTGCGGCGCGCAGGCCGGCAGGTACCCCGTCCCGCCGCGCGCCTGCGTTGGCAGGGCACGAACAATGAGCAACCGCCCGCCCGCCAACGCAGCATCGTTCAAGCCACCTCGGCACGCCGAGGAAGATCCGCCCCACGACGGCTGCAGGTGATCGCCGCCGGACGCGCCGCAAACGCCAGCACCTCGCTCCAGCCCTCGCGCCGCATCGCCCGCACCGCCCCCGGGTTCAGCTGCCCCCGCTCGGCCAGCCAGGTCAGCATCGCCGCCTGGAACGTGTCACCCGCCCCCACCGTGTCGACCACCTTCGTCGGCACCGGCGCGATGTCGATCACCCCCTCGGCGCTGAACGCACGCGCGCCCTCGCTGCCGTGCGTGACGACCACGAGGCCCGGGCCACCGGCCAGCCAGCGGCGCGCGCAGTCGGCCTCGTCCTCGCCAGGATGCAGGTGCCGCAGGTCCTCGTCGCTCAGCTTCATCAGGTGCACGTGCGGCAGCATCTGCTGCACCAGCGCACGCCAGCGGCCGATGTCCGGCTCGACGTTCGTGCGCACGTTGACGTCGTAGGTCACCAGCGCGCCGCTGACGGCCGCGCGGCGCGCGAGTTCGCGCAGCGTCGAGCCCACGGGCTCCACCGCCATCGCGTAGGAGCCGAAGTGATAGGCCGCAGCCTTGGGCACGCCTGCCAGATCGGAGAGCACGAGCCGGCGATCGGCACCGCCCTCGCCGTAGAAGGCGTAGTCGGCCACGCCGTCGGCGTCGAGCCCGACGAGGCCGAGCGTCGTCGGCGCGGCCACGCGCACCACGGCGGAGGTCGCGACGCCCTCCTCGCGCAACGCCTGCATCAGCCGCTCGCCGAGGAAGCCGCGGCCGATGCCGCCGAAGAACGACACGGGCTGCCCGAGCCGCGCGAGGCCGATGGCCACGTTCAGCGGCGAGCCGCCGATGCGCGCGTCCAGCCGCTGGCCGGTGGGCGTGGCGCCGGCATCGAAGACGTCCATCAGCGCCTCGCCGCTGACCACGATCATGGGTTGCTCCATCGGTTGATCCACGGGCGCGGGAGCCGCCCGCCTGCGGCCGAGCATGGCGCGGCCGCGATCCCCCGGCCACAGGGTTTTCCATTAATCACTCTACTTGATTTATTTATCGATCCGACCCGAGAATGCGCCCATCGCCCCGGCCCGCCGCGGGGCGGAGCCCGCAACCCGTTGGACCCCCAAAGGAGACAGCCATGACCCGCATTCCCTTCGTCGCCGCCGCGCTGGCCCTGGCCGCCGGTGCCGCCCTGGCCCAAGGCCAGCCGGTGATCGGCCTCATCACCAAGACCGAGACCAACCCCTTCTTCGTGAAGATGAAGGAAGGCGCGGCCGAGGCCGCCAAGGCCAAGGGCGCCAAGCTGCTCACCGGCGCGGGCAAGGCCGACGGCGACAACGCCGGCCAGGTGACGGCGATGGAGAACATGATCGCCGCCGGCGCCAGGACCATCCTGATCACGCCGAGCGACAGCAAGGCCATCGTGCCGGCCATCAGGAAGGCGCGCGACAAGGGCGTGCTCGTCATCGCGCTGGACAGCCCCACCGACCCGGTGGAAGCGACCGACGCGCTCTTCGCCACCGACAACTACAGGGCCGGCGAGCTGATCGGCCAGTACGCCAAGGCCGCGCTCGGCGGCAAGCCGGCCAAGATCGTCACGCTCGACCTCTTCCCCGGCCATCCGGTCGGCGCGCAGCGCCACAACGGCTTCCTGAAGGGCATGGGCCTGCCCGCGCCGGACGCGAAGAGCAACGAGCTCGGCGGCAAGGCCGCGGGCGTGGCCTGCAGCGCCGACAGCTTCGGCGACCAGGCCAAGGGCCAGACGGCGATGGAGAACTGCCTGCAGCGCGTGCCCGACGTGAACCTCGTCTACACGATCAACGAGCCCGCGGCCGCCGGCGCCTTCAACGCGCTGAAGAAGGCCGGCAAGGAGAAGGGCGTGATCATCGTCAGCGTCGACGGCGGCTGCCAGGGCGTGAAGGACGTGGGCGGCGGCAAGATCGCCGCGACGAGCCAGCAGTACCCGCTGAAGATGGCCGCGATGGGTGTCGAGGCCGGCGTCGAGTACGCGAAGACCGGCAAGAAGCCGAGCGGCTACACCGACACCGGCGTGACGCTGATCGCCGCCAAGGGCGTGGCGGGCGTGGACAGCAAGGACGTGGCCACCGGCACGAACCTGTGCTGGGGAAAGAAGTAGGCCCACCCCCGAAGCGGCCTCACGGCCGCCTCCCCCTCGAGGGGGCGACGCGAGCGGCCCGGCAAAGCCGGTTCCGCCGCGTCCGCTAGCCTCGGCCTTCTGACCCGATCGAGCCACTGCCATGAAGCTGCCCCCGCTGGCCACGCTCGGCCCGTTCATCGCGCTGCTCGCGGCGTGCCTGTTCTTCGCGACGCAGAGCGACCGCTTTCTCACCGGCGAGAACCTGTCGCTCGTGCTGCAGCAGGTGGCGGTGGTGGGCGTCATCGCCATCGGGCAGACGCTCGTCATCCTCACGGCCGGGATCGATCTCTCGTGCGGCATGGTGATGGCGCTCGGCGGCATCGTGATGACGAAGTTCGCCGTCGACCTCGGGCTGCCGGCGCCGCTGGCGGTGCTGTGCGGCATCGGCGTCACCACGCTCTTCGGGTTGGCCAACGGGCTGCTCGTCACGAAGGTGAAGCTGCCGCCGTTCATCGTCACGCTCGGCACGATGAACATCGCCTTCGCGATCACGCAGCTGTACTCGAACTCGCAGACGGTGACCGACCTGCCGCCCTTCATGACGGCGCTGGGCAACACCTTCAGCCTCGGCGGCACTCAGGTGGCCTGGGGCACGGTGCTGATGCTGGTGCTCTACCTCCTCGCGTGGTTCGTGCTGCGCGAGACGGCCGCCGGCCGGCACGTCTACGCGGTCGGCAACAACCCCGAGGCCACGCGCCTCGTCGGCATCCCGACCATGAAGGTGCTGCTTGGCGTCTACGTGCTGGCCGGCGTCTTCTACGGCATCGCCTCGCTGCTCTCGGTGGCGCGCACCGGCGTCGGCGACCCCAACGCCGGCCAGACCGAGAACCTCGACGCGATCACCGCGGTGGTGCTGGGCGGCACCAGCCTGTTCGGCGGGCGCGGGATGATCATCGGCTCGCTCGTCGGCGCGCTCGTCGTCGGCGTGTTCCGCAACGGGCTCACGCTGATGGGCGTGTCGAGCATCTACCAGGTGCTGGTGACCGGCATCCTCGTCATCCTCGCGGTGGCGGCCGACCAGCTGTCGCGCAAGGGAGGGCGTTGATCATGGGCACCACCTCTTCTGCGGCTTCTTCGACGTCGCCGCTCGTGATGCAGGCCCAGGGCCTGGTCAAGCGCTACGGCCAGGTGACGGCGCTGGACGGCGCCGACTTCGAGCTGCGTGCCGGCGAGATCCTCGCCGTCATCGGCGACAACGGCGCCGGCAAGTCGAGCCTCATCAAGGCACTCTCGGGCGCCGTCGTGCCCGACGCCGGCGAGATCCTGCTCGACGGCAAGCCCGTGCACTTTCGCAGTCCGATGGACGCGCGCCACGCCGGCATCGAGTGCTGCTACCAGGACCTGGCCGTCGCACCGGCGATGACCATCGCCGAGAACCTCTTCCTCGGCCGCGAGCTGCGCCGGCCCGGCTTCGCGGGCAGCGTGCTGCGCATGCTCGACAAGAAGAAGATGCTGGAGACGGCCATCGCGCGCATGGCCGACCTGAAGGTGGGCATCCGCTCGATGACGCAGGCGGTGGAGACGCTTTCCGGCGGCCAGCGCCAGTGCGTGGCCGTGGCGCGCGCCGCCGCCTTTGCCGAGCACGTGGTCATCCTCGACGAGCCCACCGCGGCGCTCGGCGTGAAGGAGGGCAACATGGTGCTCGAGCTCATCCGCCGCGTGCGCGACAAGGGGCTGCCGGTCATCCTCATCTCGCACAACATGCCGCACGTGTTCGAGATTGCCGATCGCATCCACGTCGCGCGGCTCGGCAAGCGCGCCGCGGTGCTGAACCCGAGGAAGATCGGCATGAGCGAGACGGTGGCCGTGATGACCGGGGCGATGCGGCCGGAGGACATCCCGGCCGAGTGCCTGGCGTAGTCCCACTCAGCCGCGTCCGAGTCGCCTCTCCCGACGACGCACCCGCCACCCTTCCCTGACACGACCTGCGCGTGAACGACCGCGACGCCCTCCCCCACCCACCCGGCGACGAGCCGGCGCCCGGCGCTGCCCCGGGCGCGGATGCCGCCGGCGGCGCGGCCGGCCACCTGCGCCCGCGCGGCAGCAGCCAGGGCGGCCTGCGCCAGTACAACGAGCGCGTCGTGCTGCAGGCCGTGCGCCTGAACGGCGCCCTGCCCTCGGCCGAGATCGCACGGCTCACGCACCTCACGGCGCAGACCATCTCGCTCATCACCAAGCGCCTGCTCGACGACGGCCTGCTGCTCAAGGGCGCGCCGCAGCGCGGCAAGGTCGGCCAGCCCTCGGTGCCGCTGTCGCTGAACCCCGACGGCGCCTACGCGGTGGGCATCAAGGTCGGCCGGCGCAGCATGGACGTGCTGCTCACCGACTTCACCGGCGCCGTGCGCGAGCGCTCGACGCTCGAGTACCGCGTGCCCGACCCCGACGTGCTGCTCGAGGAGATCGGCCGCCGCCTCGCGGCGCTGCGGCGCAAGCTCGGGCCCGAGCGGCGCGAGCGCGTGCAGGGCGTGGGTGTCGCCGCGCCGCTGTCCATCGGCGGCTGGCAGCAGCTGCTCGGCTTTCCGCCGGCCTTGTCGGCGCGCTGGAACGCGCTCGACCTGCGCGCCGCCGTGCAGGCGCTGTCGCCCTGGCCCGTGTCGGTGATGAAGGACACCGCCGCCGCCTGCGTGGCCGAGCTCGTGGCCGGGCGCGGGCGCAGCGTCAAGAGCTTCCTCTACGTCTTCGTCGACACCTTCATCGGCGGCGGCCTCGTGCTCGACAGCCAGCTGCGCGCCGGCGCCACCGGCAACGCCGGCGCGCTGGGCTCGTTGCCGCTCTGGCTGGCGCGCAACGCCACCGACCCGATGCCGGCGCAGCTGCTCAGCGTCGCCTCGCTGCTGAACCTGGAGCAGGCGTGGGCCGGCGCCGGCCTCGACATCGACGCCGACGCGCGCGGCCTGGCGCTCGCGCCGCCCTGGCGCGAGCAGACCGAGCGCTGGCTGGCGCAGGCCGGCCCGGCGATCGCGCAGGCGGTGAACAGTGCCGCCTGCCTGCTCGACCTGGAAGGCGTGATCGTCGACGGCTCGTTCAGCCGCGAGCTGCTGGGCGCCCTGCTAGCCGCCACGCAGGCCGCGCTGCCGCGCTACAGCTGGGAGGGCGTGACGCAGCCGTCGCTGCTGCCCGGCACGATCGGCTCCGACGCGCGCGCCCTCGGCGGCGCGCTGCTGCCGCTGTACGCCAACTTCGCGCCCGACCGCGAGCTCTTCATCAAGGTGGCCGGCTGAGGCGGCCACGCCCGGTGCCGGCCGCGCGGCGCCGGCCTCCCGGGCCGGGTACCCGGCGCCGGTCGGGCCCGGCTCGCCTCACGGCACGATCGTGCTCCACGCTAGCCAGGGCCAGACGACGACCACCACCGCTGCGAAGTAGAGGGCGCCGAAGCACGCGCCGAGCAGCCAGAACTGGCCGCGACCGATGTAGCCGCTGTCGGCGTAGATCGGCGCGCAGCCGGTCGCGTAGGGCGAGATCACGCCCATCAGGCCGAGCGAGTAGATGCACAGCAGCGCCAGCACCGGCCCGTCGACGCCGCCGAGGCCCTGCGCCACCGCGAGCACCACGGGCAGCACGGCGAGTGCGTGCGACGTGATGCTGGCGAAGAGGTAGTGGCTCCAGAAGAACAGGGCCAGCAGCGCGACGGTCGCCAGCCGGGCGTCGACGCCGTGCAGCGGGCCGCTGGCACGCTGCGCGAACCAGGCGATGAAGCCGGTGCGATTGAGACCGTCGGCCAGCGTGAGCACCATCGCGAAGTACAGGAACACGCTCCAGGCCTCGCGGTCGGCGACCAGGTCGTCCCAGGCGATCACGCGCAGCACCAGCATCGCCGCGGCGACGACCAGCACGACACCGGTCGGGTGGATGAAGTTCGAGCCCAGCCACGGCAGGCTGATGCGCGGGTTGCTGCCGGTGACCCACAGCGCGATCGCCGCGAGCACCAGGGCCGCCATCGTCCACTCGGCGCGGCCGAGCGGGCCCATGCCGGCCAGTTCCTTGCGCGCCCACTCGACCGTGGCAGAGCCGTCGTTCACCGACGGCCGTGCCAGTGCGTAGGTGAGCAACGGCACCAGGGCGAGCAGCAGCACGCCGGCCGGGGCGAAGCCGAGCGTGAAGCGCGACCAGCTCGTCTGCAGGCCCACCGTCTGTTGTGCCAGGGCCAGCGCGGCGGCGTTGGGCACCAGCGCGGTGATGAACATCGAGCTCGTCACCGCGGTGGAGGCGAACGCCGTCCACATCACGTAGGTGCCGATGCGGCCCGCGGTCGGCCCGGGCTGGGATCCGTACAGCGGCGGGATCTGGCGCACGATCGGGTACACGGTGCCGCCGCTGCGCGCGGTGTTCGACGGCGTGCCCGGGGCGAGCGCGAGGTCCGACAGCGCGATTGCATAACCCAGGCCGAGGGTGCGCCGGCCCAGCCGATGCACGAGCCCGAGCGCGATGCGTCGGCCCAGGCCGCTCTTGCGGTAGCCGATCGCGAACACGAATGCGCCGAAGGTCAGCCACACGGTCGTGTCGGCGAAGCTGGCCAGCGCCCAGCCGATGGATTTCGACGGCTCGGCGTGCACGTAGCCCATCGCGGCGATGAAGGCCACGGCCACGAGGCCGACCGCCCCGCCGGGCCAGCGGGTCAGCATCAGCGCCGCGATCGCCGCGGCGAAGACGGCGAAGTAATGCCACGCCGGCGCGGCCAGGCCCGACGGCACGGGCCACAGGCGCACGAGCGCCCACACCAGCAGGGGCGCGAGGCCCTGCCGGACGAGGCCGGCGCCGTGCGTTGCCGTCATGCGGTGCTCCCTCCGGCTGCCCCGGCTCCACCTGCCCGCGCGACCTCGCCCGGGCGGGGCCGGCGCCCGCCCGCCCGAGGCTCCATGGGCTGGGGATGCTTGCGACTTCCCGCGCCGCGACGTTGAGCGCGATCAAGCGCCACGGGCGAGCCGCGACTAGCGTCGGGGACATCGGGTCCGACCCAGGAAGCAGATCATGACGAAGCTCCCGTTGCAGATCGTCTTTCACGGCATGGAGCGCTCCGACGCGCTGGAGGAGGCAGCACGGCGCAAGTGCGAGCAGCTCGAACGTTTCGCGGCGGACATCATGTCGTGTCGCGTGGCGGTGGAACTCAAGCAGCAGCACCGGCGGCAGGGGCGGCCGTTCGGGGTGAGCATCACGCTGACGGTGCCCGGCGGCACGCTCGTGGCCGACCGCTCCGAGAACGAGGACGTGTACATCGCGCTGCGCGACGCGTTCGACGACATGAGGCGCCGGCTCGAGGATGCCGTGCGGCAGCGGCGTGGCGACACGAAGACGCATCCGCGCGAGCTGCACGGCGAGGTGGCACGACTGGACCCCACGGAGGGCTTCGGCTTCATCCGCACGCCCGATGGCGAGGAGTTCTACTTCTCTCGCGACAACCTCGCCTCGGGGCGCTTCGAGCAGTTGCAGGCCGGCATGCCGGTCCAGTTCATCGCGGAGTGGGGCGCCGAGGGCCCGCAGGCCCGGCGCGTGAGCCTCGGCAAGCACCAGGTCGCGCTGGGCAAGGGAGAACCGAGCTGAGGCGGGCCGGCGCGTCGAGCGCGCGCCGGCCGGGATGGAGGACGACCGCATGGCCCTTTACCTGATGCAAACCCGCGTGTCGGCGGAGGCGCTGCACCAGCCGCGTTCGCTGCAGACCCTCGAACGCCATGTCGTCGAGCGCATCGAGGAGCACTGCCCCGAGGTCAGGTGGATCGCGAGCTATGCCGTGCTCGGCCCCTGCGACTACGTGGACGTCTTCGAGGCCCCCGACCTGGACACGGCGATGCGGGTGTCGCTGCTCGTGCGCAGCCACGGACACGCCGATTCGCAGGTGTGGCCCGTGCTCGCGTGGGAGGACTTCAAGAAGAACGTCCTGCAGCATCCTCCGCCGGGGCCGGGCGGGCGCTGAGCGGCACGGCCGGGCGGCGCCGGGCGCGGCGGATGCCGGGGCGTGCTCAGGCGCCCGGAGTGCCCGAGCCGCCGAACGCCCTATGCGCCCAACGCCGCCGGATGCTGGCGCAGCCACCACAGGCCCGCGCTCAGCGTGAAGAAGCTCGCCACCGTGGCCGCCAGCAGCGCGGCGGCGCAGAAGCGCTCGTGCCCGTGCTTCTGCGCCAGCACGGGGTAGATGCCTATCATCGGCATCGCGGCCAGCACCACGGCGCCCAGGTGCAGGTGGGCCGGCAGCGGCGGGAGCAGCCACAGCATGCCGAGCACCGCCGCCGGGTGAAGCACCAGCTTGCCGAAGACCACGCGCACTAGGTCGCCGCGCACGCCTTCGAGGTGCAGGCCGACGAGCGAGCCGCCGATGACGA
>Ga0073934_10007580_pt1 | contig 14982 bp, 6 predicted proteins | sample LarsenN4metaG_FD_76834 | JGI IMG/M metagenome (GOLD analysis project Ga0073934, IMG submission 76834) | Hot spring sediment bacterial and archeal communities from British Columbia, Canada, to study Microbial Dark Matter (Phase II) - Larsen... ...
CGGCCCCACCCGAAGCTGAACTGGCTCACGCCGCGCCTAAGCAGCGGCAGCGAGGCCGCCCCGCATCCGGGGAAAAGAGTCAGGCAGGAACCGCCCCGCAGTTCAGGCAGCAGGGTCATGAGCGCTTTCGTGTCGTCGCCCAGGTAGGCCCGGGAGTTTGGATCGCGGTCGATAAAGAATGGTTGCGATCCGCAGCTAATCAGGGACAAGGTGCCAAGCGAGAGGCCCTGGCCGGTCTCGGTGATAAGCCCGTGGCCATCCAGGAAATCGAGAACGCGTGGACCAAGTAACCCGCGAACCTGACTGCGCTTGAGAGCGCCGCCCAGAAGGAAGAAACGCCAGCAATCGCGGGTGCTGCCAGACAGCTCACCCGCCATCTTGTCCCAATCGTAGGCCCGGAGATTGCCGTCCCCCAGCAGGCCGTACAACCCAAAGTAGCCAGTGTCAGCAACGCGCTGGAGGAGTTCAGTGGCCGCCGAATCGACCTGGGAGCAGCGAGTGACCTGGCCGCCCGGAGATGAAACACGAACCGGGGCGGGAGAACCATCGGACATGTGGTGCAGGGATGTCCGCCCGCCGGCGTCCACGGACGAAGCGCGGCGAGTGATGCCCCGAGTTACGCTGGTTGCGTCCAGGTTCATGGTCAAGGGCAGGCGCGGCAAGGCGCGGGCACGCTGAGGTCACGGCGCTTAAAAACGGTGCGCTGGTGGATTTCCTTCAGTTCGGTGACCTTTGAACCCGACCGGAGAATGCGCGCGGAGAGTTCGGTATCCAGTTCCGCGCCCGGCATGACCAGCGATTGCACGTACTGAGAGATGAGGTCTCGCATGTTGGGCGGCGGTTGGTCCATGACGAGCTGCCGAATTCGTTTGTTGTGGTAAACAAACCGGCAGACATCGCAGGTATGAGCGTGGTGGCCGAGGCTCGGGATCGTGGGGTCCAGCTTCTGGGCATAGCGAAGGATCGCGTCCGGGCCGTACAGGCTCAACCATACCTTCAAGAAATCATCCGGCACCTTCCCCAGGAGTTCCTTGATGGACTGCTGCCGGAGCGAGCCGACTCTCATCTCGGGGATTTGCAGCATGGTCAGCCCGCAGCACACACACAGCTCTTCGTTCGGCAGGACGCCGAGCACCTTCAGCACGGTCGGGCAACCAGTGCCTGCCGTCCGGTTATTCTCCATGTGCTTCAGGTACTTCTTCGTATAGGTGATGCGCCGGCTCCCGTTGAACTTCATCCAGGGTGACACCCGCAGGATGATCTTGCCGGCATCGATGTATTCACCGAACTCGGGCTCGCTGACGAACTCGTCGAAGTTGAACCGGCTGTCTCCAAAGGAGTCCACGGCGATGATGCTGACCAGCCCCAGTTCGGCGGCGGCAATGGCGGCGTGCCGGACGCGTTCCGGCGGAACGAAACGCGAGTGCTGTTCCCCGGTGGAGTAGTTGGCCTCCTTGAGCCCATGGTCTTTCAGCCGGGCGAGGCGTTTGCGGGCCGCTTCGCGCGTCGGAGCCCAAAACGCATTCGAAACAGTGCGCGTGGTGAAGCCGCGGTTGGTGGCATGCCGGACGAGCTTGTCGAGCTCATGGCCAAGCATGTAACACTCTCCTCCGGTGAACACCGCGACCTTGATCGAGGACAACTCCGACGCCTGGTCGAGAATGTCCCGCATCCGCGCCGGCGTCAGCTCGACCCGCGACCGGGGTGAGCAGGAAAAGCAACAGTGCTCGCACTCGGCGGTGCAGCGGTAGGTTGTTACAATCGACAGGGTATGTGGCGCAATCAGCATAAGGATGTGCCCCTCCTCTAGCCGAGAATGGCCACCGCGCCACCCGCGCAAGGCGGAACCTGGGCCGGCGGGGCGACGCAAATGAGCACCCACGCCACAGCGGCCACAAAGACGGCGACGACCAGCGAGATCGCTCCGGCCAGGAAGATGGCCCAAGCAACCAGCGACCAGGTGTAAACGAACACTTCGGTGCACCACCACGGGGAGGGCGTGCACGGGTCCGGAGGTGGCCCGGGGCACGCGGCGGCCTGCAGGATCTTGTAGTCGTTGCTGAAATGGTAGTCGCCGCGGAAACTCAGCTTGTTGCGTTGCGAAAGCGTGGCGTACTGCTTCACGAATTGCATCGCCTCGGGGTAGAGGGTGCGGATGCCGACCATCATCGAGTCGACCTCGAGATAGAACGCCTTGGCTTCCTGGGGCGTGACCTTCTCGGGCGCAGTTTCGGTCAATCGTTTGGCGATCTTGTCGCTCAGTTCCTTCACCCGCTTGTCCTCGGCCATCATCGCCAGTTCCACCGCGCCGCGTGGCAGCCCGTGCTTCTTTTCGTAGCGCTCGCGCAACCGGGCGCTATAGCCGACAGCACTGATCAGCTTTTTGCGCCCTTCGGGAGTGCCGATTTCGCGCAGGTAATCGTCGATCGCGAACAAGTTGTACTCCGACGTGTCAATCGGGATTTCGAAGCGGCCAGAATTCTTCATATGGTCCTCGTGGGCTTCTTCTTGAGCAGGTTGGATTCTTCCTCCAGGAGCTTCTGGAACGTCTTGTCGCTGCGCTGCGCGCTCGCTGGAATGCGGGGCGCGGCGGCGGCGATTTTGGCGGGGTCATCGGCGAAATAAGTGATTTTTGATACCAGGCGAGCGCCGAGCGTGAGCTGTTCAACCCCCAGCGTCTTGCCTGTAGGATCCACCTTGATCGTTAGGAAAAGGTCACCCGCCCCAACGGGCATGCGGAAGGCTTCCCCTGGGAAAACAAAGGTGAGGGCGTCGAAGCCCTGACCGGCCTCGACAAAGCTGGCTTTCGCGGACTTGAACATGTTGAGCGGATCAAATCCAGGCCCCTGAACCCAGCCGAGCTGCCGCAAAGCGTTCGTCTGGTCCGCCGCGTTGGCCATCGGCGCGACGACATTCGCTTGCGGGAAATAGGCGTCGACCCGGTTGCTCTCCACCAACAACAGGCAGTTCAAAGGGACCGGCTGATACACCTGGCTTTGAATGTGGCTGACGGGCTGGCCGTCTTCGCGCTTGTACGTGAAGACTTCCATGGTGCTCGACACATCGGGGCCGGTGGTCTCCACCAGCATGTGGTAAACCGGGTTGGCTTCGCGCCACGCTTTCATCCGGTTCAGCAAATCCATGACCGTCGGGAGTGTCACGCCTGGCGTCGCAGCCGCTGGACGCGCCGGAGGATTGGTGATGCCGAGAATATTCGTCAGATAAGCCAAAGGCACCGGGCCTCCTCGTGGCGGTCCCTTCTTATCCCGTGACGAGAACACGACCACTGCTATCGCCAGTCCGAGAACCAGCACGACAGCTATCGCGATCGGCAAGACCCCAGGCTTTTCTCTCGGCTCACTCATAGGCACCTCGTGTTCTGATTCTCATTGTGCCGCCTGACAGACCTCGGCGCGCCGGGACGGACGCGCCCTACCCTTGAAAACCTCAGTAAAACGGTGGGGCGCGTCTCTCCGAGCGCGCCGAACCGCGCTGCAACCTTGCATGAAAAATTGTCAATGAGAATTGCTGCGGCAACATGGATTCACATCGCGTTGCACAGGTCTGACCATGGTTTGCGCTCACTAGAGCAAATTGCGGGGCAGCCGTCTACACGCACATTGACCTGGAATACACGTAGTTTGCCATTTTTTCGCATTCCGTGCCACACCCGCCTGAACCGAACGGAGCACGGCCCGCAATCAGCGCGCAACCGGCAGCCGCCACGGATCACTGGACAAGTTGGACGCGATAGTAGCGTTGCGACTCGCCAACAGCCGCGTCGTCCGTGGCGGTCGTCATGCCGCCCTCCGCGGAGACGGTCTGCAGTTCGGTCCAGCGCGGCGTCAAGAGGCTGGGGGTGCACTCGAGAAGGTAGGTGGCTCCCGGCTTCGAGGTCCATGCAATCACCGGCTGCCCCGCGGAGTTCAGCGTGACACTGATAATCTGAAGCTGCGGGATTTCGAGCACGTTCGGCGCTCCCGGGGTCGGGTAGGCCAGGGAACCTCGCTTGCGCGGTTCGCCGTCGGGAAATGCGCCAAGGGCGGCATTCGTGTCGACATCCGACCAGGTGATGTAGTCCATCACCGCCGGTTGCTCCGGGGTCCCTTGCAGGCGGACCAAGGCCACGGCCCCGTTCGTCGGACTCAAACTGAAGCTCGTGTGCGGCTCGGCGGGGGTCGATTGATCCGGTTTGGCATCGGCCCAGATTCGGATGAACTGGTTGGGCCCGAGAGTCGTCCCGCCAGGAAAACGCCAAGCCGTGAGGTCGGCCAAATCCGCGGTGAGGTACAGCGGTGACAAGTCGACCGTGCCGCTTCCGGCGTTGTAGAGCTCAACCCAGGAAGGCTCCGCACCGGAAGCATTGGGGAGGACCTCGTTGATCCAAAGCGGTGGGAATTCCGCCAGGGATTGGTATACGCTGTTGGCGCGGCCGGGCGTGGTGCGGTTCGGATCGGCCGGGGAGGTGGCGGCCCAGTTGGCGACGCGGAACGATCCCCGGGACGGGTCGACGAGTTGCAAGGATGGTCCGAGGCCGTCGGCAACCGCCGGCCAGGGAGATTCATCCGAGTAGCGCACGTCGCTGATGACGACGTCCGGCGTTGATCCGGACCCAGTCTTGAGCAAGGCGAGGTATTCACCGTCATTGTCGAGGCTGCCAGGAAACTCGCCAAAGACCGGTATGCCCGCGCCGTAGGCGGCCTGGAACGCGGCGCGATCCTTCGCCAGAACCAGGTAACCGCCAGGCTGGAGGATGGCATTTGGAGGAAAGACGTAGCCGGCGCCGTGAAGCGTGAACCCGGACAGGTCGAAGGGCGTGACAGTGCTCCGGTTAAAGAGCTCGATGTATGAGGCCCTGTCCTGCAGGGGATTATAGTTGATCTCGTTGATGACGACGAAATCCTGGGGCAGCTCAATGACCCCGCGATACGTCACGGTGATTGTTTTTGTGGCGCCCGGAACCTCGTTGCCTCTGAGGTCCACGCCGGTCAGCGTCAGCCGGTTGGTGACTTGCGTCAACGGCACTGCCAGGCGGAACGCGGTAAGCGAAGTCCAGGCCGGCACAATGGCGTAGCCGTTCACATGAATCGACGCAACCCGGATGGGGGCGGTCCCGGTGAGTATGGCGGTCGAGGTGGCGGACTCGAAGTCCGCGCCGCCATTGCTGGTGATGGCAAAGGCGGCGGTGTCGACGGAGTTGAGCCGGCCCACGAGGTAATTGCGGCGGGCTTCGATGTAGTTGGTGATGACCGAGGGGCTTTGCAGGCCGGCGATGCTGTTGCGCAACAAGGCACGACGGCGCAGCTCGATTTGCCGGCCGTAATTGGCCTTGAGGTAGGGCCCGTTCACCACGTCCTGGTAAGCGCGCCAGATCATCCGGCGATACTCCCAGACGTTGTTGAGAGCGGTGATCACCGGATCCTGTCCGGAGCCCCACAATGGTCCCGAAGAGCCATCCCCGAGTCCCAAGGTGAAATCGATGTCCCACGGCAGAAGCACCCAGCGATGTCCATCGGGCTTATAAATGTACATGTTCTGACCAACGTTGTAGCTCCAGGCGTCCCAATTCCCCATCGCGAAGTCGTAGGTGAAGACGCGCATCCACTGCTCCATGTCGGCCTGGGCCAGCAACTGCGGGACGCTTGTGCTGGCGGGCAGGTTGATCGTTGTTACGAGGTTGAGGAGGTTGGTGTAGTTGCTGGCAAAGCCGTCGTTCGAACGGCGCTGGAAACACCAGCGGTAGCGGGCCAGCTTGAGATTTCCTCCGGAAGTGAACCGCTGGATGGTTGCTCCCGTCGAGGTGAAGTTCCGGTTGTCGTCCTGGAACTCGAACCAGACAGAAACCTTGTAAAGGTCGCCTTCGTCGGCCTGCGGGAACCAGGCTTCGGCAAAATCGTGATTGGGCTGTTCGAGGTCTTCGGTAACGTCGCGGAAGAGGCCGCCATTGCGGTAAAGCCGCATGTAATGGGCATGGAGGTAGGGAATCCCCATCTGCTGTGCCAGCCAGGCGGCGAGCTGGCTCCGAATGCCGGTTGCCTCGCTGCCGGCGTTGCCCGTGCCTGCGAAAACGCGGTCGGTCGTCCCGAGCAGCAGGTCGTCGGGTGGCACTGTCACCGCGAAGTCACCAGTGCCTCCGTGGAAGGGACTCCCTTTGTCGCGAAAGCCAACGTTGTAGATGACCCGGTGATTCCCGTAGACCAGCGTCGCGTCGCGCCAGGTGTTGTCCAGTCCGGCGGTTCGCTGGGACTCGGTGGCCCGGGTGCTCCAGAGGTGGTAATGGGCGAAGTTGCCGAAGGGAACCGTATCGTTCCATCGCACCAGGCACTCGCGCACGGGGGCGTCCGCCGGGAAAAGGCTGCCGGCAACCGGGCTGGCGCTGTCCGTCGCCTCAATGAAGAAGGCCGCGAGCGAGCCGGAGGGCTGCCCCGGGATGGTGGCGCTGAACACACCGTCCCCGGCCAGGAGGTCGCCCGCCGCACCGTCATCGCGCATGGTCACGCTGGTCAGCGTTGTGGAAGGGTCAATCCGGTAGCGCAGCACGACTGAGCTGATGGAGTCCGGGTCTGAAACCCTGCAGGTGACAACCACCGGATCGGAGGAGCGCGGCAGCGGCGGAGAATGAGTTGCGGCGTATATCGCCGGACCAGCATTGGCGACGCGACGGCTGTTGGCCTGGCCGGGGGTGCCAAGGCTCCGCGGCAGGTTCATTCGCACTGGCAGTTCAAGGTAGTTCCCGTGCAGGCGTAGCAGGATCTCGGGCCACCCGGCCAGCCAGCGCACTTTGGCGGCCATGGTCGCCGTGTTGCCGTTGGCCAATCCCGAACCCAGCGGCGCGCGAATGGTGTTGGGCCCTGTGTCGCCGTCGCCCTGCCCGCGCACATGCAAGACCCGTGTTCCGGAAAAGGCGCCTGCGGTGTCCACAGTGCTCGCGCGATGGTTGCCAAAGAAAGACCAGCCATTGGTGCCAGCCTCGAACCCGGGGTTGGAGAGCAGGTTCGTGCCACCACTCTTGTAGACCTGGATGTCGTCCACGAGGCATTCGCCCTGCCCAAGCATGCTCAGATGCAGGCGGTTCGGCGACGAATTGCCGTTGTCGAGCACCCCGGTGAACGAAACCTGCGTCCATGGAGCTTTCCCCGATTCGTCGCTGTCACGCCAGTTGGCCGGTAGAGTGAGGTCGGCCCTGGGGTCAATCAGTTCCAGGCTGGAACCGCCGCCGTCCGACCACTGGCCCCAGCGTCCGCCGTCGCGGTAGTCGACGGCGCTGACCGTGATGTGAATCAAGGTGCGGTCCACCGTCCCATCCAAGTTCGTTGTCACCTGGTAGTCCGGCATCTGCAGGACGAGATACTCGCCGCTTTTCGACAGGGAACCATTGTAATCTCCGACCACTGTTGCCGGCGTCAGGTGAGGGTAGTTGGTCAGCAGCCGCTGAGCGTTCCGGGCCACCACCAGGTATCCATTTGGCGCAATGGAGCTTCCCGCAGGGAATTCGTAATCGATGCCAGAGCTGAAGCGCCAGCCTGACAAGTCCACCGCGGACGTGCTGTTGTTGTAGAGCTCGACATACTCGTCGTCCGGGTCGTTCGAGATCGGGTGGTACATGATCTCGTTGATGACAATGATCTCCGGACGGAAGGGGGCGTTCGCCGCCCCTGGGGTCGGCGTCCGCAGCCGCCGCACCACGTCCGACCCGTCGGGGCATCGGCCGACCGATACCCCATTCTCCTGGGCGCCTAACTGCAGGCAATCGATGACCCTGGTGGCATTGGAGTTGACGAGATAGATCCGCTCGCCCGCCGCCCTCAGGTTGAACCCGAGATGCGGGCCTTCGAACGCGACAAAACCCCGTGCCGGTATGACGGTGCCGGCCGGCAACCGGTATGTATTCGTGTCCGGCCGGTCGCTGAGATAACAACCGGACAAATCGACCGCGATGGCTGTTGGGTTATACAACTCAATGAAGTCCTCTTGCGGCGGGTCTGTGTGACTGAGCGCTTCATTGATCACCACGCTGTTCTGCGGCTGCGGCCTAATCGCGTCAATGCCGCCGGGAGATCCGCCGATCAATTGGCTCGCCGACCACGCTTTGGGGTCTGCCTCACCCAGGCTGGGACGCGTCAGCACGAGGGAGTGCCCCGCGCCATCGGCGGCCACCGGCCACGGCGGACCGTCAGCGTAGGTGACCTCGAGGCGCAACGCGCCGCCATTGTTTCGCAAGCGAATTGTTCCGGAATCGTTGGGCAGGGCGTTGCCATTATTCGCGGCCTGGAAGGGCCCCAGGACATTCGTGATGCCATAAACAGCCCGGATATCATCCGGGGAAGCGGCAAGAACGACGAACTCGCCTGATTGGAGGCGGAACCCAGCCGGGAAATCGTACTCCACATCGCCGCTAATCCGCCAGCCGGTGAGGTCTTCTTCCACCGAGCGCGCGTTGTAGAGCTCTATGAACTCGAGGGACCGGCCGTCAGCGCGGTCCGGGGGGTGGTACATGATCTCGCTGAACACCAATCCGGTGCGGCGACTGCTCGGTCCCGGCGGTTCGCCCACCACCACCTGCCGTCCTTCGACGCCGCTCGTCACTGGGCCGATATCGCGAAAAGCAGCGGTGGCGACCCTTTCCGGGCTGGCGCTGGCCACGGCCAGGCCGAACAGCAAAGTGGACGGCAGGCCCGTCAGGGTTGCTGACCCAAGCTGAACCCAGGCACGCCCGTCCTGGCTCGCGAAGCCCATGATGGTGGTTCCATTGCGCCGAAGCCGAAGCCACATTTGCGGGTAATTGACCGCAAACGGCTCGCGGGGCGCTGTGAGACTCGCGGCGGCCCCGGCGGTGGCGCGGGATTCGAAGAAGCACCCGAGTTGAGGCGACGAAGCGAAGATGCCAGCAAACCGTGAGTTTGCAGCGGCACTCTCACGCACCATTAGCCCGCACTGAACAAACGGATCGGAAATCGTGACTCCCGCCACCCGGGTCTGCAGGTCGAAGTTGCCTGTGACCTCTCGAGAGCTGAATTGGCACTGGTCGGAGGTCCCGCCAATGTCATTGCCCGCACCCGTGACATCAATGCCCCCTGAGACGATCGCCGCGCCGCCCGCGATGGCCGGCGAGCCGATGTCCGTGGGCGCGTATTCGTAGGCGATGAAGGTGGCTTGGGTGTTCGTGGCGATCGGGTTGGGCGTTTCGGCGTAGTCTTTGACCCCGTCGATGGTCAGCGTGTAGGCGACGCCGTAGGTCAGCGCTGAAGTGGTGAGCAGGACGATGCTGTTGTCCGCCCCAAAAGACGCGCCGGTAACGACGATTCCGTTGCTCAACCGGTAGTTTGCCACCGTCGTGGCGCCTGGCGGGGAAACCGGTTCGCTGAAGAGGACTTTGACCAGCGTAGCGCCTGAATTCACCACGGACAGGACGGTTGGCGGCGTCGTGTCCGGGATGACCGTCAGGACGGCTTCTGTGGAGGTTGTGCCTCCGAGGCTGTTGGTGATAGACACGCTAAACCGGGCTCCCTGGTCGGACAGCAGCACGGGCCGATAGTCCAGGACGGGCCCGTTCGCCCCGGGTATGAGGACGCCGTTCTTGAACCACTGGTAATTGGCAACGCCGGGGCTCTGGAGAGCGACGCTGAAGCGGGCCGTGCGGCCTTCGATGGCGGTTGTGTTTGTGGGCTGCTGGCTGATCACCGGGGCTTGAATGGCTATCCCCCACGGCTGGAGGTAAGTGCCGGGGATTGGCCCTTCGTCGATCGCGTCCGGGCGCAGCCAGCGGACGGCGAGGTTGTCGCCGCCGCCCCCTTCTTTCATCAACGCCGCCACGTAGTAGTAGCGTCCCTGCTCAAGCCAGATTGTCGTCGAGCGCTGGTTCGGCTCCTTGGTCCACTCCCTGGCGGCAGTCCAGCCGGTGACGCTGGCAATCAGCCGTTTGTTGCCCACCAGGTCGTCGGTGCTGAGCCACAGCTCACCGTTGTCGTCGCTGGCGATCCAGAACGTGTAGTAGCCAGTGACCGGCGGCACAAGGTAGCCGTGCACTCTCTGGCCGTAGTTATCCGCCGCCCCGGTCGGAGCCTCGAAGCTCGACAGGTAGTTTGTGGAGGTTGGATTGTCCGGGTAGTTGGGCGAACTGGTGAGATCGCGGACGGCTGAGCCCCCAATTCCCTGCCACACCTCGCGCAGGATCGACCCCGCGGTCGCGGGACAGACTCCGGCGAGCATCAGGCAAGCCAGGAAGGACAGAGCGCGGAGCCATTGATTAGTCTCGGCGGGGCGACGGTCGGGGGCGGGGTTGGAACTCATGCAGAACACAGAGATGGAGCAGCGAAAGGAACCGCTGCGCGCTCCCGCGCTGGGCGGCTTTCTGATAACCCTATGCGACTTGCTTCAGGCACTCAAACGAGAACCCCGCAACGCCACCGCCAGGGCGATGCCCGCGTTGCGCATGGCCGGGCCTCGGAAAGCAGCGTACACCTCTGCCAGGCTTGACACCAGACCAAGTTGCGGGAGTTGCGGGAGTTGGCTGGGTCCTCGAAACCCAACGGGAGTCGATAGGTGCCAACGCCTCCCGGACAGCGCCGGGAATTGCGATGGGACCGCCGCGCGAGGATACCCGGGGCCGGAAATCTCTTGGCTCGCTCGGCAGCGGCCTACTCGTAGAGTGGCACCTTGAAGACGCGGCCGTCGCCGGTCTTCACTTCGAACCAGGCGGCCGGCGCGGAACTCCCGGGGGCCGAGTTGGTCCGAATAATCAGATTGCCCGGGATTACCTTCAGGTCGCCGCTGACGGCAAGGTCGTTTCCCAACGTCACCGGGGCGACATGGTTATTGGTCAGGCCGCGGTAGAGAGCGTCCGTGGCGGGATCAAGTTGCGCCGAAGTGACTGTCCCGGAGGAGATGTTGCCGCCGTTCAAGTTTGTCAGCCCCGAACCGTTCCCCTGCAATCCCGAGCGCTGCTGCTTGGCGAAGGCCAGCAGGTCGACAGCCTGCAGACCAACAGCCGGCAGGCGGCCATAAGCCCAAAGAGAATGCTGTGAACCGGCATCCTCCCACTCCATTGTCCCTGGAATCGCCCAGCCATTGACCCCAAGTCCTCGCGGGCCAGGGCCGGCGCCCGTCCAGTCGGAGCGTCCGGAACTGAACATGGTTGCCGTGTTGAGGTAGGTGGCGACCCCAATGGACACGACCTGCCTGACCGGAGGGATGGCGTAAACGGAAGATCTGCCGGAGGTGAAATCGTAGATCGGCACGTCGCCCAGCCCCAAGCATCCGTATGTGCAATTGATCGAGACCAAGGTGGCATTCGTGAGCGCAACGCTGTAACGGGAGGCCTTGCTGTAGTTCAGGAAACTGGTTCCGATCAAGGTTACCCGGGAATGCGGCGAAGCGATCAGGCAGGCATTTGTGGAATAATCCTCGAACCGGCTTCCGATGATCGTCAGCTCGGGTTGGTTGCAGTATACACCCTGCGCGGAACGGCCGAGCGCAGTGCCGTCTGCCCCGGCGGCAATGTCGCAATTCTGAATGATGACCTTGCCTGCCTGGATGTCAGCCTGCCGTCCGAAGTTGTAGCTGAGCTGGCAGGAATCCAGCGACACATTGTTGGCCACATCCGAAATGACGATCCCCGTGCGGTTGTTGCCGAAACTGCATTGCCGGAACGTGGAATCAGCTTGTGAAGCCGCCCGGACACCCACGCCAAAGTTGGAGACATGGCACTGCTCCACGATTGAGCAATCCGCGTCCGCGGCTCCTCCGGCGAACCAAATCCCGCTACAGTCATTCCTCCAGTTTTCTGGCGGAGCCGCGGTGATAATGAAGCTGGCCAGGTGGACCGAGTCATTCGCCGATTCCAGAACGAGCCCGTCAATTCCCGGGGTGAACTGCTTGATCATGGAGCGCGAGAACGGGTGGCTGCTGCTGTGTTTGCCTCCTCCCGCCCCAATCATGGTTAAAGAATTCGGAGCCCGCAGCGTATCTGTGATTCTGTAGAAGCCGCCTGGCGCCGGGGGCAAATAGGCCACCAGACCTTCATGGCACGCCCGGTTAATCATCGTCTGCAACGCCAGGGTATCGTCGCGAATCCCGTCCCCGAACGCCCCGCAATCAAAAGGGGTGATGATGCCGCGTTGGGTCTTGTCCCGGTAAATGGCATCGGTAGCCCGGTCGATCTGGTTGCTGGTGAGCAATGGCAGGGAGGCCAGAGGCACGATACCAAACAGGCTTGCCGCCGGAACCGCCGTCAACAGCCTGCCCCCGCCCACGAGGTTGGTGGCCACGGCCGCGCTTCCGGCTCGCGAGGCAAAAACGGCCTGCGGCACGGTTACCAGGGGCTGGCGTGGTTCCAACACCGTGAATTGGGCTCCTCCGTTCGTCCGCACGGAGATCTCCAGCCAACGCGGGGTGCCGTCCAGGAACAGGGAGGCGGCATCCAGGTTGATGGAGAAAGCCCCGTCCCTCAAAGGCACCGCCATATTCGTCATGGCTTTGCCGAGCAAGGAGCCGCCTTTCTCGGAATCGTAGGTCCCGATTCTCAAATCATAGCTGCCGCTCAGGGGGGTGCCGCCGGAGAGCAGCCGGCCCTCGTAGAGGAGCAGCGGCTGCTCGGCGCAGGAGGCAGTTATGCTGATGCCAACTATGAGGATGCTTAATATACAGGATTGCATTGGGTGGAACTACGCATATGCCTGTGATTCTGGCAACTGAGGCAAGTCCGTAAAGAGTCCGGCGGGCAATTTCACATCGTTTTCGCGCCAACGCCACCGGAATGACAGCGATGCGCTTGCGGTCCTTGCGACATCGCTTCTGCGGCAGATTGGCAGCGGCGTCAAGGCACGGGATTTCCGCACAACCAATCTGACTCGCGCAATCTTCTGCCAAAGCGGCTTACCCTGGACACCTTTGGCTCTCGCGCAGGGCAAGAGCGCAGCGAGGCGCCCGGGTGTCCTCACTCGTTGTGGGGGGGGTGGTCGGATGGCCGGATTCCAGACTTTACCTCACTTGCCCAGTTTCACGCCGAAGTTGTTGGTGATGAAAGAGCGCATTCTCTCGACGCTGTTCCCGGTGCTGTCGAGATAGCCCGCGGCAATCCCGCTGGTGAAGGCCGCGGCGGCGGAAGTACCGACGACGTAATAAGGCTGGTTGTTGTAGTAGACGACGCTGGTTCCCGGAGCCGCTACGTCGACAAAAGAGCCGCGGCTGGCATAGGGAGCGAGCTGCCCCTGCTCGACCGCGGTCACGGCCGTGACTCCTGGATAGGCAGCGGGGTAAAAAGGCGTCGTCACCGGCTCGTTCCCGGCCGCGGCAAAAATCGGGATATTCTTCTTGCTGACTTCCGCGATGATGTCTTTGAGGAACGGGCTGTCGGCTTCGCTTCCGAGGCTGAGGTTCACAATCTTCGCCCCGCCGTTTACGGCCTGCACGATTCCGTTTGCCACGTCGAAAGTGCTTGTGCTGGGATTCGCCCCATAGACGTCCACGGGCAGAATCTGGACGGCGGTGCTGCCTTTGGTGATGGCCTGGAGGCTCCGCAGGATCGTTTCGGCCATGGAAGTGCCGTGGGAGGGTTCGCCCGGGGCTAACTGGGGGGTCCCGGCCACGGAAATCTGTTTGAGAATGAAGCTGTCCAGGTCGTTTCCCAGCGGTTGCACGGCAGTGTCGATGAGGCCCACAATCACGCGCCCATCTTCCGGAGGCGGCTTGAGCTGCAGTTTGACGGGGGGCGGCGTCGTGCTCGCCTGGAGCGGGGAGGGCGATATCGGGCGATCAATGCTGAAGTTGTCATCGACGCTCTGCACATCCTCGTTCGTCGCGAGGCTTTGCCGCGCCGCTTCCGCGGCTTCCTCATCGGCGAACTCCAGCCGGTACGTGCCCAACTCCTCGATCCGTCCCTTTACCTTCGCCCCAAGCTTTGCGGCAAGCTCGTCGATCTTCGCTCCCGGCTTGAGTCTGACGATCAGTTCGTTGGCGAGCAGATTCGTGTTGCCCGTCGGAATAGCCGCGTGTTCGGGGGGAACCAACTGCGTGGCGTGCGTGGCGGAGGTGCGAAAAACAAACAGCTTGGAAGAGGCATTCGTCCCGGGCGCGAGAGCAAAGTTGAGCCGGCCGAGCAACAAAGGCAGAGCCTGGCCTGGGGGCAGGTCTTTGAATTTGGCGGAGACTCTTAATGAGGTGTCCGGCTCAAGGTAGACGGACCAACCTGTGGCGGCGGAGACTTCTTTCAGAACCGAATCGAGCGGAGCCGCTCTCAGTTCGGCGGAGACCCTGTTCCGGTTGGTGTTCCACTGCAGGGTGTTGGCCCTGGCGTTCCAGGTCAAACCGCAGAGGGCCAGGGCCACGCAAACATGCGGGAAAAAAGCCGGCTGCGGAAATAATGTTCGCGCCCCCCTTCTCGCGGTGGCGGCGGCGACTCTGCAAACATGGCTGAGCATCTCAAAAGGCATCTGCCTGAAGCGGCACTTCGGAGTGCCCGCCCCTCATCTGCACCGAATTTAGCACCAACAAAAATATAAACACCCACTTTTTCAAGTTGTTCCGCTGACATTTGGCTTTAGCAGGAAGCTGCTCCCCGCTAGCGTGTGGCCCATGGCGACTCCTGAACAACCGACACAGTCTAGCCGCACCCGCGCCCAATGGATGGTGCTCATCGCAGCTTTTCTCGGCTGGATGTTCGACGGTCTCGAGCAAGGAGTCTTTCCCCTGGTAGCCAGGCCCGCCCTTCTGGACCTGCTTGGGGTCGAGGCCGACAAGGACATTGGGAAGTGGATGGGCTATATCACCGCGTTGTTCTTGCTGGGGGCGGCGTTCGGGGGTTTGGCGTTCGGATGGCTCGGTGACCGATTGGGCCGGGTGCGTGCCATGATCCTCAGCATTTTGGCGTATTCGCTGTTCACCGGTTGCTGTTATTTCGCCCAGGCAGCCTGGCAACTCGGTTTCTTCCGGTTCCTGGCCGCGGTGGGGATGGGGGGGGAATGGTCGCTGGGGGTGGCGCTGGTC
>Ga0073934_10007582_pt1 | contig 14979 bp, 16 predicted proteins | sample LarsenN4metaG_FD_76834 | JGI IMG/M metagenome (GOLD analysis project Ga0073934, IMG submission 76834) | Hot spring sediment bacterial and archeal communities from British Columbia, Canada, to study Microbial Dark Matter (Phase II) - Larsen... ...
AAGCGGCTTGAGGACGCCGCCTTCGTAGACGGCGCGAATGACCTTTTGGGCTTTGGCTGAAGGCTGACGGCTGACAGCTGACCGCTTGTCCAGCGCAGCGTTCGCGAGCTTGTCAGCACGGCGGGTCAACTTGCGGGGGACGGCTTCGACGGCGAAGTAGATGAAAGAGGCGATCAGGCGCTGCGCTTCGTCGTAGAGCGGCTTCAGGTCGGCGCTCTTCACCTTGTAGTCGCCCAGGAGCTGCTTGGCCAAAAGCTCCGAGTCGGTGCGCACGCGCAGGGCCCGCCAGCCTTCGGTGCGGGCGTAGGTAAGCGCCACCAGCAGCGCGCGGTACTCGGCCACGTTGTTGGTGGCGCGGCCAAGCCGCCCCGCCAACTGGGTGAGCGGCTTGCCGGCGGCGTCCGCGAAGACCACGCCGTAGGCAGCCGGGCCGGGGTTGCCGCGGGCGGCGCCGTCAATGGTGGCGGTGACGCAGTTGGGTGGCGCCTTGTGCGCGGGGAACTCCATCGCGGGCTGGCGGTGCAAGCGGCGCGCCACGGGGAGCTAGCGCCGTTCCAACTTGGTTCGGCTAGGTAGACGAATCATGTTCCCACCAGAATAACTGCATGCGCCGCCACTTATCCATAGCCCAAACAGTTGGAACGGCACTAGCCGTCGGCCTCGGCGCCCGGGGAGCCGGCTTCGACGGGCGTCTCGGCGGCGGGCACGCGGTAGTAGAGGATGCGGTGGCAGGATTCGCAGTAGTGGAGCTGGTCGCCGCGGCGGACTTCGGCAAAGGTCTGCGGGCGGATGTGGATGAGGCAGACGAGGCAGACTTCGTCGCGGGCTTCGGCCAGGGCGATGCCGCCGTGGCCGCGGGCGATGCGGTCGTAGACGGCGAGGGCTTCTTCGTCGGTCTGCCCGCGCAGGGTGTCGCGCTGCGCCGTCAGCGCCGCCAGATCTTTTTCGCACACAGCTTGCTCCTCGCCGAGCTGGCGGAGAGCCGCTGCCACGCTTTTTTCGACGCGGGCAAGCTCCGCCTCGGCCGTCTTGATCAGCTTCTCCAGCTCTTCGGCGGCGAGCATCACCTCGAGCTCCAGGTCTTCCAGCTTGGCCTTCTGTTTCTCCTCGGCGGCGACTTCTTCCTGTAACGCCCGGTAGGCTTCGTTGGACTTCACTTCGTACATCTGCGACTTGTGCTTGGCGATGCGCTCTTCGACCTGCTGGACGTCGAGCTCGAGCGTCTTGCGCTGCTTCAGGCTCGCGGTGTGGCGGGTGCGGGCCTGCTCCAGCGCCTGGCGGGCGTGCTGGAGTTCCTGCTCGGCTTCGGCGCGGCGTTGGGGGAAGGACTCGAGTTGGCGGGTAAGCTCCTGCAGGCGGAGGTCCACCTGCTGCAACTCAATCAGATGTTCGAGGTCGGCGAGCATGCCCTCGTACCGCGCGGAGATGGATGGATGCGTTCACAGCCTCACCCCGCAGCCATTCTAGCAGCCGCCGCGAAAGCCTGTCAAACCGCCGGACCGAAATGCAGATCGCTCCCCCGCCCATTCTGGTTTTCGTGGCACCGGCGTCCCGCCGGTGTTCACGGCGTCCACAGGCCATCCCTCGGCTCCGCTCGGGGCGGGGAGGCCTGTGCCACCAAGAAGGGAATGGGCGGGGTCGGGATGACACCGCTGATTTTTGCCTCTCTGCCTCCTTGCCTCTGCGTTCTCTGCGCCTCTGCGGTGAGACGAACGGAGAGGGGACGTGCTACGATGCATATACGGGCGACACGAAAGGGCGAGGCATGCTGATTCGCGTACCGAAAGGTTGGGAGACTCCCGAGCGCGAGGCCGCGCCGGAAGAGCTCTACCGCTCGCGGCGGCGCTTCCTGGCCGGGCTGGGCGTGGGGGTGGGCGCCTTCGGGCTGACCGCGCTCGGCCTGGGGCGCGCGCTCGACCCCTTCGCCGAAGAGCCGCCAGGGCTTGCGGACCTCCCGCCGCTCAAGGCCCGGCGCAACCCGAAGTATACGGTCGAGCGGCCCATCACCGCCGAGCGCGTCGTCGCCGGCTACAACAACTTCTACGAGTTCTCCACCGACAAGGAGCGCGTGGCCGCGCTGGCCGCGCGCTTCCGCTCGCGGCCCTGGGAAGTCGAAATCGCGGGCGAGGTCGAAAAGCCGCGGCGGCTCGACGTCGACGAGCTCATCCGCCAGATGCCGCTCGAGGAGCGCGTCTACCGGCTGCGCTGCGTCGAGGCCTGGTCGGTGGTGGTTCCCTGGACGGGCTTCCCGCTCGCCAAGTTCGTCGAGTGGGCCAAGCCGAAGAGCTCGGCGCGCTTCCTGCGCCTGGTGAGCTTTATGCGGCCGACCGAAGCCCCGGGGCAGCGGGAGCAGAGCTGGTACCCCTGGCCCTATTTCGAAGCGCTGACGCTGGCCGAGGCCACGAACGAGCTGGCGATGATCGTCGTCGGCAGCTACGGCCACCGCCTGCCGAACCAGAACGGCGCGCCGCTGCGCTTGATTGTCCCCTGGAAGTACGGCTTCAAATCCATCAAGTCCATCGTGCGCTTCGAGTTCACCCGCGGGCAGCCGAAGAACTTCTGGAATGTGGTGGTGCCCAACGAGTACGACTTCTACGCCAACGTGGACCCCACGGTGCCGCACCCGCGGTGGTCGCAGGCCACCGAGCGCGACGTCGCCACCGGCCAGCGGATTCCCACCAAGCCCTTCAACGGCTACGCCGAGTTCGTCGCCCACCTCTACCGCTAGTCCCCAGCGGCCGGGGCCGCTGGGCTGAACATGTTCAGCCAGCGGGTCGTGCGACTTTTGCCGCCTCCCAGGCGTATCGTAGGTATGATGGCGGCGACGAGCGCGCTCACGCGGCCTTTCCCGTACGGCCTGGTTCGGGTGCGCCGCCGCTGGATGAGCCTGCCGGCCACAGCCACGGATGCGGAGCTGGTGACCTTTGCGCGCCGGGGCGCGAGCGACGGCATCGCCCGGCTGGTGGAGCGCTACTCGGCGCGGCTCTACCGCTACCTCCTGCACCTGACGAGCAACCCCGCCGCCGCCGATGAGCTGCTGCAAGACACTTGGCTGCGGGTGGTCGAGCGGCTGGACGGCTACGACTCCCGGCAGCCCTTCCTCGCCTGGCTCTTCGCCATCGCGCGCCACCGCGCCATTGACCTCGCGCGCGCCCGCGCCCGCGAGACCCGGGCTTTGGGGCAGCCCGCCGCCGCGGCCGAGAACGACGAAGGCGAGCGGCTGGAGCCGCTCGACGCCGTGGCGGCCGCCGGCCCTTCGCCCCTCGAGCAGCTCGCCGCGCGCGAGCTCGAGGAGCGCGTGGCCCGGCTGTTCGCCCGGCTGCCGCTGCACTACCGCGAGGTGTTGACCTTGCGCTTCCACCACGATTTCTCCCTCGAAGAGATCGCCCGGCTGCTCGACCTGCCGCTTTCGACCGTCAAGACCCGCGTGCAGCGCGGCCTGGCGCTGCTGCGGCAGCGGGCGGAGAGTTCGGGGCTGAACGAATGAACGAGCACGAGCAAACCCGGAAGAACCTGGCGGCGCTGGCGGCGGGCCTGCTGGCGGCGGCCGAAGAGGCGGCGGCGCGCGCGCACCTGGCCGCCTGCTCGGACTGCGCCCGCGAAGCCGAGGTCTGGCGGCGGGTGCGCGGAGCCCTCGAGCGGATTCCCGAGACCCAGCCCGCGCCGGCGCGCCTGGCCCGCCTCGCCGCCCGGGCGCAAGCGCACCGCGAGGAGGTGCTGGAGAAGCGCTGGAACCGCCTGGTGCTGGCGGGGCTGGTGCTCTACGGCTGGGCGCTGTGGATTGTGGCGGCGCCGCTGCTGCCCCTCGTGATCGACTGGCTGGCGGCGCGGCTGGCGCTGCCCTGGCCGGCCGTGGTCGTCCTGGGGCTGGCCTTCTGGTGGTCGTTCTGCTGGGTCATCGGCCTCGCCCTGCTGCCGCTGCTGCGGCAGCGCGAGGCGGAGCTGGAGGAAAAGGTGCTATGAGCCCCGCCCACGAAACCAAGACCACGCTCGCGGCGGAACTGAAGATCATCCCCGCGGTCGCCTACCTGGTGGCGGGGGTCTGGCTGGTTTTCTGCTACTCGTTCCTCGTCCCGCTCATCCTGCGCGACGTCAGGCCCAAGCCGGGCGAGCCATCCCTCTGGCTCCTCAATCTGCTGCTGGTGTTCGCGGGCCTGGTGCTGGCGGCGTGGCTGCTGATGATTTTCTACGTGAGCGCCGACGCCAAGCGCCGACAGATGAACCGGCTGCTGTGGACCTTGCTGGTGATCTTCATCCCCAACGCCATCGGCTTCATCCTCTATTTCGTGCTGCGGCAGCCGATTGCGCGGCCGTGCGCGAAGTGCGCGACGCCGGTGCGCCCCGATTTCGTCTTCTGCCCCGCCTGCGGAGAGTCGCTGGCGCCCACCTGCCCCGGCTGCCACCACGGGGTCGAGCCCGGCTGGGCGGCCTGCGCCTTCTGCGGAGCAAGACTGGCTTAGTTTCAACCCCGAGAAGGAAGGGTGCAGGCTACTTTCCGATTTCGCTCAAGACAGCCTTTTCTCCCTTAGCTTCCAAAATGCCCCTTAGGAAGGCCCGATAAACCTCGGCGCCCCTTCTTTCAGCCCTTGCAACCTCAAGACCCAGAGGGTCACCCCAGATGATTCCGTCGTCGAATTCCGCAAACCAAATGGCCACCTTGGGGGCCGGAGGCTCCACACCGCCGGGACGTTCATTCTTGGGCACATACACGAGGCCGTGCATTTCCTCGGCTGTCAAAGAATAGTTCTGGACGATAACCTTCCTTTCTTTTCCCTTGGTGAACGAGACGTCAAATGCGACTAGCTTGGGCGATGCCTGCTTTTCGCGTACGCGCACATAGCACACTGATATCCCAGACTCCCCGAGCTTCACAAAGCCGTAGCCGACTTCTCCGATCTGGATTGGGGCTTCTGGTTGCCATGCTGCCCTTTCTAATACGCTGTCCTTGTAGACGGAGAGGAACTGCGCATTGCCGTCCAAGGCAAAGATCAGGATGAACGCACAGAAGAGCAACTCACTTGCCAGCGTTCTTCCTGTTCTCGATGAGCTGCTTGTAATCGTCCGTATCCTTTGCCGACAGTGGGATGACATCGCCATATTCCAGCTCCAAGAATCTTAGGGTTACGTTCACCAGTGTCGGCACTTTTTCGCTATAGATAAGCTTAACTCTCACAGGCTTTTCTTTTCCTGGCTCAAGCTTTCCTCTCGACTTTGGATGTGGAAAAGCAAAATCCGCTCCGACGAAGGTCCTGGCTCCTTTTTCGTCTCCCGAGCGAAAGACAAATTCCAAGCCGACCGCTTTAATGCCTTCGTGCCCTACGTTTTCGACGTGAACGTTACACCTGACGGCGCCCGGCACACTTATCAAGTGACACTCCACAAGATTAACGCGCAATCCCTCAAACCGGGCCTCGTCAGAGAATGCAACCGGGACTGATGTCTGCGTCTGTGCGAAGAGCAGCGAGCACGTGGCAACTAGGCAAGCAAACGCGACGAGGACGACCCTCATAGTACCCTCTCAAGAACAGCAACTCACAAGCACAATCGCGGTTAAATAACAATCATCCCAGTACATTGTCCTAACACATCTAGTGTTACAGTCAACTGTCACCGGATTACACCCGAATACGCACTCGTAATCAACCTTGCACGCCACATTTGCAGAGTTTGAACAACCGGGGGTCGGGCATCCATTCTTGCAGCACGTAACCCATCCGCTACCGCTAAGAACAGAATGGATTGCACTTCCGTGTGTCTTGTCGTTTGTGCTACAGCAACTACAACTGCTGAAATTGGCCGTGCATGAAGTTTGGTAATGGCTAGCCTCTAAAGTTAGGGGGCAGCCCGGGCCACCCAAGGGACTTTGCGGAACGAACGAAGGGGCTCCCAGAATCAAGAACCCCACGGCAACATATACCACAACGGGAACAGCTTTTCTTACCGGTGCCACCCCGCGCCCGGGGGAGCAATAGGAAAATAGTCCTACCTCCATTCGCGGTTCCCAAATGGAACAGCTGGGCGGCCTGCGCCTTCTGCGGGGCGAAGCTGACCTAGACCGCGCTAGGGCCGACGGCGGGAGTCCTGCCGGTCGACTTCCTGGCGCCACCAAGTATGGGCCGCCTCGATGGCGCGCTGGTTCTGCACGGGCGGCTTGCCGTACTTCCAGTTGAAGTCCTTGCCGACCAGGCGGGCCAGGGCCTGAATGGCCTCGTCGCTGACGTAGGGGGTTTCTCCGGTTTCGCCAATGGTGTAGGGATTGACGGGCAGGCGGCGGGAGTCGCGCAGCTTGCGCAGCAGGAGCTGGATAGCAGACTCGCGGGTGCGCGAGTCGGCGAGCTGCCCCACCAGGTAGAGGTACCGCGCCGTCTTGAGCGGCGGCAGGTAGCCGCTCTCGAGCTGCCGCATCAGCTCTTCCGTCAGCGGCTTGACGTCCAGGCCCAGCACCAGCGGATTGATGTCGAGGCGCGCGCCGCGCTTGGGCAGCAGCCGCCGCGCCAGCTCCTGGATGCTCGGGGCGTCGCCCTGTTTCAGCAGCCGCTCCGTCAGCCCGCGCCCCTGGCCGGGCGTCATACCCTCGATGCTGTCGGGATAGGAGACACGCGGGTCGCCCGGCTCGAGCTCGAGCTCGATGGGATCGAGCCGGTTCATCAGGCCCGCCCGCACCTCCACGGTGCGAGGCGGCTGCGGCGGCCAGGGCGCCTTGACCACACGAAGGTGATAGAAGCCCGGAGGCAGATTCTCGAAACAGAAGGCGCCGTGGGGGTCGGCGGTAACGCGGGCAGTGGGGTCGGGCTCGGGCGCGCCCGCCTCGACCACCGGGGTCACGTTCAGCTCGGCCGCGGCGACGAACGACAGAGTCTCGTCCACCACCAGCCCGCACACCCAGCCGGTGGCCGTTTCGACCGGCGGCTGCTGCCCCGCGGCCGAAAGCGCCAGCAGCAGCACGCCCGCCAGCGCCGCCAAGCCCTGCCCGGTGGCTTTGGCTTTCATGCCAACAAGAATAGCACTAGAGTGGAAAGCGCGGCGGACAGCAGAAAGGTCATCACGCAGTAGCCCATGATGTCGCGGATGGAAAGCCGGGCGATGGCCAGGATGGGCAGCGCCCAGAAGGGCTGCACCATGTTGGCGGTCTGGTCGCCGAAAGCCACCGCCATGGCGGTCACCGCGGGCGAGACTCCCAGCGCCTGCGCCGCCGGCACCAGGAACGGCCCCTGCACCACCCAGTGGCCTCCGCCCGAGGGGATGAAGAAGTTGATGATGACTGCGGACAGGAAGCAGAAGAACGGGAACGTGTCCGGGCTCGATACCGAGACGAACCCCTGGGAGATGACCCCGGCCAGGCCGGAGTCCCGCATCATCCCCATGATGCCGCCGTAGAGCGGGTACTGAAGGGCGAGCGGCCCGGCGACGCGGGCGGCGCGGTTGAAGGCGCGCACGTAGTCGGCCGAATTCCCGTGCAGCGCCATCCCCAGCACCAGGAAGAGCAGGATGACGACGTTCAAGTCGAGCGCGAAGCCGCGGGTGGCGAAGTGCCGGACGAGGAAGACACCGCCCAGCGCCACGAGCGTGAAGAGGACCAGCCGGCTGCGCTCGAGGCGGACAGCCGGCGTGAGCGGCGCGGCGGGAGCGGCGGGGCCGTCTTCCTCCGGCTCGGCCAGGAGCGCCGGGGCCGCGGCGCGCACCTGCGCGCCCCGCGGCTGCATCCAGTAGAACATCAGCGGCAGCGTGATGAGCGTGCCCGCGACCAGCGCCAGGTTCATCGGCGCCAGCAGCGTCTCGGAGAGCGCGACCGCCTCGATGCCGGTGTAGCGAGCGATGAAGTTCATCTCGCTGCCCGCCGTGGCCGACACCAGCGCAATCGAGCTCGACAGCCCCGAGCCCCAGATGACGAAGCCGGAGTAGGCCCCCGCCACCAGAAAACCGAAGTCGCAGCCTGCTACCTTCCGCCCCAGCGCCCGCGCCAGCAGCGCCGCCGCCACCAAGGCGAAGCCCCAGTGGACCAGGGCGGCGAGCGCGGAGGCCAGCGTCAGCACGACGATGGCGCTGCCCTGGCTTTTGGGAATCGAGGCCAGCCACTCGAGCAGCCGCTTCACCGGCCGCGAACTCGCCAGCGTGTAGCCGGTCAGCAGCACCAGCACCATCTGCATGGCGAAGGGGAGAATCTCCCACAGGCCCGCGTACCAGTGGGTCACGAGCGCGAGCGGCCCCGCCGGCGTCAGCCCCAGCGCCAGTGCGTAGCAGAGCGCTGTCAACAGCACGCAGAACAGGAAGGGGTCGGGCATCCAGCGCTCGACCCAGCGGACGAAGAAGCCGGCCAGGCGATTCAGCATCGTGAGGCGAAAAAAGTGGCGCTGCCACTCTTCGGGGCAGCGCCACGGCGAGTCTCGGAGGGAAGCATCCGGCTAAGAACTACGGCTTGGGATGCTCTCCCTTGGGGTGCTCCTTTTTTTCAGGGGCTTGGCCCACCGGGACGCGCACCCAGAAGTCTCCCTTCTTCTCATAGTGGTAGCGGGGCTGGCCGTTGATCTTGTGGACGGTGGTGTCGGTGCGCTTGAGCTGGCCGGCGTCATCCTTGAAGTAGAAGTCGACGTCCACCAGCGTGCCGTCGTCGGCCTTGAAGTCGACGCAGGCGAAGTAGGTCGAAGCGTCGAGCTGGGTGAGCTTGTCGGTGTGCACGCGCACGAGCGTGAGCTGCCAGGTCTTGTTAAGGACGTCGTCCTTGGCCGGGAAGCGGCCGTTGTTGGCCTTGGCGACCTCGTCGATGTTGGCCCGGATGGCCTTTTCCAGGTCGGCGGTGGAGATGGCTTTGGCGGTCGGGTGCTCTTTCGGATGCTCCTTGGGATGCTCCTGCGCCCGCGCGGCTATGGCCGACACCAGAGCCAGCGCGGCCACGAGAGTCAGTACGCCCTTGAGACGATGCATGCGAACCTCCTGTGGGAATCTCCCCGCCGTAAGCCTACCCCAAGTCCGGCCAAAAAGAAAACCGGGCGGGCCGAAACCCGCCCGGGCTGGCTGCGCCGGCGGCTACAACGTGCCGCTCGACTCGATGCGAATGGTGAAGGCGTTGCGGCCGGAATACTCGAACTTGTGGCCGAAGCCCTCCCAGCGGTGCACCTTCGACTTGTACATCACGAAGCCGTCGTTTTTGGCGGCGGTCCAGTACTTGACGTTCTGGAGCACGGAGCGGCCGCCGTCGTTGCCCTTGAACTGCTGGAGCACCATCTCGCCCTTGCCGTTGGCGAGCTTGGCCCGGGCTTCGGCGCCGCGGACGGACCAGCTGATGCCGGCTTCGTCCACGTCCACCTTGCCGAAGTCGGTGGGGTAGAGCTTGGGGAGGATCTTAACGATGGCGTCGCGCTGCTCCTGGGTGGTGGCTGGGTCGAAGGTGACCACCAGCCAGGGGCTCTTGTGCTGGTCGCCCCAGTGCTCGCCCAGGTCGCCGGTCAGCCAGAACTTCGCCCCGTTGAGCGGCACGGTCCCGACCTTGCCGTTGTTGACCCGGATGGCCATCTGGAACTCGCAGTAGGGATGCTCGGCCTGCGTGTTGAAGTAGCAGGGACAGAAGAGGTGGCAGCTGCACGCCTCGATGTAGGTGGCGTCATACGACCACGGCGTGCCCCCGGCTGCCGCCTTGGCCGGGGCCGGCTTGCCCGCCATCTGCCCGGTGGTGGGAATGCAGAGCGCCACCGCGCTCAACAAGACTACTCCCAGGATAAGAAAAGCCCTGCGCATGGAAACCTCCTCGCGAATGCTTCGCCCGAGTGGAGTCCAGTTTGGCACGCGGGCGGCACGCCGTCAAGAGAACCGAAGCGCGGTAGCCGTTCAACCCCGGCGGCGGAGCAGGACAGCGGGCTCTTTGCGGTAGAAGGCGCCGCCGTAGAAGACCGCGGGCTCCCAGTCGAGCCCCCAGGCGCTGCGGGTGTAGGCGATGATCTCCCGAAAGTCGTCGTCAATCCAGGCGTGGAAGTGGATGCTGTAGTCCTTCCCCATCAGCTTTTGCACGGCCTTCTCGAAGCGCGGCTCGCCGGGCGCGCGCCCGTGGACGTGCTCGACGAAGTCGGCGTAGTGGGCGCGGCGGTCGAAGCGCTCGGGGTGCTCGTACTCTTCGACGAGGTGGGCGAGCGGGGTGCGCGGGCGGCGGTGGTCGAAGGTGTAGCGCTTGTCGGGGACGCGCAGGAGCAGCGCGCCGCCCGGCGCCAGCGCCTCGTGCCAGTGGCGCAGCGCGGCCAGGGGATACGCCAGGTGCTCGAGAATGTTGCAGGCGATGAGGAAGTCGAGGCTGCGGGGCGCCACCGGCAGGCGGGTGGCGTCGGCCACCAGGTCAATCGGCAGCACGCCTTTTTCGTGGCCGGTGAAATGCTCCGCGAGGCCCTCAACGTCCAGCCGGTCCGCGTACCAGACGCGCTCGACCGTCGCCGGCACCGGGAAGCGTTTCCAGAGCGCGCCGACTTCGAGCCCGCGGCCGCGCAGGTGGCGCCCCAGTTGCCGGTTCTCCCACCAGCGCAGCGGCGCGCCTTTGCCCATGTCAGAGAGTCACAGAGTCCAAGAGTCAAAGAGTCAAGGTCGGACAATCCTTCGCTGACGGCTGACCGCTGTCAGCTAGAGCTTCAGCCAGCACCACTCCTTGGTCATCGGGGTCTGGTTCATCTGCTTGCCGCGGTTCTTGCCGACCAGGATGTTGTTGGAGTGGTTGTAGCCGTAGCCGCCCTCGGGATTGTAAAGCCCGGGCTCGTTCGAGAACATCATGTTCTCTTCGAGCACGGTCTGGTCGCCGGGGGAGATGTAGGGGGCCTGGTGGCCCTCCATGCCGGCACCGTGGGCGGGGCGGTGGTAGACGTACTTCTCGAGCCCGGCGTCGAAGGCGAGCTTCAAGACGCCGGCGGCCACGTCGTTGCACTTCACGCCGGCTTTCGACAGCTCCGTCTGCTTCTCGGTCATGGCCGTGTGCACTTCCCACATCTTCTTGCCGAGCGCGGGGATGGGCTCCACGTGGCAGGCGCGGTAGCCTTCGCCGCCGTAGCCGCCGATGCGGATGAGCGAAGCGATCTGGATGGCGTCGCCCTTCTCGATGCGGCGGAAGAAAAACTGGTTGGGGTGCGGGTAAGCGGTGGCGGGGCCGGTGCGGCAGCCGAAGTTGAGCGAAAGCCCAACGCCCTTGTGCGGCCGGCCGTCGAGCTCGGCGGCGCCCATGGCCCCGGCGAGCAGGCGCGTGCCGAACTCGCTGGTGGCGAGGCGCACGTCGTAGTCGGTGGCGTCGGTGCCGTGCTCGAGGATGAAGCCGCGGGCGAACTCGAGCATGGCGTCGTGGAGGTCGATGGCCTTCTGCGTCATCTCGATTTCTTCGGCGGTCTTCACCTGCCGCCGGTGCAGCAGCTCCTTGCCCCAGTCCTCCCACTTCACCTCGGGGGCGAACTCCTTGAGCTTCTTTTCGAGCGAGGGCGAGGGCTCGAAGTCGAGCGCCAGCGTCCCCGTGCCGAAGCCGCGCTTGGCGAGCCGCCGGCAGACCCACTCCCAGAGGTTCTCGGTCGCGCCGGCTTCCCAGACCACCTGGTTGAACTTGCCGGCGTGGTGGAAGTCGAAGTACCACTCGTGCTCGCGCACCCACCAGCCCGCGACCATGTCGCGGTCAAGCCCGGGGTGGAAGAAGACCGGCTCGCCCGAGGCCGGGATGAACAAATACATCGGCCGTTCGGTTTGCGTCAGGAAGTGCCCGGCGAGGTAGTTCTGGTTCAGGCCGCTGGTGGCGATGAGCCCGGCGACTTTTTTCTCCGTCAACGTCCCTTGCAGGCGCTTGACCGTGGCCCGGTACCAGCCCACCGGCAGCCGCCAGGGCGCTTTGAGCGAAGGGACTTTCACTTCCCGCACCGCGCGCTCGACCGAGCGCTGCATCGAGCGCTTCTCGGGCGCCACTCCTTGCGCCAGGAGCGGGCTCGCGGGAGCGAGCAGCGGCACCGCCGCCACGCCCGCTGCGCCGAGGAAGTTCCGTCGGGTCACTTTCGTCGCCATAACTCCTCCTCTCGTCGAGTCGTCCACAGGATGGGCCGGTAGGAAGAAACCTGCCTACCGCAGGCGCACCCATTGTACCTACTTCGAGTCCGATTTCCACATTCACGATTTTGTGCAGCGCCAGTCAGGATAGTATCCTTGAGAAGGAACCTTAGGAGTCAACAACATGAAAAAGCGGATGGCCTTTTTCGCAGCCCTAGTGATTGCCTTGTCGGCCTATGTCTCTGGACGAGCGCAGGAAGAAGGTGACTGGGACTGGGTCAACCAACACTTCCAAACTACTCTCAACGAATTCTTGCCTTTAGACAAGGATGCGGTGCTTGCTTTCCGGAGCTACCGAGATCTGTACACTGATGTCCTTGAATACTCCATTTCTTTTCTCCAAACCAGGCAGGGCGGGCTGGAGGTCGTTGTGCGAATGCCGATTGATGTGTCGGTTTACGACCAATTGATGCGGTTTCACTTGGAAAACCCTGGCGAAGACATCAGCAGTATCAAGAAGAAGCTAAGAGTTAAGGAGTGGCGCCTTGCCGAGGAGTCTTGCCCAGCTGCCAGATACTGGTTTTCGGAGTATCAAAAGCTCCTCTTGCCCACGCCGACCCAGGACATCATCATCCTCCATCCGATGGTGTACAGATTTCACCTCTCTGACTCGGTGACAGACATGCAGATTGAGGTTCATGACGAGGAGCACCCTTTAGTCATCTGGGCGGAGAACACTCGGCGGGCCTTGAGTGCGTGCACCATCGACAAGGACCGCTGAGAGTTCAACCACTCTTCCTTCCAAGACATCGGGTGGTCACAATGTCTGCCAGCGTTCGGCGTCGTAGAATCCCCGCCACGGGCGAGGCTCTCTTGAAGAAGCGAATCGTGGTTTCATTGCTGGTGCTGGCCGCGCTGCTCGTGTGGACGCCCGCGGCGTCAGCGCAAGAAGCCAAGCCGGAGACGCCCAAGGCGGCGCGGCTGTCGCTCGACGACATCCTGACGCTGCTCGCCGGCGGGGTGACCCCGGCGCGCGTGGCGACGCTCGTGAAAGAGCGCGGCGTGGACTTCCAACTCACTCCGGAAAACGAGAACAAGCTGCGCATCGCCGGCGCCGACGATTCGCTCTTGCTGGCGATTGCCAAAGCCCAGCCGCCGCCCCCGAAACCCGAGCCCGAGCCGGCCAAGCCGCCCCCGCCCCCGCCAGCGCCGGCGGACAAAGGGCGCGCCGCGCTCAACAACGCCATCAAAGGCATCGGCAGCCTGGCCGCCCTGGAAAGTTCGCGCGACGCCAGCCTCTCGTTGCGGTCGACGCTGGCCGGTCCCTCGGGAGACATGACCGCCATCGTCAAGGTCTACTGGCTCTTTCCCGACAAGCTGCGCAACGACGTGCAACTGCCGAACGGACTCTTCACGATTGTGTGGGAGGGTGAGCGAGGATGGTCGACCTGGGAGGGCGCCGTCCAAGACTTGCCCTCCTACCAGATGGAAAACGGCCGGAGGTTCCTGGCCCGTCTGCTGGATGTGCTTCTGCTCGAAGCCTATCGCGGCCAGCGCGCCGTGCAGTTTGTCGAAAGCGCCCTACTCGAGGGGCATGAGTGCGACGTGATTATCGTCACCGACGCACGAGGCTATGCCCTCAAGCTATATGTCGAGAAGGCCACGGGGCGAGTGCTGCGGAAGGCGTCGCAGGAGTTCTCCGACACCGGCAGGCTCGTCGAAGCCATCGAGATGTATTACGACTTCCGCCCGGCCGGCGCCTTTGTGGTGCCGTTCCGCGAGGTGCTCTGGCAGGACGGCCGCAAGGTCCGCGAGTCGGTAATGGAGAGCTGGCAATTCAACACTTTCCTGGACCCGAGCTTGTTTGCCCGCCCCGCGTCGGCCCCGGCCCGCAAGCAACCGAGCCGTCGCAAGTAGCGTTGACCCGGCCGGCAGCGCGGCCTAAGATGGGCCGCCGCCATGGACCCCAAGCCCCTCATCAAGCAGAGCCTGTGGTGGCTGCTGCCCGGGGCGCTGTTCTCGCTCTTCATGGTGCACGCCATGGTGATGTTCACCGCGGCGCTGCTCACCAAGCGCCCGCGGGCGGTGAAGGACCCGCTCTCGGCGGACGAGCTGCGCGCGCGGCTGCTCGAGCTGAACGACGACCGCCGCCTCATGGCCAAGCTTGCTCCCGGCCGCGAGTGCGACTTCACGCTCGACTGCAAGCCCGTCGACGCCTCTTGGTACGAGCTTTACTCCCATGTCAAGTTCACCACCCACTACCGCGCCCGGCTCCTGCTCGACGAGGCCACGCACGAGGCCCGCTGGAACGAGCTGATGCGCGGCTCGAACTTCTTTCTCGGCTTCGACGGCTGGATTCCCCGCTTCCAGATGTCCTTCTGGTTTTTCATGGGCATCGCCAGCATCACCTGGACCGGCCGGGCTTATGGAATCCTGCCGGGCTTCCCGCCGCGCATCGGGAAAATGGCGGAGTTCCACCTCGACACGGCCGCCACGCGGAACAAAGTCGGCGAGATCGTCAGCCGCGCCGGCTGGACCTTCCGCCCGGTGGTCTGGTGGTGCGAGGCCACGCGCACGGGCGTCGCCCTGATGCGAACGTTCCTGCCCGGGCCGCTCTGGCGCGCCTCGCCGCGGCGCTTCTGGGCCGTCGTCTACCCGGTGAGCTACTTCCTCGCCATCGGCGCGCTGATGGGCGTCCTGGGAGCCGAGGCCTGGACGCCGCACAACCTCGGCATCGTCGGTTTCATCTCCGCCATCTGGTGGGGCATATGGGGGCTGCTGGCTTGGATGCTCCTGGGCTTCCCCACCTTCTGGCGCCGCCGGGCGAAGACATAGAATCCGCCCCGCGCGTTGCGGTAAGCTAGGCGTACGGGCCCGTAGCTCAAGGGTAGAGCAGCGGACTCATAATCCGTTGGTTCCTGGTTCGAATCCAGGCGGGCCCACTTATTCTTGGAGGAGGGGTCCCTCGGCTGCGCCTCCCCTCGGCGGTGC
>Ga0073934_10007584_pt1 | contig 14973 bp, 8 predicted proteins | sample LarsenN4metaG_FD_76834 | JGI IMG/M metagenome (GOLD analysis project Ga0073934, IMG submission 76834) | Hot spring sediment bacterial and archeal communities from British Columbia, Canada, to study Microbial Dark Matter (Phase II) - Larsen... ...
AAGGAACGATCTTTCTCGACGAGATTGGCGAGATGGCCATGGGCACGCAGGCCAAATTTCTGCGCGTGCTCGAAGGCCATCCGTTCGAACGCGTCGGCGGCAACACGCCGATCCGCGTCGATGTTCGCGTCGTCTCGGCCACCAACGTGCCTCTCGAAGATGCCGTTCGCTCCGGCGACTTTCGCCGCGACCTGTTCTTCCGGCTGCAAGTCGTCGAAATCTCGGTCGCGCCGCTGCGCGACCGGCGCGAAGACATTCGCATCCTGGCGGAACACTTTCTGAGCCGGTTCGTGAAGGAAACTGGACGGAAGATTCGCGGCTTCACCGACGAAGCGTTTCGAAAACTGGAAATGTACCATTGGCCCGGCAACGTGCGCGAACTTCGCAACGTCATCGAACGCGCCGTTGCACTGAGCGCCGGTCCGATCCTCGACGCCGGCGACATCTGGCTGTCGTCGCTTGAGATGGAACCGCCCATCACCGCCGTCACCAGCTACGTGCCGCTTTCGCTGGAAGAAATCGAAAAGCGACACATCATCGCTACCCTCGAACATACCGAGTGGAACAAAAGCCAGACCGCACAAATCCTCGGCATCGAGCGCTCGACATTGGACCGCAAGATCAAGAGCTATGACTTGCGGCGGTAAATCGTTTAGCCGCGAGCGTCAGCGAGCGGGCGCTCATCGCGGGCGAGATGCGCTCTACTTGACGGGTTTCACTTGCATCCCGCGAAAAGGATCATACGCTTCGGATGCGAGGCTGCGGTGCGCGCCCGGGCGCGTCGGGTTCGCGGTGCGCGCATCGAGCGTATGTTGCAGCGCGGGATGTCGCAAAATGTCGCAAAATGTCGTATTTGAAAAGAAGTTATTCTCGATCCGGCCCGTAGTGGCAGACGGATACCCGGCGAATGTCCAAATCCTGTCCAAAAATGTCCCATTGAAAAAAGAAGTTTTTTGCGAGTCCGGCCGGTCGCAGTCAGTGGATTCAGCTCGCGTGTCGCCAAATGTCGCGTTCAAAAAGAAGTGAATCTCCCGAGCTGCCGTGGACGCCAAACTATTGCCACTACGGATCGAACGGACGCAATCGGCCCCATGGGGCGCGATTGATTCGACGGAACTAGTCGCCGGCCAATTCCTCAAAATGGGAGGGTATTAACTACGATGGTTGTAGCGGTTATAATGCGGTCGTGAGGCATGACCGCCCCAGCAACCGGTTGTTGCCTGAGTTGACGGTAATTCGTTCCAATCGGCGCGGTTCGAGCGCCGATGTCATAACCAGCGCATTACGAAAATGCATGGATTTGGACCGCAGTCCTGCCGTCTGCGGCTGCGAACTCGCAACGTGAAACATTACGGAGTGGACTCAACATGATTCGTCGGCGCACCTGGATGAACTGGCTTGGCACCGTGAAAAACAACTCCAACCGATCGCGCTGCCGGCTCACGGTCGAGCGGCTCGAAGACCGCCGGACGCCCGCGACGGTGACGTACACCACCGCCAGCGGGGCGTTGCAATTCGCCGCCGATGCCGGCGATGTGGACTCGGTCACGATCAGTGCGGCGTCGGCCAACACCGTGCAAATCGATGTGGCAAACGGCGACACCATCGTGCTGGCCGGCGATGCGATTGCCAACGGCGACTTCGTACTTTCCAACGGCGACACCACGCTGACCATTAACACGTCCAGCTCGCCCGCGACGACCTTCAGCATTCAACTCGGCGACATGGGCGATTTATTGAACTTCAGCCTCGCCAATACGACCAACGGCGTCGGCTCGGTCACAATCGACGCGCAAGCAGGCGAGGACACCGTCCAGGTCGGCAATACGACGACCGGCGGCGGCTTTAGCACGGAAGCGGAATTCATTACTTTTGCCGCCAATGCTCAAGTCGTGGCGATCACGGGCAACATTTCGTTTACCGCGACCGACACGCTTGGCGCCGGCCAGGATCTCATCCTGAATAGCGGCGTTTCGCTGCAAGCCACCGCCGGCAGCGTCTCGTTGCTGGCCGGCGATGACGTCAAGTTGAATGCCGGCTCGTCGGTTCAAGCCAATACGACGATTACCATTCAAGGCGACTTCGGCGATCAAGACAACGGCACCGGTTCGACCATTGAGATCAACGGCACCGTAACGGCGACGTCTCTGTCGGCGACCGGCGGCAACGATTCCGATTCGTTCACCGTTACGCCTTCGGCAACGACGGAAATCTCCCTGACCGGCGGCCTGCCAGGCACCGCGCCCGGCGATAGCCTGGCGTTCAACATGGGCGGAGCGGCCGACGCAACACTCCAGATTACATTTATGTCGGGCGATACCCGCGACGGCATTGCCACGTTCAGCAATCGGCAAAATGTCAGCTTTAACACGATGGAGACGCTGCCCGGCATCGATTTGTCCGTTTCGGCAAACGATAACCCGGACCCCGCCGTGGCCGGCGGATCGTTAACGTTGACGGTTACTGTCGCCAACAACAGCGCGTTTGGCATCAGTGGGATCACCGTGACCGACAACTTCCCCGTCGGATTTACAAGTCCGAACTGGACGGCCAATTTCGCCGGCGCCGGTTCGACGGGCACGGCCAGCGGCTCGGGGAATATTAGCGAAACGATTACTCTCGCGGCGGGCGGCAGCGTGACGTACACCATCACGGGAGTCGTCGACACCGGCTTTAGCGGCACGTTGACGAATACCGCGACCGCGTCGCTGCCGAACGGATTCACCGATCCCGATACAAATAACAACAGCGCTTCCTCCGATACAACAGTCGCTTTCGGCAGCGATTTGGCGGTGAGCGTCGTCGATTCCCCCGACCCGGTTCTCGTCAACGGCCAACTGACGTACACGGTTACGATCACCAACAATGGTCCGGTGACCGCGACCGGCATCGTGGGTGCGAATACGTTGCCGGGATCTTTCACGCTGCAGTTCGCGCAGCAGAGCCACGGCTCATTCGTCACCAATGGCAATGTCATCACCTGGACGGTCGGCGACCTTGCCAGCGGCGCCAGCGCCACGCTGACCATCGTCGGCACGGCAACGCAAGCCGGCACGATCACCAATGCGTTTGCGATCACCAGCGTCCACGTCGATCCGAACCAGAACAACAACTCGGCAAATACAGATACAAGTGTTGTTTTTCCCAGCATCATCGCGGTGGGCGCGGGGCCCGGAAATACGCCGACCGTTCAGGTATATGACGGCGCGACCGGCACGCTGAAATACAGCTTCGAGGCTTATGCCTCGAATTTCCGGGGCGGCGTTCATGTGGCCACCGGCGACATGAATGGCGATGGCGTCGCGGACATCATTACCGGCGCCGGCGCAGGCGGCGGACCGCATGTGCGCGTTTTCAATGGAGTCAACGGCACGCCGCTTTCCGGACCGCTGAGCAGTTTCATGGCCTACAATCCGTTCTTCCGCGGCGGCGTCACCGTGGCCGTCGGCGACGTCAACATGGACGGCAAACTGGACATCATCACCGGCGCCGGCCCCGGCGGCGGGCCGCACGTCCAAGTATTCAGCGGCGACAACGGCAGCGTGATTTACAGCTTTTATGCTTATTCGTCTGCGTTCGTCGGCGGCGTGCGCGTCGCTTCGGGCGACGTCAACAATGATGGTCGCGACGATATCATCACCGGCGCGGGCCCCGGCGGCGGGCCGCACGTAGTCGCGTTTAGCGGCCTGAATCGCAGCATTCTGCATAGTTTTTATGCCTACACGGCGAACTTCTCCGGCGGCGTATTTGTGGCATCGGGCGACCTCAATGGCGACGACCACGACGACATCATTACCGGCGCCGGCGCCGGCGGCGGACCGCACGTGCGAGCGTTCAATGGTCAGAACCTGACACAGTTGCTCGGCTTTATGGCGCTCGACCCGAGCTTTGGCGGCGGCGTCTCTGTCGGCGCGGTGGACAGCAACAACAACGGCCAGATGGACATCGTGACCGGACCCGGGCGGAACGGCGACCGCCGCGTTCGCGTGTTCAACGGCGCCACCGCGGCACAGGTCACGTCCTTCACGACCTTTGACGCAGCCTTCCTCGGAGGAATCTTCGTCGGCGGCAAGTAGGCTCACGTGTGCATCGCGTCCAGCAGGACGATGGCTGTCGGCCCGAAAACAAGGACCGGCAGCCACGCGGACCAGACGGGCGAAAGCACTTCGTGATCGCCGAGGAATTTGCATCCGTAGACGACGAGAAAGAAAACGGAGCACAACGCCAGGCAATAACCCGCGCTGATGAAGACATGTCGATTGGGATCGCGGAGGATCACGGCCAAACCCATCAGGACCAAAAGCATGCCGGTGATTGGACGAGTGAGCCGCATATGAAATAGAACGGCCATCGCATCCATGCGACGTTCGTCGCCGCTATGCAGCAGGTCGCTCAAATGGCTGGTCGAGAAAAACATGTACCAGGCGCCGTTGCGAGTCAGCGCATTGAAATCGGCGTTTTGCGAGTGGATAAACCACTTGCCGGGGTCGATCATCCTTGCCAGCTTGGGATTGTTCCAGTCGGGAAGCTCGGCCGGCGTGGTGTTGGTCAACAGCCAGCCGCCGCTGTAAAAACCGGAGCCCGGGGTAATGTATTCGGCTTTTTCGGCACTCAGATGGACGAAGCCGTAGCCGGTGCTGTCGGGAATCGTGCAATGGAAGCGATGGATCACCATGCCGTCGCGGCGGGCAACGTGGCCCTCCATGTGGATCCCGTTGGTGTCGAAGAAGCTTTGCACCGGCAGGTCCTGTTTGCCTTCATGGTCATCGCGATTGCGAACGAGCGAATTGGCAATTCGGGGTATCACGAATTCCTGATTGGCGATGCCCATCGTTAGCATGACAACTGCACCCGCCAACACCGGGATCAAAACGCGCCGTACCGGTATGCCGGCCGCCAATAACGGGGTCAGTTCGTTGTTCCGTTGCATCCAGGAGACGGTGAACGTGCCGGCCAGCAGAACGATCGGCTCACAGAGTCGATCGAAAATCTGAGCCGACTGGTAAAGATAAAATGTGCCGATCGACTCGAGCGCCGGCAGCAGGCCATGACCCTGAAAGAAGTTGTCGAGGTTTGTAAACAGGTCGATGATGATGTACAGGCTCAGAAGACAGGAGAGGCAGATTGCGTACGAGCGGAAGTAAGCAACGAGGATCAGCCGGTCCAGGAGCTTCACGGCCTCACCTCGCACGGGGCTGATAACGAAGCACATACTGCTGCACGTAATCATTGGCCGACGTGCATGCCGAATTGCCGAAACCGTGGTCTTTCATTTCCTGCATGGCGGCGCTCGGAGACCAACCTTCGTATTCCATGCGATACACCGCGACGAGCACGCCCGTGCGGTGCAAGCCGGCCTTGCAGTGAATCAAAACCGGATAGTTGGCTGGATCATCCATGATCGCAAGGAACGGCTCGATTACTTTCGGACGCGGGTTGCGCTCCTTGCGTGAAACCAGATCAGGATCGAGGTTGATGAATTGCACGCCGAGCTGCCGGCAAATGGCGCTTTCCTTTCGCGTGCCCGGATTGAGGAAGGCCGCACGTAGGTCCGGATCGTCAAATTCGTTTTGGACGTCGATGACCGTGCGAATGCCATGCTCGCGAATGGCGGCGGCCAATCCGTCGGCGGTCATCTGCCCGCTGCGGTAGACGCGTCCGGCGGATACTTCGCGAAAGCGCTTATGGGTGGTCAGATGATAACGGTGGTAAAGAAGCGGAATGCCGGCAATGAAAAGGGCGATAGCGAAAACGATGGTTGCTCGCAAAAGCCGCATTTCGCCGGCCCTCCCTGGCCCGCGCGCACGACGGACTGGCGCCATTGCTGGCGGGGCGGGATTATGCCGCCTGGACGAGGATTGTGCAAGAGGAAAACGCTTGCCCCGCTTACTTGACTTCCGCCTGAACGGCCTGGAGGATGTCGTTGCTTTCATCGTCCTGAATCATGGCCACGACACGCAGCTTCTTGAGCCGCATCGGCCGGTCGGGCCGGGAAAACTCCACTTCGTTTTCCTTTGTGAAATTCGTGAGATAGTCGCTCAGTTTGCCGCGCAATTCGTCGATCTTCACGCTGACGCTGTGATCCATCGACTTCTTCGTCAGGGCGACGCCCAGCGGACCGCCGGGAAGCGAGCGAACGACGAAGTGATGGTATTTCAGGTTGTTTCCGCCTTGATATCGGACTGTGTCTTCGACCAACACCAGCCGCAGCCGAATCTTGTCGCCGGTGCGTGCAACATCGGCGACATTGACCTTGATATCAACCGTGTCGTCTTTCCGCGTCGCGGCGACTTGCAGCCTGGCCTCGGCGTCCTTTTCCAGCAACGGCTCAATCACTTCGCGGTACTCGGCGTACTTCTTCCGAGCGGCCGGCAGGCCGCCGCCCCCCGGTGCTCCCGGCTTGCCGTTAAAGAGGATCGTCGGCGTTCCTTCGATCTTTCGACCATAGTAATGCAGTCGCGACATCGTATCGAGATTGGTGAGGGGATCCGGGCCCGGAATATGCACGTGGTATTGCAACAGGATTACTTCGGTTCGCTTGTACGTGGATTCCAGCGCATCAAATGCGACATCGGCCGCTACGCATGGCGGGCACTCGGCCCCGGTGAAAAGCTCCACCAGCACCGCACGATCGCTTTTGCCCTTGCGGCCGGCGAACGTGTCGGATTTGAACGGCCGACGTTTGAGATAGTCGGCGTAATCGCGTTCTTCCAATTTCGTGAGTCGGGCGTCGATCTGCCTGGCATCATCGGCCTTGCCTGCCTGCGTCAGGATGCGCGACACGGCTTCCAATACGCTCATCTGAAGATTGGGATCCAGACCGGGGTCGAGCAACCGTTCCGCTTTTCGCGCATATTCGACCGCTACGGGGCCAAATTCCTTGTGTGCGACCAGGGCCTGGGCCAGCTGCGTTGCCGCGCTGCTCTGCCAGCGCAAGCCATACACCTCGGCCGGCCTAAATGCCTTATCCGCCCAGCCGCGAACGTCCTCGATCTTCGCTTGCTTTTCCCCGGCTGCCTGGATCAATTCGAGCGCCGCCTGCAACAATTGGTCTGCCTCGGTCGATTGCTCGATCGTCTCCTTGTCGAGCGCGTACTTGTCGAAAGCTTTCAATTTGCTCGGTTCGAGGAACACCAAAATCATTTCATTGCCGCCCAGCTGCAGCGAGCCGTGGATGCGTCCGGTCTTGGCATCCGGTGGAAGTTTCCCGTCGAAAGTGAACTCTCGCCCCGGGGGCAGCTTGATCGAAAAGCGAATGCTGTCGGCGGTGATCGTCGTTTCGCCCATGGTCAGTTTGGCGAGTTCGGCAACCGTGGCGCCGAGATATTGCGACGTCCATTTGCCGTCTTTTTCTTCAAACCGAAGCAGGAAGGTGAGGTTGCTTCGTGGGATGCTCAGTTTCCAACTGCCGGCCGGGCTCTCTGCGGCGAAGAGGGCCGGCGTCAGGAGCAGCCCCGCGACGATAGCGGGAAGGCGAAACTTCATGATCGGATCCTTTCGCGGGGTAGGTTGGCGTGGTTAGCTCAAACCGGCCAGTCGATCCACGTTAGAGTATACTTTGTGCACGGCACGAGCAACCTGCCGCAAATCGTCTTCGGCTCCGAGCAAGACGGGGTGGTGCAATACGACCGCGCCGTGATGCGCCTGATTCGCACGAGAAAGCTCGGTGGTGCAGCGAAATCGGCCCGCTGCCCGGCCGACGTGCATCGCGCGAAACCCCGCGTCGACGGCAATTCCTTCCATTCGCAACGCTGCGACGAACTGTTCCCGCGACAAACCGAAGGCATGACGATCAAACTGAAATCCGGCTTTATAAAAGGCGGGCAGGCATGCAACGGAGTTGGAAAACAATCGCAAGCCTGGAATCTCGCCGAGCAAATCGCGCAAGCGAGTAATGGCCGCCCGCCGCATCTCGTTTCGTTGTTCGAGTTTCGCAAGCTGAGGCAAAAGAACGGCTGCCTGCAACTCCGATATCGCCGCCCATTGTTGCACACCGCGGCGCAAAAGCACGCGCAGCCGTTGATGAAGATCCGAATGATTCGTCAGCAACGCGCCGCCGCGACCCGCACTGAGCAATTTCGACCCGCCGAAACTCAATACGCCAATGTCTCCCCAGGTTCCCGCGCGCTTGCATTGAACGATGGCGCCGGTCGCCTGTGCAGCGTCTTCGATCACGCGGATGTCGTGCTGCCTGGCAAGGCTCGTCACGCGCTCCATATCGACCATGCCGCCATGCAAATGGGATACGATGATTGCCCTTGTGTCTTTCGAAACCGCATGCTCGAGATGCGCTGTGTCGATGTTCCAGTTGCTTTCCGCAACCTCCACAAGCACCGGTTGTGCCCCGACGGCATGAACGGCCAGAAAATTGGGTTCGTAGTCATACGCCGACAGGATGACTTCGTCGCCGGCGCCGATTCGCAACGCTCGCAAGGCGAGTTCGACCGCCAGTGTGCCGCTGGAACAGGTCAGCACATGCGCGGATTGGTGAAAACTCGCAAGGGCCGCCTCCAATTGCGAGACGCATCCGCCGTCGTATTTTCCCCAAGTACCGCTTTTGACGGCGCCCTGGAGCGCAACTTCCACGTCGGGATCCGCCAACGGCCAATCGGGCGGCCCTTCGGGACGGACAGCGGTTCCTCCCAGAATCGCGGGCGGATCGTTCACAATGTTCCTCGACGCAAGTATCAAATCATTACCTTATCACGGAGCGACCATGGTCCGCGACTTCACTAGCTCGCTCGATCCCATCTTTCAGCCTCAGTCAGTCGCCGTGGTCGGAGCGAGTGCGACGCCCGGCAGCGTCGGCAGCATTTTGATGCGCAACCTGATGGAATCGCCATTTGGAGGGGTCGTTTATCCCATAAACCCGAAACGGAAAGCCGTTCACGGCGTGCTTTGCTATCCGTCGATTCGCGAGTTACCCGAAAGCGTCGATTTGGCCGTTATTGCGACTCCCGCTGTCACGGTGCCCGGTGTGATTCAAGAATGCGTGGAACGAAAAATCAAGGGTGCAATCGTCATTTCGGCCGGCTTCTCCGAACTCGGCGCCGAGGGCCGCAAGCTCGAGCAACAACTGCGAGAACTCGCCCGCGGCAAGATGCGAATTGTCGGTCCCAATTGCCTGGGCATTATCCATCCGCCGAGCCGGCTCAATGCGAGCTTTGCGGCCACTATGGCGCGTTCGGGACAGGTTGCCCTTCTCAGTCAAAGCGGCGCCATCTGCACATCGATTCTCGATTGGGCGCGTGAGACGCACGTCGGCTTCAGCAGTTTCGTCAGTGTCGGCGCCATGGTCGACGTCGATTTCGCCGATCTGATTGACTACTTTGGCGACGATCCGGGAACCCAAAGCATCTTGGTTTACATGGAATCGATCGGCGACGTGCGCAGGTTTCTGAGCGCCGCTCGAAATGTGGCTCGAAGTAAGCCAATTATCGTCGTGAAGTCGGGGCGGCACGAAGCCGGGGCCAAGGCAGCCGCGTCACACACCGGCGCCCTGGCCGGCGCGGATGCGGTTTTCGATGCGGCATTTCGCAGGGCCGGCGTTCTTCGCGTGATTACCATTCGCGAACTTTTCAACATGGCCGAAATCCTGGCCATGCAGCCGCAACCAAAAGGACCCAACCTCGCGATCGTCACCAATGCCGGCGGCCCCGGCGTGATGGCGACCGACGACCTGATGACGCTCGGCGGCCAACTGGCGCCGCTGAGTGCCGAAACTCGTGCAGCGCTGGATCAGCTTCTTCCGCCGTTTTGGAGTCACGCAAACCCCATCGATGTCTTGGGTGACGCGACACCCGATCGGTACAAAAAAACCATCGAAGTCCTCATCCGCGATGATCAGGCTCAAGGCATCCTGGTGCTGCTCACGCCGCAAGCCATGACCGATCCGACGGAAACGGCAAGACAGGTTTCCGCCTTCGCGCGCACCCCGGGCAAGCCGGTGCTTGCCGCGTGGATGGGCGGCGCCGCCGTTCGGCCCGGGCGGGAATTATTGCAACGCGCTGGCGTGCCGACGTTTGACACGCCGGAATCGGCAGTGCGAGCGTTCCTGAATATGGTTCAATTTCGACGCAACCAGGAACTGCTCTACGAAACTCCGGCGGCGCTGCCGGAAGATTTTGAGCCTGATGCCAGGCGAGTCGCATCGATCATCGCAACGGCTCGCTCTCAGAATCGCACATTGTTGACCGAGCATGAAGCCAAGGACATTCTCACGGCGTATGGCATTCCGACGGTGCCGACGACGATCGCCGCCACCAGCGACGAAGCTGTTTCAGCGGCAAACAAGGTCGGCTATCCCGTCGTTCTAAAACTGCTGTCCGAGGTGATTACGCACAAAAGCGATGCCGGCGGCGTAATGTTGAACCTGATGGATGAACCGGCGGTGCGAAAGGCATTTGCCGATATTCAATCGAATGCAGACAACTACGCCCGCTCTCGAAACATCCACGGGAACGTCTTTGCCGGCGTAACCGTGCAGCCGATGGTTCGGACACGAGGCTTCGAGTTGATTGTCGGCAGTTCTGTGGATCGGCAGTTCGGGCCGGTGATTCTCTTCGGCGCCGGCGGGATCCTCGTCGAAGTATTCCAGGATCGGGCACTCGCACTTCCGCCATTGAATCGGGCTCTCGCCAGGCGCGTAATCGAGCGGACCAAGGTATTCAAAGCACTTCAGGGAGTACGCGGGCAGAAGCCGGTGGATGTCGGTCAACTGGAAACGTTGCTGGTGCGGTTCAGTCAGTTGCTATGCGACCGCGACGACATCCAGGAAATCGACATCAACCCCTTGTTGGCGTCCTCCGAACAGATCGTCGCGCTCGACGCGCGCGTGTTGCTCACGCCCTCGGACCAAGCCCAATCGGAGCGGCCACGACTGGCAATCCGCCCGTACCCGAATCAATTCACTTCGACCTGGAAACTGCCGGACGGTACGCCGATTACGATCCGCGCCATCCGGCCGGAAGACGAACCACTGGTCATCGAACTGTTCGAGACATTCTCCGAGCGAACGATTCGGTTGCGGTATTTCAGTTTGCTCAAACGCTTGACGCACGACAGCCTGATCCGGCTTTGTCACCTCGATTATGATCGCGAGATGGCGCTCGTAGCGGTTCATCGTGATGAAAAGGGGGCGCGTCTGCTCGGCGTTTCACGATTCCACATCGATCCTGAGTTGAAAACGGCTGAGTACGCCGTCGTGGTGGGCGACCCGTGGCAGGGTCAGGGGTTGGGCCGACATCTAATGACAAAGCTGATCGAGGTCGCACGCCAACGCGGCGTGCGGCGATTGACCGGGGCTGTCCTTCGCGAGAACAGCGGCATGCTGACGCTTGCCAAGGAACTCGGCATGGAGATTCGCGACACCCGCGACCCATCCGTCATGGAAACGTTCATGGAATTGATGTGATTCGTTGCAGATTGCTCGATGGCATACATGGCCACGCAAAGCCGTGGCCATGTCACCGACCCCAAAGCAAACGGTGACAACGCTTCATGTTTGACAATGTGTCTTGAGCAGACGTGAACCGTTATGCATTGCTTCTATGCCAACAGTGACAGCCAAATGGAAACTAGCAGCGTGCCAAACACTATGACCACGATCAGGTCGATTGCCAGTGCAGTGAAATACTTCCATTTCACCGCACGGCTAACGGTTTTTCCTGAAAATGCGACGATCAGCAACAGCACGAGTGAATACAAATGAATCGCCGGTGCGAACATCAGCAGAAAAAGTCCCAGCAGAGAGGCACGATATGCACGGGCCGTCATCGCGTCGGCCGAATCCTCCTTCGCGATTTCGTCGATTGGCGCTTCGGCTGCAACATCGGTTTCGTCCGGCTGCATCACTTCTTCGGAGGAGGCTGCGGCAGGCTCAACCAGGTTCGGCGTCGTGCTTTGTTCAATCGGCGCGCGATTTCCTTCATGTTCGGTTTCGCTGCGAAGACGACGCGGATAGTCGGTTCGATTCGGATCATCGGTGAATTTGTCCGGCTGCAAATCTGCCGGCACTTGGGTGATTGTCGTTGGCCCCCGCTTGGGCGATGCGAAAGACTCTTCGGGCTCATCATCGGCAAGACGTTCCGCTTCCGTCCAATCAATCTGCGTGTCCCATGGTTCGCGATCGAGGATTTCCTGTGCACGCTGTAAATCGTGTTCGAACACTTTCACATGCAAGGAGCGAAACACCGGGTGGCCGCCGAGTATCGTCTCCATGGATTGTTCGAAGATTGAGGCCTTGACGCCCTCGTCGGCCAACATGCCGCAGGCGATTTCGGCTTCCGCGATGCTGGGAAACGATCGCACCGTCACCAGTTCACCGTCGTCTGTCATGGCCCGGTCTCGGTTGTGTTATCCCTTCACGGGAGGATGCGATTACAATGGCGGCTTCAAGTCAATATGCAGTTTCGTTTGAAATGTAGCCGCGCTCAAGCCTTTTTTTGAACTATGGATCATCACCGCTCCATGTGGCCACGTGCCCCAATAAATGGCCCCTTGACCGTCGTACGGCAATTCCCTTTTCTCGGCGCCGCGCGGCGGCCCTTGGCAGGCTACGACCAATTGAGGTTTCGCCCATCTGGCAAGGGCAGGCGTGTTCGCGGTCTTACTGCCATGATGTGGAGCCATCAGGACATCGACGCGATGGCCAGGCAGTCGCAAAAGCCGCTCCTGGCCCGCACCTTCGATGTCGCCGGTCAAGAGGAAACTATGTTCCAGATGCTTGACGAAGAGCACCATGCTTCGGGTGTTTTCGTTGCCTTCCGGACCAACCGCGGGCGGATGCAAGACCTCCAGCGTCACCTCGCCGGCATGCAACAAATCGCCCGCCTGGACGATTCGAACCGGGATGCCGCGTCGTTCAATTTCTGACAAGGTCCGTTGTACGCCGGGAAGCCGCTTATCCGCAAAACTCGGTGTGCAAGTAACTTGATGGACTTCGAACCGCTCCAGTAGCGCCGTAGTTCCGTTGAAGTGATCGAGATCGGCGTGCGACAGAAACAGTTCATCGATGCGGCGATGGCCTCGGGACCAAAGAAATGGAGCAATACTATGTCGAGTGACTTCGGGACCGCGAATAGCGCCGGCATCGTAGACGAGGACGCGTCCATCCGGAGTTTCGAGCACCGTGCATCCGCCGTGACCGACCGCCAGGAACGTAACACGCAGTTCGTCCGATCCTTTGGGCCAAGATGCAACGCTCAGGCCAACGACAGCCCAGCCGACGCACGCCAGCCCGGACCAGCGCAGGTTTTTCCATAAAGGCTTGCACCATAACACCGCGAGGAGCCCGAAATAGAAACACCACAGCCACCATTCAGGAATATTCGGCACGTAGAGATGCCCAAACGGAACGCGTTCGCCCAACTCGACCAATGCATCGCAGCCGGCCAGGCTCCATCGATTGACGAATGCAAACGGCGCCGACAGTAGACTGCCGAACGGATCGGTGAACAACAGGAGAAAACCGGACAAAAGTGAAATCGATGTCAACAAAATCACGGGAGGACCAATGACCCAACCGATCGGCGAGATGATATGCTGTCGGCTCGCAACGAGCGGCAGCGACACCAGGCCAAGGACGAGATTCAGCGCGTACGCGTATAGAACGGCTTTGCCGACGGTTCGCACGCCGCGCTCGAGGCGTGATCGCGAGGCGTCGATTAGCCGTTCGATTGCATCAGGTTCGCTCTTGAACCAACGTGAAAGCCCCCATGTCATGACGGCAACCTGCACAAACGCCAGTTGGCAGCCCATGGAGAAAATGTCCGTGGGGCCAATTGCAATTACGGCGAGCCAGGCCAGTGCAAACGTGTTTGCGGGCATCGTTTGGCGGCGCATCATCAATGCGAAACAGGCCACGACAACCGTCACGGTGGCTCGCGCGGTGGATGGCCGAAAGCCGGTGAGCAATGCATAGGCGATCAAGACCACAGCGACGATCCAGGCGCCGCGTCGCCGACCGATGCCTGTGACACGAAAAGTCAACCAGAGGAAAAATGCCAGGATCACCAGATGCTGCCCCGAAATTGCCAAAACGTGGATAACGCCGGTGCGGACGAAGCGTTCCCAACCTTCCTGATCCATCGCCGATGTCTCGCCCAGGAGAAGCGCCGAGGCGAGAGCGGCTTGTTCCGCGGGCAGCCGACGGCCAAAGACGCCGCTGCCCCAACGGCGTGCTTGTGCAAACCAATCCCAGACCGCCCACTGGGGTTCCTCGGTCAATGTGACAATTGCATCCGGAGATTTGCGAACATACACTTCGGATCGAAGACGTTGATCGAGCAGGTGTTTCCGCCGATCCCATTGGCCCGGATTGGCGGGTGGCGACGGTTTCTGCAGCCATCCAACGATTTCCACGGTATCGCCATGATGAAGCCGATCCACCGAACCCTGAACGATCAGGCGGGTCCGTCCGGTCGCAATCAGCCAGCCATCTTGACCGAGAATGGAGGAAACTTCGAGCATTCCGTAGGTCGAGTCAGGCCGCAGAAACGCCACCAGGGGATCGCCTGTTTTTTTTGCGTGATAGGTCACCGGTTCTTCGACGATCGTGCCTCGAATTCGAACGAGCTTCGGTTCGTCGGCAGCAAATTCGCCGATATCCCAGGAGAAAAAGCTGTTGCGGTAGACGTGGTGGTACAGGCACGCCAAAAGCCCGACCGCAATCCACAAGAAGACATGGGAAAAGCTTCGTCGCGACAGCCATGCTGCAAGCCAGCAGACAGCGGTAACGGCGAGAAGTGTGCCGCTGATCAGAATCGGCACACCGACATAGCGATCCACGAGCAGCCCAATCGTGGCGGAGACGGCCGGCGGAACGAGCGGCGCCTGCCAGACCCAATCCTGAGGCGAGCACTCCGGGAAACCAGCGTCGCGGGCAGACGACACGGCATGCCTTCCTTCACAGGGTCAAGAAAGCAGTCGAGCGGTCAAGAGAGTATAAGCGGTCGAAATTGCGTGCGAAACGGT
>Ga0073934_10007585_pt1 | contig 14973 bp, 8 predicted proteins | sample LarsenN4metaG_FD_76834 | JGI IMG/M metagenome (GOLD analysis project Ga0073934, IMG submission 76834) | Hot spring sediment bacterial and archeal communities from British Columbia, Canada, to study Microbial Dark Matter (Phase II) - Larsen... ...
CCTGGGGCTTTGTGCCCATGCATCTCGATCACCGGGACGACGCCTACAACTGCTTCAGTTTCCCGAACAAGTTTGGCACCACGCTCGCAGCCGGGCTGCCGTTGATTGTCCTGGCGCACCGTGAAAGCACGGCGGCGCGGATGTTCGCGCAATACCCCGTGGGCGTTTATAGCGACACCACCGACCCCGGCCGCCTGGCCGATGAACTGGATCAGGCGTTCTCGATTCGGAACCCGCGTCACGCCTTTCGAGCGCAAATTCTGGAGGCCCTGCGCCGGGAATTCGACGCTGCCGAAATGCGCCGCCGACTCCGCGCCTGCTGGGGCATTGCCTGAAGCTGGACGCCAGCAGGCTTCTTCCGGTTCAGCCAGCCCCGCGGAGTCGGCTCAGAGCTTTCGCCAGACGCAAATAACCGTCTTGCCCAGGTTGAATCCGGTGAGCCGGTCCAGCACCCTTGAGATGGGGATGACCCGCCGGTCCCAGAAGTGAATTTGCCGGGCCGTGGGCATGGCTTGGCGGAGCAACAGTCGGTTGCCCAGAGAGAGCACCATGCCCGCCGCATCCAGATAATACGCGCGCTCCATTCGCAATGCGGGGGGCGTCAAGGCCCTGAGCATGGGTCGGGTATAACGCCGATAATGGCCAATGGCCTGATCGAAGGGGGTGTAAAGCCAGGGGTGGGCGGGGCTGAGCACCAGCAAATGCCCGTCCGGACGGAGGTGCCCGGCCGCACTCCTGATTTCCGCGGCGTCATCCTGAATGTGCTCGAGCACGTCAATGTAGAGGATGGTGTCGAACTGCTGACCGGCATCGAGATTCGCGACCGTGCCCTGCTGCGCGCGGCAGTTTGCCGGGAGAACTCCGGTGGCCACGCTGTGTTGCACGCGCGCCAGCAGCGTCGGGTCCGGCTCCAGACAAAGCCAGCTCCGCTCATTTCCAGCGCACAGGGTCTGCGTGGTGGCGCCCAGACCGGCGCCCACCTCCAGCACATCCCCCCGCAGATACGGTGCCAGCAGCCTGCGGTAGTAGTGCTTCCAATTCTGCGCCTGAGCAAAGAGCTCTAATTCACCTCCGACGTAAGTAAAATCGCTCATGGGCGGCCCAACGTTCGGGTCTCCAGGACGAAGTCCTGGTAATCTTTGGCCGGAATGAACAATTTATTGCTGCGCGCGTTCAGCACCAGGAAGGACAAGGCCGTGAGAAGCAAGATGGCCTGGAACAAAATGACGACCAGGCCGATGCCGACGGTGGTGGCCCACCCCGGAATAGCCAATGTCGTGAAGAACCTGACATACACTAACGCGGCAAACCCCGCCACCACCAGGCCGATCACTCCGCAGGCCAGGATAATCATGCGCACGGCGGCGATATCCAGATAAACCGAGATGGCACTCAGTCCATGCACCACCAAACCGATGAAGTTCATGCGCGACCGGCCCGCGTAGCGCGCCCCGCGGTCAGTTGGCAGGTGACACCGCGGGAGGCCCGACCGCAAAACCCCGGCGGCAAAGTGATTCCATATCTCGGGCAGATAAGCCACCCGGCGGAGCAACGATGGAGGCACAAGGCTGAAGTTGCCAAAAGCAATGGTGGTGCCGGTCAACAATCTGAAGAACAGTCGGTAAAACGCGTAACAGGCTCGGAAAAGCCCCCCCTCCGAGCGTCGTGCCCGCCGCGCGAACACGACCCGGTCGGGCTGGCGGGCGTGCTCGGCCAGCAACCGCACAGCGTCTTCCGGGCGATCCTCCCCGTCGCTGTCCATAATCAACACGGGGACGGCGGGTCCCGACGCCAGAGCGGCCAGCCCAACCGCAATCGCCTTCTGGTGCCCCAGATTCCTCGTCAGACGAATGATCCGCACCCCGGTGACCCGTCTGAGTTCAGAAATGAGACCCTCGATCTCGTTTGGGGTCTCCGTGGAGCCGTCGTCCACCGCCACGATGTTGACGCTGATTCCCGCCTCGTCGAGAACGCGGTCCAGCTCCCTGAGCAGTTGGGCCAGGGATTTCCAGTCGTTATAGACCGGCGTCAGGACAACGGCCTGCGAGGCATTCATGGTTGAGGGGGCAGGGGAAGGTTCGCCTCTGGAGCGCCGGTGAACGCGTCCGGTTCTACGGCAAGGCGAGCCCGTCGTCGGCGCTTGAGGCGGACGTCAGCCTGCCCGGGTATAAGGCTGCGGAGCGTGAAATGTTCCATGCCGTAACCGGCCCCTTACTACACGGCGGCATGCGCCGATGCAAGCTTGTCCCACCCGGCAGCCGGTGCCCCCGGCTGCGGCGGCGGGTGCAAGCGGGAAAACGAAACGCTCCCGGGAGCGCGTTTTGGCTTTTCTTTCACGAGGAATGAATTACATGTCTCGTGCTTGCGACGATGGACATCGGCAAGATCAGAAATTTTAGCATTATTGCTCATATTGATCACGGCAAGACCACCTTGTCGGATCGTCTGCTGCATCGCACCGGCACCATCTCTGATCGCGAGATGCAGGACCAGTTGCTCGACTCGATGGAACTCGAACGGGAGCGTGGCATCACCATCAAGGCGCATCCGGTCACGATGTACTACACGGCGCGGGACGGCGAGACGTACGAGCTGAACCTGATTGATACACCGGGCCATGTGGACTTCACCTACGAGGTCTCGCGCAGCCTGAGCGCGTGCGAAGGCGCGTTGCTGATCGTGGATGCCGCCCAGGGGGTCGAGGCGCAGACGGTAGCGAACCTCCATCTGGCCATGAAGCAAAATCTGACGATCATTCCGGTGATCAACAAGATAGACCTGCCTCATGCCGACGTCGCCATGGCCAAGCGCCAACTGGAGGACATTCTGGCGATTCCGTCTGAAACGGCCATTTGCGCCAGCGCCAAAGAGGGCATCGGCATTGACGAAATCCTTGAAGCCATTGTCGCCCGCATTCCCCCGCCCAAGCCGACCGGGGCTCCATCGCTTCAGGCCCTGGGCTTTGATTCGTATTTTGACACGTTCAAAGGGGTGGTCACACACATCCGCGTGTTTAACGGCGAGGTCAAAGCCGGAATGCATGTCAAACTCCTTCACTCGGGCAAGAATGTCGAAATCAAGGAGGTCGGCAGCTTCAACCCGAAGCCTTATGTGCGCGACATCCTCACCGCGGGCGAAACAGGCTACATCACCGCCAACATCAAGAGCCCGCTCGAGGTCAAGATGGGGGACACGATCACCGACGTCCGCAACCCATCCCCCGCGCTCCCCGGGTTCAAGGAGGTGCACCCCCTGGTCTTTAGTGGCATCTACCCCATTAACTCGGCCGACTACGAACACCTCAAGATCAATCTGGCAAAACTGCAATTGAACGACCCCGGGTTTGTTTATCAAACCGAGAGTTCGGTGGCGCTGGGATTTGGCTTCCGCTGCGGTTTTCTTGGGCTCCTGCACATGGAAATCGTTCAGGAGCGGCTGCGCCGCGAGTTCGGGATGGACATCATCGCCACCTACCCCAGCGTCATCTATCGCGTCATGATGACCGACGGCACGATCAAGGAAGTGGACAACCCGGCCTTCCTCCCCGACCCGACCTTTATCGAGTGGATCGAAGAACCCATGGTCAAGGCTTTCATCCTCTGTCCCAACGAGTACATCGGAGACATGATGGCCCTGGTGCAGGAAAAACGCGGCAGCATTGACCACACGGAGACTCTGGACTCGCGGCGGGTCATGATGACCAGCCTGCTGCCTCTGAACGAGATCCTCATTGATTTCCACGATCGCATCAAGAGCATCACCCACGGCTATGGCTCCATGGACTACGAGCACGCCGACTACCGCCAGGCCGATCTGGTAAAACTCGACATCCTCGTGAACTCCGAGCCGGTGGATGCTTTCTCCTGCATCGTGCACCGCGACAAAGCGGAGGCGCGCGGCCGGGCCCTCGCCGCCAAGCTCCAGTCGGTCATTCCACGCCAGCAGTACCAGGTGGCCATCCAGGCGGCCATTGGCGGCAAAATCATCGCCCGCGAGACGGTCAAGGCCTTCCGCAAAGACGTCACCGCCAAGTGCTATGGCGGAGACGTCACCCGCAAACGCAAGCTCCTGGAGAAACAGAAGGAGGGCAAAAAGCGCATGAAAAGTGTCGGAACCGTCCATATCCCCCAGGAGGCATTTATCGAGGTCTTGAAAGCGTGAACTCATGATACTCCGCTGGCTTTTTAATCCCACAGTCCGTCAGGCGGTACAGATGGCACGCCACGTTCGCCGCCTGGTTCACGCGCAGCGGGATCTCCTCAAACCCGAACAGATCCAGACCGTCAACCTCGCGACTGCCGAGTTGCGACAGGCCGCCGCCCGCGAGGGCAAGGACGCCATCAAAGCCGCCATGACCCGCCTCGAGGAGGTGGCCAACCAGTCGCTGCGCCCCTACCCGATGGCCTCAATTCGTGAAAATGTAGAGGTGCTGCTGGTGGCCATCGCTGTAGCCATGGGCATCCGGACATTCTTCCTCCAGCCCTTCAAAATCCCCACCGGCTCCATGCAACCCACCCTGTGGGGCATCACGGCCAACCCCGATTACATGCGAGACGGCCTGCTCGCGGATGATCCCAGGCCCAATCCGGATTTTGACGTTCCCGGGCCCTTTAAGCGATTTGTCAATTACTGGGTCAACGGCGTCAGCTACACGCACGTGGTCGCCCGGTCCGACGGCGCCCTGGTCGCCTATGAACCCCAACCCACCCGACTGCTCATCTTTGATTTGCGCCAGAGCTTTCAGGTGGGCAACCAGCGCTACACCGTCTGGTTCCCCCCCGATAACATGTTCCGGCGCGCCGGGTTGATTGATCCCTTCGGCCGTCCCAACCCAAGACAGTTCAAAAAAGGCGAGGACATCATCAAAATGCGCAGCGTGAGCGGCGACCACCTTTTCGTGGACCGCTTGACCTACAACTTTCGCCCGCCGAAGCGGGGGGAGATCATTGTCTTCGAGACCAAACACGTGCAGCACTCCATGGTGCCCACCGATCAGTTTTACATCAAGCGGTTGGTCGGCCTCGGGGGCGAGACACTCAGTATCAGCCCCAACCGGCGGCTCGTGGTCAACGGTCGTGAGCTGCCGCCCAGCACGCCGCGCTTTGAAAACCTCTATGGCTATCACCCCGAATACAAGGTCAACGAGTACTTCGGGCACGTAGGCATGGAACTTCTCGCCAACGGACGGGAATACACCGTTCCCCCCAACCACTACTTCGTCCTCGGGGACAACACCATGAACAGCCTCGATTCGCGCTATTGGGGAGGGTTCCCCCGCGAAGACCTCGTGGGCAAAGCCTACTTCGTGTACTGGCCCATTACCTCGCGCTTCGGCTGGGGCTACCGGTAAGGTAGAACCTCGGCCTGCAATCGTGCGCGGGAGCGAATCCACCCTTCATCCACCGGCTTTTCCTGGGCATCACCCCTTGACGCAGCCCCTCCAGTCAATCCTCCATGACCCGGCATCGAAAGCCTCCTGCGGGCATCAAATGATTGCCCGTCCGGCCCTTTGCGGATAGGTTAAATTCAATGACAGTAGAACGTACGTTGCCAAACCAAAGCGCAGACTGCCTCGAGGTCCGCAAGCCCTTGCCCCCCGCCCGGCTGGATGCCCTGTCGCGTGAAATTCTCGAGCTCAAAACCCGTCTCAACGCCGTCATCCTGGCCCACAACTATCAGGAGCCGGAGATTCAGGACATCGCGGATTTTGTTGGCGACTCCCTTGGGCTCTCGCAACAGGCGGCCCGCACGACCGCCGACGTCATTGTCTTCGCCGGAGTGCATTTCATGGCCGAGACAGCCAAGATCCTCAACCCGACGAAAATTGTTGTTTTGCCTGACCGCCAGGCAGGGTGCTCCCTTGAGGAAAGCTGTCCTGCTGACAAACTGGCCGCGTTTCAAAAGACCAACCCGCGTTTCTACACCATCGCTTACATCAATTGCAGCGCGGCGGTCAAAGCCCTGAGCGACGTCATTTGCACCAGCGGCAACGCGGTTAAAATCGTTCAGGCCGCTCCGCCCGACCGGGACCTGCTATTCGTCCCCGACGAGAACCTCGGCGCCTGGGTCATGGAACAGACCGGCCGCCCGATGACCCTCTGGCAGGGCAACTGCTACGCGCATGTTGAATACACCCACGCCAGCATCATGCGCATTCGCCGCGAGTATCCGGACGCGCCCGTGGTCGCTCATCCGGAGTGCGTCAAAGCCGTGCGCCTCCTGGCTGACGAGATCTGCTCGACGGAAAAAATGGTCGCCTACTGCAAACGATCGCCCGCCTCCGCGATCATCATCGCCACCGAGGCTGGCATGTTGCACCGTCTGCGCAAGGAATGCCCCGGCAAGACCTTTATCGCCGCGCCAACCGCCAAATGCGCCTGCAACGAATGCCGTTACATGAAAATGAACACCCTCGAAAAACTGCGCGACTGCATGCTCCATTTGCAGCCCCGGGTGGAACTCGATCCCGCCCTCATGGAACGGGCCCGCTTGCCTATCGAGCGCATGCTGGAAATCAGCGCGCGACCCCAGGCGTAAAACCGGTTCTGCCCCTTGTCTCACGGTCCTCTCTTGCTGTCTATGGAATTACGCTCGCATACCGGGCGCGGCGCTGCTCGCTGGCTCGTGGCGCTGGGCGCCGCTGGCCTTGCCATGCCCTTGGCCTCGCTGGCCGCTGCAGTTCAAGGCTACGTGGCGCCCTGGGGCTGGGGTGACGATCCCTTCAGCCAGAACGCCCCGCCGGCGCCTCTGACCAACGGCGCCGTGGGCGTAGTGGCGGTGGCGGCGGGCTACTACCATAGTCTGGCGCTCACCGCCAACGGTGCGGTGGTTGCGTGGGGATCGGATAACGCCGGCCAGGCCTCGGTGCCTTCAGGCTTAAGCGGAATCCGCGCGATCGCTGCCGGCGGCTATCACAGTGTCGCCTTGCGCGCCAACGGCACGGTCGTCGCCTGGGGACAGTCCGACGCCGGCCAGACAAACACCGGGGCCTGGACAAGCATCGGCGCCATCGCCGCCTCCGAATTCTTCACCGTGGGACTTCGAAGCAACGGGACCGTTCTGGTCACCAGCAGTGGGCCCCAGCCGCCGGTCGGTCTGACCGGCGTCAGCGCTATCGCCGCCGGACACAGCCATTGCCTGGCCCTGAAAACCAACGGCACCGTTGTCGCCTGGGGCAACAACAGTTATTCCCAGACGAACGTCCCCAATCCAACCGTCCTCCGTGCGCGGGCCATTGGTGCCGGCGCCTATCACTCGCTGGCTGTGCAAAGCAACGGCACCGTCATCGCCTGGGGGTACAACTACTACAACCAATGCAATACCGCCGGCCTCACCGATGTGATCGCCGTGACCGGGGGGCAATACCATTCCATCGCCGTCCGCGCCAATCACTCTCTGGCCGTGTGGGGCGATAACAGCCTGGGGCAGCGCGACTATCCGTCGGATTTCACCAACGTGGTCGCCGCTTCCAGCGGGTGGAACCGCAATCTCGCCCTTCGGGTCATGCCCGTCGCCATTGCCTCTCAGCCCCAGGGCGCCACTGTCATTGCGGGCTCTCAGGCAACTCTGTCTGTCACCGCGACCGGCGGCGCCCCTCTGACTTACTTCTGGCGCAAGGACGGCGTCGTCATCTCGGGAGAAACCAACGCCACCCTGACCCTGAGTAATCTGCAACCCGCGCAAAGTGGCAACTACTCGGTGATCGTGTCGAACGTGATCAACACCCAGACCAGCAGCAACGCTGCCCTGATTGTTTACCAGCTTCCCGCCATCGTCACCCACCCGCTCAGCAGGGAGCGATTGGTTGGCGAGGGGCCGGTGGACTTTACGGTCGTGGCCACCGGCACCGAGCCGCTTTATTACCAGTGGCGGCATAACGGCAACGACCTGGCCGGCCAGACCAATGCCACCTACCGCCTCTGGATCGTCCAGGTCGAAAGCGCAGGCGATTACACGGTCGTGGTCCGCAACGCTTACGGGTCCGTCACCAGCCAGGTAGCCACGCTTACGGTTTATCAAAGCCCGGTCATCACCAACCAGCCCGTCAGCCAGACGGTTTACCTCGGGGCCGGAGCCCTGTTCCGTGTCGGCGCCAGCAACGCGACCGCCTATCAATGGCGCAAGTTTGGCGCGGACATTCCCGGAGCCACTACGCCGGAATTGGTCATCAATCCCGTTCGTGCGGAAGACGCGGGCGATTACACGGTGCTCGTCAGCAATGCCCGGGCCTCGGCCTTGAGCGCCACGGCCACGCTCACCGTGCTCTCCCCCCCTCCCAGTGTAACATCCGTAGTCACCCTGGGACAGCAAAGCGAAGTATGGAACGGTTCGGAATACGTGGACGTGACCACACCGCCTGGCTTCGGCAATGTGGCCAGTCTTTCCGCCGGACCGTACCACACCCTTGCCCTGATGAGTTACGGCCCTGTTATTGGATGGGGTGCCAACAGCGCAGGACAGGCTGTTGCCCCGCCTTTGCCAGGCACAGTGCTGGCCGTCGCAGCCGGGGGATTTCACAGCCTGGCCCTGATGAGCGATGGCTCCGTAATCGGGTGGGGGGCCAACCAGGCGGGCCAGGCAACACCGCCGCCCAGCGCCGCCGGCGCGGTCGCCATCGCGGCCGGTCTGAATCATAGCCTCGCCCTCCGCGCCAATGGCACCGTCGCCGGCTGGGGGCTGAACACGCATGGACAGGCGACCGCTCCCCCCAGCGCCTCGAACAATCTGGCTGTGATTGCAGCCGGGGCGGAACATAGTGTGGCGGTCCGGCGCAATGGAACGGTGGCCGCGTGGGGCAACAACCAATACAATCAGTTGCTTGTCCCCCAGACACTGACCAATCCGGTTACCGCCGGCGTCTGGAAAATCGCCGCTGGCTCCTACCATACGCTGGCCCTGCGCAGCAACGGCACAGTGGTCGCCTGGGGCTTGAACGACGCCGGGCAAGCGAGTGTCCCGCCAAACCTGTCCGGCGTTGTGGCCGTCGCCGCGGGAGATCGTCACAGTGTCGCCTTGCGCGCCAACGGCGAACTGGTGGGGTGGGGGGCGCGGGGATACGGCCAGCTCGATTTTCCTGCTGGCCTGACGGGCATCCTCGGCCTGGCCGCCGGCGGCAACAGAACCTATCTCCTCGTCGAGAAACGCCTCGTGCTCCTGCCTCCCACTCAATCGCCTTCCGGCCTGACTTTATGGCTGCGCAATAACGACGGGACGGCTCCTGCCGAAGCGCAATTGGCCCGCCTCGAGGTGCACGCGACCACCAATCTGTCGCATTCCCCCGGATCGTGGACCACCTACAACTCGGGCTTTTTCATCACAAACGGTCTTATCCGCTGGGATGACCCTGACTACGCTCTCTTCACCAATCGTTTCTACCGCGCATACGAACGTCAATAGGCCTCGCGGTTTCTGGCATTCCCGTTGCAGCGCCCCGCCGGCTCAACTGCCAGGCGCGGGCGGCCCCTGAAAGAAAGCCTTGGATTTTTCGTGGCCACACATGCAGGATTTTCCACCCGCAATTGGCGGTGCGACACAACCATGGCAGCGCGCAAAAAAAACAATAACGACCAGCTTGCTTTGACCATCGGCGAGCCCGCCCCGACTTCGTCAACGAGTAAGAACGACGCTGGAAACCCGGGCGCAACCGGCCGCGCCGCGGAACCCGGCCAGACCCCCGATGCGCCCCGATCCTCGGCAGCCGTGGGCAACGGCGACAGCCATGTCCTGGCCGAAACAGTCGCCAGTCCGCCGCTCCACCGTCCCTTCAACCCGGGGCGCATCGAGCTGCCGCTTCACCGCCAGGTGGACCGCAGTTTCCTCGAGTATGCCTCCTATGTCATTCGCGACCGCGCCATCCCCAACCTCGCCGATGGATTGAAACCCGTCCAACGCCGCATTCTCTGGGCTCTCCATCTGACCGACGACGGGCGTTTCACCAAGGTGGCCAACGTGGTAGGTGATACCATGAAGTTCCACCCGCACGGCGATGCCGCCATCGCCGATGCCCTGGTCGTGCTGGCCAACAAGCGATACCTCATAGACACCCAGGGCAACTTCGGCAACATCTACACTGGTGACCCCGCCGCGGCTCCACGCTACATCGAATGCCGCCTCAGTGAACTGGCCCGCACGGAACTTTTCAACGACGAGATCACTGAGTTCGTGCCCAGCTACGACGGCCGCAACAAAGAACCGGTCACGCTGCCCTCCCGCTTGCCCCTGGCCCTCATGCTTGGCACCGAAGGCATCGCCGTCGGCCTCTCCGCCCGTATCCTGCCCCACAATTTCCCCGAACTGCTCCAGGCTCAGATCGCCATCCTCAAGAAACAACCCTTCAAATGCCTCCCGGACTTCATCACCGGCGGCCTCATGGACGCCCGCGATTATCAGGACGGCAAGGGCAGCATTAAAGTCCGCGCCAGGATCAAGGTCAAAGACGACTCGACCGTCGTCATTAAGGAAATCCCGCCCACCACCACCACGGACTCGCTCATTGCCTCCATCGAGGACGCCGCCCGCAAGGGAAAAATCAAAGTTAAGTCCATCAACGATTTCACCTCCGAAGACGTCGAAATCGAAATCCGCTGCCCCCAGGGTGTGGACACGGAAAAAATGGTGGACGCCCTCTACGCCTTCACCGATTGCGAGGTCACCATTTCCAGCCGCCTTGTCCTCATTCGGAACAACCGGCCCGTGGAGATGACGGTCTCCGAGGTGCTGCGCGAAAACACCGCCCAACTGCTTGAAATCCTCAAGCGCGAACTCGAACTCAAGGAAAAGAAACTTCAGGAGGAACTCCACTTCCGCACCCTCGAACGCATCTTTATCGAAGAGCGCATTTACAAACGCATCGAACAGTGCAAGACCAATGAAGCCGTCTTCGCCGCCGTCTATGAGGGCTTCAAGCCTTTTCGCAACGAACTCGTCCGCGAGATGACCGATCCTGATGTGGATCGCCTTCTCCAGGTGCGCATCCGGCGCATCTCACTCTTCGACATCAACAAACACCGCCAGGAAATGGACCAGGTCAAGGCCGACCTGGCCGATACGCGCAAGAACCTCAAGAACCTGGTCAAATATGCCATCGCTCACCTCGAAGCCCTCATCGAGAAATACAGGCCGCTCTACCCGCGCCGCACCCGCTCCAGCCGTCACGACGAGATTGACGCCCGCGAAGTGGCCTTCAAAGCCTTCAAGGTCGCCTACGACCGTGAGACGGGTTACCTCGGCCATAAGGTCAATGGCGACGAATTCAAACTCGACTGCACCAGGTTCGACAAGCTCCTCATGGTGTTCAAGGATGGCCATTACAAAGTCATCGAACTCCCGGAGAAACTCTTCGTCGGCCCTGACCTGGTGTATTGCGGCCTGCCCGAACGCGACCGCGTTTTCACGCTGGTCTATTCCGACCGTGATGCCACTTACATCAAGCGATTCACCTTCGGGGGGTATATCATGGATCGGGATTACTGGTGCACCCAGGAGGGGGCTAAATGCAAAATCCTCTTCCTGGCCCCCGACACCCCGGAAACCCTCTATATTCGTTACAAACCGGCTCCACACCAGAAAATCAACCAGCAGACCTGCAATCCGTCCGAAATCGAGGTCAAGGGAGTCCGCACCCGCGGCCGTCAATTGACGATTAAAGACGTTGGCGCGATTGACATTAAGCCCCCTCGAGGCTGGGACCCCGACGCAAATACAACCAAGGTCATGTTCGCCTGAACGGCGGGGTCCTCACGGTCCGGGCCTGCTCTGCCTTGCTCTCCTCTCCGTCCGCTCGATGGGCGGAGCCGTCCCCGGCATCGGCCCTGTGTCGCCACCGCGCGCTTCCGCCGGATCTCGTTGGCCCATGAGCGGGCCGGTTGTTTGCGCCGTTTTCGAGCGCAACCAGGGCCAGCCGGGATCCCTCGTTTTGCCCATCGGTTCCGGCCAACGCCACCCGGCCTCCCGCTTCACATGGCTCAAAGCCTCACACGGAGTGCCAACTCATGACTGATAGGTCTTGCGCCCTCGAGCTTGGATCTCTCCCGTGCTGCTTTTCAGAATCGCGTTACCCGGTAACGGGCGCCCTGGCCCTGCACCAGCCCATCGTCCCTGCCATGCTCATAAGGCCGCAGCCAATGCAGCACCTGCTGGCGAAAGTCATCGCGCCAGAAGCCCGGGCGGTGTCGCTCCGGGCCCGCCTCAGCGCCCCCAACGCCGTCCCCGGGCTCCGCCGGTATGAACCTCCAACCTTCCTCAATAAGCTCCAGCGGCTTTCGCAAATTTGAAGTAATTTGAGGTAAATTCAGGTGATCGCACAGCCTCCTTCCAAACAACCGTGGAAGAAGAAATGCCGTGGGGCTTCGTCGGGAAGGGGATTTCCCCGGGGCGTTAGCCGCCATCGCTCGTTCGCAGCTTCTCAATCATCCGGGCCAGGCGGTCCCGGTGCTCCAGCAGCAGCCTCGGATCCGTGGTGAAGTGGGTCAGGTCTTTCGAAATGGCGTCCGGCACAACCAGAAGAGCGCGCGCCTCTTCCAGGAGTTTTTCTCGTGGATTCTTTGTTGCCGCCCGCTTGACCTCCTGGTCCAGCAGCCAGAAGAGCTCGTAGTCCTCCATGCCATCCCGGAGGTTCTCCCACCGGGTCGAGTTGATGGGGCCATCAAGGCACGGCTCGCTGGACTTGTTTGGATCGCGACGGGGGGGATAGAGAAAGCGCCCGTCACCGTTGCCCCAGAAAGCGATCTGGCCGGGTTGGGTGTCATAGCCGCTGACGTAGCTCATCGGATCCTGCCACGGGTCTTGCAGCCGGTCCGGGAAAGCGCTCGAACTGGTCCAGTACGTGGTGGCCCAGACCAGGATGCCTTGCACCCCGTATTGCCACGATTGCCATGGCCATAGCCGCAATTCAGTTCCGGCATGATCAATAAACTCAGTGACGTAGGGCGCCTTGGGCGCGCAACAGATATACCACCACACCTCCTCGCCGGCCGCCCGCCGGGCCGCCACAGCCTCCCGGCTCCATTCCGGGGTGAGTCCACACCAGATCTCCACGTGACCCAACAGTTCTTTCTCGGGTTGCTCGGTCAGCATGCGGCGCAAACCAGGCGCCGCCGCCCGAATGCGCTTCATGCCGTCCACGACAAAGGCGTAATCCTTTGGATCCGGCTCGTCGAACCAGTAGGTGTAGGCCCGGTCGAGCCAGCCTCGCCCGCGCAGGTGCCTTTCAACCTGGCCCAGGTAGTCGTTGAACAGACGGGCAAACTCAGGGGTGCCTTCCTTGAACCCCTCCAGCGAACCGAGGCTGCGGCTGTGAAACGTCCCGCCCCCCATCCCCCGCAGGGGCAACTGAAATGAGTTAAAGTGGTGCTCGTCCAGCCATCGCGCTGCCGCCTGGTCGAACTCGCTAAAATCCACGCGCGCCGCCTTGTTCGTGCCTTCCCCCGTGAACCGGACGCTGATCGGGCTATAGTCAAAGAAGCTGTATGGGCAGATACGATGCTCGGCAAAGTTCCTGAGATACTTTTCGTAAACCGACTTCTTGTCCTCGAGGCGGGTCAGTTTATGGTAACGGTTGATCTCATGGGTGCCCAGCCCCAGGGCGCTGCGCAGGTGGGTTTGCGCTGGCAACGCGAATCCATACACGCGCAACTGCACAGGAAGCTTCCAGGTGGTGGCGTCGAGGTCGAGGTGGATCTCGCCCTGGTATTCTCCCCCCGGGGTGCCGACGGGCACGTGGAACGTGACCCAGAGTGCGGCCGCGTTGGGCAGTGTCATGGGAAGGACCAGGGGCGGCAGCGGGTCGGGGTATTCCCCGCGCGTGCACGTCTCATCAGTAGGCTGCGCGACACGCACGCGGGCGACCTCCTGGAAAGTTGCCGTGACGCCCGAGGCCGGGCCGCGCTCGTTGCCCATCGAAACCAGTTTGGCCGATTTCAAGGTTTGCCCCTCAAAGCCGCAGAGCATGACCTGGACGGCCTCGAACTCATTTTGTGCCATCGAAATGGATACGGGGCGCATGGTTGCCGGCCCGACTCTGTCGCGTGGCAGTGGGCGGGGGTTGATCTTCCAGCCGCTTTCGCACCACCAGATCTGGCTATCGCCGCGGCCCGCCAGCCAGTGCCCCGGGCGCGGATCTTCCGTCAGTCCCAGCCTGATCTCCGTGCGTGCCGCATAAAGCCCTTCCCCGGCTTGGGATTGAACAACGAGCGTTACCGGAAAGAGGCCGGGGGCCGGGGGGCTCCACACCGGTTCAAGGTCCGTCTGCGAGCCCGGCGCCAGGGCAATCTCCACAGGATTCCCGCGCCGCGCCGCGCCTTCGATGAAGGCTCGCAGGTTAAGCCGCTCCGGTCCCTGGTTGCTCACAATCACACTCAGCCCGTCTCGACGTGCTCCCGGCAGCCGGACATGCCGCGGACGAACGGCCAGGGCCGGGCTGGTGCGGAGCACCTCGAGGAAGCGCGTTGCCCCGTCAAGATCCGGCACGGCTTGAGCCAGGCGCGCCTCGTAGTCAATGGTGTTTACTTGCAGATTGCCCGTGGGGCCGGCCAACGACAGCCGCAGGTAAACTTCCCGGGCGGGGAACAACGAGGAGGGCAAGGCCATCTGACCACCGCGGTGGGCGCCATCATATTCCGCCACGGGGGCCCAGGTCTGGCCATCCTTGCTGGCTTCCACGCGCAACGAACCGGCCACGTGGTAATTCACTTGCACACGCACCCGGGCCTCGGTCTGGACAACGCTTCCCGGGAGGTCAAATCGGTAAATAATCTCGGCACCCGGCGAGAAAACCCAGCGATCGGTATTGAACGAGGCGCGGTTCCGCCACAACGGCCGATGGAAGTTGGCTCCGGCCCCATTAAAGGAGGGTTGAAAACGATAATAACCGCCTCGGATACTCTCACCCTCTCCAAGGGTGTCATGCACCACCTCCACGGGAAGCAGTTCGGCCTCGTCGAACTCAATCACCCCGCGGGTTTCCCAGTGACCCAG
>Ga0073934_10007586_pt1 | contig 14970 bp, 9 predicted proteins | sample LarsenN4metaG_FD_76834 | JGI IMG/M metagenome (GOLD analysis project Ga0073934, IMG submission 76834) | Hot spring sediment bacterial and archeal communities from British Columbia, Canada, to study Microbial Dark Matter (Phase II) - Larsen... ...
AGTCGGCGGTAAAGCTGGATACGCAGCGACGGTTCGGGGATAAAATTAACCGGGATATAGGCGGGCAGCGGCAGGTCAATCGTTACGGTGGGTGTGCTGATGGGCATCTGTGGCGCTTCCCCTTCGCCCTTGAGATGCCGGACTGCCTGGGCCAGGAGTTGAGTATAGAGGTGGAATCCCACCGCCGCAATGTGCCCGCTCTGCCGCGTGCCTAATAGATCGCCCGCGCCGCGAATTTCCAGGTCACGCATGGCAATAGACATTCCTGAGCCGAGTTCTGTTTGCTCGCTGATCGTGTCCAGCCGGGCGCGTGCTTCTGGTGTCAGGCGGCTGGTGCGGGGATGGAAAAAATAAGCGTAGGCTTGATGTGCGCCGCGCCCAACCCGCCCGCGCAATTGGTAAAGCTGGGCCAGACCGAACCAATCGGCCCGGTCCACGATCAGGGTGTTCGCATTGGGGATATCCAGGCCGCTTTCGATGATTGAGGTGGAGAGCAGCACGTCCGAATCTCCCCTGGCAAATGCCGTCATCACATCTTCCAAGCGCTGCTCGTCCATCTGTCCGTGCCCAACGGCGATAGTAGCTTCTGGGACCAACCGCCGCAGTCGTGTTGCGATGGTTTCAATGGTCTGTACCCGATTGTGGACGAAAAAGACCTGCCCGCTCCGATCTAATTCTCGCAGGATGGCCTGCCGCACCAGCTTATCGTCATAAACACCGACATACGTCACAACGGGCAGCCGTTCCTCAGGCGGCGTCTGGATCATGCTGATATCACGAATCCCGGTCAGACTCATATACAGCGTGCGCGGAATCGGAGTGGCAGTCAGGGTCAGCACATCTACTTCGGTGCGCAGTTGTTTGAGCTGCTCTTTGTGCGTAACACCAAACCGCTGCTCCTCGTCAATAATTAGCAGGCCCAGGTCTTTGACTTGCACATCAGGCTGAAGAAGGCGATGTGTGCCAATGATGATGTCGATCTGACCCTGGGCGAGTTCGTACAGAATCTGGCGCTGTTCGGCAGGGCTGCGAAACCGCGAGAGCATCTCAACCTTGACGGGAAAGGGCAGCAGCCGCCGTGAGAATGTATTGAAGTGCTGCTGGGCTAGGACAGTAGTAGGCACTAACATGACTACCTGCTTGCCATCCATAACGGCTTTAAAAGCTGCTCGCAGCGCCACTTCTGTTTTCCCATATCCCACATCGCCGCAGATCAGGCGATCCATCGGGCGAGGGCGCTCCATGTCAACCTTAACCTCATCCAGGGCGCGGAGTTGATCTTCGGTCTCAACATAGGGAAACGAGGCTTCCAGTTCGTGCTGCCAGGGTGTATCCGGGCCAAAAGCGTGTCCTACGACCTCGGCGCGTGTGGCATAAAGTTCCAGCAGTTCGCGGGCGACTTCTTCAACCGCGCGCTGTGTATTTTCTTTGGTCCGAACCCAGTCCTGAGTTCCCAGGCGATTGAGAGGCGGCGGGCTGTCGTCCGCCCCCACATAACGCGAGATGCGGTCCGCCTGATGAATCGGGACATATAACATATCCCCCCCCGCATATTCCAGGGTGAGATATTCGCGTTCGCTGTTGTCCAGGATGCGTTTTTGCAGCCCGGCAAAACGGCCAATGCCATATTCGATGTGGACCACGTAATCGCCGATTTCCAGATCGGCAAAGCTGGATTCGGGCGGCAGGGCGCGCGGCTGCTGTCGGCGGCGCGGTTCGGGGCGTTTCCAGCCGAAAATCTCGGCATCGGTCAGCAGGTGAATCCGGCCTTGAGCGGTGTCCAGCGTCCAGCCTTCGGTGAGCGTACCCTCTACGAATGAAAATAATCCCAGATCATCGGGCTGGGTAATGGAAGTGATCGGGTGAATATATTCATCCTCTTCGCCCCATAATTCAGCCAGGCGTTGGGCCTGCTGAGTGACAATGATCACCCGTTCGCCCCGATCATACAGGGTATAGAGTTCATCGAGCACCAGCCGGAGTTGTCCACCATAATGTTGACCGGGCACAAACAGATCACCGAGGGTGGTTTCATCTACAATAGGCGCTTCGGGATTCATACCTAGATGAAGCACCTGCCGTGTAGACAAGTCGTCCTGCACTTCATCCCAGGTCAGATAGGGCAACGGGAAGTCGACTGGTAACTGCCCGGAAGCGATCTTGTCCTGGCGTTGTCTGAGGGCCTGTTCTTCGAGGTCGGCCACGCTGTCCTGAAGCGCGGACCAGTCATCTACAATGATCAAAGCATCATCAGGTGCATAATTTAGCAGGCTGGCAGGGTAGCTGTAGAGATAGGGCAGGTAAAATTCCAGCAGCGGAAATGCGATCCCATTAGAGAGTGGTTCCTGGTCTGGTAGAGTGGAAGTCACATCTTCCTCAGGATTGGGCTGCGCTGCGAACCACTCGCCAAGCTGCTGACTCACTTCCGGTGCAAAACGCGGCAGAGCTTCGCGAGCAGGGGTGATGACAACCTGCGTGATGTTATCCGAAGAGCGCTGCGTAGCCGGGTTGAAGGTTCGCAGGCTCTCAATTTCGTCTCCAAAAAACTCAATGCGGACGGGCTGCTCGGCGGACATCGGGAAAATATCCAGAATCCCACCCCGGCGGCTGAAGGTCCCTGCCTCAACCACAATGGAGGCTGGAAGATATCCGATCTGAAGCCAGTTGCGCAGCAGCGACTCAGGCTCAGCGCGGGTTCCCGGTTTTAAAATGCGAGAATTGGCGCGAAATTCCCGCACCGGGAGTGTTTTTTGCATCAACGCATGAGCCGAAGTCACCACGACCAGAGGTTTATCATCGCTCGGGCGCGTGCCCACCAGCTTAACCAGAGCCGCCAGGGTATTCAGGCGGCTGCGAATCACATTACTGGTCCAGGCGGCGCGTTCATAAAACATGGCCGTCGGTTCGGCAAACCGTTCTACAGGCAGCCCTGGCATCCAGACCGGAAGCTGCTCGGCAATATTATAAGCGCGATCCACCCGCCCCGTGATGAACAGGACGGGACGGCTCAGGTCGTGTGTGAGTGCTGCGGCCAGATAGGGACGGGCCGCACGAAGCAGGTGTTGGTCGGGCACAGCCTGTTTGTCGCGCAGGCGGTGCAGTAATTCCTGGTATGCTCCTGTCTGTCGCAGGAAGTCCAGAAGACCATTCAGTTGCATAGAGTATCCGTTACTCGTCAGAATCGGTGGGTGGAACGCGAGAGGGTAATCCGTCTGCCGTGCCGTTATAACGATTCATGGCCGCTTCAATCCCATCGATCAGCCACGTTTCTATCGCTTTGAGGACACGTTGGACAGTTTGCTGCACCAGGGGCAGTTCATCCGGTTTAAAGGGCAGCAGCACATAGGCCGCTGGGTCCATTTTGCCGGGTGGACGGCTGATTCCAAAACGTATCCGGGCAATATCCTGAGTTCCCAATCGTTGAATGATATCGGTCAGTCCCCGGTGACCGCCGGAGCCGCCTCTTGCGCGGATACGCAGCGTTCCGAGCGGCAGGTCCATATCATCGAATACAAAGATCATCCGCGCGGGCGGAATCTTGTAGAATGCAGCCAATCCCTGGACGGCTCCCCCGCTCAGGTTCATATAGGTATGCGGCTTGGCGATCAGTACCGTTTTCCCGGCGATCTGTCCTTCGGCGATCTTGCTCTTCGACTTTTTCCTGCTATTGAAAGCGATCCGATTCGCCTGGGCCAGTGCATCCATGCATCGGAAGCCAACATTATGCCGGGTATTTTCGTATTCGCGGCCTGGATTGCCCAGGCCTACGATCAGATATCGTTCGCTCATGAGTATTGGTCCGAGTCATCCTGCCAGATCATACGGCGTGTCCAGGGACGCAAACGCCCGCGAATGAGCGCATAGACCAACATTACGGCGAATGCGCCGATTGCCAGATAAACACCGCTGCAAAACGCGCTGCGCACCCGGCTGAAATTAATTCGCGCCGATGAGTCGTCCTGCGTATTTTCGCTCTCACCCAGGACGAGTGGCTCGTCTGCGGCTGGATTCAATCCCGTGATCGTATTATCCGGCGGATTATTGCTCGGCGGCTGGACAATGGGTGAGGTCGGCGATGGGCCGGGCGTAGGTGCAGATAATGTTGTATCGCCCGACGCGGCAGGCAGTGTGGGGACCGGAGTCGGTTCGGTGTTGATGACACGCAGATTCGAGATCACAGATTCCCCGATCTGCCCATCATTTAATACCACGCGCAGACGGAGACGGTAAGCGCCATCTGGAACCATATTGGTATTCCAGGTTCCCAAGACTCCATCCTGCACCTGCTGGTAAACGGGTTCCTGGACCAGGAACCACTGCTCGGCAGGATCGCTGAGAGCGTCATATTCTAATGTATAATTGCTGAATGCTGTTGGGTGTCCGGCACTGCCCGTGATGTTCGTGGGGCCGAATAACTGCTGTCCCTCGACGGGTGACATGATGACCGCCACCACGCCATCAGGATTTTGCGCTGTAACAGGCGCGCCACCCCCCATGAATCCCACAGCCAGGATGATCATCCCCAGCCGTCGCCACATAGCCAACTTCCTTTGGGAAAGACCCAAACCAAAAGAGAAGCGTAACCTGCTAAGTCTAGCAACCGGAGCATGAATCTGCAACAGTGATTCCCTCGGCTTCTGCCGGGAGTGTTGCGTTCCGAGGGGACGGGGCAGCTACGCCTGGTTCAATTCTAGACGCTGGATCGCCGTCACGATATCGGAGGGTACTTTATGCCGGGCGAGAGAGTTCTGCCATAACACATTTCTGCCCGATTGATGCAAAATGATGCCACTCAGTTGGCGGTAGTGCTTGAGGAAGTCGGCGGCGCTCTCAAAGCCACGCCGCGTGAAGAAGTCCTCGGCTTTGCGCTCTGCCAGTTGGCGCAGAGTAACCACTGTGTGGGTCAAATCGGCTTCGGAGATCTCGCGTTCGGCCATCAACCACAGCAGGTTGACCATACTCGGCGGCATCTGCCTCACTTTATCGCACAGCACCGCCATCAACTTACCTATGCGTGCATCGGTGTCCTCGTCGTCCAATTCGACACTGCGAATGCGCCTGACTTCGACGTTGAAGAGAGTATGAGTTTTGAAAGTGACGGTGAAATCGGGGCCGCGCTGTCTGGAGGCAGCGTATTTTTCGTATTCGAGGGTGAAACGGTCTTCGCGCAGCAGCAACGCTGCGGTTGCCAGTTCGGCGCGCAAGTCTTGCATACCGGAGTCATCGCGCACGTTTTTCAACTTCGCGCGTATCTTGACTTGATAGCTGATCGCAAATGCCTTGAAGCGGCGAGATTCCCGCACCCACCCCTCAAACTCTGGGTAGAGTGCGGGTTTTGTGCCATCAAAAATGGCGTCAAGCAGGTCGGCGAGGGTGGTCATACGATGGAATACAAACTCAGCACAGTCTCTCAGTGAACATTGCGGATAGGGTCTTTAATTGCCCCCCGTTCGAGCAAAGGAATATCCGTGCCGTCGCGATCTGCGGGGGCCTCGACCTTGCGCAGTCTGACAGCCGTCATTTTGTAATCAGGAATTTTGGCGCGGGGATCGATCTGATCCAGGGTCAATACATTAGCCGCAGCCTCGGCAAAGTGAAATGGCAGAAAGACTGTGCCCACCGGAGATCGCCCTGTGACCAGCACGCGGCAGACGATGGCGCCGCGCCGTGAAGCCGCCTCGATCCAATCCCCGGATACCACCCCAAGCTGTTCGGCATCATCAGGATGTACTTCCAGCACGGGTTCCGGGAAAATTTCGTCGATCTTTGAGTTGCGGGTCATCGTACCGCCATGCCAGTGAAACAGCACCCGGCCTGTGGTCAGATGATAGGGATATTCTTCATCCGGCAGTTCGCTGTTTGTACCGTACTCCAATGACCAGAATTTGCCCTTGCCACGAGGGAAATCGTCCTCAAACAGATAGGGTGTGCCGGGATGATCCAGAGCGGGACAGGGCCAGTGAACCCCACCTTCGCGGTCTAATCGTTCGTAGGTAATCCCGTAAAAGTCCGGAGTGACGGTACGCATCTCTTCCCAGATGGCCTCAGCGTTGGGATAGTCAAATCCGGCGCTCTGTTCGATGCCCAGTTGGGTTTCCATGCGGGCTGCCAGTTCGCAGATGATCTGCCAGTCCGGGCGAGATTGGCCTGCCAATGGCAGAGCCGTGCGAATACGCTGAACCCGGCGATCACTGTTGGTGAATGTGCCGTCCTTTTCGGCAAAGCTGGCGGCGGGTAGGACGACGTCGGCAAATTCCGTTGTTTCGTTGGGCAGAATATCAATGCACACCAGGAAATCTAATGCTTCCAGGGCATGGCGGGCGTGTTCAAGATTTGGCTCGCTCATCATCGGGTTTTCGCCCAACACTACCATGGCCCGGATTTTGCCCACCAGTGCGCCATCCATCATTTCGGTCACTGTCAGGCCTGGCTCAGGTGAAAGGCTGGTGCGCCATGCCGTCTCAAACCGGGCGCGCACCTGCGGATCGTTAACGCGCTGGTAGGCCGTGTAGACATTCGGCAGTCCACCACTGTCCGAGCATCCCTGGACGTTATTTTGCCCGCGCAGTGGATTCAGCCCGGTCCCCGGCCTGCCGATATGCCCAGTGAGCAGGGCCAGATTCGTGAGCGACAGAGCGTTATCTGTACCATGCACACTCTGACTGATGCCCATACCCCAATAGATGGCGGCCTTGGACGCCCCCGCGTACATGCGGGCCGCCTGCCGGATATGGTCGGCGGGTACGCCACTGACTTCTTCTGCCCATTCGGGTGTGAAGGGGGTCAGGGAGCGGGCGTATTCCTCGAATCCTTCGGTGCGAGCGTCGATAAAATCCTGGTTGTAGAGTTCCTCGGCAATGATCACATGCGCCATGGCCTGATACACCGCGACATCTGTCCCCGGTTTCTGACGCAGCCACAGGGCCGCAAAGTCGGTCAGTTCGATCTGGCGCGGATCGATCACGATCAGCTTTGCCCCATTCTGGCGCACGGCGCGCTTCAAAAACAGGCTGATCACGGGATGTGTCTCGGTAGTGTTGCTGCCTGTCACGATGAAAGTGTCGAGATGTTCCATTTCGGCGATACTGTTGCTCATCGCGCTGGAGCCAATCGCCAGTTGTAGCCCAGTCACACTCCCGGCATGGCACAGGCGAGCACAGTGATCCACGTTGTTGGTGTGCATCACCGCCCGGACCCATTTCTGGAAGACGTAGTTATCTTCATTAGTGGCTTTGGCCGACGCATACGTGGCAATGCGGTCACCACCATCAGTACGGATAATCTCTGCTAGTTTTCCTGCCACCAGCGCCAGTGCTTCATCCCAGGTCGCTTCTCTAAACTCGCCCGGTCTCTCTGTGCGGATCAATGGCGTTTTCAAGCGGCGGGGATGGGTCGTGTAGTCAGTCCCGAAGCGGCCCTTAACACATAGATTGCCGTAGTTGGGAGCCGATTCAAATGGCGCGCTGACCCGATAAATCAGGTTATTTTTGATATGTAGATTCATCTGGCATCCGACGCCGCAGTAGGGACAGGTCGTGCGCACAACACGATCCGGCAAAAGAGGGGGCGGTGTTGTCATCGTTAAACTGCTCCGGGTCACTCATTTTTTCAATTTTATATAGTATTATTATATGGGAATGCGCGTCCAATTTAAAATAAAGGGTTGGTTTTTTATGAATGGATTAGCCGAGATCATGGGCCGTTATGCCGGGAGGCAGCGTGACGCCCTGTTGCCCTTGCTATGGGATATTCAAACGGCTTACGGTTATATCGGACCCGAAGCGGTAGCGGCGATCTCACACACTTTGCTTGTCCCAATGGCTGAAATCTACGGCGTGATCGAGTTTTATTCCCTGTTCCACGCCGAACCGACAGGCGAAACCGTGATCCAGATCTGCACCGATCCCTCCTGTGGGGTGGCAGGGGCAGATCAGGTGCTCCAACAGCTTTGTGCGCGGCTGGGCATAACGCCGGGCGAAACGACGCCCGATGGAAAGTATACAGTCAAAGCCTGTACCTGCCTGGGGTTGTGCGAACATGCGCCCGCAGCCTTGATCAGTCAACGAGGTGTTGGTGAAGCCTCTCATGCGCCCGTCGTTGACAGCGCGGCCCTGTTGAACAATGGACACCAACCGCATCACGCCGTGCTGGGTGGTGATCCACAGGTGTTTTTGGTGGGGACGGATGGCGCGCAGACATTGCGGGATTATGGGGATTACTCAGCACTGCGCCGGGCGCTGTATGAATTGACTCCTGAACAGGTCATCGCCGAAGTTGAAGCATCAGGGCTTGTTGGGCGCGGCGGGGCAGCCTTTAACACTGGGATGAAATGGCGTTTTACGCGCCAGGCTCCTGGTCAGCCGCACTATGTCGTTTGCAACGCCGATGAAAGTGAGCCGGGCACGTTTAAGGACCGGGTGTTAATGGAGACGCGCCCTCACCTGCTGCTGGAAGGCATGGTGCTGTGCGCTTATGCGATTGGGGCCGAGAGGTGCTATCTGTTTATCCGGGGCGAATATCCTGAAGCGGCCCAGAGCCTACAGACCGCCATTGCGGAAGCTGAAGCAGTTGGCCTGTTGGGGGAGCATATCCTCGGCACAGATTTTAACTGTCGCATTGAAATCCGGCGCGGCGCAGGAGCGTACATCAGCGGCGAGGAAACGGCGTTGTTTGAAGGGATTGAGGGTAAACGCGGGTTTCCACGCATCAAACCACCTTTTCCCACCACCCACGGCGTGTTCGGCAAACCCACCGTGATCAACAACGTTGAAACCCTGTGCGCTATTCCTGCCCTGGTGCTGCACGGTGCGGCGTGGTATCGGCAGTGGGGTACGGAAAAAAGTCGGGGAACCAAGCTGGTGTCGGTGAGCGGGCATGTTAACCGTCCGGGAGTCTATGAAATTGCTTTTGGCAAACGCCTGCGTGACCTGCTGGAACAGGACTGCGAAGGGATCATCGGCAATCTCCATGCGGTGTTGATGGGTGGCGCGGCAGGAACATTTTTAACGCCGGATGAAATTGATGTGCCGCTGAGTTTTGAAGGCTTGCAAGCCATCGGCAGCACCCTCGGATCGGGCGCGATCATGATATTCAACGACACGGTGAACCTGCGCGACGTGCTGCGACGGCTGGGGCGATTTTTCCAGCACGAAAGCTGCGGCAAGTGTTTTCCCTGCCAGCTTGGAACCCAGCGCCAGATGGAAATTTTGGAGCGGCTGGAATCCCCGCACCCCGGCGACTGCGCACGGCTGCGCGATATTGGCCTGACGATGAAAGAAGCGTCTCTTTGCGGTCTGGGCCAGACGGCGGCTTCGGCAGTCCTGAGCGCGATGGATCGCTGGCCTGAATTATTTGGCGAATAGAATTTATTAGGATAAGCGGATGGCGATTGAAACCGTTACATTGACTATCGATGGCCGGGAAATTACAGTTCCCAAAGGGACGACGATTCTTGAGGCCGCGCGACTGTTGGATATTGAAGTACCCGTGATCTGCTACCACGACGCGACGACGTCGAACGGCCTATGCCGGGTATGCGTGGTGGATGTGAATAGTGGCAGGTTGTTGCAGCCTGCCTGTATTGTCACCTGCCAGGACGGGGCTGTTGTCGAGACCCGGAACGAACGGGTCGAACGCAGCCGCCGCACGATCCTGGAGATGCTCGACTCGGCGGTAGACCTGACCCAAGCTCCTCAGATTCAGGCCATGATGGATGACTATCAGGTCAACCGGGAGCGCTTCCCTGAAGCTGAACGCCGTGCGCATCCGGTGCGAGATGATAACCCCTTCTATATTCGTGATTACAATCAATGTGTCTTGTGTTGGCGCTGTGTGCAGGTCTGCGCGGAGGATGCGCAGTATACCTTTGCACTGACCTTTGGAGAACGCGGTTTCCACACTCATATTTCCACGGCGTTTGATGTTGGGATGCCGCAGTCATCATGTGTCTTTTGCGGTCAATGTGTTGGAGTCTGTCCCACTGGCGCGCTCAAACCCAAGATCGAATGGGGACTGGAACAGGGGTGGAGCCTGGACGATATCTGGCAAAATACACGCCAGCCCAGGAAACGGAGGCAGGAAGAGTAGTTTGGACAGCAACGAACGTGGATCGATTCCCTACACCTACTGGTCTATCAAATCCGATCAGGCCGATCAGGTGCAGGGAGGGTTGATCGAAGAAGGGCTGGTCAGCATTTATGTGAATGGTCAAGAGATCGCTACCCTGATGTGCAGCCCTATGGAACAAGAAGCCCTGGCCCTGGGCTTTTTGTATAACGAAGGTGTGATCCATTCGATAGACGATGTGGAATTGATTCGGGCCAATGTGCATCGCACGGCGGTAGACGTTTTTCTGAAACAGCAGGAGTTTACTCCTCCTCGGCGGATGATTCTGACGTCTGGCTGCGGTGGCGGCGTCAGTTTTATAGATTTAGCAGGGATGTTCCCGCCGCTGGAAACCCGCTTTGCCACCACGCCGGATGTGCTGCTCGAACGCATGCGCGATCTTCAAGGTGCAGCTCGGCTCTATCGGCAGGTGCGCGGGGTGCATACCTCGGTGCTGGCGAACGAAGAGCGAATGCAGATCAGCGCCGAAGATATTGGACGTCACAACACGATTGATAAAGTGGCCGGGAAAGCGCTGTTGGAACGGATTGAGACGCAGGACGGCATTTTGCTGTCGAGCGGGCGAGTGAGTTCGGAGATGATCGGCAAGGCAAGGCAAATGGGTGTGCCGATCATTGCCAGCCGCACCTCCCCCACCAGCATTACGGTCCGACTGGCTCAGACCTGGAATATTTGTGTGGTGGGTTATGTGCGCCAGGGAGGAATGCGCGTTTATACACATCCATCCCGGTTAGGGCTGCCGGACTTGCCAGAAGGTGAGATCTGAATTGTGCTGCAAGTCCTATGCTTAGCAAACGTTAATCAAGCGTTTATTGACAGTCCCCTGATAGTATGTCATAATCTTAGCTATCCTGGTCACCGGGATACCTCCAAATTTGCCATCCCATAAACAGGAGGTGGTGTCAATGAATGATAGTAGTACCAAAAACGGCGCTGTGACACCCCTCCTCTTTGCGGATTAAGTGTCACAGCGCCCGAACCCGAAAAGGTTCCCGTATAGCGGGAATCTTTTCTTTTAGGGAGAAATCGTTATGAACTCGTTACCCGTTGGCAAACTGCCTGCGTCTCTCCTCGCCGACCTCTTGCCGACACTTCCTACCGGGCCTCGTGTCGTCCTGGGGCCTCGCCCTGGCGAAGATGCGGCTGTGCTGGATATGGGAGATCATTACCTGGTTGCCAAAACCGATCCTATCACCTTTGCGACAGACGATATTGGCTGGTATGCCGTCCAGGTGAATGCTAATGATATCGCCACGACAGGGGCAGTACCCCTGTGGTTTATGGCAACTATTTTGCTGCCCGCTGAAGGCGACAATGCAGAAATGGCGCGGACGATTTTCTCCCAGATATCAGCGGCATGTCGAGTGCTGGATGTTGCAGTGGTCGGCGGGCACACCGAAATAACTTATGGCCTGGATCGCCCGGTGGTTATAGGTTGTCTGTTGGGTGAAGTAGCAAAGGATCGACTGGTGCAAACCGGAGGCGCACGCCCCGGCGATGTGATTCTGCTGACCAAAGGCGCTCCCATTGAGGCCACTGCCATCATAGCGCGGGAAAAACGGGCAGAGCTTGAAGGGCGCTTCTCTGCTGCCTTCCTCGATCGATGCGCTCATTTTTTGCACGATCCGGGGATCAGTGTGGCGTGCGATGCCCGGCTGGCAGTGAGTGTTGGCGGCGTAACAGCGATGCACGATCCGACTGAGGGTGGTGTCGTCACGGCCTTGTGGGAATTGGCGGATGCCAGCGGGTATGGGGTTGAAGTTGATTTGTACGGCGAGAACCAGCCCTGGCTGCCAGAAGGCAAGGTGCTGTGTGAAGCTATGAATCTTAACCCAGCAGCGGCGATTGCTTCTGGGGCGCTGCTTCTGACGGTGAAACCAGAGTCGGTTGAAGCGGTTTTCCATGCTTACCGCGAGGCAAATATTCCGGTTTTCCGCCTGGGCCAGATGACGGATAGTGTCCCCGCAGTGGTTGAGCGGCAGCACGGTTTGTTGCTTCGGCCCGAACGAGATGAGATTGCAAAACTTTTTGCCTGAAATTTCACCTATTGGACCAATAAAACAAATAATGTTTTGGCCTCCGAACCATCTTCGCGGTAAAATGCAGCCCGTTGCCTGGCAAAAACTTTGCTGGAGAACCAGTCGCAGAACTGTTGAAAATTGGTCGCGGCCTAATTACATCTCAAACCAGGAGGGGTACCTTTCATGTTCCAGATGGACATAGAGACTTTTGAGCAAGTCATGATTTTTATCGTGCTTGCTACTGCGGGCGTAGCCCTGGCATATGCCTTTTGGCTGAGGAACTTTATCCTAGCCTCAGACAAGGGCAATCCAGAAATGCAGCGTATTTGGGGCTATATCCGCGACGGAGCTAACGCTTATCTCCGTACTCAGCTTCGAACCGTAGTAGTGTTAATCGGTTTGTTGACGATTGCAATGTTTTTGAGCGTGTTTGTTGTAAAGCCAACCCCCGAAGCCAACGAATATTTTGATGGTAACGAGGATCGGGCGCGGATTGTGATCGCTATTGCACGCGCATTGGCTTTTGTCATGGGGTCGTCGTTCTCGGCGATGGTTGGTTTCTTTGGTATGAACATGGCCGTGCAGGGGAATGTCCGTGTTGCAGCCGCAGCGGAACGCGGTGGTTACCAGGAAGCCCTGAAGATCGCTTATCGTTCCGGCACGATCACCGGTATGCTGACCGATGGCCTGGGTCTGCTCGGCGGTACGCTGATCTTTATTATTTTTGGCAAAGCGTCCCCGGATGTGCTGCTCGGCTTCGGCTTCGGCGGCACATTATTGGCGTTGTTCATGCGCGTCGGCGGTGGTATTTACACCAAAGCAGCAGACGTGGGCGCGGACCTCGTGGGTAAGGTTGAAGCGGGGATGGAAGAAGACGACCCGCGCAATGCCGCTGTGATCGCCGACCTCGTGGGCGACAACGTTGGCGACTGCGCTGGTATGGCCGCCGATATCTTCGAGTCTTACGAAGTCACTATCGTGTCTAGCCTGATCCTCGGTCTGGCGTTGACGGCTATTAACGGCGAACTCTACTGGATCGTACTGCCGCTGTTGGTGCGTGGTATTGGCGTGGTGAGTTCGATTGTCGGAACCTATGCGGTGTCGCTGTGGCGCGTGGACGATGCTGAAGAAGCGATGTTCAAGAGCTACGAGATTTCCAGCGGCATCACTATTTTTTCTACTTTCTTGCTGGCATGGCTGTATGCAGGCCAGTTGTCATTGGCAACCCTGGTGGCGGTTGGTGTGGCGTTGGCGGTAGCCTTTAACCCCCTGACCTCGTATGCGACCAGTGCCAAGAGTAAGCGCGTCCATACCATTTCAGCGTCTACCCGATACGGTCCGGCTTCAGTGATCCTGGAAGGTCTATCGTTGGGCTACCTGTCGAGCGTATGGGCGCTGTTTGTCATCGTTGCCAGCCTGACCGCCGCGATCCTTGTCTACAGCTTCGACTTCCCGGATGAATACGAGCTGTATGCTGTGTTGGGCGGTGTGGCGCTGTCGCTGATCCAGATCGTGCGCAAGCAGCGGCAGGGCCATCTGGTCGAGGGTTTCTTTTCGGCCCTGTGGATTATGGTGCTGGCGCTGTTTATTATCAGTATGCACGAAGTGCCCGAAGTGCACCGTTTCAGCTACGTTCTGTTCGGCGTGACTCTGATCGGCGTGGGTATGCTCTCGCACACGGGCAACAACGTAAGCATGGACACCTTCGGCCCGATTTCGGATAATGCGAACGGAATCGGCGAACTGTCCGGCATGGGGCCGCAGGCGCGGCAGGTGATGGCCGACCTCGACGCAGCAGGTAACACAACCAAAGCGATCACCAAAGGTGTGGCAATCGGCTCGGCTGTGATTGCGGCGGTTTCGCTGTTCGGCAGTTTCTTCGCCGATATTCAGCGTGTAGACCCTGAATTCGAAGAGATTTTGAACCTCGCCAACCCGGTGGTCTTTGTCGGCCTGTTGATCGGTGGTTCGCTGCCGCTTCTGTTCAGCGGCCTGTTGATCAAAGCGGTGAACCGTGCGGCGGGCCTCATCATGGCCGAAGTTCGCAAACAACTGCGCGATCCTGATGTCGCCAGCGGCAAGAAGACTCCTGATTATGCTGAAGCCGTGACCATTTCGACTCAGTCGGCCCAGATCGAACTCGTCCCGCTGGGGTTGATCGCGGTGCTGGCCCCGATTGCGGTTGGTCTGCTTCTCAAGGAACAGGCGTTGGGCGGCTTCCTGGCGGGCGTGATCCTCTCCGGCCAACTGCTCGCCGTGTTCATGTCAAACGCAGGCGGCGCGTGGGATAACGCTAAAAAGTATGTGGAAGACGGCTATTTCGGCGGCAAGGGCAGTGAGAATCACAAGGCCAGCGTGGTCGGTGACACCGTTGGCGATCCCCTGAAGGATACGGCGGGTCCTGCGCTGAACCCCATGATCAAAGTCATGAACCTTGTATCGCTTATCCTGGCTCCTGTGGTTGTCCAGTATGAAGGCTATGGGGCGGGTGTGATCCTCGGCGCGGCGGCGGCTATCGGTTTGATTTTATGGGCCGTTCGGCGCAGTGACCGTGAGGTCAAGATCGAAGAAAGCGCGGAAACCGAGCGCGTCACGCAGGTGGCTGCGACCGGAGATTAATTTTCCGGGGCGGCTTCTTCACTAGAAACATCGAGCAGCCTGTCTCTATCGGCGGGCTGCTCGTTTTTTGTCTACAATCATCGATATAAGCAGCTCACACATAGAAGGTATGCACGATGACTACGGCGTATGTGACCGATTCCCGCTTTGCCGGACATACACTGCCGGGCCACCCGGAAAACGCAGCCCGACTTATCGCTATCGA
>Ga0073934_10007587_pt1 | contig 14967 bp, 12 predicted proteins | sample LarsenN4metaG_FD_76834 | JGI IMG/M metagenome (GOLD analysis project Ga0073934, IMG submission 76834) | Hot spring sediment bacterial and archeal communities from British Columbia, Canada, to study Microbial Dark Matter (Phase II) - Larsen... ...
AGAGGTCCCCCGCCGCGATCGCACCGGCCGTCTCCTCCATCCGGGCGAGCGGGCGCAGGCCGAGCCGCACGAGCCACCAGGCGATCGCGCCGGTGGCCGCGAGGACCCCGGCCGAGACCAGGAGCTCGATCGCCACGAGGCGGCGCAGGGTGTCGGCGACCTCGGACAGCGGGATCGCCACCACCAGCGTCCCGCCACCCAGGAGCGCGGTCGCCGAGACCCGGTAGCGCTCGCTCCCGTCGACGGCCTCGGCGGTGAACAGGCTGGTGCCACCAGCGGGCCGACCGCCTGAGCCGGTAGCTGCCTGATCCGAACCGGGCAGGTCCGGTGGGAGCTCGGGCGGCGCGAGGGGTTCGTCCCCGAGGCCGAAGACGTACCTCTCCACGAGCGTTCCCTGCCCGTCCAGGGTGGCGGCCCAGGTGCCGCCGGGGACCAGGGTGTCCTCCTCCGCGAAGGGCAACAGCGGCAGGTTCGGGCGGATCTGCAGGGCCTGGGCTGCCGCCAGCCGGGACGCGAGCACCTGCTGGTCCACGCGGTCGAGCAGGAACGAGCGCATGAGGCCGTAGGTCGCGGCGCCGGCCACGAGCAGCCCGAGGGCCACCATCGCGAGCGTCGCGAGCGTGAGGCGGGCCCGCAGGGTCACGGCTGGTCCCTCGGCAGGCGCAGCGAGTACCCGACGCCGCGGATCGTGTGGATCAGCTTGGGCTCCCACGTGTCGACCTTGCGCCGGAGGTAGCTGATGTAGCTCTCGACGATGCTCCCGTCCCCGCCGAAGTCGTACCGCCACACGTGATCGAGGATCTGGGCCTTGGAGACGACCTTCGTCGCGTTCAGCATCAGGTACCGGAGCAGGTTGAACTCGGTGGGCGAGAGCTCGATCGGGCGCCCGCCCCGGTGGACCTCGTGCGTGTCTTCGTCCAGCTCGAGGTCGGCGAACGCGAGACGACCCGACGCGGTCTCCTCACCGCCGGTCCTTCGGAGGATCGCCCGGACGCGCGCGACGAGCTCCTCCAGGCTGAAGGGCTTGGTCACGTAGTCGTCCGCGCCCATCGTCAGCCCACGGACCTTGTCCTCGGTGGCGTCCCGGGCGGTGAGGAACAGGGTCGGCACGCGGAGCCCATCGGCCGTCAGCCGCCGCTGGACCTCGAAGCCGTCGATGTCGGGGAGCATGACATCGAGCACGACGAGGTGGGGACGCATCGCCATCGCGGCCGCCAGGGCCCCGTGGCCGGTCGCTGCCACCTCGACCCGGAAGCCCTCGTAACGAAGGACGGTGGCCACGAGATCGGTGATGCTGGGCTCGTCGTCCACCACGAGGATGCGCGGCGCGGGGTCAGCCCGCGCCGCGCCCTCCGGTCGATCCCCACGCTCCGCGCTCATCGCCACCGGCCTTCCGCACCGACCGTACCGCGGCGCACGCCGGTTGTCCGGGCGTCCGCACCGGGTGGCGGGCTACCCGATGCCCGGGACGGGGAGCTGGCCGAGCCCCCCCAGCAGCTCCTCGATCCCTGAAGACGGGGCCTGCCGGCCCCCGTCCGAGCTCCCGGCCCTCATCGGGGTGCCGTGCAGGAAGGCCGCCACGTGCTGGGCGCTCGCGGCGAGCCTGGGGTCGAGCCCCTGGGCGATCGCCTGCACCCGCTGGGTCCCCGCGAGGTAGGCGATCCGCGCCTCGCCGATCGCGAGCACGGCCTCCTGCAGCTGCTGTCCGTAGCTCCGGTACGCGCCGACCGGCCCACCGGCCGCGAGGTGCTCCGCGTAGCTGTGCGGCGCCCCCTCGACGGAGCGCACGGCCTCGAGGAGCGACCTGATCTCGTCCGGGTTCTCGGTGAAGTACTCGAGCAGCTCCCGGCTCGAGAAGCTCGCCGAGGTCTGCGGCCCGCCCAGCGCCTGGCTCTCGAAGATCTCCATCACCTCGCCCTTGGACAGACCCTGCTCGAGCGCGGCCAGCACGAACGCGGGCGAGACCGGCGCTCCCCCCGGGTTCCAGGTCGTCCAGTCATCGGTGAGGCGCTCGCTGAGCCGCTCCAAACCCCGGTCCTCGGCGAGCGCGGGGCCGGCGACGAGGCCTGCGAGCACCGCGGCCACGCTCCCGACCACGACGATCCGTGTCCAACGCATCCCGTCCTCCCTCCGCCGGGCGCCGCTGAGGCGCTTCCGGCCCCATGCTCCCCGGGCAACCTCCGAGCTTCCTGGGGGCGACCTGTGGATCCGCTGTGAGTCCGCCCCGCGAGCTCCTCGCGTCATGGCCGGTCCTCCCGCTTCACCCCTTTGGGGTGGTGTCATCCCTCCCCGTCCGGTGTCCCATGAGCCTGGTGGCCCGCCGAACGTGACGGGCTCATCGGCGGCGGGCCCGACGCGAGGTGAGCGGGCACCGCGAACGGGCGCGACGACGAACCGAGGGAGGTCCGATGAAGCTGCCCCACCGCACGTGGATGAAGGTGGCCGCACCCACCCTCCTCGCCCTCACGATGGGGGTCGCGGCCTGCGACGGCGGCTCGGATACGGATCAGCAGATCGCCGAGCTCGAGCAGCAGGTGTCGGACCTGGAAGCGGAGCTCGAGCAGACGCAGGACGAGCTCGCCGCGGCGGAGGACGCCAACGCGGAGCTGGAGCAGCAGCTCGCGGACACGCAGGCCGAGCTCTCCTCCACCCAGGAGGAGCTCGCGGCGACGCAGGCCGAGCTCCTGGACGCCCAGGCACAGCTCGCGGCCGTGGGCGAGGTGGTCCTGGACGACGGCACCTACGTCGGGCAGGTCCTGGGGGCGAAGGCGAGCCCGTACCGCGTGATCGTCTTCAACGCCGCCGGGCTGTTCCGTGTGGCGCAGGTCGCCACGGACGCGACGATCACCGCCGGCGGGTCTGATCTGACCCTGTCGCAGTTCGGCAAGCTCCTGTCGAGCACCGACCCGGACGACGCGAAGCTCGCCAACGGCGACTACCAGGTCATCGTGAAGGGGAGCCTGGTCACGTCGATCCGCAAGTCCAAGCAGTAGGGCGTGCGGCCCTATGCGGCCGCGTCCGAGGTCGCCGCCGCGGCGACCTCGCCGGGCGGTCGCGCCGGGATCCGGCGCGTGAAGAACAGGGCGACCAGGGCGAGGATCGCGAGGAGGGCGAGCGCCGAGCGCAGCCCCTCCACCCGTGCCTCCTCGTTCACCTCGACGATCGCCTGGGACGTCTGCTCGTCGACGCCGGCTTCCTGCAGGGCGGACTCCAGGTCGGCGTTGGAGATGAACGGGGCGCCGCTCGCGAGCTGCACCTCCGCCTGAGCGACGACCTCGTCCGGCACGTCGGGGTTCTGGGCGATCCCGCTCAGGAACGAGGCCGTGAGCGAGGCGATGAGGACCGATCCGGCGAGCGCGGTCCCGAGCGAGGCGCCGAACTGCGAGGCGGTGTTCTGGAGCCCGCCGACCTCGGGGCTCTGCTCGTCGGGTACCGCCGAGACGGTCACGGCGCCGAGCTGCGAGGCGAGCCCGCCGAGGCCCAGGCCGATCAGGAGCATCGGGACGGTCACGATGGAGGCGGTGGCGTTCACGTCCATCGCGCTGATGAGCGTGACGATGCCGATCAGGACCGCCACGAAGCCGAGCGTGACCACACGCCGAGGGGAGGCCGAGGGGAAGAACCTCGGCACGCCGGCGGCCGCGAGCAGCATCGTGAGCGAGAGCGGGGTGATCTTGATCCCGGTCTCGATCGCGGACAGCCCGAGCGCGACCGAGAGGTACAGCGGGACGACGAAGAAGACCCCCATCATCACCACGAACTGGAAGAAGAACATCAGCAGCCCGCCGGTCAGCTGGCTGTTGCCGAACAGCGACGGGCTCACGAGGGGTTCGGCACCCCGGGCGTCGAGGCGTCGCACGTGCATCCCGAACAGGCGGAGCGTCCCGAGCCCGGCGACGATCAACCAGAAGACCGGGGACATGCCGAGCACCGACGGCCCATCCTGGGTGGGCAGGAGCAGGCCCCACTCGCCGGACTTCAGCACGCCGAAGACCATGAGCCCCATGCCCAGCGCCCAGAGCACCGAACCCACGATGTCCAGGTGCGATCGCTCCGTGACCGGGGCGTCGGCCACGCGGCGCGAGAACCAGAAGATCCCCGCACCGATGATGACCTCACCCGCGAACACCCACCGCCACGAGGCATAGGTGGTCGCGAGGCCGCCGATCAGCGGGCCGACGGCGATCGCGATGGCGCCGGCGGCTCCCACGAGCCCGTACGCGCGAGGCCGGCCCCCGGGTGGGAAGTTCCCGGCCACGAGCGCCACGATCGCCGGCATGATGAGGGCGGCTCCGATCCCCTCGAGGATGGACCAGCCGATGATCAGGACGGTGAGGTTGGGGGACAGGGCCGTCGTCAGGGATCCCGTGCAGTAGATCGCGAGCCCGATCAGGAAGGCCCGCTTGCGGCCGATCATCGAGCCGATCTTGCCGCCCGTGACCATCAGCATCGCCATCACGAGCGTGTAGAGCACGATCGCGCTCTGGATCCCGGTCACCGAGGTGTCGAGGTCCTCGGCCACGGTCGCGATCGAGACGTTCATGACCGAGCTGTCGAGCGCCATCAGGAACTGCCCCGCGCAGAGGGTCAGCAGGACGGTCCCGGCGGCGCGGGTCGCGGCTTCGGATGCGCTCACGTGCCGCACCCTATCCCAGCCCGCGGGTGCCGGCGCGCATCTCCGAGATCCGCCCTCGGGCGCTACGCGGTGACGCTTGCCCTGATCTCGCGCTTGAGGACCTTGCCGAGCGGGTTCCGCGGCAGGGCCTCGACCACCACCAGCCTTCGCGGCTCCTTGTAGCCGGCGACCCCCTGCTCCTGCAGGTACGCACGGAGCTCCGGAAGCTCGAGGCTCTCGCCCTCCTTGGGGACGACCACCGCGGTCACGATCTGCTCGCCCTCCATCCGCTCGTCGGCGATCCCGACGACGGCGAGGTCGGCGATCTTCGGGTGACCGGCCAGGAGCGCCTCGATCTCCTCCGGGGCGATCTTCATGCCGCCCCGGATGATCAGGTCCCGCGCACGGCCGACGAACCGGTAGTGCGCCTCGTCCTCGATCTGGAACAGGTCGCCCGTGCGGAAGAACCCCTCGTCGTCGAACGCCGCGGCGGTCAGGTCGTCCCGTCGCCAGTACCCGGCGAAGACGGTCGGTCCGGCGATCAGGAGCTCCCCGGGCTGGCCCGGCTCGGTGACGGGCTCGTGGGTCTGCGGGTCGACGAGCTTGGTCCGCAGCCCGCGCGCGACCCGGTTGGACCACTCGAGCCCCGGCGTCCCGAACCGGGGGAACGTGCGCGCGCGCTCCTCCGGGTCGGGGATGTCGCGCGGCCCGCCGACGAGCGCGATGCCCTCGTTCGAGCCGAAGAAGTTCACCACGTCGATGCCGTGCCGCTCCTTCCAGCCCCGGACCATCGCCGGGGACAGCGGGGCCGAGCCCGAGCCGATCGTGCGCAGCGAGGACAGGTCCACGTTCTCCAGGGTGGAGGGGTCGGCGAGCAGCAGGTTGAGGAGCACGGGCGGCGCGACCGTGTAGTTGATCCCCTCGGTGACGACCTGTCGCAGGAACACCGGCAGGCTCATCGGCTGATGCATGACGAGCGTGCCTCCCGTCTGCAGCCACGGGACGAGCATCCCGCCGATCCCCGACATGTTGACGATCGGGAAGGGCGTGAGCAGGACGTCGCCCTGGTGCAGCTCGGCGGCGTCCGTCGTCGCGTAGGCGATCGCGGTCCACAGGTCGTGCGTCCGCGGCACGCCCTTGGGCTCGGTCTCGGTGCCCGAGGTCCAGCAGACCGTGAAGACGTCCGACGCGTCGACCTGAGCGGTGCGCTCGTCCAGGCCGCTCGTGTCCGTTGGCTTCTCGAGGATCTCCGTCAGCGAGCGGACGCCCGGGATCGGCTCCGGCACGATCGCCAGGACGGTGCGGATCGACGGGACCTCCCCGCGGACCGACGCGACGAGCTCGACGTGGTCGAACCCGCCCGCGTCCGAGGTCGTGATGAAGACCACCGGCTCGACCAGCGAGCCGGTGAGGCGGAGCTCGTGTGCCCGGTACTGGACCGGGAGCGGGCTCACGATCGCGCCGATGCGCGACGCGGCCAGGTAGACGAGCACGAGCTCGACCACGTTGGGGAGCTGGACCATCACGACGTCGTCCTTGGCGACGCCGAGATCGACGAGCGCCGCCGCCAGACGGTCGGCACGCTCGCGCACCTCGCCGTAGGTCCAGCGGACGGGGTCCCCCACGGTGAACCCGGCGCGGTTGGGGGCGTCGGCGAGCGCGAGGTGGTCGGCCCGTCGCTCCGCCGTCCGCGCGAACAGGTCGTGGATCGTCAGGCCCTCCCACCACCCCTCGTTCCGGTAGCGGCGGATCACGTCGTCGTCGAATGGGATCACTGCAGGCACCTCCCGGTCGGAGCACAGAGCCTACCCGCGGGAGCCGCTCGCCGAAGGCCCGCTCCTACGCATCTCCCGGCGGTCATGGGCAGGTGGACCCCTCCAGCACGATGGTCGAGCGCGCTCCCCGCAGGTCCCGGTAACCCGCCGCGAGGACCGTCCCGTCGGCGACGGCGGTGACCGACGCCAGGGTGACCGCGCCGGGTGTCCGCCCCCGCGCGAGGGCCCAGCGCTCGCCGTCCCAGCGCTGGACGAGGGGTCGGGGGACCCCCTCGTCGCCGCTCAGCCGGGTGCCGACGGCCCACACATCGGTGGGTGAGACGGCGGCGATCCCGCTGAGCGTGCCCCCGTCGCGGACCGTGCCGACCTCGCTCCAGGTCTCGCCGTCCCAGTGCAGGATGAGCGATCCGACCGCCCACGCGTCGTCGGGCGCGAGCGCCACCACGCCGGCCAGGGTCCCGCGCGCCTCGACCGCCGAGCGGGACCACGCCCGGCCGTCGTAGTGGAGGATCAGCGCCTCGTTGCGCCGGTACCCGACCGCCCACACGTCGTCCGCCGCGCTCCCCGCGATGGCGAGCAGCGCGCTGCGGCCCCCGCCGACGGCGGGCTTGACCGGCGCGATCTCCCAGATGGCACCGTCCCATCGCAGGGCGGTGACCCGCTCCGCGCTCTCCGCCGGATCCCCGACGTACCCGACCACCCACACGTCATCGGTGGCGAACGCGCCCACGCCCTCGAGCGCCCCCTCGCCGAGGTCCGGGGACAGGGGCAGGAGGCTCCACGCGACCCCGTCCCACTGGGCGGCGAGCGGCAGGTCGGCCACGCCGTTCGAGGAGCGACCGACCGCCCACGCGGCGTCCGGGGAGAGCGCGTCGACCGCCTCGAACCGGTTGGCCACCGCGCCGGCGTTCGGGCTGTCGACCACGTCCCAGTCGAACCCGTTCCATCGGGTGGCGAGCGTGGAGGTGGGGGCGACCGGATCCCCGGCGCCGCCGACGGCCCAGGCCTGGTCCGCCGACACGGCCGTGATGCCGAGCAGCAGGCTGCCCCCGTCCTCGGGGTCGGGGCTCTCCAGCGCCTCCCAGGTCGGGGTACACGCGATCGTGGGGCTCGGCGACGGCGAGGGCGAGGCGACGATCTCGGGCTCGTCGTCCGAGAGCATCGAGACCAGGGCGGAGCCCAGCAGCATCGTGATCCCGCCCGCGATGAGGGCGTTCGTGAGCGCCTGCCGTCGCAGCGCGTTCACGTCACGACCGCGGGCGCGCGCAGGACGGGACACCCGCCGCGGTTGCGGGCCCCCCGGGCCGGTCGGTAGCCTCCGGCCGGCGTGATCGCGGTCGTACGTGACGTCGGCATGCGCATGCGGAGCCGGTTCCGGTCCCGCGTGCGCAGCCTACCCCGACGTGCCGGGCCACGCGGGGCCACGACCGCTGGGGGGCGTGAGGCGCGATGATCCTGGCGCGGCTCGCCCAGGCCGTCCGTGCCCGGCGCGTGTCGTCCGAGGAGCTGGTCCGCACCAGCCTGGAGCGGATCGACCGCGCCAACCCGGGGCTGAACGCGGTGATCGCCCTGCGGCCGGAGGACGCCATCGCCGATGCGCGAGCCCTCGACGCCCGGGTCGCCGCCGGCGAGGACCCGGGTCCGCTCGCGGGCCTGCCGCTGCTCGTCAAGGACAACGAGGACTGCGCGGGCCTGCCGACGACCTTCGGGTCGCTGCTGCGCGCCGACGTCCCGCCCGCGACCGAGGACTGCGAGGCGGTGGCCCGTCTGCGCGCGGCCGGTGCCATCGTGGTGGGCAAGACCAACGTGCCCGAGTTCGCGTTCGAGGGCTTCACGACCAACCGCCTGTTCGGTGACACCCGCAACCCGTGGGCGCCCGGGTGGTCCCCCGGCGGGTCCTCGGGCGGCAGCGCGGTCGCGCTCGTCACCGGGATGGCGCCGCTCGCCACCGGCACGGACGGGGGTGGCTCGGTCCGGATCCCGGCCGCCTTCTGCGGCCTCGTCGGGCTCAAGCCCACCACGGGTCTGATCGGATCGTGGCCGCCACCCTCGTGGATCGAGCTCTCGACCAAGGGCCCGCTCGCCACGTCGATCGGTGACGCGCGGCTGCTGCTGGACGTGCTGCGCGGACCCGCAGCCGGTGCGCCGACGGCCGCGCCCTCCTGGGCGCCGCGGACGGACGCTCCCGCCCGTCGGATCCTCGCGACGCCCCGGCTGGTCGCCCACGGGGAGCCGCTGTCGTCCGCCCTGATGGCGGGGTTCGACGCGGCGCTGCGCACCTTGGAGAGCGCCTGCGGGCTGCCCGTGGAGCGCATCGACCCGCCCTACCCGCCGCAGCTCGACGACGACTGGGTCGTGATGGCCGCCGTCGACGAGCTCACGTGGCTCGGCCGCGAGGTGGTCGAGGCCCGCGTGGACGACATGACCGACTACCTGCGCGACGCGATGCGGCTCGCCGGCGGGATCTCCCTGGACGCGTACCAGGCGGCGCGCCGGCGCCGGTTCGGGTTCGCGCGCCTGACGGACGAGCTCCTCGGGCAGGACGCCGTCCTCGTGAGCCCCACGATGTGCGTCGAGGGGTTCCCGGTCGACGGCCGCATCGGGGGATCCGAGGAGCCCGGGAGCGAGGGGTTCCACTACAACACGCAGCCCGCGAACGTCACCGGGCATCCGGCCCTTTCGGTCCCCGCGGGGCTGTCTCCCAACGGCGTGCCGTTCGGCCTCCAGATCACCGGTCCCCGCTACCGCGACGACCTGCTGCTCGAGATCGGCGGCGCGTGGGAGGCCGTGGCGCCGTGGCCGGTGTCCGCCCCGGACCACGATCCGTTCCCCGTGCCGTAGGCGCCGAGCCCGCGGCGTGGCTACGCGGCGAGATCCCGACGCTCGAACGCGATCAGCGCGACGAGCAGGGCGACCACGGTGATGCCGAGGAGCACGCCCGCGTGGGCGACGTCGACGCCGTGCAGGATCGGGACGGGATCGGAGGCGTAGTAGAACGGCGACAGCACCCGGTACGGCTCGAGCCAGTCCACCGACGGCGCCAGGGTGGAGAGGATGAACGTGAGCAGGGCGACCCCGCCCGGGACGCCGACCGCGAGGCTCTTGCTGCCCGTCCACGCGCCGACCGCCATCGAGGCCGTCCCGAAGGCCAGGCCGAGCAGGAACAGCATCAGGCACGCGGCCGTGAACCCCTCAAGGTCCGGTCTGAGCTCGAAGGCCGGTCCGAGCAGGACGGTCGCGAGCCACACCGACAGGACGAGCCAGAGCGAGGCGACCAGCAGCGCCCAGAACTTGTCGAGCAGGACGCGCCGGCGTCGGATCGGGACGGAGAGCAGCAGGTCGAGCGAGCCCGCCTCCTCCTCACCGGCCGTCGCCCGTGCCCCGGCGCCGATCGCGTAGACGAGCAGCAGGATCGGGCCGAGGAAGCTGAACAGCTCCGACTGGAGGTATCCCTCGGGCGTGCCGAAGTCGACCTCGCCCATCAGGTTGCGGATGAAGTCCGGGAAGTCCTCCAGGTACTGCGTGAAGGTCGCCGCGTTGTCCCGGACGTTCGGCCAGAACGCCGCGTACATGAACACGGTGCCGACGAACCCGAGCGTCCACCAGGCGAGGGCCTTGCGCTGGTCTCGCAGCGTCTTGGCGAAGACCGTCCGCAGCGTCGCGGTGCGCGGCATCGAGAGCTCACGCGCCACCGTTGTCACCCCTCCCGTAGAAGTGCAGGAAGATGTCCTCCAGCGAGGGCTCGTGGCTCCGCAGATCCACCACCTCGAACCGTGCGGCGGTCTTGACGACCGCATCGAGCGGGCCCGTCACGGTCAGGTGCAGGCTGTCGCCCTGCGCCGTCACCTCTCGGACACCGGGCAGGCTCGCGAACGCGTCGGCGGCGACCGGTCCGGCGAAGTGGATCACCAGGGTGCGCACCTCGCGCGCCTTCAGGTCGCCGACGTCCTCGACGGCCACGAGCCGGCCCTCTCGGATGATCGCCACGCGGTCGCAGAGACGCTCGACCTCCGGCATGACGTGGGAGGAGAGGAACACCGTGCGCCCGTCGCGGCGGACCTCCTCCACCATCTCGTTGAACTCCTGCTGCATGAGCGGGTCGAGCCCCTGGGTGGGCTCGTCCAGGATCAACAGCTCGGGCCGGTGCATGAAGGCCTGGATGAGCGCGACCTTGCGGCGGTTGCCGTGCGAGAGGGAGCGGATCCGCATCGACAGGTCGCAGTCCAGGCGCTCCGCCAGCTCGCGGACGTGCGCCCAGTCGACGCCGCCGCGCAGGGCTCCCAGGTGGGCGAGGTACTCGGCGCCGGTCATCCGGTCGTACAGCGCCATCTCGCCCGGCAGGTACCCCGTGCGCCGGTGGATCTCGATCGAGCCGCGGACGGAGTCCTGGCCGAGGACCGTCGCGCTCCCGCTCGTCGGGCGGATGAAGTCGAGCATCGTGCGGATCGTGGTGGTCTTGCCCGCCCCGTTGGGCCCGAGGTACCCGAAGACCTCGCCGGGCGGGACCGTGAAGGTGAGGTCCACCACCCCCCGCTGCTTCCCGTAGGACTTCGTCAGGTGCTCGACGTGGATCACGTCGGCCATCGCGCCCTCCGCACGTGGGTCCCGACCTCCCAGTGTCGCATGACCCGCGCGCGCGGTCCGGGCCGTTCGTCCCTCGCCCCGCACGCTGTCCGGCGACCCGCGCGCCCCCCCGCTACGGTCCGAGGTGGTAGCCGAGGCGTCTGGGCAGGCGGGCCATCTGGTCCACGAGCACGTTGGCGCGCCGGCCCTGGTCCTCTGCGTCGTCCTTGCGCACGATCGCGGCCTGCGCGAGGGCGCCGCCCACCGAGCGGATCGGCTCGGGCGGGAAGGGTCTGGGCTCGAGGCCGACGAGCGGCAGGCTCGTGTGCTCGTCCTCCACGCCGAGCGCGAGACCGGACAGGATCTTGCCGGCGAGGCGACAGGGCCCCACGCCGCCGCCGGTGAACCCGACGCCGTAGTGCAGGTTGCCCGGCTCGAACGAGCCGAAGAAGGGAAGGTGCAGGCCGGTCACGTCCATCGGTCCGCCCCACGCGCACTCGAAGCGCACGCCCTCGAGCGAGGGGAACCAGCGCGCGAAGCTCCGCATCAGGCGCAGCACGCTCACCTCGTCGTAGCGCAACCGCGGGCCGAGCCCGGTGCCGTACCCGGCGCGCGAGCTGGCCGCGCCGAACGCGATCCGTCCGTCCTCGGTGGTGCGCACGTAGTGCAGCGCCGTGCGGAAGTCGTACAGGCCGACGGCGCTCGTCCAGCCGAGCTCCGCGAGCCGGTCGGGGATCGGCTCGGTGAGGACGATGTACGTGCCGCGCGGCAGGATCGTGCGTCGGAACCGCCGCAGCTCGGCCGCGTACGCGCCGAGCCCGAACACGCCGGCGCCGGCGCGGACGGCGCCGTCCGGGGTCTGGACGCGGACCGGCCGGCCGGCGCGGAAGCGCACGACGGGCGAGCGCTCGAAGATCCGCACCCCGCGCTCGAGCAGCGCGCGTCGGAGACCCCGGGCCAGCCTCGCGGGCTGGAGGGTCGCCGCACGGGGCGTCAGCACGCCGGCGCGGAACACCGGCGAGTCGCACCGGGCGCGGACCTGTGCCGGGGAGAGCTCCTGGAACCAATCGGCGCCCAGGCGCTCCGCGGCCTCGACGGTCTCGCGCCACGCCCCGTCCTGGGCCGCCGAGGTCGAGACGCCGAGGTGCCCCTCGCGCCGGTACCAGGCGTCCACGCCGTTCGCCGCGCACCACTCGCCGATCTCGGCGACGCAGGACTCGGCGGCGATCGCGGTCCGGCGGCCGCCCTCCTCCCCGAGCTCCTCGATCAGGAGGTCGGCCTCCTCCCACAGTCCGTTGCAGAACCCCCCGTTGCGCCCGCTGGGGCCGGCGCCGCAGACGTCGGCCTCGAGCAGCACGACGTCCAGCCCGGGCTCGCGCTCCTTGAGGAACCATGCGCTCCACATCCCCGTGTAGCCGCCGCCGAGGATGACGACGTCGGCGGATGTTTCACCGGCCAGCGGGGGGCACGGCTCGCCGGGATCGGCCGCGAGCGCCTCCTCCATCCACCAGCTGATCGAGGCCTGGCGCGGGAGCTCGAGCATCACCCCGCCATCGTTCCACAGCGTGCGCGCCCGTGCCCCGCGCCGGCAGGGCCTGCCGGAGGTGCGGGTGGGCCGGCTACGTGGTCCCCGGGGGGACGACGAGGCAGAACTCGTTGCCCTCGGGGTCGGTCATCACCAGCCAGCGGTAGCCGTACTCCGAGAACGGCGTCTCTGACGCGCGCCGTCCGCCGAGCGCCTCGACCCGCTCGCGGGCGACGTCGAGGTCCGTCACCGAGACGTCGAGGTGCAGGCGGTTCTTGACCGTCTTGGGCTCGGGCACCCGCTGGAACCGCAGGATCGGGAGCCCCGGGGCGGGCAGCAGGTCCACGTAGTGCGGTGGATCGCCCTCCGCGGGCTCGACCCGTGTGCCGAAGATCCGGGCCCAGAAGCCGGCCAGCGCGAGGGGGTCGGCGCAGTCGATCGTGACGGCATCGAGCGCCCCGATCGACGAGCCCTCTCCGTCGGTGGACATCGTCACCTCCTCATGGTCCGAGGTTGTAGCCGAGCCGGCGCGGCAGGCGTGCGAGCGTGCCGGTCAGCGGCCCCGGCGAGCGACCTCGATCCTCGCGGGCGTCCTTGCGGAGCACCGCATGGGTCACGAGCCGCTCGCCGGGCAGGAAGATCGCCGCGCGCGGGAACCGCTTCGGGGGGTCGCGCACGATCGGCAAGGTGGTGGCGTCGTCCACCACGTCGAGCGCGAGGCCGGAGAGGATGCGCCCGGCCAGGTGGCAGGGCGCCACGCCGTTGCCGGTGAACCCGAGCGCGTGGTGGGCTCGCCCGCCGGGCAGCGTGCCGAAGAACGGCAGGTGCCGCGCCGAGACGTCGATCGGCCCGCCCCACGCGCACGCGATCGGGACGTCGCGGAACGGCGGGAACCACTCGTGCAGGTCCTGCACGAGCTCGAGGACCGAGCGCTCGTCGTAGGCGAACCGCACGTCCACCCGCCGGCTCGACGTGACGCGGAGCCCGGCGCCGCCGAACGCGATCCGTCCGTCCGGTGTCGTGCGCGCGTAGTGGAGCGCGGTCCTGAGGTCGTACAGGCCCTCCCCGCCGGTCCAGCCGATCTCCGCGAGGCGCTCGGGGGCCGGCTCCGTCATCACCATGTACGTGCCCCGCACCATCAGCGACCGGCGGAACGCGTCCCAGTGTCTCCCCCACGCGCCGAGCGCCACGATCGCGCGGCCGGCCCGGACGGAGCCGTGGGGGGTCTCGGCCAGGACCGGGTCCGCGGCCGAGAACCGCCGCACCGGCGTCTGCTCGAAGATGCGGACGCCCCGTTCGATGAGCGCGCGCCGCAAGCCTCGCGCGAGCCTCGCGGGATGCAGGCCCGCGCCGCCCGGCGACCAGACGCCGGACCGGAACCGCGGCGACCTCGCGTGCTCGCGCACCTGATCCGCCGTCAGGGGCCGGTGGACCTCGGGCACGCCCAGGCGCTCGGCGGTCTCGACCAGCTCGCGCGCCCTGGTCCCCTGCGCCTCGGACGTCGCCACGCCGACGTCGCCGTTCCTCCCGAACCACGCATCCACCCCGTTCGCCTCGCACCACGCGCCGACCGCCGCGACGCTCTCGTCGCCCATCCGGGCGATCCGCAGCGCGAGCGTCCGGCCGTAGCGCCGTTCGAGCTCCGCCAGCTCGAACCAGAAGCCGTTGACGAACCCGGCGTTGCGTCCGCTCGGCCCGCCCCCGCACACGTCCTGCTCGAGCAGCACGACGTCCAGATCCGGCTGCCGCTCGGTCAGGAACCACGCGCTCCACAGCCCCGTGTAGCCGCCGCCGAGGATCACGACGTCGGCCGTGGTCCCGTGGTCGAGCGCCGGCGCGGGCGGGTCCGCGAACGCCGCTTGCGCGAGCGCTTCCTCCATCCACCAGGAGCGTGTCGCCCGTCTCGGCGCGGCGCCGCGTGCGCTGACCCCGACCGCCATCAGCGGGGTCCGAGGTTGAGCCCCAGCCGCCGCGGGATCCTGGCGAGGAACCCGGTGAGCGGGTCGACCCGTCGTCCGGCGTCCTCCCGGTCGTCCTTCCGGCGGATCGCGGCGTTCACGATCATCATGCCGGGGGAGCGCAGCGGCTCGGGCGGGAAGCGCTTGGGCTCCCGTCCCACGACGGCGAGACGCGTGAACCCGTCGTCGGCGTGGGTGGCGAGCGCGGCCAGGATCTTGCCCCCCAGGTGGCTGGGCGCGACGCCGTTGCCCGTGTAGCCGAGCCCGTGGTGCACGTTGCCGTAGCGGCCGGTCGAGCCGAAGAAGGGCATCGTGAACCCCGACACGTTGATCGGCCCACCCCAGGCGGCCTCGATCGGGACGTCGGCGAACGGCGGGAACAGCCGCGCGAGGTCGGCCGCCACGCGCCGCGCGAAGGGCTCGTGGAAGTCGTAGCGGCGGTCGATCCTGCGCGCCAGGTCCGGTTGGAGCCCGCCCAGGCCGAGCGCGATCCGCCCGTCCGGGGTGGTCCGCGCGTAATGGATCGAGGAG
>Ga0073934_10007588_pt1 | contig 14967 bp, 11 predicted proteins | sample LarsenN4metaG_FD_76834 | JGI IMG/M metagenome (GOLD analysis project Ga0073934, IMG submission 76834) | Hot spring sediment bacterial and archeal communities from British Columbia, Canada, to study Microbial Dark Matter (Phase II) - Larsen... ...
ACCAAACTTGGCCGCAAGAATCGTCGTGATCGCCGCCGTCAGCGTCGTCTTCCCATGGTCCACGTGACCAATCGTGCCCACGTTCACGTGCGGCTTGGTGCGCTCGAACTTACCCTTTGCCATCTTCGGACTCCTGGCTGAATGCTGAGAACGACGAGATCAGAACTGCTGTCGACGGTGATTGGTGCCCATGGCGCGGATCGAACGCGCGACCTCTCCCTTACCAAGGGAGTGCTCTACCACTGAGCCACATGGGCATCGGTACGGGTCTGGCATCGGGCCGGGCGCCGAGGACAAACCGGTAACGACAACGGGTGGACTGGAACGTGCGGAAAACGACCGGGGCGGTGGAGCGGGAGACGGGAATCGAACCCGCGTCATTAGCTTGGAAGGCTAAGGTTCTGCCATTGAACTACTCCCGCGAGCCAAGACCTTTGGGACCTCTGGTGGAGGAGGCTGGATTCGAACCAGCGTAGGCGTAAGCCAACAGATTTACAGTCTGCCCCCTTTAGCCACTCGGGCACCCCTCCAGGGAGAACCCGCGAGTATAGCAGCGCCGATCGATTCGACGAACTTGCTTGGCTGAAGGGGTTGCGGCGGCGCCTCAGCCGCGCAGGGAAAGCTAGCCGGCAGGAGCGTTCAGCGGCCGCGCCCGCCGCCACCCGATCCAGCGGATCGCCGTCGACGCACCATCATGGTGCAACACCGCCGAAGAGCGCCTCGAGCGCCGCGCCCGGATCGGCGGAGCGCATGAAGGCCTCGCCCACCAGGAACGAATTCACCCCCGCCTGGCGCATGCGACGAACGTCCGCGACGCCCAGGATCCCGGACTCCGTGACCAGCAGCCGGTCCGCCGGCACCCGCGGCAGCAGGTCCAGCGTCGTCTGGAGCGACACCTCGAAGGTCCGTAGATTCCGGTTGTTGACGCCCACCAGGGGTGTCTTCAGGCGCAGCGCCCGGTCGAGCTCCTCCGCGTCGTGCACCTCGACGAGGACGGCCAGTCCCAGCCCGATGGCCGCTGCCTCGAGGTCGGCCATCTGCGCGTCGTCCAGGCAGGCGGCGATCAGCAGGATGCAATCGGCGCCGATGGCGCGGGCCTCGGCCACCTGGTACTCGTCGACGATGAAGTCCTTGCGCAGGGCGGGCAGCGCACAGGCCGCGCGCGCCTCGCGCAGGAAGTCGGCGTGCCCCTGGAAGAATCGCTCGTCGGTCAGCACGCTCAGGCAGGCTGCGCCGTGCCGCGCGTACGAGGCAGCGATCTCCCCCGGCACGAAGTGCTCGCGCAGCACGCCCTTGCTCGGGCTCGCCTTCTTCACCTCGGCAATGACGGCGCTCTGACCGGCGGCCACCTTCGCTCGGAGCGCGCCGACGAAGTCGCGCAGGCCGGCGCGGCAGGCGGCCGACTCCGCCTCGGCCCGCCAGCTCGCCAGCGAGCGCCTGGCCCGGCCGGCCGCGATCTCCTCGCGCTTGACGGCAACGATGCGCTGCAGGATGTCGCTCATGGGTCCCGGCCCCTCCCGCGCCCTCAGGCCGCCGGCCGGAACTTGTTCGTCACGGCGACGAACTGCGACAGCTTCGCCAATGCCGCCCCGGAGGCCACCACTTCGCGCGCCCGACGCACGCCCTCGGCCACCGACGCGGCGACGCCGGCGCAGTACAGGGCCGCCCCGGCGTTGAGGATCACGACGTCGCGCACGGGTCCGTCCTCGTTGGCCAGCGCCCGCTGGATGCACTGCACCGACTCCTGCTGGTTCGCCACCCGCAGCACGCGCGAGTCGTAAACCGGCAGGCCGAAGTCGCTCGGGTGCACGACGTACTCGCGCACCTCGCCGTTCTTCAGCTCGCCCACCATCGTCTCGCCGGAAAGCGACACCTCGTCCATGCCGTTGGTGCCATAGACGACCATCACGTGGTCGCTGCCCAGGCGCTGCAGCACCCGCACCTGGATGCCCACGAGGTCCGGGTGGAACACGCCGAGGAGCTGGTTCGGAGCCGCGGCCGGGTTCGTGAGCGGCCCGAGGATGTTGAAGATCGTGCGCACGCCCAGCTCCTTGCGCACGGGCGCGGCGTGCTTCATGGCGGCGTGGTGGTTGGGCGCGAACATGAAGCCGATGCCCGTCTCGGCGAGGCAGTCGGCCACCTGGTCGGGCTTCAGGCCGATGTAGGCCCCCAGCGCCTCGAGCACGTCGGCGGAACCCGAGGTCGAGGACACGCTGCGCCCGCCGTGCTTGGCCACGCGTGCGCCGGCCGCCGCGGCCACGAACATCGAGGCGGTGGAGATGTTGAAGGTGTGCGAGCCGTCGCCCCCGGTGCCCACGATGTCCACCAGGTGCGTGCGGTCGGCCACCGGCACCGGCGTCGCGAACTCGCGCATCACCTGCGCCGCGGCGGCGATCTCGCCCACCGTCTCCTTCTTGACGCGCAGCCCCATCGTGAGCGCGGCGATCATCACCGGGCTCATCTCGCCGCTCATGATGCGGCGCATCAGCTCCAGCATCTCGTCGTGGAAGATCTCGCGGTGCTCGATGCAGCGCACGAGCGCGTCGGTGTTGGTGATGGGCATGGCGACTCTCTCCTGTCGTTCCTGTCGTGTGGGCTCTCGTCGTTCTCAGTGCGCGCGCCGCAGGAAGTTGCGCAGCAATGCGTGGCCGTGCTCCCCCAGGATGGACTCCGGGTGGAATTGCACGCCCTCCAGCGGCGTCGCCGTGCCGGCGAGTTCGCGGTGCCGCACGCCCATGATCTCGCCGTCCTCGGCCGTGGCGCTCACCTCGAGCACGGCCGGGCAGCTCGCGCGCTCGATCACCAGCGAGTGATATCGGATGATCCTGAAGTGCTCCGGCAAGCCCGCGTAGACACCGCGGCCGTCGTGCGTGAGCGTGCTCGCCTTGCCGTGCATCTGCGTCTTCGCGCGCACGATGCGCCCGCCCAGCGCCGCGCCGATCGACTGGTGGCCGAGGCACACGCCCAGGATCGGCAGCCTGCCGGTGAAGTGCCGGATCGCCTCCACGCAGATGCCCGCCTCGGCGGGCGAGCAGGGCCCGGGCGAGAACACCAGGTGGTCCGGCCTCAGCTCGGCGATGCCAGCCACCGTGATCTCGTCGTTGCGGACCACGCGCACCTCCTCGCCCAGCTCGCCGAAGTACTGCACGAGGTTGTAGGTGAAGCTGTCGTAGTTGTCGATCATGAGGAGCATCTCAGAACCCCTCCTCGACGAGCTCGGCGGCGCGGATGAGCGCGCGCGCCTTCTGTTCGGTTTCCTTCCACTCGAGCTCGGGCACCGAGTCGGCCACCACGCCGGCGGCGGCCTGCACGTACAGCGTCTGGTCCTTGACGATGCCGGTGCGGATGGCGATCGCCACGTCCATGTCGCCGGCGAAGCTGACGTAGCCGCAGGCGCCGCCGTAGATGCCGCGCTGCACCGGCTCCAGTTCGTCGATGATCTCCATCGCCCGCACCTTCGGCGCCCCGCTGAGCGTGCCGGCCGGGAACGTGGCGCGCAGCACGTCGAGCTGGCCGACCTCGGGCCTGAGCACGCCCTCGACGTTGCTGACGATGTGCATCACGTGCGAGTAGCGCTCCACCGCGAAGGCCTCGGTCACCTTCACCGAGCCGGTGCGCGCGATGCGTCCGATGTCGTTGCGGGCCAGGTCGATGAGCATCAGGTGCTCGGCCCGCTCCTTCTCGTCGGCCTTCAGCTCGGCCTCCAGGCGCGCGTCCTCCTCCGGCGTGGCGCCGCGCGGACGCGTGCCCGCCAGCGGCCGGATCGTCACCTTGCGGCCGCCGCCGGCGCTCTCGGGCAGCCGCTCCTCGCGCACGAGGATCTCGGGGCTCGCGCCGACGATGTGGAAGTCGCCCATGTCGTAGTAGTACATGTAGGGCGACGGGTTCAGCGAGCGCAGCGCTCGGTACAGCGCCAGCGGGCTTTCGGTGAAGCGCTTGCGCAGGCGCTGGCCGATGACCACCTGCATGCAGTCGCCGGCCGCGATGTACTCCTTGGCGCGTTCCACCGCCTTCATCAGTTCGGCCTTGGGCATCTCGCGCTCCACGGGGTACGAGGGGCCCCGCTTCACTGCCGGCGCCGTCACGCTGTAGCGCAGCTGGTCGCCGAGCTCCGCCAGCCGCCGCCGGGCGCGAAAGTACGACTCGGCCTGTGCCGGGTCGGCCCAGACGATGAGGTACAGCCGCCCCGACAGGTTGTCGATGACCGCCACCTCCTCGGTCAGCAGGAGCTGCAGGTCCGGCGTGCCCAGGCCGCCCGGCTTCTGCACCTTCGCGAGCCTGGGCTCGATGTGGCGCACGGTGTCGTATCCGAAGTAGCCCGCCAGCCCGCCGCAGAAGCGCGGCAGGCCGGCCGCCACCGCCGGCTTCAGCCGCTCCTGCCACCGCTCGACGAAGTCGAGCGGGTTGCCCTCCACGCGTTCGACCACGGCGCCGTCGGTGACGACCTCGGTCAGCGGGCCGGTGGCGCGGATCAGCGTGCGTGCCGGCAGGCCGATGAACGAGTAGCGGCCGAAACGCTCGCCGCCGACCACGGACTCGAGCAGGAAGCTGTACTTGCGGCCGCCGGCCAGCTTGAGATACAGCGACAGCGGCGTTTCGAGGTCCGCGAAGGCCTCGGCGATGAGCGGGATGCGGTTGAAGCCTTGCGCGGCAAGGCTCTTGAACTCGAGTTCGGTGATCACTTGGGGCCCTCGTCGTCGACGGCGCCCTCCGGGGCGCGGCCGACCAGGTTCAACGGCGGGCGGCCAGGGTGAGCAGGCGGCCGCCTCTTCGGCGATGCCTGACGCGCTCGGTCAGGCCAGACGGGGCAAGGGACGCCAGGGCCAGGCTCCCCGGTCGCGGGGACCTGCGCTGCGAGGGCGGGCCGTGAACATGGATGCAGTGTAGCAGCCGGTCCGCCACGCCCACGTCATGGCCGGGCCGCGGTGGCAGACTGCGCGCTCCCGCAGCCTTGCGCGCCACCCCGGGAGTCGCCCATGCCCTCCAGCCGCCGCCGGATCGCCACCCTCGTTTCCGCCCTGCTCGCCACGGGGCTGCTCGCCGCCGCCGCGACCCCGGCGCAGACGGTCGAGGTCGGTGGGGTGCGCCTGCCGACCTCCGCGCAGGTGGCCGGTGCCGAACTCGCGCTCAACGGCGCGGGCGTTCGCTACCGCTTCGTCCTGCAGGTCTACGCCGCCGGCCTGTACCTGCCCCAGAAGGCGGCCACGCCCGAGCAGGTCTTCGCGATCGCCGGCCCCAAGCGCGTTCACATCGTCGCGCTGCGCGAGCTGGACGCCAACGACTTCGGGCGCCTGTTCACGCGCGCGATGCAGGACAACGCCTCCAAGGAGGACTTCAGCAAGTCCATCAACGGCACGCTGAAGATGGGCGAGGCCTTCGCGGCGAAGAAGAAGCTCGTCGCCGGCGAGTCGATCGGCGTCGACTGGCTGCCCGGCCAGGGGACTCAGATCATGATCAACGGCAAGCCCTGGGGCGAGCCGATCCGGGAGCCGGAGTTCTTCCTGTCGATGCTGCGCATCTGGCTCGGCAAGAAGCCGGTCGACGAGGCGCTGAAGGAAGCCCTGCTGGGCCGTGCGGCACGGCCCGTCACGAACCCGGGGCAGCAGTAGGCGGGCCGTCGAGCCAGGCCGCGATCTCGTCGATCCGGTCGACCAGGGCGTCGGCGCCCGCGCGCTCCACGGGCTCGCCGTGGTTGTAGCCGTAGCGCACCAGCACGACCGGGCAGCCGGCCGCGCGCGCCGCGGCGGCATCGTTGCTCGAATCGCCCACCATCAGCGTCTGCGCCGGCGTGGTGCCCAGCGCCCGGCACGCCTCCAGCAGAGGCAGCGGGTCGGGTTTCTTGCGCGCGAACGCGTCGCCGCCGAAGACATGGGCGAAGCTCGTGCGCAGGCCCTTCGCCTCGAGCAGCGGACGCGCGAACGCACCCGGCTTGTTGGTCAGGCAGGCGAGCGCCCACCCCCGGCGCGCGAGCGCGGCGAGCCCCTCGCGTGCACCCGGGAAGACCTCGGAGTGGCTGCCGTTGATCTCGAGGTAGTGGTGCTGGTAGCGCGCCCAGGCCCGCTCGAAGAGGTCCGGCGGCGCGCCCACCTCGGCGAGCGTGCGCGAGATCAGGTGCTCCGAGCCCTTGCCCACGGTGCGCGAGATGAAGCCCCGCGAAACGGGCGGAATGCCGAGGTCGGCCGCCATCCGGCCGAGGGCGACCTCGAAGTCGCCCACGGTGTCGACGAGCGTGCCGTCGAGGTCGACGATGGCTGCGCGCAGCTGGTCGATCGTGCAGGGATGCAGCGGCATGGCCGGCGAGCGTAGCGCAAGGGGCAGCGAGGGCGGCTCGGGAGGCGCAGGCGGCACCCTCGACACCCTCGGCACGGTCGGCCGCCGCCGCGCCGCGGCTCAGGTGAGCTTGAAGCTCTCGACGCGCTGGCTCAGCTCGCCGCCCTGCGCCGAGAGGGCCTGCGACGCACTGGTGATCTGGTGCACGAGCTGGCCGTTGGCCTCGGTCAGCGTCATGAGCTCGCGCACCTCGTCGAGGATCTGCTGCGAGCGCTGCTGCCCCTGGCGCGTGAGCTGCACCACGTCGCGCATCGCCTCGTGCACCTGCAGCACGAGCGTGTCCGTGCTCTTCAGGTCGGCCCCCGTGTGGTCGGCCAGCGCCGCGCCGCGCTCGATGTCCTCGCGCGCACCACCGATGATCTCGCTGATCTGGCGCGCGTTGTCCGCGCTGCGCTGCGCGAGCCGGCGCACCTCCTGCGCCACGACCGAGAAGCCGCGCCCCGCCTCCCCCGCCTTGGACGATTCGATCGACGCGTTGAGCGCGAGGATGTTGGTGCGGAAGGCAATGCCGTCGATCAGCTCGACGATGGCGTCGATCTCGCCGCTCTTGCGGCGCAGCTCCTGCATCCGCTTCTCCAGCGCCCCCATGTTGGCGCGGCTCTTCGCGGCGTCCAGCCGCATCGCGTCGACCACGGCCACCGTCTCGTCGACGCGCCGGCCGCACTGATCGAGCAAGGCGACGCAGGCACGCACGGCGTCCACGACGCGCTCCAGGCCCTCGCGCGAGTGGACCGTGCGCTGCTCGAGGTCGGTGTTGCCGCGCGCGATCTCGCCCGAGGCGTGCGCCACCGCGGCGGCGCCCTGGCGCACGTGCGAGAACATGTCCCCCAGCATCGACAGCGAGGTCGACAGGGAGTTCAGCGCCCCGGCCACCTCGTCGCGGCCCTGCGCCAGCGGCCGCTCGCTGAGGTCGCCGGTGGACATGCGCCGCACCTCGTCGATCACCTTCACCATGCCGCCGGACATCACGCGGTGCAGCGCCAGCAGCAGGTAGATCGGCACGGCGGTCAGCACGACCAGCAGCATCACCACGATGAGCCGTTCGTGCTGCAGCGTCGCCAGCCGCGCGCCCAGGCGATCCTCGAGCTCGGCCAGCGCCGCCGCCTGCAGCTTGCGGCCCGCAGCGTGCGCGCTGAGGGCGTCGGCCACCAGCGCGCGCGCCAGGTCGGCCTCGGTGTCCTCGGGCATGCGGCTCGTCGCCTTGTCGTGGATGCTCTCGACGAACGGCGTGAGGTCGAGCACCAGGTTCGCGGAGATCCGGAAACCGGCGTCGTTCAGCTGATCGGCCATGAGGACGACATCGGCATGCACGCGCTCCAGGGCCTGGAGGCCCTGGCGCAGGTAGAAGCGCAGCGCCTCGTCTGCCGGCTTCGCGCGGGAGAGGGCCGCGAGATCGGCCACCGCCGCCAGCCGCACGCCCAGGCTCGGCAGGTGCAGCGTGGCGAACTCGGCGTGGTCGGAGTTCGGGAAGTCCGGTTCACGATCCAGCGTGCCGCGGCCGATCCAGCGCGAGTAGGCGAGCAATGCCTCGCTGGCCTCGAGCAGCGCCTCGAACCGGGCCGTCGAGCCGTCCGCTGCCGACGCGACGCGGGCCAGTGCATCGCGCAGGCGGGCCCACTCGGTCGCGCTGTGCCGGGCGGAGTGGCTGTCGCCGGCGTGCAGCAGGCGCAGCCCATCCAGATCCAGGCGCTCGGCACTGGCCGGCGGTGCAGGGGCACGCACCCGGCGCGCCACCTGTTCCAGCTGCTGCAGCCGCAGGTTGCTCAGCGCGGCATCGGCGACGCGCCAGCGGGACAGCGCGGCCTGCTGCGCGCGCGTGTGGTCGACCTGGTCGGTGATCTGCGCCAGCAGGGCCAGCGCCGCGAAGGTCAGCGGCAGCACGAAGGCGCCGGCCACCACCGCGATCTTGGCCCCCATCGGCAGGCTGCGAAGCAGGCGCACCCCTGGCGCCATCGCACCGTGGTAGCGGAAGAACTCGCGCAGCGCATCCGGCCAGGCGCGGGCCACCTGCCGCGGCGGACCGCCCGCGGCCTCCGCGTCTCGCCAACGCCACCAATTGCGCATCGTCGCAGCCAAACCCATCGCCCGCGGCTCCTGTCCAGGCGTCCTCACCCGCATCGCTCCATCGGGAAGGGCGCGACGCCGTTCAGCCCCCTTCATCGGCGCGGCGGCCACCAGTCTTGAGCGCCGCCGCGGCACGAGTACCGGCACCACTATCCAGGAAGGCCTGCCGATCGATAGCAATGAGAAATGACGTGAATGAAGTCTTTCTCGTTCGAACGGCCGGCGACCGGCGGCTCAAAGTTCTTCCCGGGCCGCCGATATGCACCGTACGCCTGGCGGGCGGCGCCCGGCACGGCGCGCTATGCCGCAGGGCCAGCGCGTGGCGGAACAAAACCCCCTCTGATACCCCGATGACCGTCGAAGCCATCACTCACTCCCCGGCAGGAACGACGGCGGCCCGTGGCGGCTTTGCCGCACCGCTGGTCGCCGCCGCAGTCGCCGCGGTGGCGGCGCTGACCGGTGCGCTCGCGGTGCCGTCGGCCGGTGTCGACGTCGAGTCGTCGCTCACCCGCTTCGCCTGGCCGGCGCTGGTGGCCGTCCTGGCCGCTCTCTTCGCCGGCATCGCGGTGGTGTTCGCCGGCCGCGGCGCCTCGGCCGCCGGCCGCCCGGCGGCAAGCGCGGACGGCCACATGCTCTTCGACAACACGGCGGGCAGCTCGAGCGGCGCCGGCACGCGCCTGCTGGCCAGCCAGGTGGTGCCGGTCTGGCAGCGCCAGCTCGAGGCCTCCCGTGCCGAGGCCGAGCAGGGCCTGGGAGGCCTGCTCGAGTCGTTCAACCAGCTGAGCAACGGCCTCGCGGCAGCCATCGCCGTGGCAGACCAGGGCCAGCAGAACCATCTCGGCGCCGGCGCGGCCGACGAGATCGTCGAGCGACGCCAGGACCTCATCGAACAGATGCTCGCCCCGGCCCAGGCGCTGCGCGAGTTCCGCGGCGAGGTGCAGGCGGAGCTGGTGGCGCTCGCCGAACTGCTGGTCGTCCTGCGTCGCACCGGCAAGGATCTCGACACCCTCGGACGCCATGCGCGCCTGGTCGCGATGAACGCCTCCATCGAGGCCAACCGCGCCGGGCAGAGCCAGGCCGGCTTCGGCGCCGTCGCGCGCGAGGTGCTGGGCCTGGCCACCGAGACCGGCGGCAACGCCCAGCGCCTGCTGGAGCGACTCTCCGAAGCCGAAGGTCGGCTCGGCGCGCTGCGCAGCCGCCTCGAGCTGGACACCGGCAACGCCGAGACGCTGACGATGGAGCTGCAGCAGCGCGCGCGCGCCATCGTCGTGGCCATCGTCGGCGACATGGGCGACGCGCTGGCCGGCTCGCGCGAGCTGCGCGAGACCAGCCAGCAGCTGCAGGGCGCGCTCGACGGCGTCTTCGTCGGCTTCCAGTTCCAGGACCGCTTCTCGCAGATGCTGGGCAGCGTGCTCGCCGACATGACCCGCTTCGTCGACTGGCTGGGCGAGGGCCGCTCGGCGACGCACACCGACGCGGTGGCCTGGCTGAAGCGGCTGGACGAGAGCTACACGATGGAGCAGCAGCGCTCCCATCACCACGGGACCTCGCACGTCGGCAACAGCCCCGCCGTCGAGTTCTTCTGACCGCGCCCGGCGCGCGCCCCGGAACGCAGCCCACCCGGCAAACAGGCATTCAGGCATTCAGGCAAGGAGCCCTTCCATGAGCAAGACCGTGATGGTCATCGACGATTCCGGCAGCTTCCGCACCGTCGTCAAGCTGGCGCTGAGCAAGGCCGGCTACGGCGTGCTCGAGGCCAGCGATGGCGTGGACGCGACCAACAAGCTCAACGGCGCCGGCAAGGTCAACCTCATCGTCTGCGACGTGAACATGCCCAACATGGACGGCCTCACGTTCCTCAAGAACCTGAAGGCCAACCCGGCCCACAAGTTCACGCCGGTGATCATGCTGACCACCGAGTCGCAGGAGGCCAAGAAGGCCGAGGGTCGCGCCGCCGGTGCCCGCGCGTGGATCACGAAGCCCTTCCAGCCCTCGCAGCTGGTGGACGCGGTCAACAAGCTGTGCGTCTGAGCGCACCGGACGCGATGCCGACAGCGCCGCTGGCAAGGCCCGAACGATGACGCCCGACGCACTGTCCCTCGGGGGGGACCTCACCATCATGCGCGCCGCCGACCTGCGCGAGACGCTCCTGGCCCGCCTGGCCGAGGCGCCACCGGTGCTGGCGCTCGATCTCGGCGCGGTCAGCGACTTCGACAGCGCCGGCGTGCAGCTGCTGCTGGCCACGCGCCGCGCGCTGCACGAGGCCGGCGCGCGGCTGGTCATCGTGGCCGCCTCGCCCACGGTGCGGTCGAGCCTGGCGCTGTTCGGGCTCGGCGCGCTGCTCGAGCCGGCCGCCGAGGGAGGCACGGCATGAGCGCGCACGACGACGCCGAGATCCTGGCCGCCGCCCGCGAGGGTTTCCTGGCCGAGGCGCGCGAGCTGCTGCAGGCCTTCGAGTCGGCGCTGCTGGTGATGGAGACCGACCCCGGCGACGCCGAGAACCTGAACGCGGCCTTCCGGGCCGCCCACACCATCAAGGGCACGGCAGGCCTGTTCGGCTGCGATGCCGTCGCCGCCTTCACGCACGAAGTCGAGACGCTGATGGAGGGCCTGCGCTCCGGCAGCCTCGAGGTCAACGCCGACATCTCCGCCGCGCTGCTGGAGAGCCTCGACCAGATCGGCGCGCTGCTCGACGAGGTCAATCTCGCCGCAGGCGCGCCGGCCGTGGCCGCCCGCAGCACCGAGCTGGCGGTCCGCCTGCGCGCGCTGGCCGGTGGCGCCCCCGCGACCGCCGACCGCACCGCGGCGACCCCAACGACGAAGGCCACCCCGCCCGGCACTGCCGGCATGGCGGGCGCGGCCGCGTCGATCTGGCATCTGTCGCTGCGCTTCGGGGCCGATGCGCTGCGCAACGGCCTCGATCCCCTGGCCTTCATCCGCTACCTCGGCTCGCTCGGCGAGCTGGCGGCCGTGCGGCTGCTCGAGGGCGACGTCCCGCCGCTGCGGGCGCTCGACCCCGAGGGCTGCCATCTCGGCTTCGAGATCCGCTTCGACACCGCGGCGCACCCGGCGACCGACCGCGCCGCCATCGAACAGGTGTTCGAGTTCGCGACCGAGGACGCGCAGATCGCGATCCTGTCGCCGACGGCCGGCCCGCAGGAGTTCGAAGGCCTGCTGGCCGGGCGCTGCGGCGACGACGCCGCACGCCGCGCGGCGCTGCGCTCGCTGTGGCGCGAGATGGGCGTGCCGTTCGAGGACGGCGGCGCGCCCGCCGCGAGCCCGGACGCCGCACCCGCGGCGGCCACCGACGCCGAGGCGATCGTCGAGCGCCGCCAGCCTGCCGCCGCCGACCGGCGCGAGAACGAGCCCGAGCGTCGCGAAGGCGCACGCGACCGGCGCGGCGGCGACGACACACGCTACGTGCGCGTGCGCGCCGACAAGCTCGACCGGCTCATCGACACCATCGGCGAGCTCGTCATCGCCGGCTCGGGCGCGCAGAGCGCGGCCCTGGCGGCCGCCGCGCCGGCGGCCCTGGAGGCGGCCCAGCGCGTCTGCGATCTCGTCGAGGAGGTGCGCGACGGCGCCCTGTCGCTGCGCATGGTGCCGGTGGGCGAGACCTTCGCCCGCTTCCACCGCGTCGTGCGCGACGTCTCCAAGCAGCTCGGCAAGGAAGTCGAGCTGGTGCTCTCCGGCGGCGACACCGAGATGGACAAGGCGATGGTCGATGCCATCGCCGACCCGCTGACGCACCTCGTGCGCAACAGTCTCGACCACGGCATCGAGGCGCCGGCCGACCGCACGGCGGCCGGCAAGCCGCCGCGCGGCCGCCTCGGGCTGCACGCCTACCACGAGGCCGGCTCGATCGTCATCGAGGTCAGCGACGACGGCCGGGGCCTCGTGCGCGAGCGCATCCTCGCCAAGGCCGTCGAGCGCGGCCTGGTCAACGCCGATGCCCACCTCGACGACGCCGAGGTCTGGCAGCTGATCTTCGCGCCCGGCTTCTCCACCGCCGAGCAGGTGACCAGCGTCTCGGGCCGCGGCGTCGGCATGGACGTCGTGCGCCGCAACGTCGAGGCGCTGCGCGGCCAGATCTCCATCGCCAGCCAGGCGGGCCGGGGCACGACGATGCAGCTCAGGCTGCCGCTGACGCTGGCCATCATCGACGGCTTCCTGACGCAGGTCGGCAGCGTGCACTACGTGATTCCGCTGGAGGCGGTGGCCGAGTGCATCGACCTGCCGGAAGAGTGCCGCGCGCGCGCGCCGGGCACCCCCGAGGGCGCCGGTGCGCCGGTGGTGGCCGGCACCTTCCACCTGCGCGGAGAGATCCTGCCCTGGCTCGACCTCGCCCGCTACTACGGCCACGAGGCGGCGTCGCCCGGCGATGCCGGCGGCCGCGCCACGCGACGCAGCCTCGTGCTGGCGCGCGCCGGCCACCAGCGCATCGGCCTCGTGGTCGACCGCCTGCTCGGCGAGCACCAGACGGTGATCAAGCCCCTGGCGGCGATCTTCAGCCCGCTGAAGGCGCTGGCCGGTTCCACCATTCTCGGCTCGGGCGAAGTCGCCCTCGTCCTCGACATGCCCGGCCTCGTCGCGGCCGCCACCTCGGGCGCGCGGTCGCCGGCGGGTGCGCGCCGCACCGACACGGCCCTGCAGGCGCCGGCCGCCTGAACGCTTCGCAGCATCGCTCGCGGCAACGCCGCATCCACCAACAACTCCAACCGTCCTTCGAGCCCCATGACCCTCATCCTCCGTCGCCTCAAGCTCTGGCAGAAGTTCGCCGCGCTGGGCGTGCTCAGTGCCGTCATGTGCGCCGTCCCGCTGGCCATGGTGGTGCGCTACAAGAACTCCGAGGTGGCCGTCGCCAAGGCCGAGGAGGCCGGCATCGACCCGATCGGCGCCACGCTCACGCTCGCGAAGGCGCTGCAGGCCCACCGGGGACTTGCCCAGATCGTGCTGGGCGGCAACGCCGGCGCCGAGGGCGATCGCCGGCAGCGTGCTGCCGAGGTGGCCCAGGCCCTGGAGCAGGCGCACAAGCAGGTCCAGGCGGCCGGCTACGCGAAGGTCGTCGAAGGCCTGGCGCGGCTGCGCGAGCAGTGGCAGCGTGTGCAGGCCGGCATCGACCAGCGATCGCTGCCGGCAGCGGACAGCTTCGCCCAGCATTCCGCGATGGTCCGGCAGACACAGCAGGCCATCGAGGTCATCGCCGACCTCTCGGGCCTGTCGCTGGACCCGGTGGCCGAGAGCTACTTCGTGATGACGGCCGCCACCGACCACCTGCCCCGGCTGGCCGAATACATGGCGCTCGTGCGCGGCAAGGGGGCCGGCATGCTCGGCGGCAAGGAGATCCAGCAGGCCGACCGGGCGGCGCTGGAGGCCCTGGTCACCGAGGCCGGCCATCTCTCCGAGCGCGCCGCCGGGCAGCTGCAGAAGGCCGCCGAGCTGCAACCCGGCCTGGCCAGGTCGTTGCAGGCCGCGATGGCGGCCAGCCGCGGCGACAGCGAGAAGGTCCTGCAGCTCGCCCGCGCGCAGCTGCTGGGCAGTGCGCGGCCGACGGTGACCTCGGTCGAGTTCCATGCCGCGGCCTCGGCCGCGGTCGACGCGGAGTACCGCATGGCCCGGGAGGCACTGAAGGCGCTCGACGAGCTGCTGCACGCCCGCATCGAGGAGGGAGAGGCCGATCGCGCGACGCTGCTCGTCGCGCTGGCCGTGCTCGGCGTGGCCGGCCTGGGGCTCGGGCTGGCCATCACCCGCTCGGTGACGCAGCCGCTCGCGAACGCGGTCGCGGCCTCCGAGGCGGTCGGCCAGGGCGACCTCGACTTCCGCATCGACGCTCGGGGCTCCGACGAGGCCGCGATGCTGCTGGCGGGTTTCTCGCGCATGCAGCAGCAGCTGCGCGAGCGCCGCGCCGCCGAGGCCGAGCAGCGCGAGAAGGAGCAACGCATCGCGACCGAGAACGCGCGCGTGCGCGCCGCGCTGGACGTCGCCCCGATGCCCGTGCGCATCGCCGATGCCGAAGGCACGATCGTCTACATCAACCGCCGGCTCGAGCAGCTGCTGCAGCGCGACGCCGCCGCCTTCCGCGCCGAGCTGCCCGGCTTCGACCCGGCCCGCGTGCTGGGCGGCTCGGTGGGCATGTTCTACCTCGACAGCGCCGCCGCCGTGGCGCGCCTGCGCGCGCTGCGCGAGACGGCGCAGACGCGCCTGAAGCTCGGCGGCCGCCAGTACGACGTCACCACGTCGCCGATCCTCGATGCCGACGGCACGAGCCTGGGCACGGTCGGCATCTGGGACGACAAGACCGAGCAGCTCGAGGCCGAAGCCGAGATCGCCGAGCTCACCGGCGCCGCCAACGAAGGCGACCTTTCGCGCCGCATCGCGCTCGAGGGCAAGAGCGGCTTCATGCACCTGCTGGGCGAGCAGTTCAACCAGCTGATGGTCACCTTCGGCCGCACGATCGTGCAGGTTCGTGCGGCGGCCGACCAGCTGTCCAGCGCCTCCAGCCAGGTCTCGCAGACCTCGCAGTCGCTGTCGCACTCCGCTTCCCAGCAGGCCGCCAGCGTCGAGGAAACCACC
>Ga0073934_10007589_pt1 | contig 14964 bp, 13 predicted proteins | sample LarsenN4metaG_FD_76834 | JGI IMG/M metagenome (GOLD analysis project Ga0073934, IMG submission 76834) | Hot spring sediment bacterial and archeal communities from British Columbia, Canada, to study Microbial Dark Matter (Phase II) - Larsen... ...
AGAAGAATGGTCGGGGCGGTGAGATTTGAACTCACGACCTTCTGAACCCCATTCAGACGCGCTACCAAGCTACGCTACGCCCCGACCCGGCCATGCTCGCGCATGGCCGACAACTTTTGTAGTTTCGCGGAGATACGGTTTGGATTCAACAACTTTGTTGCGGGCAAGCCGCGGCCGGCTTTCAACCCGCACAGGCCGCCTGCGAGGAAAGGGCGTGTGGTGTGATGAATCACATGGCGCCGGCGGTGGCCTGTTTACACGCGGTGGTGGATGTGGAACTCTGATGGTGTTGCCGAGAAGAGCGGTACATTCCGCCCAACCAGGATGGCCTCATTGAGGCGTCCGGTGTGAATCGTAGCGGCAGGGCGGCCGCAGTGGCATGAGAACCAGACGCACAATTGAAAGAGAACGGTTGACCGAGAGCAGGGGGCCCGCCTGGTTTGCGGTGCGGTCGCTGCCCAAGCATGAGCACATCGCTGCGGCGCACCTGCGCCAGGATCCGGAGATCGAGGTGTTTCTGCCCCAGATCCGCTTCCAGCGAATGACGAGGCGCGGCACGAAGGCACGCGTGACCGAAGCGCTGTTTCCGGGTTATTTTTTTGCGCGATTTGATTTCCAGACCCGCGCGCGGCGGGTCGGTTACGCGCCGGGCGTCAGGGGGCTGGTGCATTTCGGAGGGAAGTACCCTTGCATACCAGCGGAGGTGATCGCGGAACTCCGCCTGGTGCTTGGCGCGAACGAGGTTTACGAGGCCAGCACCGAGGTGCGGGAAGGGGACGAGGTTGTGGTGGTCGGAGGCCCATTGAAAGGGCTGCAGGCCGTGGTGGAACAGGTCATGCCCGGCTGCCAGCGCACCGCCGTTCTGTTGGAATTCCTGGGGCGGCTGACGGTGGTGCGACTCGACCGCGGCCTCCTGATGGTGGAACGGGAGGGACGAAGAATCGCGCTGTGAGATCAAAACCCGACGCTGGGGCGGGTACCCTGCTTGACGATCGTTTTTTCCTCCTCCCAGACAGCAATGCCCTGGCGCGTGGTGAGGGAGAGTTGGAACACGTAGGCCGATTGTTGCAGCCGGCCGGCTTGTGCGCGATCTTCGATGATCTTTCCAGACAGAGTGTAGTCGGGCAAACGCTTTTGTTGAGCGGCGTTACGGGCACTCTCCATCTCCTGGAGGTCCTTGGCGAGGGGATCTTCGGGATCACCCAGGTTGAAGGTGATATAGGTCTGGACTTTGCCGGTGCGGCTCAAGGCCACGCGGATCTTCTTGCTTAGCAAGTCAGTGTCAATTTGCTGGCCGGTGTTGTTTTGAATCCGGCTGATGGCCAGCAGGGCCGGTCCGGCCGGGTCCCCGCTCTTGAGACGGCCGGTGTTGATCACCTGATCAATCATGGACTGAACCATGGCGTCAGCGGCGTTGGCCCAATCCTGGATGTTGATTTGCCCCACTGTTGTTACCAGCCGGGAACCCTCGGGTTGGACATAATGCGTTGGAGTGCCGCAGCCCGGGGCGAAAAGCAGGACACCACTCAACGCAGCCACGGAGCAAAGCAAAGTCTTGTTCATGTTTGTAGAGCTTGAGATTAGTGTGCGGCTTCCAGCAGCTTGATTCGGAAATCGCGCGCCCGTTCGTTTGGCGCGGTGGCGGTGATGGAAGCCGTTTCCTGGCCTTCCAAGGTGCGCGAGATGGCGGATTGGGTGGGCAGAACAATGATCATGCCCTTTTCATCGAACCATTCGATGCGATAGGAGAAGCTTTGACGGCGGCGGGTGAGATTCTGCACCTCGAGCTGGATCTTCAGGAGTCCGCCTTCTCCGACCATAAAACTCATGTTTTGCACGCGCACCTTGTTGTTCAGGGATTGGTCGGTGACGATCACTTTGTGCATCAAGCCCTGCTTCTGGGCCACCGGCTGGCCTGGTTCGACGCGGTTGACGGTCGTTTGGCAGCCCACGCCTCCGATACAGCCCAGGGCGATCAGGACCGTGGGCAGGGTCACTGTGAATCGTGCTTTCATCGTAATCTGAACTGGGTGACCAGCAGCGGGCTGCTGGTCGTTATCGAACGGACATATACCACGTTGACCTGGCCGGCCTCAAGCACGACTTCTGTGGAAGGGAAACCGGGCGCGATGAGCGTCAGCTTGCGGTCCGGCGGTGTGGTCACGCGGGCCACCTGAAACTGCTTGGGCAGGGTCGTCCAGGAACGTGTATCGGCGATGTTCATGGCCAGGCCGCCGATGGCCGTGCCGATCTGCAAAAGAAGGCCCACGGTGGGGTCCACCCGGTTCCCTGCTTCATTGATAAAATAAGTGGCCACGGCCTTGGCAGTGGTGGAAACCAATGTCCTGGTGAGAATCCCCGGCCACTCATTCTTGAAGTCCAGGGCGACGATGGCGTCCATGTCGGCGACGAGCGCGGTCGTTTCTTCCTGGGCGCCCGCTCTCACGTGCAGGTTGGGCACATAATCGGGATGAAATACCAGTTTTGGGAAGGCGGCTCCGACATAGGAGACGTTGGCCAGAATAATCGGCACGTCAATGCGGATCTGTTCCCGGCTGGGCGCCCGGCCGGTTTCGAAGATCACATAGGTCAATCCGGCAGGCCGTTGGCCGCGGAGGGCATCCTCGGCCGCCCGGAGGTCCGCCATGACGAACTTGTTAGCGGCCACAACCTCGGCCACGCGGCGCAGGGACTTGTTGGCCCGCTCGAGATCGGAGCCTCCTGAGCCCCGGTGCAGGAAGAACAGACCGTCCAGGTAAACCGTGAACGGATTGACGTAGTCGGCGTAGAACCTGAAGCCCTCGAGATTCTGGGTTATTGGAGCGAGCGCCGCATTGAAGCCCGGGTCCTGCTGGGCTTTTGCCACGCTTTCCTGAGTCCGGCGTTGCTTCTCGGCCTCTCTGACGTCCGTCGAAGGAGAGGAGCTCGCGGCGGGGCCTTGAGTCCGTGACTGGGTGGCTGGCTGAGCGGCGCTGGACGACTGTTGTGCCATGGTTTTCTCGATGCGGCGGCGGTTTTCGTTGACCGCATCCTGCTGGCGCTGGTAGGCGCGAATGAGTTCCGGGCGCGCCTTTTCGGCCTCACCCAGCGCCAGGTAATTCAAGGCGCGATAGGTGTGGAGCATGATCTTATCGCAGGCCTGGCCACGATAAGGGAGGTTTTGCTGATTAGACATTGCAGCGGCCGCTTCGCTGGCCAGTCTGATCTCGGCCTGCTGCTCGTATTGGTCCACCGCAACGGCAGCAGCCTCGAAGTGGCGATTACTATCCGGATACTTGGCTGCGGCGCGCAGCGAGGTCCCGGCTTCGAGGTCCCAGAGAACGCCGTCCTTCTTGCCACGCTCGCTATTGGCCGCTTTGGCGAAGGCGGTCGCGGCTTCGGTGGCACGCCCTGCGACCCAGAGGCTGGTGATTTGCCGGGCCTGGTCCTGGTAAGTTCTGCAGCCCGTGGTCAGCACCACCACGATGCAGGCGATGAGCAGACTCAGACTGAATTCCCATCTGGAGCGTTTGCCACTGGACTTGTGGACCGCCCGGGAACTCCTTCTGGAACACCAGCCCCACTCTTGATTGCGGCGATACCGATCCCTGTCCTGCACGACCGGCTGGATGGTATTTTGAACGCGAATGGGCACTGTTGGCGGTGAAGTGGAAGCCGGCCAGAGGTTTCAGCGGCCTGGCGCGTGGTGGCAACAAGCCGGTTTGCCATCGGCTTGGACGTTCAGGTCAGTGGTGAGCTGGCTGCGAGATAATGCTTCATGCCCGGCGGGGAGTCGAGACCCGTCGCTGCCAACGATAGGCGGATTGTAGTTCGGATCTGCTATCACTGTCATCCTTGTCCTAATGCCCGCAACCTAGAGTGGCCGAGAGGGGCATTCAAGCCCTTTTTGGGAATCGCCCCAGAGAGTCTTCAGGGTTGGAAATGGCGTGGGAATCTTCTAATGTTGGCCCATGAGCAGCACGCGCCGACCCGTCGCGCGACCGCGACCGCGCCAGAGTGGAAGTTCGTCAGGCTTTCGTCGGGCGTGGGGCGTGATCGCCGGAGTGGGCCTGGCCCTATTGTGCGCCAGCTTGATTCCTGTGCTATCGAGACTGGGCCGTCCTGCGGCCAGCCCGGTCGAGCGAGCTCGGGTTTCGTCGCGGCCAGAGGGGTCGGCCCATGCGTCGGGGGCCAGTGTTCCAGCGCGACCAGGCCCCGGCACATCGGCAGAACTTCACGATGCAGCTCAACGTCCTTCCGCGGTGATGGGAACGAATCGGGCAAGTTCCGGCCCGGCGATGACCGAGAAGAGGGTGGGGGAGGGGGTGGAAGACACGGCCGTGGACCAGCGGGTAGCAAACCTGGTGGAAGAAGGGGTGGCGGAGATTCAGAATGGCCGTCCGGGCAACGCGGAGCGGCTCTTTCGGGAGGCACTGGCACTGTCCCCGGAGGATGAAAGCCTCCACTACAACCTGGGAATTGCTCTGGCTCGCCAAGGGCGGCTGGAGGAAGCGCGCAAGGCTTACGAGGAGGCGATCCGGCTTTTTCCCGAGTATGTGGATGCACACGTCAACCTGGGCAACCTTCTGGTCCGGCAGGGGCAATTGGGGGAAAGCCTGCCGGTGTTCAAGACCGCCTTGCGGGCGGAACCGGAATCCGTCTCGGCGCTGAATGCGATGGGGACAGCGCTGGCCCAGTTGGGCCGTTATCCGGAGGCGGTCAGCAGTTTCCTCGCGGTCCTGAGGATCGAGACCAACCATGTGGAAGCGCGATTCAATCTTGGCAACGCTTTTCTGGCCCAGGGGTTGCGGGATCGAGCGGTTGAGCAGTTCCAGTTGGTCTTGCGGGAATCGCCGGATTTCGCGCCGGCTCGAAGGGCCTTGGAACAGGCGTTGAAGTCCAGGCCAGGGCCCTAGGCTTCATGGCGAACCTTACGGTTGCGTGATCGCGAGAAAGCGGGCCCCGGCGGGAATGGGGTGGGTGCTGCGTTTTCCGCCGGGCCAGCGTACTTCGATCGAGGCCTGCCCCTCAGGAATGGCCAGCACCTGGGTGGCCGCGTCCTGAGAGCCCCATCCCGAGCCGCCGTGTAGTTCGCGCAGCGGTCCGGCCGTGGCGCCTGCCACCCAGCGAAAGCCTGCCCCGTAAGCGTTGGGATTCAAGGGGGGACCCTTGAGGCGGAGGCGCAATCCCGGTTTGCCAGCCGTGTTCTTAAAGAGAGCGACCGGCCCGTTGTTCTGCGCGACAACCAGGTCCACACGCCCGTCTTCATCGAAATCGGCCACCGCGGCGCCGCGTTGCTCGCCGTAGATTTTCACGCCGGAGGTCTGGCCGGGCACAGCCTCGACCCAGCCGGAGGCCGTGCCTCGCAGCCAGAGGCCGCGTCCGGCGTCGAGGCGGGGTTCTTCGAGGCGCATGGCGAAAAAATTCTGGGCCACAAAAATGTCTTCACGTCCGTCGCCGTTGGCATCGGTGACGCAGATGCTCATAGCCGGGGAGAGTTGCGCTTCGACAGGCAGGGGGCGTGGTTCGAAGTTTCCCCCGCGGTTGAAGAACACCATCGAGGCCAGTGTCGAGGCAGTGACTTCGCTGGCCCTGGCTCTGGCATCGCCCAGCACACCGGGGATGTCTGTTTCGGAGAACTGCGCATGGGTGGCAAAACGGGTTCGCAAGAGGGGCCAGCCCGCCCGCAGGAAGGCCAGGTCACGACGTGGCACGTCACGCGCGGTGAGCGGATCATAGAAGGCCTCAAGCAGGTCCACGGTGCCATTCTCGTCAAAGTCCCCATAGAACATGCGGAGCGGACGTTCGGGCGTGGGCTGGTAGTAAGAACTGTTCAGTCCCCAGTTTCCCGCAATGATGTCCAGCCTGCCATCGCCGTCCACGTCACCGGTGGTGACGCCGGTCCACCAGCCGGTGAAGCGTGCCAGCCCCAGGTTGGTGGTCGCTTCGGCGAAACGCCCGCCCTGGTTGGCAAACACGCGAATCGGCCCCCACTCGCACGCGATGATCAGGTCGGCAAAACCATCGCCTGCCAGGTCGGAGAACAGTGCGCCTTGCGCCAGGCCGACATCCTGCAAAAGCCGCCTGGTGGACGCGTCCGGGACGAGTGTGCCCCCCTCGTTTCGCCAGAGAAGAGAGGACGCGGCTTGCGGGTAACGCCCTGGAATGACTCGTCCGCCCACAAACACATCCAGGTCACCATCGCCATCAACATCGGCCGTGGCGACCGGACCGACAGCCTCGGGGCCGGACGATCCGGGTAACACGGCAGCAGGAGCCTTTGCGGCAGTCATCAACCAGACCGGCGGGCAGGCGGACGGGGCCACTTCATAGCGCGCCAGCCCCGCCAGCAGCCCGGGAATGCCGGGAGCAGGCCACCATCCGACTAAAGCCGTGACGTCGTCCGGCACGGCCACAGCCCACGGCGGCGGCGGAGCCGCCTGAAACGCGCCATCGGTTCCCCGCTTGAACACGGCGATGGCGCCGCCCCTGGCCGCGCCGATGAGAAGTTCATCGGTTGTGTCACCATCCAGGTCCAACCACGCCACCGGTGGTCCACCGCGGCTGAGCAACTTGTGCAGGAGGGGTTGCCGTTCCATGTCGTCAAAGGGGGCATCCTGATGCTGGTGTTTCAGAAGACTGCTGACGTCCTGGAACCAGGGTGCGGGCGGCGGTTGGGCAGATTCGGGTGGAGCTGGGGCGGCCGCCGCTTCGTCAATCTCATAGAGGCTGTTGGCCTGAGCGTCGCGCACCACCGATTGGAGTCCGCTGCGCCAGCGCACGACGATGGTCATCCGGTTGGTCAGGGATCCGGCGGCAAAGGATTGCTGCGGGTGATCCCCCGAGAGGTAGCGCCCTCCGGCGCGCACTTCGCGGCTTTGTGTGGGCACGGCGCCACCTTGAACGATGATTCGGCTGCCGATGCCCTGAGTGTTGGGCGCTTTGCCCTTCAGGCGCACGGCAACGCGCGGGGCCGTGCTCTCATTGCGGTAGAGCAGGGGAGGCTGCCAGAGGCAACTGACCGCCGCATCGAGATCGCCGTCGTTATCGAAATCGGCCAGGGCCAATCCGTGGCTGACATTGGTCGCATTGAAGTTCCACGTTGCGCCGACCTCCTCGAAAGTCAGGTCGTGGCGGTTGCGAAAGGCGAAGTTGGGCGTGATCAACGGCGGGTAATCTCGTAGTGATTTGCCACCGCGCATATTGGCGGACATGCCGGGGGCGGTGGGCTCACGATCGTGCATATCGAGGTCCTGGGTGTCGTAGGCGTGGCCGTTGACCGCGAGAAGGTCCGGGTAACCGTCCAGATCCACGTCTGTGAACACCACGCACCAGGTCCAATCTGTGGCATCCACTCCCGCGTAGTTCGCCAGTTCGGCGTAGGTGCCATCGCCACGGTTCACCTGGAGAGTGTTGCGGCGCGCCTGGTGACGGTCGGTCGGCTCGCGCAGGTGGGCGGCGGGCGGGTTGGTGGCGCCGATCTGTCGCAAACGCAGGCGGGCGAACCGGCTGAGCATGTCGTTGGTCAGGAAATCGTCGTAGCCGTCGAGGTTGATATCCGCAAAATCCACGCACATCGAAAAATGGCACGTGGTCCGGAGGGCGTGATCCGGCAGCGCTTGAAAGACGCCCCGGCCGTTATTGATCCAGACCCGATCCGGGGTTTGAAAGTCGTTGCAAACATAGAGGTCGGGGGCGCCATCTCCATTGAGGTCGTGGAAACAGGCCGTCAGCCCCAGGTCGCGGGGGATTTCTTTGAGTGGCTGGCCAGTCTCATCGAGAAACGCACCATCCGTCCATGGCACCGCGGTGAACTTGCCGTGGCCGTTGTTGGTGTAAAGCATGTCGGGCGGGCCCACTTCGATCAACAGACCGCCGACGATGCGCAGGCGTTGTGCCGCGCGCCCGACCACCTGGGGTTTCCCGCCAACCATGCGCACGGAAATTGAGCCGCCGCTGCGCAGGACCGAGTTCTCGCCATTGTTGGCAATGTACAGATCCAGAGTGCCGTTGCCGTCAATATCCGCCAGGGCCAGGCTTTCGCAACCCGCCTTCATCAGGGTCAGACCGGCGTCTTCGGTACTGTCGCGAAAACGCCCATTTCCCTCGTTCACCAGCAAAGCGTTGGGCCCAGCCAGCGAAGTGACGATCAGATCAGGGCGGCCATCGCCATTCACATCGGCAAAGGCCGCTCCACGGGAGGTCTGGTGGATGCAGGCCGTTCCGCTGGTGGCAGTGACGTCCTGGAAACGCCATCCTCCCAGATTGCGGAACAGGGCGTTGGCGCCCTCCAGATTGCAGAAGTAAAGATCTGGCCATCCGTCCTCATCGAAATCGCCTGCGCACACGCCCGCCCCGTTGAGGAGGTTCTGGTTGGTCAGAGAGCGGTCGTAGGAAAGCTGGTTGGTGAACAGGACTCTGGTTTGACTCACTGGCATCAGGGTGAAGCCGGTGCGACCAACCGTCGGCACCTCGAGGCGCTTCATGCGGTAGCCGGGACCCGAAATCCAGTCCGCAGCCAACGTGGCGAGGGCCGCGCCAAGCCACGCGGCCACGGTCATGCTGACAATCAATATCCGCTTCATCCGGGATAGGCGGGCGGCAATCTGGCTGGCTGGCCGGGAAATGTCGAAGCAAAAAACGCTTTCTCGCAGCAAAACCCGAGGGTTGGCCGGTGATGGTGTTGGAGGCTCCGTTGCAGTTGCCGCAGTGTTCCTGACTTGGACGAGCTCAGTGGGGTGAGGGCCGGTTCCTGTCGGCGCAATCTCCCCGGCTGATTCCAACCTTGCAAGCGGTTGCCAAAGCGGGGCGGCGGTGCAGACTGGCCCGGAATGTGAGCCGGTGGCTGCAGGTCAGGCCCAGAGCTTCCGCGGAATTGGCCAGCCCGAGAGCTGCGCCGTCACCAGGGGACAAGACGCGCAAGGGACCTTTGCAAGGGGCCATTGCTTGCGCGGATCTGGTAAGCGTGGAGTGCGGAACCCAGCGGACGCATCTCGAAACAGCCCCCTGCGCACTCGACCAGCAGGCCGCCTGCCGCGATGTCCCAGAGTCTGAGGTGCCGCTCCACGTAGGCGTCCATGCGCCCGGCAGCCACGTAGGCCAGAGACAACGCGGCCGCTCCCATAATCCGCAGCTTGCGCACGCGGTGAGTCAATCGGGCAAAGGCCGGCAGGGTCTCCTCCAGGCTGCGACGCGTCTTGGAGAAGCCAACCGCCACGATGGCGGTCTCCAGCCGGTCACGATTGCTGGTATGGATCAGCCGGCCATTCACCCGCGCCGGACCACCGCGCATCGCGGTGAAGGTCTCGCCCACGAAGGGATCGTGGACCACACCCAGGAGCGTGACAAAGCAATCCCCGCATTGAACGCCGCTCGCGGGGAGGCCTGGGTCAGCACGTTGTTGCAGGGCGATCGAGACGCAGGCGTGCGGGATTCCGTAAGCAAAGTTCACCGTGCCATCAATCGGATCCACCACCCAACGGAGCCGCGCCTCGGGAGTTCCGAGCACTCCCTCCTCCCCCAGAATCGCTGCTTGTGGCAAGGCCAGTCGCAGGCGCTTTTCGATGAGGCGCTGGCAGCGTTCATCCAACTCCAGCTTGATGTCGTGCTGAGTGGAGGCCTTGACGGTCTTTGCGCGGCTGGCGTGGGCCTTCATCAGCGCGCCCGCGCGGAGCGACGCATCCACGGCGGCTTTCAGATGTTGGCGTAGCTGGTCCCGAGTCATTGAGAGGCCATCCTAGAGGAGGCCAGCCGGCCTGGCCAGCCCTGGTTCCAGGCCTCGTCGTCCACGCCGCTTACCGCTGATAGAGCGGAATGTAATGATAAGGCATGGCCAGGATCATGGTATTGACGGCTGTGACATAGATGGGGCCCACCTCCCGGTCGCCTTCCAGCCGTCCTTCCCACCACGACACATCCTGACGGGTGACGACCCGTTTCAGGAGGGCGCGTTTCACCATGTCGTAATAACGTTCCCAGACCTCGCCCCCCTGCATGTAGAGGGCGGGGGCGGCATAGAAGTTGCCATAAGTCCACCACTCCATGCCCTTTTCTTTGAATTCGCGCAGGAGGTATTCCACGCCCTTTTTCACCATGGGGTCGTCGTAGAAACCGCAGACTTGCAGCGAATAAATGGCCGCCGCGGTGCGCGCATAACCAGCCGGCTGCCCCGGCTGGTAGGCAAAACCTCCCTTATCCGCCTTGTAGCAGCTCCGCACGTACTTGACCGCATCGTCAATCGTGCGCTGGGGAATATTCAGGCCGGCGTTTTTGGCCGAGCGAATCGCAACCACTTGCAGGACCGTCACGGAAATATCCGCGTCGCGGGCGTAGGGCGTGTAACGCCACCCCCCCTCTTTGTTTTGCGCGGCGAGGATGACGCGAATGGCCTTCTCCAACTTCGGCCGCATCGAGGAGGCCCTGGTCTGCCCGTAAATCTCGGCCAGGGCAATGCAGGCAATGCCGTGGCTGTACATGTACTGTCCACTGTTCTTGTTCCCGATGTGGCCTTCGGCGGAGACCTTGTCGAGCAGGTATTGGGTGGCGAGGCTGACCTGGCGGCCATACTCGCCCTCGCCCGGCAGATGGCCCGCGGCCAGAAACGCCATCAAGGCGTAGGCGGTAATCGCCACCGGATGCTCCTTCTCCATGGACGAGGAAGCCCACTCGCCCTGGGGCGCCTGGCGCTGGGCGAGCCATTTTAGCGCTCCCTGGATGACGGCATCGGCGGGGGTGTCCACCCGCACCGGATCCCGCCCGGGTGTCGTCTCCTGCGCGCAGGCCGGCATCGCGAGGAGGACGGCCAGGGTCAGCCATCCCCCTATCCCCAACCGCATGGAGCCGCGGCGCCCCACTGCCGTCGGCCTGGTTCCCTTTCGCCCTCTCCGGCGGCTGTGCGCCACGCTGCACCGGGGTGTGTCGGGAGGTATGCTCATGCTTCTGGGACGTTGGCGGCTCGCGCAGGCTTCACTCCAGACCGCGATCCATCAGCTCGTCCTCATTTAATCCGAGATAATGCCCCAGTTCGTGGAGGTAGGTCGTTCGGACCTCGACGGCGAACGCTTCCCAATCCCCCTCGACCATGTCCCAGAGGTTGTCCAGGAAAAGAATGATCTGCGCCGGAATGGGTTCCTGCTCACTGGAGGCGAACTCACCCCCGACAAACAACCCCAGAGTGTCCGGAGCGATGCCATCATCGAGAAGCGCCGGGCCGGGCGCACGCTCGAAACTGACTGGCAACGTCGCTGCCTGCTGGCGCAGATGAGGGGGCAGAGACTTGAGGATGCGCTTGATTTCCCGCCGGGCGCAGGCCGTCCTGTCGCGCCAGTGATTGTTGGCGGAGGAATCGGAGGAGACGGGGTTCACTGCGCAGCAAGGATCATGGGGTGGGTGGCTGATCGGTCGGCGCTATGGCGCGCACGTAGGGTTGAAGCCGCTCCACCAGATTGGGCGGGAGACGACGGGGGCGGCCATCCAGACCAGCGCCGATGTGGTGCGTTGCGGCTTCGAGCACCACGCCACGGTCCTCTTTCAGGGTGCGGTAGCCGAATTCCACATGCAGCCGGTCCAACCGGATCACCCAGAGATCCACCGACAAGAGGTCATCATAACGGGCCGGCGTTTTGTAGCGCAGATGACACTCGATCACCGGGAAGGCAAGACCGGCCTCCTGCCATTGAAGAAACGTGGTTCCGAGATGCCGGAAAAACTCGCCGCGCGCCGCTTCGAGCATGTCCAGGTAGCGCCCATAGTACACGTGGTCTCCCATCGTGCACCAGGCGTAGGTGACACGGTGCAGGCTGGTGAACACTTCATTGGCCACGCCGCGACGTTAGTTCTGCGCGGCTGACCACGCAAGCCGCCGTTTTGCGTGTTTCACTGCATCGGGCGGCACAACGCTGCCCATCCCGGATTACGCCACGCCGTCGGATACGTTGCGCATTGCTCAGGGCGGACGGGGTAAACCGCGCAACGGTCACCTTCGAGAAAACGGCAAGGCTGCTCCGGATTACCCTGCAGAACCAGGCCTCGACGGTCGCAGGCCAGGTCGGCATGGCGCTGGATAAACTCGTGCTCGGTCAATCCAAGAAAAACCGACAGGCGCTGGATATCCCGATCCGTCAGCCGCACCTGGCCCGCAATACGGCAGCACTCCCCACAACCGCGGCAACGGAACCCCGCCATCTCCTCGTCCAGATCCATGAATGCGGTCCCCGGCGATGCGCCGGATCCATGCTCGAGCGTGGCGGCGCCTCAACGCCGCTGCCGCCGTTTCACCTGAAGCTGCGTGGCGGCCCGAACCAGTGAAGCATTGACCACCGCGACCTCGTCGTCAGTGAGTTTCTCCTTCAACCGGGCCTCGGCGCGGCGCCGTGCTTCCTCGACCGCCGCTTCGTTGATGTCCTCGGCCTTGATCGCCATGTCCGTGAGCACCGACACCCGTTCCCCGGTGATTTCCACAAACCCCTCGCCGACCGCCAGCAGCTCTTCCCGGGCCATCCGGCGCACCGTTAATTCTCCGGGGAGAATCTGGGTCATCACCGGCACGTGGCCGGGATACACCCCCATCTCGCCTTCGATGCCGGGCAGCGTGACCATCTCCACGTCCTCGGAAAAGACCACCGCGTCTGGCGTGACGATTTCCAATTTCAACGTGTTGGCCATAAACGTCTGTGGCTGGCGGGTTGCAGGTGCGGTGTTGTTGGGGCCAGGTCCCTTACTCTTTGATCTCCTCGATGCCGCCCTTCATGTAGAAGTTGTTCTCGGGCACCTCGTCGTGTTTGCCTTCGAGGATTTCCTTGAACCCGCGCACCGTCTCCGCCACCGGCACCTGCTTGCCCGCCCGGCCGGTGAACACCTCGGCCACGGAGAACGGCTGGCTGAGGAACTTCTGAATCTTGCGGGCCCGGTAGACGGTCAGCTTGTCCTCCGGGGAAAGCTCGTCCATACCGAGAATGGCAATAATGTCCTGAAGATCCTTGTAGCGTTGCAGGACGCGCTGAACGCCGCGGGCCACATCATAATGCTCCTGCCCCACAATCTCCGGGGCCAAAGCCCGCGAGGTTGAGGCCAGCGGGTCCACCGCCGGATAAATGCCCAACTCAGCGATGCTGCGCTCCAGCACAATGGTGGCATCGAGATGGGCAAACGTCGTTGCCGGCGCCGGGTCAGTCAGGTCGTCCGCAGGCACATAAACAGCCTGGAAGCTGGTAATGGAGCCCTTCCTGGTCGAGGTGATGCGCTCTTGCAGGTCGCCCATTTCCGCCGCCAGCGTGGGTTGATAACCAACCGCGCTTGGCGTGCGCCCCAGGAGCGCGGACACCTCCGACCCCGCCTGCGAAAAGCGGAAGATGTTGTCAATGAACAACAGCACGTCCTGGTTCTTTTCGTCCCGGAAAAACTCCGTGATGGCCAGCCCCGACAGGGCCACGCGCAAACGGGCCCCAGGCGGCTCATTCATCTGCCCGTACACCAGCGCCACCTTGGACTTGCTCAGGTCTTTTTGGTTGATGACCCCGGCCTCGGACATTTCGTGATACAGGTCGTTTCCCTCGCGCGTGCGCTCGCCCACGCCGGCAAACACGGAGTATCCGCCATGCTGCTTGGCGATATTGTTGATCAATTCCATGATGACCACGGTCTTGCCCACGCCCGCGCCACCGAAGGCCCCCACCTTGCCGCCTTTCAGGAAGGGGCAGATCAGGTCAATGACCTTGATGCCCGTCGTCAGAATCTGCGGGCTGGTGGACTGATCCACCAACGGCGGAGCCGGGCGATGAATTGGATAGCTCTTACCGGTTTTCACCGGCCCGCGCTCATCCACGGGCTCCCCGACCACGTTGAGCACGCGCCCCATCACCTCGTCTCCGACCGGAATGGAAATGGGCTGACCGGTGTCCACCACCGCCATCCCGCGTTTCAGGCCGTCGGTGGTGGACATCGCCACCGCGCGGACCCAGTTGTCTCCGAGATGTTGTTGGACTTCCAGCGTGAGGGTGGTCTTGCCCTGGAAGGGCAGCTCGTAGTCCACTTTGAGAGCGTGATAGATGCCGGGCAGTTCGCCCGGGAACTCCACGTCCACCACCGGGCCGATCACTTGAACAATTTTGCCTTGGTTCATGCGGGTGTTATCCAAATCGTTGCTCAGGTCCTTGCGCTCAGCCCATGGCCGCCGCCGCGCTGGAGATTTCCAGCAGCTCGGTGGTGATGCCCGTCTGGCGAATCTTGTTGTACTCCAGGGTCAGGTCCCTGATCAGGCCCTGGGCGTTGTCCGTTGCGTTCTTCATGGCCACCATGCGCGCGCTGTGCTCGCTGGCTTTGGCCTCAAGCAGCACCTGGTAAACGATAAAATTGATGTAATGGGGCAGCAGGGCCTCCAGGACCGCAGAGGGGTTCGGCTCGAAAAGAAACTCGATGGCCCCCTTCTCCAGTTTCTCGTGCATATCCTCTCCCGCGACCTCGGTGGTCACACCCTTGATCTCCTTGATGGGCAGCAACTGCACGGTCACCGGCCGTTGTGTCAGCGTGTTGATGAAGGCTGTGAAAAGGAGGTCCACGCGGTCCACCTTGCCCTCGATAAACATGTCCCGGGCCAGGGTCGCGATGTTGCGGGCCTCGCTGAATCGCGGCGCGTCGCGGTAAGTGAACTCAGCCGCCAGCTCCCGCCGCGTGCGGGCCACGAATTGCGCCGCTTTCCGCCCCGCCGTGATGAAAACGGTCCGGTCCGTGTCGAAGCGCATGGCCTCCCGGAAGAGATTGCTGTTCAGCGCGCCGCACAGGCCCTTGTCCGTCCCTACCAGGACCACCGCGGTGCGGTGCGGTTCCCGCTCCTGCAGAAGCGGGTGCGTGAAATCTCCGAGATCATGGGTCACCTCCGCCAGCATGCGGTTCATCAGACGTGCGTAGGGGCGCCCGGCCAGGGCTGCCTGCTGCGCCCGTCGCATTTTCGACGAGGCCACCATTTGCATGGCCTTGGTGATCTGCGCT
>Ga0073934_10007590_pt1 | contig 14962 bp, 14 predicted proteins | sample LarsenN4metaG_FD_76834 | JGI IMG/M metagenome (GOLD analysis project Ga0073934, IMG submission 76834) | Hot spring sediment bacterial and archeal communities from British Columbia, Canada, to study Microbial Dark Matter (Phase II) - Larsen... ...
CGGTAATATTCGAAGCGGATCTCGTCGTAGTTCCACTGCCCCTTGTTCACCGGCAGGTCGTTGCCCCAATAGTCCTTGACGCGCTCGTAGATCACCGTGCGGCCGGCGGAGAACGACTTGATCCGATAGGGCCCGGAGCCGAGCGGCGGCTCGAGCCGCGTCGCGCCGATGTCGCGCTTGTTGCCGTTGGCATCCGTGCCCTCCCACCAATGCTTGGGCAGGACGTAGAGCTGACCGACGATCTGCGGCAGCTCGCGGTTGCCGGGACCATCGAACACGAAGGTGACATCGCGCTCGCCGGATTTCTCGGCCCTGGTCACGTGCCGGTAATAGGCGGCGTATTGCGGGTGATGCTTCTTGAACGCTTCCAGCGAGAAGATCACGTCCTCGACCGTGACCGGCTTGCCGTCGTGCCAGCGCGCATTGGCGCGCAGCCGATAGGTCACCTGCGAGAAATCCGGCGGATGGCTCACCGATTCGGCCAGCAGGCCGTATTCGGTGGACACCTCGTCGAGTGCGTCCGCCATCAGCGCGTTGTAGATCAGCGTCACGCCGGCGGCGAGCGACCCGCGGACGCCGGACACCGCCATGTTGAAATTGTCGAAGGTGCCGACGGCGATCATCCGCGCCGTGCCGCCTTTGGGCGCCTGCGGGTTGACGTAGTCGAAATGCTTGAAGCCCGGGGGGTATTTCAGATCGTCGAAGAGCGAGAGGCCGTGCCGCCACTGGTGTTGTTCGGCGGGCTTCGGTTGCGCCGCCGCCGGCGCCGCAAGCGGGGCAAGCGAGTCCAGGGCAGGCGCGGCCAGCGCGATGGCGCCGCGGCGCAGGACGGATCGACGGGTGAGTTTCATGATCGCTCCAACCGAAGAATTCACCACCCCGAACACCGTTCGCCACCGATTATGTCCGAAATCCGGTGGCTGGCCCACAGACAGGGACGGCTGTCCTGGGCGGCCTGGGATCACAAATATGTGGGCGGGAACCGGCCCGCCACGGGCGGCACCAATGGCGGGCTGGGATGCGCTGCCGGCAGCCGTGACCCGCGGCCCTGCGCCGCGGGACAGCGGACGCCTTCAGTTGAACGACCGACGGCTATTTCGGCTGGGCGCCGGCCGGCGCCTGGGCGGCCTTGGTCAGATTCTTCGGGTTGTCGGACTTGGAGTTGAGGAACGAAATCAGGTCGGCGCGCTCGCTCGCCCGGTTGATGCCGGCGAAGGTCATGCTGGTACCCGGCACCATGGTCTTCGGGTTCTTGACGAAGTCGGAAAGCTCCTGCGCCGTCCAGGGGCCCTTCATCATCTTGCGGAACGACGCCGAGTAATTGAAGCCCGGCACCGAGCCCTTGTCGCGGCCGATGACGCCGTAGAGATTGGGGCCGACCAGGTTGCGGCCGCCCTTGTCGAAGGTGTGGCAGGCGATGCATTTCTTGGACGACGCCTCGCCGCGGCCGATGTCGGCGCTGGCGAGCAGCTGCTCGATCGGCGGATCCTGCTGCGCCGGCGCGCCCTTCTGCTCGCCGGCCGGCGTTTCGGGGACCGCGATGTTGTAGCCGGGCTTCGCCGGCTTGGCGGGATGGAAGATCGCATTGGCCGCGATGTTCAGCGACAGCAACCCGAGGCAGGTGCCCAGGATGGCGCCCATGATCTTGTTGAGTTCGAACGAGTCCATCGCGCTGCGGCTCCAAACGCGGCAGGGGAATGCCGCAGCGGGTGTGCGGCGGCGGATGGATAACCCGGTTGCCTGCCCTCTGGCAACCCGTATAACCGCCGGACACGTGTGACTTTCCGCGGGTTTCGGCCGCGCCGCGCCTCGACGCCGTGGCCGATCGGATGGCCAAGGTCGGACCCATGTCGCAACCGCAGGTCCTCATCGTCATTCCCGCCCGGATGGCGGCGACCCGGCTGCCGGGCAAGCCGCTTGTGGACATTGCCGGCACGCCCATGGTCGTCCACGTGCTGCGGCGCGCGCAAGCCGCCGGCGTCGGCCCGGTCGTCGTCGCCACCGATTCGGAAGCCATCTTCGCCTGCGTCGAGAAGGCGGGCGGGCGCGCCGCGATGACGCGCGCGGACCATGTTTCGGGCTCCGACCGGATTTTCGAGGCGCTGGCGGGCGTCGACCCGGACGGCCGCTGCGGCATCGTGGTCAATGTCCAGGGCGACCTGCCGACCGTCGCCGCCACCGACATCCGCGCGGCGCTCGCGCCGCTCGCCGACCCGGCGGTCGACATCGCCACGCTGGCGGCCGCGATCGTGCGCCCGCAGGAACGCGACAACCCCAATGTCGTGAAGGTGGTCGGCAGCGAGGTCGCGCCGCGGCGGCTGCGCGCGCTCTATTTCACCCGCGCGACGGCGCCCTTCGGCGACGGGCCGCTTTACCACCATATCGGCCTCTACGCCTACCGGCGCGCCGCGCTGGCGCGCTTCGTGAAGCTTGCGCCCTCGCCGCTGGAGCTGCGCGAGAAGCTCGAGCAATTGCGCGCGCTGGAGGCCGGCATGCGCATCGACGTGGCGATCGTCGACAGCGTCCCGCTCGGCGTGGATACGCCCGAGGACCTCGCGCGCGCGCGCGCGCTCCTGTCCGGCGGGCGTTGACCGGACCGCCGCGCAAGGCTACCGAGCAGTCATGGCAACACCGAAGAAAGTCGCATTCCAGGGCGAGCCGGGCGCGAACTCGCACCTCGCGATCCGCGAGGTCTACCCGGGCTGCGAAGCCCTGCCCTGCGCGACCTTCGAGGACGCCTTCGCCGCGATCGCCTCCGGCGAGGCCGACCTCGGCATGATCCCGATCGAGAATTCGGTCGCCGGCCGCGTCGCCGATATCCACCACCTGATGCCGGAATCGAAGCTGCACATCGTGGCCGAGCACTTCATGCCGGTGAAGCACCAGCTCATGGCGCCCGCGGGCGCCACGCTCGACAGCATCAGGACGGTCGAGAGCCACGTGCACGCGCTCGGGCAATGCCGCAAGGTGATCCGCCGGCTTGGCATCAAGCCGATCGTGGCCGCCGACACTGCGGGTTCGGCGCGCGAGATCGCGGAAGCCGGCGACACCACCCGCGCCGCCATCGCCACGCGGCTCGCCGCCGAGATCTACGGGCTCTCCATCCTCGCCGAAGACATCGAGGACGAAGCCCACAACACCACGCGCTTCATCGTGCTGGCGCGCGAAGCGCGCTGGGCCAAGAGCGGCCAAGGCCCGACCATCACGACCTTCCTGTTCCGGGTGCGCAACGTGCCGGCGGCGCTCTACAAGACGCTCGGCGGCTTCGCCACCAACGGCGTCAACATGACCAAGCTCGAAAGCTACATGGTGGAAGGCAACTTCTTCGCCACCCAGTTCTACGCCGACGTGGAAGGCCATCCCGAGGACAAGAAGCTCGTCTTCGCCTTCGAGGAACTGTCGTTCTATACCAAGGACATGAAGATCCTCGGCGTCTACCCGGCGCACCCGTTCCGCGCCACGTTCGAGGAGACGGCGGGGTAGGCCGCGTCCTCATGGTCGGCGTGTCCGGTTCTCCCCCAAGCGCGGCGCAAGAGCCGGCGTCACCCGCATTCCGAGTCGGGCCAGGAGCAGTGTCCGTAGCGCGTGAAGGGTTAGACCCTCTTTTCAACTTGCCGTCGCTTAGCTAGTCTTATCAAGACCGCCTGGGGAGAAGGCAATGCGAGTAGCGGTCCCTTTGGCTGCCTTAGCAGCATCAATTTTCTATACCTCGTCCGCGGAAGCGTATTGCCCGGCTGGAAGCTGGCAAGTGAACGTTGGCGGCGCGATCATGTGCCAGTGCCCGGATGGCAGTTACGCTGGCTATCAAGGATGCCCGTATCGCGCACCGCCTCGTCCCCAATGCCTGCCCGGCCAATGGTACTCGAGCATAGGGTGCATTCCTGTCGGAGCCGAAGTCTGTTCGACGGGCGGATGGTGCAATCCCGGAAGCCGGTGTTGGAACTCAAGTGGAAAAACAGTGTGTATGCCTGCGCAGCAGGCTTTTGCTTTGGAACATGGTGCCCGCCTCGCGAAGTGGCTTCGAGAGAATAGGGCCACCCTTGTCGGCACGGTTAAAGAGAGGCACGCGAAAGGCGCCGAGTACGTGCGTGACAATCCCGAGGTAAGACAGGCCTTGGAAGACTTGGAGCGAGTGGCTGCCGGTTACGCGGTTGGAGGGGTTGCCGGAAATCCACGTGTAGGGGCCGAGCTTGCGGGCTTTTACAACTCAGTAAAAGCAGCCGAGCGCGCGGGCGAATTGTTGGCCACCAACCAATATGAAGGTTCCATAGCCCTGGTGCACCTTTATTCGTCGGCTATTCTGGATAGAGTCCCAGGAGTCCCTCCGGGCTCTAGTGAGGTGCTCACTTTAGCCGGTGCCACAGCTACTGCTTACGCTTATGGTTTTTTCTTCGCACCATGACCGATATCCACAACTGCTCATGAACTCTTCATTGGGCAGGTTATAGTGTGGGTATGTGCAATCGTAAGGATAAGGCGCAGAGTGCTTCAGCAGGAGCCTTCCGCGCCTTACGGCACATCACTCAAGCCGTCTCGTAAGAGGCGGCTTTTGTGTTTGGAGATAGCCGCTCCCGCAATGACAGGCGAACTTGGGTAACTGCGTCACCAAAATCACCCCGAGATGGCATACGTCGGCTCCGCACGGGCACGAATGTCAAAACTAGAGCGTTGCTTTGAGCTTCGCGCTCTAACGAAAAAAACAGGCGTGACAAACGCTAGGGACCAATTTCCCCACGCCGGGAAAATGGTCTGCAAACGAAGCTGAGGGCCGCCGCTTAAATCCGGCACCTATTGCTCTCTGTGTCTGAGACGCAGGCTATGGCTCCGCCTCACCGCAGGCACAATTATTCGTTCACGTTCCCAGTATGGAAGACCCGCTAGGGCTTGCTGGTACGAGCCGACAGATAGAACAGACAGGCCAGCTGCCAGACCGCCGATCGTGGCCGCCGACACCGCGGGTTCGGCGCGCGAGATCGCGGAAGCCGGCGACGCCACCCGGGGCAAGGCAACTTCTTCGCCACCCAGTTCTACGCCGACGTGGAAGGCCATCCCGAGGACAAGAAGCTCGTCTTCGCCTTCGAGGAGCTCTCGTTCTATACCAAGGACATGAAGATCCTCGGCGTCTACCCGGCGCACCCGTTCCGCGCCACGTTCGAGGAAACGGCGGGGTAGGCCGCGTCCCCATGGTCGGCGTGTCCGGTTCTCCCCCAAGCGCGGCGCAAGAGCCGGCGTCACCCAAGGTCCGAATTGGGCCGCAAGTAGCCGTGCGCGCGGTGGAGCTAGTGATTTTCTGAAGTCGCTTTGCCAGCGATCGAACCAGCGACGGTGCGTGCGCACTCGATGAAGCGTTCGACCAGCGGGCTCAATGTCCGGTGCTTCAACATGATGATGACGGCCGGCCAAGCCCTGTCGTGCAGATCAACGGACACCACCTTGAGCCGAAATGTGGGTGCAATGGCCCGCAATGTGGATCGTGCGAACGTGCTGATGTATTTGCCGTTGCTGACCAAGTACGCACGAAGCGGCACCGACATCGTGACCAAGTGGGCCTTCGGCATGGCGAGACCTTGGGCGGTGAAGGCCTCGGCGACTCGTGCATATGCCCAGGTATCAGGAGGCGTTAGAATCCACGGTTCTTCAGCGAGCTCGTTTAATTTGATTTCGCGGCGTCGTGCCCATCGGCTTTGGATATTGCAGGCGACAGCCACGCGATCATTCAGGAGAACCTCTACGTGGAGATCTTCATCATCAAGTGAACGCGTTAGAAGGGCCAAAATCAGGTCATACCGACGAGCTCGCAACTGCGACAATTGAAAGGCAGCAGAGGGCAAATCGTCGAGGTGCAATGTCACGCCGGGAAATTTTTCCGAGAAACGCCTAATGATGGGACCAAGTAGCGCCGCCCCTACAGATTCCTGAAATCCGATCCGCAGCTCGCCGCTTGTGGGGTCAGCAAGGTGGTCAATATCCCGGCCGCTTTGTTGGAGCTCATCGAACACCGCAATACTGCGCCTGATCAGCGTGTTACCATACAGCGTCGGTTCTATGCCATGTGGGCTTCGGTCGAGTAGCCGCACTCCGTACGCATACTCGATGCCTGCAATTGCCTGTGACACGGTCGGTTGTGAGACGCCCAGCTGGGCGGCGGCCTTGGCCATACTTCCGCACCGTGTGACAGCGAGAAAAATGTGCAAATCCCGCAGATTGATACGTCGGCCAATCTGCTTGTGCCAGTCGATCCGCCTTCGGGCCATAGTATCTATCCTATATGCATCGCATTAAATCGAGCATTCTCTCTATAATCCGATCGGGCTATGGGTACCAGTGAGGGTCCGTGCCCGACAGCCAGGGTCGGCTGCTCGAAAATGGGGAGTGCGCCATGCTGAGCTTGCGAAAGGTATTGTCACTACTCGCCTTGGCCGCCGGTCTGGCAATTGCGGGCAACGCCAGCGCGCAGGTCTATCCGACGCGTCCCATCGCAATGATTGTGCCGGTTCCTCCAGGGGGCGTATTGGACCCGGTGGCGCGCATTCTGGCGGAGCGGATGAGAGTATCGCTTGGTCAGCCGATCGTCGTTGAAAACATTCCCGGAGCAGGAGGCAGCATTGGCGTCGACCGCGTTGCGAGGTCAAACCCGGACGGTTACACCCTCAGTATTGGCAATTGGCTGACGCATGTCGGCGCCAGCGCGACCCATCCAGTCCGATACGATGTGCTAACGGCTTTCGCGCCGGTTTCTCTGCTCACACATAGTCCATTCTGGCTCGTTTCAAGGAAGAACTTTCCGGCCACGAATCTGGGCGAGCTGATTGCGTGGCTCAAGAGCAACCCAGATAAGGCATTGGCCGGAACTGTCGGACCGGCTAGCGCAGCTCATCTATGTGCGGTCTATTTTCAACAGAGGACAGGCACTCGCTTCCAACTCATTCCATTTCGTGGAGGTGGCCCGGCAATTCAGAACGTGATCACCGGCCACGTCGACTTCATGTTTGGAGATGTCGCAACGTCAGTTGCCTACCTGCGAAGCGGCCAAATCAGGGCTTTTTCCGTTCTGGCAAAATCCCGGTCATTTGCCGCACCGAACGTTCAAACGGTGGACGAATTGGACCTTCCGGGACTTCATTTTTCGTTCTGGCAAGCTCTTTGGGTTCCAAGGGGTACACCACGCGAGATCGTTGCCAAGCTGAACGCTGCGGTCGTGGAAGCAATAAATGACCCGGTAACGAGGCAACGAATCACTGGCCTCGGTCACGAAGTCTTTCCGCGCGACCAACTGACTCCCGAGACGCTCGGAAGCTTTCACAAAGCGGAAACCGAAAAATGGTGGCCCATCATTAGAGCTGCCAACATCGCTGCAAAATGAAAACGTGACGCGAACAAAAAATCGCCGAACACAAATTTCCCAGGAGGCTCGAATGCATCGATCGTCGTTGATCCGAAGCACGGCAGCTACACTGTTCTCGCTCTCAACACAGCTGATCCCTGCTAACGCAAATGCGGCGGACATCAGAGTGTTGTGCTCTAACAACATGAGCCGAACTCTGAAAGCTGTCGTCAGCGATTTTGAAAAGACAACCGGCCACCGATTGGTCATGGAGTTTACCAATGCCGGCTCCATCAGGAAACGAGTGCTCGCGGGCGAATCCGCAGATGTCGTGCTCGTTCAGCGGGCAACGGTCGATACTCTGCTCAAGAAGGGTAAGATTACTTCTGGCAGCGTAAAGGATATGGCCCGCTCGCCGATGGTCGTTTTCGTGCGGGCCGGTGCGGCAAGACCAAAGATCGATACCGTTGAAGCTTTCACGACATTGTTGCGGGCTGCTCGATCGGTCAGCTATCCCGATCCGGCTCGCGGCGGTCTGTCCGGCATTTTTCTCGCTGGCCTCCTTGAACGTCTTGCAATGGCGGAGGTCCTGAAGCACAAGACAATTCTGGCCCTGAACACCGCTACGACGGTGCAAAATGTTGCCGAGGGTAAAGCCGAATTTGGAATGTCCCAATTCAGCGAGATTCGCACATCGGGCGTCGACATTGTCGGCCGCTTTCCGGACGAGCTTGACGGAAATATCGTCCTTTCTGCCGCTGTTCTTACCGCTTCTCGCCAGCCCGATGCCGCAATGGCCTTGGTCAACTTCCTGTCCTCGCCCGCAACCTCAGCAGCTGTCAAAGCAAACCGTTTAGACCCAATTGCCCATTAGATTAGCCCGAGTCCAATGTCGCTCAGGGGGCTCAGGGTCATGATCGATAAAACTCATCGTGAGCAGAATAGGTCCCCTTCAAGCAATAGCGTCCGAGTGGGGCGCAACAGCGGCATGTTGAGGCCAGCTGCCGGACCGCCGATCGTGGCCGCCGCGGGTTCGGCGCGCGAGATCGCGGAAGCCGGCGACACCACCTGCGCCAAGGCAACTTTTTCGCCACCCGGTGCTACGCCGACGTGGAAGGCCATCCCGAGGACAAGAAGCTCGTCTTCGCCTTCGAGGAGCTCTCGTTCGATACCAAGGACATGAAGATCCTCGGCGTCTACCCGGCGCACCCGTTCCGCGCCACGTTCGAGGAAACGGCGGGGTAGGTGTTCGCGTCGACTCGCGCGCAGCCCGCCTACTTCTTCACCCGCTCGATCTTGGTGACCGTGAACTGGCCGTTGATGCGGTCGGCCTCGAACCTGACCTTGTCGCCGACCTTCACCGCCTTGAGGATCGCCGGATCCTTGACGCGGAAGACCATTGTCATGCCGTCGTCCATGTCGAATTTTTTCATGGGCCCATGGCGAATCGTGATCTTGCTGGCCGCCTGATCGATCTTGGTGACCAGGCCGCTGACCCAATCCTGCGCCAGCGCGGCGGCGCCCAGAATGGTCGTGCCGATGGCCGCGGCGCGTACGAACGTCTTCAGACCTTTCATCCGGTTTCTCCTGTTGCTGTGCGCGCGGCGAGCGTCACTTGACGACGATCGTTCCAAACATGCCCGACTCGTAGTGGCCGGCGATCAGACACGCAAACTCGAACGTTCCCCGCTTGGTGAAGCGCCAGATCAATTCGGCCTTCTGCTTGGTCTTGACCTGCCTGCCGTTGGGGTCGTCGTGCTCCATATCGGGATATTTCTGCATCAGTGCGGCATGCTTCTTGTTTTCCTCGGGCGTCGCAATCATGAACTCGTGATCGAGATGACCGACATTCGTCAGCACGAAGCGAATCTGCTCGTTGCGACGGACTTCGATGCGGTCGGGCTTGAACAGCATCTTTCCGTCGGCTTCCGTCATCGTCACCCTGATGGTGCGCGAAGGTCGCTTGGGATTGCCCGGCTCGCCGGCGGAGAAGTGCGGCGCGTCGTGGGCCCATGTCGGCCGCTCCGTCAGCGCGGCCCCGATCAAGGCCACGACCGCGGCGCCCGCCAGCGCACGCAACAGGACCATTCCCATCGATTTCATGTGTGTCTCCTCAGTGCTGATGACTGGATCTGGATTTTGGCTTGACGACGCGCAGCTCGCCCATCGGCTTGGGGTTGGTGCCGATCGAACCGTGGTGATGATGTGCAGGCGCGGCGGGAGCCGGTGACGGCTCCCCGCCGAACTCGTACGCGACCGTTCCGGGAGGGTGCTTGTACCAGCCCGGGTCCCTGTAGTCGTTTGCCGCAAGGCCCTCCCGCACTTTGACGACCGAGAACATCCCGCCCATTTCGAGCGGACCGAACTGACCGAACCCGGTCATCATCGGCAGCGTGTTGTCGGGCAAGGGCATTTCCATGTCGCCCATCTCGGCCATGCCCTGCGATCCCATCGCCATGTAGTCCGGCGACGCAACGCCCTGGATCGCCTTCACCAGATCGCGCTGCCGGACGCCGATGAAGGTGCGGACATTGTGGCCCATGGCATTCATGGTGTGGTGCGACTTGTGGCAGTGAATGGCCCAGTCGCCCGGCTCGTCGGCAACGAAGTCGAACGCCCGTATGGCGCCGACCGGGACGTCGATCGAGGTCTCCGGCCAGCGCGCGCTTTCCGGCACCCAGCCGCCGTCCGTGCAGGTCACCGAGAAATGGTAGCCGTGCATGTGGATCGGATGGTTGGTCATGGTCAGGTTGGCCACGCGCACGCGCGTGCGGTCGCCCTTGCGCACGACGAGATGATCGATCCCCGGAAAGACCCGGCTGTTCCAGGCCCACAGGTTGAAGTCCAGCATCGTCATCACCTTCGGCACGTAGCTGCCGGGGTCGATGTCGTAGTTGGCCATCACGAACACGAAATCGCGGTCGACGCGCATGAACTTCGGGTCGCGCGGATGCACCACGAACAGGCCCATCATGCCCATCGCCATCTGGACCATCTCGTCGGCGTGCGGGTGGTACATGAACGTGCCGCTCTTCTTGAGCACGAACTCGTAGACGAACGTCTTGCCCGGCTTGATATGCGGCTGGGTCAGGCCGCCGACGCCATCCATGCCGCACGGCAGCAGCATGCCGTGCCAGTGGACGGTGGTGTGCTCGGGCAGACGATTGGTGACGAAGATGCGGACCTTGTCGCCCTCGACCGCCTCGATGGTCGGGCCCGGCGACTGCCCGTTGTAGCCCCAGAGATGAGCCTTCATGCCGGGCGCCATCTCGCGCACCACCGGCTCGGCCACCAGATGAAACTCCTTCCAGTCGCCGTTCATCCGCCACGGCAGGGTCCAGCCGTTGAGCGTAACGACAGGCTGGTAGTCCGGACCGCTCGTTGGAAAGAGCGGCGGCTGCATTGCGGAACTCGTCGTCGTTGGCGCCTCGGGAATGCTGGCCGTCTGGGCATGTCCGCTCACCGCCGCTGCGCTGAGCAGGACGGCCGAGCTGCCGAGAAATCCGCGTCGGGACATCATGCGCGTTCTCCTTGACTCTCAGTGCGCCTGTTCGCCGCCGCCCGAAGCCGCCACCGGCGCGCGCGACCCGCCGGGACCCGCAACGGCCCCGCCGCCGACCACGGCAACCGTGAGATCGATGCTGGCAAGCCAGAAATCGCGCCTGGCTTCGATCGCCATGACGGTGGCATTGACGCGCTGGCGCGCCTCCGCCAACAGCGCAAAGACGTCGATCTGCATGGCGTTGTACCGAAGCAGCATCTCCTCCGAGATGATCTGGCGCAGCGGCAGCACCTCGCGGTGGTAGTGGGCTGCGATATCGTAGGTCGACCGGTAGGTGCGATAGGCGTCGCGGGCTTCGGAGCGCGCATTGACCGCCTTCTCGACGAGCCGATTGACCGCCTGCGCATAGGTATGTTCGGCTTGGCGAACGCGCACCTCGCCGAAGTCAAAGATCGGAATCTGGAACTCCAGCTCGAAACCGCGATCGCGCGTTCTCGCCCCGGTCTCCCGGTCCTTGACCGTCTTCGCGATGCCGGCGGCCTCCAGAAGATTGATGAAGCGCGTGGCCTCGGTGAGGCCGTAGGACTTCGCCAGCGCCTGGAGTTCCAGCCGCGCGATCTGGAGGTCGATCCGCCGGCGCACCGCGTCGCTTTCAATCGCCGGCAGCGCCATGGCGCGCCTGGGCAACGCCGGCAAGGCGCCCGGGAGCCTGAAACCGAGGTCGTCGCCCCACAGGCCCAGCATGCGCACGAGCCGTTCGCGCTCGCTCGCCGCGCGCTGCCGGGTGATGGCGAGCTGGCCGGTGATCTCGGCGTAGAAGACGTGCTCGCGCGCCTGGTCGAGCTTGTTGATCCCGCCGGTTTCGCCCAGCCGCTTCGCCAGCACGCTCGCCGTTCGCGCCGCGGTCTGGGCCTGAACGAGGGTCCCGCTCAATTCCCGCGCGGCGACGGCACGATAATAGGCGCGCCGCGTCTCGGCGGCAGTCCGCAGCGTTTCTCCGGCGGCGCGCAGCTGCGCCTGGCGGAAGCGGTCGGCCGCGATGTCGGCCCGCACCGGCAATGTCGCCAGCGCCAGGATATTGGCGACGATCCGCTTCTCGATCTCGATCTCATGCGGGCCCGACAGGCGCTCGATCGAAAAGGTCGGATTGGGCGGCAGCGATGCCTGAACCATGGCGGCCTCCGCCAGCGCCAGCTCGTTGTAAGCTGCCTGCAGGCCGCGGTTGTTCAGCAGCGCGATCTGTACTGCCGAATCGGCCGTCAGCGGACGGCGCAGCAGGCTCTTGACCGTGGCGCGGGCGGTGGCCGCCTGCTCCGGCGTGTTCAGCGCCACGACGGTCTTGTTGAGGTCCTGCCCGGCGATTTCGGCAACGAGTCCCATGCCGCCGTCGGGCGAAAACGCCTGGCACGCCGACACCAGCAGCCCGCAGGCGATCGCAATGGTCGTACGCATCGCACTCCCCCTCACCCTCACCGCTTTGGCTGCGGCGTGACTTGCCGATTCTGCTCGTGCCAGGGCGCCGGCTCGACCGGCCGCAGGCTCTCATAGGGCGCGACTGTCGACCGGTAGCTGGCGGCGGGAGTCCGGGCGCGCGGATCGGAGGGGTCCGGGCCCGCCAATGGAACCGGCCGCTCGGCCGAGCATGCCGATGCCAACGCGGTCGCTGCGGCAACGGCGATCGTCGTCAGCGGCGTCGAATGAATGCGCACGGCGCGGCGCACCAGCGCGACGCCTGTCCAATGCTTCCAGGACATGACTCCCTCATCGGTCGATCCATGAATCCAAAGCCGACGGCTGCGGCAGCCGCCCGCCCGTTTCAGAGCGACGAGGGTGAGATCGGTGGTCGGTAGAGACGTTCGGGCGCCCGGCCTGAATCGCCGCCGACAGGCGGCGCGGTCACAAGCGTGAACCGCACCGGGCCGGTCAAATCGGCCGGAAGCTCCGCCGTGACCGCCGACAGGCAGCCGAGGCCGCAGCAGTTCTGCGCAGGTGCCTGCTGGTCGGGGTGTTCGCCGGACTCGCCGTCATGCGAATGCACGGCGCCGTCGGCATGAACATGAACGGATGCGGAATGGTGGTGATCCTGGGTCAGACAATGGGACGCCCGGCTGCCGTCGACCGCAAGCGCCGCAACCGGAAACGCAAGGCAGACGGCATAGGCCGCGGCAAGCATAGCTGCCACACGACGCCGGATGTCTTTGCTCAACCACCGCAGCACAAGAATGCCCCGAGAACGCGGTTTCGCACCATGAACAATATGACACGGTATCGGGCCGTTTCAAGGCGCAGGTCGGGCGTCAACACCTCTCCCGCAGAAAGTCCCTCACCCTCTCCCCGCTTCGCAGCAGTGGCAAAAGCCGGAGCGAGCCGTCGCAAATCAAATCGTCTGATTGTACTCGCCGACTTCCGGGTGCGTGCGCAGCACCGTGTCCACGGCCTTGAACATGTCGCGCATGCGCGCGTCCGAGACCGGGCTCTCCACCACCACCACCAGCTCCGGCTTGTTGGACGAGGCGCGCACCAGGCCCCAGGTGCCGTCCTCGACCGTGACGCGCACGCCGTTGACGGTGACGAGGTCGCGAATGCCCTGCCCTGCGACCTTGTCGCCCTTCGTCTTCGCCTGCTCGAAATGCGCCACCACCTTGTCGACCACGCCGTATTTGATCTCGTCGGCGCAGTGCGGCGACATGGTCGGCGACGACCAGGTCTTCGGCAGCGCGTTCTTCAGGTCGGCCATGCTCTGTCCCGGGTTGCGGTCGAGCATGTCGCAGACCGCAAGCGCAAAGATGAGCCCGTCGTCGTAGCCGCGGCCGAGCGGCTTGTTGAAGAAGAAGTGGCCCGACTTCTCGAACCCCGCCACCGCTCCGATCTCGTTGACGCGCCGCTTCATGTAGGAGTGGCCGGTCTTCCAGTAGTCGGCCTTGGCGCCGTGCGCCTTCAGCACCGGGTCGGTCATGAACAGGCCGGTCGACTTGACGTCGGCGACGAAGGTCGCGCCCTTCACCTGCGCGGAAATATCGCGCGCCAGCATGACGCCGACCTTGTCGGCAAAGATCTCCTCGCCCTCGTTGTCGACCACCCCGCAGCGGTCGCCGTCGCCGTCGAAGCCGAGCGCGACGTCGGCCTTGTGCGCACGCACGGCGTCGGCCATGGCGTGCAGCATCTTCATGTCCTCGGTGTTGGGATTGTAGCGCGGGAAGGTGTGGTCGAGCTCGCAGTCGAGCGGAATGACCTCGCAGCCGACCGCCTCCAGCACCCGCGGCGCGAAGGCGCCGGCGGTGCCGTTGCCGCAGGCGCAGACGACCTTGAGCCTGCGCTTGATTTTCGGGCGGTTGACGAGGTCGGCGATGTAGCGTTCCGGATAGTTCTCGTGAAATTCATACGAGCCGCCGGCGTTCGACGCTGCCGGCCCGTCGAAGCGGGCGTTGAGCACGATGTCCTTCAGCCGCATCATCTCGTCGGGACCGAAGGTGAGCGGGCGGTTGGCGCCCATCTTCACGCCGGTCCAGCCGTTATCGTTGTGGGAGGCGGTGACCATCGCGACGCAGGGCACGTCGAGGTCGAACTGCGCGAAATAGGCCATCGGCGTCATCGCGAGCCCGATGTCGTGCACCTTGCAGCCGGCCGCAAGCAGTCCCGACACCAGCGAATTCTTCACCGAGGCGGAATAGCCGCGGAAGTCGTGGCCGGTCACGATCTCGGGGCGCGCACCGAGTTCGCGGATCAGTATGCCGAGCCCGAGCCCCAGCGCCTGCACGCCCATCAGGTTGATCTCGGAGCCCAACAGCCAGCGCGCGTCGTATTCGCGGAAGCCGGTGGGCTTCACCAGCGGCTCCGATTCATAGGCGTAGGTGTTGGGAGTGAGCGCAGGCTTAGGTCTTGGGAACATGTCGACTCTCGGGCGCGGGTTCGGCGCCGAGGCATAGCGCAGGCGGCACGCGCGGGGAAGGTGCGTCACCGCACCTCCGCCAGCAGCCGCTCGTAGAACGCCGCCGCCTGCGCGATCCGGTCCTTCGGCAGCAACACCACCGCGGCAACGCTTGCCGCCAGCGTCGCGCCGTCGAGCGGCTCCAGCCGGATGTTGCCCTTGGCCACCGCCTGCCGGAACTCCGGATCGGCCAGCATCGCCATGAACG
>Ga0073934_10007591_pt1 | contig 14962 bp, 12 predicted proteins | sample LarsenN4metaG_FD_76834 | JGI IMG/M metagenome (GOLD analysis project Ga0073934, IMG submission 76834) | Hot spring sediment bacterial and archeal communities from British Columbia, Canada, to study Microbial Dark Matter (Phase II) - Larsen... ...
GGCTTGAACGCCGGGTGGCAGGTGATAGGTCACGGTGATGTCTGTACTGCCGGTGATGACATTGCTCTCGAAGTAGAGCGGCGCAAACACCGCACTTGCATACTCTGAATCGTCATCATCCTTATACAGGACATCTGAAACGGTTCCCACATAGACGTGAACGGTCCCGGTTTCCCCCGGCGGGATCGCATGCCCGCCCATCTCCACGGCAAAACCACTTCCGCCGGATCCTTGAAAATCCCGGGAGATCGACAGAGCCTTGCCATCAATATCCGCGCGGATGGTGTTGAAATCAAAATTACTGGTGGGCATGCCCACATCGACAAATTCAATGAGATGTCCGCCCGGCTGATTGGTGAATGTCAGCAGATAATCCAACGCCATGGTGCCGTCTGAATTCCAGTAGACATTGGCGACCATTTTATCGAGGCTGAAGTAATAGGACTGCGCGGCTGCAGGTACAACCAGCAGTGCCGCGACAATAACAACCAGAATGATCGTGATGAGTCTTCGAAGCATGGCTTCTCCTTGTGGAAGACGTTCTACCACTTGGGTTCCTCCACCAGTTGATAGGTTGTGCCGCAATAAGGACATTCCACGGTCGGTGCGCCGGCCAACATTTTGATGTTCTCTGCCTTAAGCGAGCCACCGCAGGTCCGGCAGGACATTTGCTCGATCTTGGTCTGTGCAGGCAGGTCTACGTTGAGAGTGACGTTGGTGGCATTTCCCGCCGTTGTTTTGGGCTGGCGGCTGGCAAACCAGATCAAGCCAAAGCCAAACAACACGCTTAACGCGCCGCCGCACACCCATGTCCAGCCGCCACCCTGGTTCCCACCGGCGCCCCATACGAACAATACGCCAAAGAAAATAAGGATCGCAGCTGCAATATATGCAATGATTTTCATGAACAGATCCTCCTACACACTATATACGAGGAGTGTACCCATTTCGTTGGAGTGAAACAACTGACATTTGTCTGGAAATCTTCCTCCGGGCGGGCATGTTCTGTTCCCTGTCAATGCGCGGCTGTAAATCTGCCAATGCTATAATCCACTCATCTTAATAAAAGAGGCAATGCATGAAGGCTTCGTTCCTGCAAAAATGGACATCCAAATTCTCCCCACAACAAAAGGACCTGTTGCTGGGGCTACTGATCGTAATGGGGATCGCCGTCATTTATTATTTTCAGTGGGCGCTGTATCTCACTGATGTGAAAGACAGCAAGGTGAACATCGACCAGCCGGGACGATTCTTCTGGTGGGCCAACGACTCGGGCACCTATCGTGAAGCAGGCGAATGGATCTTCGGACGAGCCGAGAATGAACGGATCAGCTATCGTCCGTGGTTGTATCCACTATTGATCGGGTTGACGCGCACAGTCTTCGGCACGAATGCCGAAAGTGTCTTGTGGTTCATGCAATTCCTGATGTGGCTGGCAAGCGGAGCGCTCATCTACCTTGCCCTGCATAATGGGACGCGCTCCACCATCCTTGCCGTGATCGGGGCAGGATTCTTTTATTCACATCCTTCGCCATTGATCCTCACCTTCCACGGCATGACAGAGACATTGAACATCTTTTTGATCGCCATGTTCGTGTGGAGTCTGACCCGGGCATCACAATATCGAATGTATCATGCGATCCTGTTGATCGCGCTGGCAACGGTCACAAAACCCATTTATCTTATTTTCCTTGCGGTGCTGGTTCTGATCGTCTTCTTTCAGGACAAACAAACGCCCAAACGAAAACAGGCAGGCATCATTGTTTTGCTGCTGCTTCCCATCTGGATCCAGTTGCTGTTATCGTACTCTGTCAGCGGTCATCTCACCATCTCGCGCATCGGCGGTTATACGTTCAGGAACTATCTCGTTGCTGATGTGTATTTGCAGGCCGAAGGTGTGGAATGGCGCGAAGCCATGGCGCTGATCGAAGACTGGCACACCGGCCAACAACTCGACTATTTATGGCAGCACAAACGCGGGACAATGCTGGCCATCCGCAACCATCTTGTCGATTCGAACATGTGGACCGGTTCCTTTTTCACGCTCGGGGAGGACAACCGCATGGACGGCTTTGCTATTTCCCTGAACGCGTTCAGCACCTATCTGCATGTTCTCCTGCTGCCGCTCATGTTGTATTACCTGTTTTCGGCCAACCACGCTGACAACAATAAACTGACCATCGCACTGCTGTATGCGTGTTTTGTTGTCCAATGGCTGACAAGCGGCATCTCCACGGGGCAGGAGGATCGTTTGATGATGACGGCGATCCCGCTGTGGGTTACCGCGTATCTGCTGACTTTTTCCGGGATCAAGGCCTCCCGCCAAGGATAGGATGTCTTCAAAATTCATCCAGCCCAATTGGGATGTGGTCATCACCGGCGGCGGCCCGGCAGGATTCTTTGCCGCGATCCGCTGCGCGGAGTTGAATCCCAACCTGCGGGTGCTGATCATTGAACGAGCCAGTCAAACGCTTGGAAAAGTGTTGATCTCCGGCGGCGGACGCTGCAATGTGACCCATGCCTGTTTCGACCCGGCAAAACTAATCACGTTCTATCCGCGCGGGGGCAATGAACTGCGCGGCGCATTCTCACGTTTTCAAGCTTCAGACACGGTGGAATGGTTCGAGTCGCGCAATGTGAAACTAAAAACCGAATCGGATGGACGCATGTTCCCGGTTACCGATTCGTCGGAGACGATCGCAGATTGTCTACGCCAGGCCGCAAAAAAAGCCGGGGTTGAGGTGCACGTGGGAGTGAGCCTGCTTGGGGTGGAGAAAGACCAAAAAACCGGATTCAGGCTCCAGCTTCGTCGCGAGGCGGAAGTGTTCTCCATCCACACAAAAAAAGTATTGCTTGCCACAGGCGGCGACCGCAAGACACTCGACATCGTCAAGTCGCTTGGTCATGCTGCAGAAGAACCTGTTCCATCGCTGTTCACCTTTAATATCAAAGATAAACGAATTGACGGGCTGGCGGGCGTGGCTGTTGAGCATGTTACACTTCGGTTGGGCACGATCACACAACAGGGTGCACTTCTCATCACCCACTGGGGCATGAGCGGGCCGGCTGTATTACGTACATCAGCCTGGGGAGCACGTGAACTGCATGCAAAAGAATATCAAGCCGCATTGAAGGTGAACTGGCTGGGTGAGATGTCAGTTGAAAAAGCGCTGGAGGTATTGAGCCGAAATAAAGAATGGAAAGAGAATGCGCGCAAGAAAATTTCGACAACCCCAGCGTTTTCACAGGTCCCATTACGGCTGTGGAAACAATTGACCGGGTTTATCGGCGAAAAGAATTGGGCGGATATTTCCAAGGCCGAGATGCGAAGCCTGGCCGAAGAATTAACAGCCGGAGAATTTATGATCGAAGGCAAGGGCCAATTCAAAGATGAATTTGTCACCTGCGGCGGTGTAAAACTCAATGAAGTGGATTTCAAGACCATGCAAAGCCGCGTAGTCGGAAATTTATTTTTTGCAGGGGAAGTTCTAAATATCGATGGTGTCACCGGCGGTTTTAATTTTCAATCTGCATGGACCACAGGCTGGCTGGCAGGAAGCGCGCTGGCTTCGTGATTTTTTCCATTGACCATCCACTCATCCTCTCGTACAATCCAGCCCTGTAAATTATATATAATTCTCAAGGTGATTATGACCCGTTATCGCATCATGTACTGGAAGCACATCCCGCAATCGTTTACTGTGGAAGGTGATGGGCGCACTATAAAAAAACAACTTTCGCAAAAGGTTCAAGATAAGATCGACGCCTACGCAATGGCAGAAGGGTTAACGTCGACTTCCGATTACGCCGCGCAATATAAGCGGGGTGATTGGGTTGAGCGCGATGGTTCGCCAGAAGATGTTGCCGAGGCGCTTCTTACTGAGCTTGAAATGCAGTTCGCAAAGATTGAGATCCCACGCAAGAATGGACAGTAGATGATGGAGCATGGACAATGGACCATGCATCACAATGGTCTGTGGTCTACGGTCAATCGTCAGGAAATAAGATGACAAAAAAACATACCATCATCCTGCAACCATCCGGCCGCCGCGGACAAGTGGACGAAGGCACATCCGTCCGCACTGCGGCGCGCGAGTTGGGCGTGGAGATCGAATCGATCTGCGCTGAAAACGCTACTTGCGGCAAGTGTATGGTCCTTGTGGAGGAAGGCCGCTTCGAGAAGCACAACATCGATTCAAAGCGTGACAACCTCTCCCCGCTTACTGCAGAGGAACAATCCTATCTTCAGCGCCGCCCCAAATTATTAAAAGATAAAGGCTGGGAGATCGGACAGGTCCGTTTGTCGTGCCAATGCAAGGTGATGGGCGACGTGCTTATCAATGTTCCCGAAGAAAGCCGCGGCAACAAACAGATCGTGCGCAAGACAGCCAGCGAACGCGCCATTGAGATCAAACCGTCGATTCGAAAATATTATGTTTCCATGACACCGCCAAACCTTGAACGCCCCATTGCAGATTGGGAGCGGCTCGCCAAAGGACTGGAAACATCGATGCAACTGGTGCACGGTGTGGAAGCAAAAGTTCCGCGCTGGCATGACCTAAAGATCGATTACCAGTGCCTGCGCACATTATCGTCCACGTTACGCGAAGCAAAATGGCAGGTGACGGTATCTGTGTGGCAGGATAAGGAAGTGATCGAGGTCCAGGCGGGATACGTGGAGGACAGTTACGGTGCCGCGGTGGATATCGGTTCGACAACGGTAGCACTGTATCTGTGCAATCTGCGCACCGGCGAAGTGCTGGCATCTGAATCGGAGATGAACCCGCAGATCGTGTATGGCGAAGATGTGATGTCGCGCATCCAGTATTCGATCGAGCATAAGGATGGGCTGGAGAAACTACACAAAGCCATCATCGGAACCTTGAACAAATTATTGAAGCAGGCTGCGCATTCGGCAAAGATCAAAACCGCTGAAATTCTGGAGATGGTATTGGTCGGCAATTCGACCATGCATCATCTTTTATTGAATTTGCATCCCAAAGATCTGGGGCTGGCTCCATTTGTGCCCGCGATCCACAGTTCGGTGGATGTGAAGGCGCGCGAGTTGGGATTGCACATCAATCCATCGGGGAATATCCATGTACTGCCGACGATCGCATCGTTTGTCGGTGCAGACACCAGCGCAATGATCCTTGCCGAGGAACCGCACAGGCAGGATGAAAACTGGCTGTTGATCGATGTGGGGACAAATGCAGAATTGATCCTGGGAAACCGCAAGCGCCTGCTTTGCACATCCACACCGACGGGTCCCGCACTCGAAGGCGCGCATGTGGAGTATGGGATGCGTGCTGCGCCGGGCGCGATCGAAAGAGTTTCTATTGATGAAAAGACTCTCGAGCCAAAATACAAGATCGTCGGTGAAGAGGGTTGGAATACGGGCAAGGCCAAGGGTATCTGCGGTTCGGCCATCATTGATGCCGTGGCAGAATTGTTCCGGGCAGGGATCGTCGATTCTCGGGGCAAGTTTAAAAAAGGGCTGAGCACGAACCGTGTGCGGGAGGGAGAGAACGGCTGGGAGTACGTCATCGCCTGGGCGGAGGAAACATCCATCGGGCGGGACATCCCCATGACCCAACAGGATGTACGACAGATCCAACTGGCGAAGGCAGCCTTGTTCGTGGCAGCGCGCACGTTGTTGAAGCGAAGCAATTTGCAATCTCCTGATAAAATCATTCTGGCCGGCGGCTTTGGCAGTTACATCGATAAAGAAAAGGCGATGCTGATCGGGCTGATCCCTGATTGTGAGTTGGACAAGGTCTACGCCGTTGGAAATGCCGCGGGCGATGGCGCCAGGATTGCCCTGTTGAATGTTGAGAAACGGAACGAGATCGATTCGGTGACGCGCAAGGTGGAACGCTTTGAACTGCCCACCGACCCCGAATTCCAAAATCAGTTCATGCTGGCGACAAGTTTTCCGCACATGAGCGAGCCATTCGAGCACATTGCGCATCTGATCCCCAACCGTGTGGCGGACCCGATGGCGAAGAATTTTATGAAATAATTTTTCACCACAAAGTGTCACAACGGAACACAAAGGAAAAACTTTGTGTCCTTCGTGGTGAAACATGGAGAATCAATGAACAAATTTCTTGAACGATTAAACAGCGGGGAGATCCTTGTAGCCGATGGAGCCACCGGTTCGAATCTGCAAAAAATGGGACTCAAGCCGGGTCGCCCACCTGAAGATTTGATCATCGACAACCCAGATTTGCTGTACCAGCTCGAAAAATCCTTTGTGGATGCCGGCTCGGATATCATCCTGACCTGCACCTTCGGCGGGACACGCATGCGCATGAAGGATTCGAAATATCAGGACCGCGCGCCAGAGGTGAACATCCGCGCGGCGGAACTGGCCCGTAAAGCCGCTTCAACCCGCGACGGGGTTCTGGTCGCCGGTTCGATGGGACCGGTCGGCGCGTTGATCAAACCCTACGGTCCGCTCGAAGCGGAGGATGTCAAGACGACATTCGCCGAACAGGCCAAAGCCCTTGCCGATGGCGGCGTGGACTTTTTGTTGATCGAGACGATGTTCGCATTCGAGGAAACGACGGCAGCCTTCGAAGGCGCTCGCTCGGTCACCGACCTGCCCATCGTCGTCTCCTTCAGTTATGACCGCGGCACACGTTCGATGATGGGCGTCAAGCCGAAGGATGTGATCAAGAAATATAGCGAGATGGGTGCGACTTTGGTCGGCGCGAATTGTGGAACGACTCTCGAAAATATGGAAGCCGTCGCCAAAGAATATGCTGCGACGGTCCCCAACTTCCCGTTATGGATCAAGCCGAATGCCGGTGTCCCACACATGGATATTGAGACGGAACAAGGTGTGTACGATATGGGTCCCGAAGATATGGCGACCTATGCAAGAAAATATGTGGAACTGGGCGCCAGAGTGGTCGGCGGTTGCTGTGGAAATACGCCGGAACATATCGCGGCGATCGCGAAGGCCGTGAAGAACCAGTGAGTAGTGATCAGTAGACACAAAAAAACAGGAGCAGTTGCGCTCCTGTTTTTTTGTCAGTTATGCAGTTGGAATTTCATCGAGCTCGTAATAGATCTTCAGCCCTTTTTTCCTACCCACATCCACCATCAGGTCTGCACCCTGAGATGCGCCGCCGACTCGCAGCACGGCATCGCACTTATCAAGCAGCATCTCGGCAATGGGATGAAAAATCTCATTAAACAGTTCATCACCGATCTGTTGGGAGCCCGCCAATTTCACCAGCGGAAGCGCCAGCCACTCCCCCAGCATAGGGATGTGTCCCTTTTTGAAAATGGGGACCGCGAACGATTCCATCACACGCACGTTGGCAGCGATCTTTTCAGGGTCGTCATTCGTCCCTGAACGGTACGGACCAGCAATCAGGATCATCATCGTCATCGATTATTTCTCCAGGAACGGTTTTGCCAGCAACCATGCCGCCAGCGACTTGGCATCAGGCACATCGCCACTGGCGAATACGGCATCGGCTTCTTTCACGGGAATCTTTTCCACCTGTAGAAATTCGTCTTCATCGCCGGGCAACGGATTGTGTTTCAACTCTGTAGCGAGAAAAACACCCATCAGTTCACTGGAATATCCCGGTGCCAGATAAAATTCTCCGACCTTCCGCAAATTTCCAGCCTGCATGCCGGTCTCTTCACGGATCTCGCGCGCGGCACAATCCTCGTACGGCTCATCGCCATTGCGTGTGCCGGCGGGAAGTTCAAGCAAGTCGAATCCCGCAGCATGGCGATATTGGCGAACGAACAACAAGTTCCCCTCGTCATCCACAGGGACAATTACCACCGAACCGCCATGTTCAATGATCTCCAGTTTCGTTTCCTTATCATCGGGCGTCTTGAGCGTGTCACGACGGATCTTGAAGGCACGTCCCTGCAGGAGGGTCTCAGAGCGTATCAATTCAAAGGGCATATATTTTTTCCTTTTATTAATGAGGCGGTCATTCCAAGACAAAAGCCCAGGCGAACTGCCTGGGCTTCTCTTTGTTATTCAAAACTTACGGTATGCTCAACTGCTGTCCGGCTGAAAGTGTGGTGCCAACCGAAAGCCCATTGGCTGTGGCAATCGAGGATGGATCCACATCGCCAAACAAACAGGCAATGCCCGGGATCGTATCGCCCGCAGAAGCCGTATAGGTGGTCGGGTGATTGCGCAGCGCTCGTGCACCCGGGAAGCTGCCGCTCTGCGGAATTTTCAGCACTGCACCGGCATAGAGCGTTTGACCATCCACTAATCCATTTAGCGACAGTAACTGGTCGGGGTCTACATCAAAACGGCGTGCAATACAGTAGGGGAACTCGCCATCCTGCAATGTGTACGTTGCCGGGCGGGAACCAACCGGGACAGATGTGGCAGCAACCTGGTTTTGATTTGTAGCCGCAACAGCCAACGTGGCCGTGGGGGTGGTCACTGCATTGGTCGGTAATGCAATAATGGAAGTGGGCGTTACGCTTGCTCCGGCATCCACTCCCGGTGTTGCAGAGACGACCACGGCGTTTGGTGTCCCTGTTTGTAGTGCAAGAGCAGTTCCCGTTGCAAGGTTCTGCAAATCAATCATATCAGTCGGTGCTGCCATGGTATTCGAAAACAAGCTTTGATCGATCGGCGTATTTGTAGCGGCGGGCGCTGCAGAAAAGGGTCGCTCACAAGCAGAAGCGACCATTGCAACCAACACCAGAATGGAGGCGACCAGCGCGCCTCGTCTCATACTTGCCATAATGCATCTCCTCAATCTCGAACAAAAGTTTCAATGATGGTAGCACAACCTGATTCGTGCGTCAAGTTACGGGATGGGATATTGGAGGGATTAAGGAGAACACTGAAATTGCGCCAGAATCGCAGCGATTTTGGACTGCGAATCGGCTCCATCTGCAGAAGCCGCTGCCTGCACCCGTTTCCACACCTGACACACCCCGTTGCGGACTCTCACATCCTCTTTCAACGCAACCCTAGATAATCTTTGAGCATCATCGACCTGCCCGGTCATCGCCTGCGCTTCGATGAAGACCAGCCATTCGAAGGGGTCACTGGGCCGATACTCCAATGACATGGCTTCATCATACAGAGCGATGATTGTTTGCCAGTCACCGGTTTGCCGCGCAAGCTCCGCCCTGGCAAAGTAATAACACCAGGTATGCTCCGGTTCAGGCAGGAAAGGAAGACTTGGCCTGCGGCTGGAGGTGACATCGATTAACTCAGGCTTTGAGAGCGGGATCGCATTCAACAGGTCACGCGACTCGCGTGCATAGGTAACACGGTCACCCAGCGCAGGGTCCAGCACGCGCAGACATCCGGTCTTCGGCATGTGGAGCACAATGACCTGTGACGTGGACCCGTAAAAATTCGCAGCCCGCATGCCCACAAATATCTCAGTATCCGGTTCCAGAGAGGGAAGCGCACCGCCGCCGAGACGCGGTCCGACATAGAGAAGCGCGTAGGGCAGGTCTGAGCGGGTGTAATCGGGCGCATACATCCAGTTGATCGGCGCAGTGAACGAGAGGTCGGTCTCATAATCGACAGGCAATTCATCGATCAACAATGCGGTGCCCGGTTTCATGGCTGGGATGCGCCAGGCCAGCTGCGCATAAATCTCCTGCTGTTTCTCCCAATCCCGGCGGAAGATGTTCGCATTGAAGAATTGCTGCCCCACGGCAAAAGCGATCAGCATGGCAAAAACATATGTTTTGAACCGCTCTGATGAGATCAGGAGTTCCACCCAACCGACAACAAAGAGCGCTCCGCCCAGCATCATCGAGATCGCGAACCGGTCCCAACTGGATTGCAGGGTGAGCGGAAGCGCTGCCGCAAAGGATGGCAGGCGGCCGGCTACGATGCCTGCTGCGCCCGCAACAATCGCAATGATGGCGAATGTTTTTGTCGCAACATGACCTGTGCGAACCCAGGAAAGGTAATATGCAAAGAAAAGGAACACAACACCGACCAGTCCAACCGTCAGCAATGACGAGGGTGTGGTGAGCGTTTTGCCGACAAGTACCACGATCTGTCCCCAGGCGTAGACACCGACCTTCCAAACCGCATCGATAAATGACAGCACAACATCGACAAGCGAAAGCGGCTCACGGGTAACTTTAACATCATAGGAGTCATAATTGCCAAGCGTATAAAAATAGATCAACCATAAAATATTCGCCAACCAGACCCCAAAATAAGGCAGCCAGTATTTCAGCGTGTAGACGATGCGCTCCTTCAATATGGTGGTCTGCTCCTGGACAATGACCCAGATGAAAAACAAGCGCATTACTTCGATGCTGGCAAAATATTCCGTTGGAAACACACCGGGGAAAAGGAACAGCAGGGCAAGGACCGTACTTGTGCGGAAGTTCTGCGGTCTGCGCAATGCACGAGCCGTATAACCGAACGAAAGCAGATAAAAGATCAGGGATACCCATTCCTGATTGATATGGGTGAACGCCACCCAATGCTGGCTATAGCCCGGAAACAACAGGAACAGCAGGGCTGCGATCAGGGTCTGGCGCTTATGCTGCGGCCAAACCTGATCCAATGCGAACCAGGCAGCGAGCCCGGCAAGTAAGTGGATGACAAGGGCAAAGACCTGCCAGTATATGGGAACAGGCGGAAGCAGGCTGGTGGTTGCCCAAAAGATCGGACCTAAAAAAGGTCGTACTCCATCAAAGGCCGGAATGAATTCAGCCGGCCCCAGGAAGTGAGCGATCCATGCAAAGGGCCAGTCGTCCCAATAAAAACCTGTATGGGCGACGAGCAGCCCATAAGCCAGGATGGTAGTGATCAAAAAGACAACAAAAACCGTCCGAGCATTGGTGGGTTCGGATCTCATGAGAGTCAATTATACGGTAGACGTCACTGCGACTTGAGTTTGATGGAAAAAATATTGATCGGCTGATGCTTGCCTTTGAAGACCACAGGTCCGAGTGCATCCAGCTCGATCTCTGGCGACAGTCCTTCGCTTGTATATTGATCGATCAGGATCGGGTGTCCGACCACTTTGGTATGGCTTTCGATGCGGGCGGCAAGGTTGACCGTGTCGCCAATGCAGGTATAGGTGGCGCGGTGTTGCGTCCCGGTAAACCCGGCAACGACATTGCCCGTGGCAACGCCCACCCCGATCTTGATCTGCGGTTTATCAAGTGCTGCCTGCACCTCATTGAACGATGCCAGTAACTCCAGCATTTCCAGGGCGGCGCGTACGGCACGCTCACGATGGTCCTCATAATAGACAGGGGCGCCAAAAATTGCCATGATGCCATCACCGATCATCTGGTTGATCGTTCCGCCATGGCCGGTAATGGCATCGAACATTAAAGCATAATAATCGTTCAACATCTCGATAATTTCGGCCGGGGAACGTTCTTCTGTAATCGTTGTGAAAGAACGGATATCTGTGAACATCACCGAAGCATTGACCAGACTCCCACCGAGCGAAAACCCCGACTTTAACAACTCCTCCGCCACTTCCTTGGTCGCAAATGTGCGGATGAGCTTGCGCTGCTGGTCACGCAAGCGTTTTTTCTCCAGGCTGGCATTCACCCGCGCACGCAGCAGGACCGGGTTGACAGGTTTATTGAGATAATCCTCGGCTCCAAGTTCCACACATTTCACAACACTTTCCACCTCATCGAGAGAGGACGTCATGATAATGGGAATATTGCGAAGCTCATCATCCTTGATGCAGACTTCGAGCACCTGATAACCGTTCATTTCAGGCATCTCAATATCGAGCAGAACAAGATCGAACGAGCCCGTGCGCATCTTCTCGAGCGCCTGCCTGCCGTTTTCAGCGGTTTCCACTGTATGACCGTTACCCTCCAGCCCGCGTGCAAGCAGGATACGATTCACTTTATTATCGTCCACGACGAGCAAACGTCCCGGTTCCTGTCGGGATGTCATACACGCAGCCCTTTCAGTTCATCTGCCACGACCTTTAACGCCTCACTCAGGACCTCAAGCCTGTTCCCGATATTCAGGTTGTAGTCCTTCGCCATGATCTCCAGTTCCCGGGCAAGCCCCGCCAGTTCTGCGGCTCCAAAGGTGTTGGCATTGGATTTCAACGAGTGTGCGTTCCTGCGGAAGGTTTCAACATCGCGCGCGGCAATTGCAATACGCATCGCCTTGATCATATTTGGCGCGTCGTCCAGGAAGGCATCGATCAATTCGTTGATGAAATCTTCACCAGACATTTGTTTAAGTTCATTAAAGGTAGTGATATCGATTGCGGTCATAGGGTTCTCCGATCGTTCTTTCGATGTGAAAAGGCAGGGAAGGGAACCCTGCCACTACAGTCGCCGGGCCTTCATCAAGGCATCCACCAATTCAATGACGCGGATGGGTTTACTGACATAATCATCCATGCGTGCGGCGATGCACATTTCACGGTCGCCTTCGAGGGCGTTGGCCGTCATGGCAATGATATGCGGCTGGGTAACCGCAGCCAGCTTACGGATGCTGCGCGTGGCGTCGAGTCCATCCAGCTCGGGCATTTGCACATCCATCAGGACCACATCATACACCTGTCTCTCCACCGATTCGATCGCTTCCAATCCGTTGGAGGCGACGTCGGCGCGGTATCCCATTTGCTCGAGGATGCGTAATGCCAGTTTCTGGTTAACCTGGTTATCCTCTGCAAGCAGAATGCACAGCGGATGTCGTTTGCCAAGGTCTGCGTCGATGGTGGATTTCCCCTGGGATGGCGAAGTGGACGATTCGGTCTTCGGGGAGAAAACATTTTTGGCGAAGAGTCCAGCTAGGGCGTCGTAGAGATGCGATGGCTTAAGCGGTTTGGTCAGATAGGCCGCAAAGTTCAGATCATCGGCACCGATCTCACGCCGGCCCAGGGACGTCAGCAAAATGATCGGCAGTGATTTTTCATCGCGCAGTTTTCGGATATCACGTGTGAGCATGATACCGTCCATCTCCGGCATTTGCAGGTCGAGGATGGCCAGGTCGAAGTTCTCACCAGCCTGCAGCCATTGAAGAGCTTCATGAGGACGTTCGCTTTCACGCGGTTTCATACCCCACTTTTCGGTTTGAAGCATCAAAATGCGGCGATTGGTTGCATTGTCATCCACGATGAGAACACGCTTGTTCTGCAGTACGGACTGAATATCCTTGATATCACGCGCGTTTTTCCTCTCAGGAACTTTTGCAGACTCGGCTTTGATGGAAAACATGAAGGTCGAGCCTGTGCCAATGCCATCACTTTCGGCATGCATTTCACCGCCCAGCATTTCGGCCAGGCGTTTGCTGATCGCAAGTCCCAACCCAGTACCGCCAAACTTGCGTGTGGTTGACGAATCTGCCTGAGAGAAGGATTGGAATAAACGGCTCATGTGGCTTTCGGAAATACCGATGCCTGTATCTCGAACGATGAATTGGATCTCGTTTTTACCCTTGCCTTTTTTGACCGTCAGAACAACTTCACCCTTCTCTGTGAACTTGATCGCGTTACTCAACAGATTGATCAGGATCTGCCGCAAACGGGTTACGTCACTTTGGATCCCGACAGGCACATCATCATCCATAATGTAGGCAATATCGAGTCCTTTTTCAATGGCGCGCCCGGAGGTCAGGTCCAGTGCCGATTCGACACACTCGCGCAGGTCGAAGGGTTGATGCTCCACATCCATCTTACCCGCTTCGATCTTGCTGAAGTCAAGAATATCATTGATGATGGCCAACAGCGCATCGCCCGAGTTGCGGATGGTCTCGGCGTAATCGCGTTGTTCCTTGTTGAGCGGAGTATCCATCAACAAACCACTCATACCAATGACCGCGTTCATCGGCGTGCGGATCTCATGGCTCATGGTAGCCAGGAAGGAACTCTTGGCTTCATTGGCCGCTTCTGCGGCGGCACGGGCTTCCTGTGCTTCGTTGAACAGGCGTGAATTTTCGATCGCGATGGCAGCCTGTCGTCCCAACCCCACCAGGAAATCCAGGTCGATCTGTGAAAACGTGCCAGCAGTGCGATCCTTGTAGACCGACAGCACACCGATGGTGCGGTTGCTGGCGATCAGAGGCGCCACCATCATCGTCTCAGGGATCTCCTCCTGATCGGGGGTTCCCGCCACATGCACACCACGCGGGTCGAGCTCCACATTGTCCACCACTTCGGCAATGCCAGATCGTGCAATGCCTCCCGTGATGCCTTCGCCAATCGTGAGAATATCTACTGCGTTCTCATCAGCATAGCGACCCAGGGCAAGGACCGTCCGCAGCGAAGCGCCATCCGCTTCAACAAGACGCAAGATCGTGTCGCGGGCGTCGAAAAGCCGGTGCACGTTTTCCACCACTGTTCTGGTCACAATATCCAGATCGAGCGCGGCAGAAAGCTCGCGCCCCACATTGGCAATGGTTGCCATTTGGTTGGCATTGCGCTGGGTCTCAGCATGCAGCTGCGCCGTGTGGATGGCCGTGCCAGCATTTGCCGCGATGGTGGCCAGCAGGCGAAGGTCATCATCATCGAACACGTCCTCTTCAGAGATACTTTGCACGCTCAAGACACCGATCACATCGCGTCCTGATTTGATCGGTACGCCAAGATAGGAAAGCGCCTCACGACCGACCAGGGATGCTCCCAACTGCTCACGCCGTTTGGCAATGTCTTTGTTGATGAGCAGCGGCTCGCCCGACTGGATGATCTTGCTTGTCAGCCCTTCACCCAGCTTTAACACAGTGAAGTTTTCTCCATGCTGATATGGGAAGCGGATGAGGTTGGTCTGTGGGTCGAGCAATGCCACATAGGCAATATCGGCGTGGAAGGTTTCCCGCGTCTGACTCCCGATGAGCCGGATCATTGCTTCGAGATCCGTCTCCGCCACCAAGGCCTGACTGATGGTGCTGATGGCAGCCAATTCCGGAACACGTTCCTGTTCGGCATTGAAGAGACGTGCGTTTTCGAGCGCAATACCCATGCTGCCTGCCAGCGTTTGTAAAAGGCGAATA
>Ga0073934_10007592_pt1 | contig 14960 bp, 12 predicted proteins | sample LarsenN4metaG_FD_76834 | JGI IMG/M metagenome (GOLD analysis project Ga0073934, IMG submission 76834) | Hot spring sediment bacterial and archeal communities from British Columbia, Canada, to study Microbial Dark Matter (Phase II) - Larsen... ...
CCTCGACGCCATCGGCGAGGCGATCGCCGAGAACGGGCGGGTGATCGTGACCGGATGCCTCGGCGCTGAAGAAGACGTCATCCGCGCCGCGCATCCGAAGGTGATGGCGGTCACCGGGCCGCATCAGTATGAAGCGGTGATGGAAGCGGTGCACGCCGCCGCGCCGGCGCCGCATGATCCCTTCTTCGACCTTCTGCCGCCGCAAGGGGTGAAGCTGACCCCGCGCCATTACGCCTATCTGAAGATTTCAGAGGGCTGCAACAATTCCTGCTCGTTCTGCATCATCCCCGCGATGCGCGGCCGGCTGAAAAGCCGGCGCATCGACGCGGTGCTGAAGGAAGCCGAGAAGCTCGTCGCGGCGGGCGTGAAAGAGCTTCTCGTCATCTCGCAGGACACGTCGGCCTATGGCGCCGATCTCAAATACGCCGCCCATTCCTGGCGCGGGTCGGAATACGAAACCCGGTTCCTCGACCTTGCGCGCGGGCTCAAGAGCCTCGGCGTCTGGACGCGGCTTCACTATGTCTATCCCTATCCCCATGTCGACGCGGTCATCCCGCTCATGGAGGAAGGAAATCTTCTTCCCTATCTCGACATCCCGTTCCAGCATGCGAGCCCCAAGGTCCTCAAGGCGATGCGCCGCCCGGCGCATCAGGGAAAGACGCTGGAGCAGATTGAGCGCTGGCGGGCGATCAATCCGGCGCTCGTCTTGCGCTCGACCTTCATCGTCGGATTTCCCGGCGAGACGGAGGAGGACTTCGCCTTCCTCATCGACTGGCTGAAGGAAGCGCGGCTCAATCGCGTCGGCTGCTTCAAGTTCGAGCCGGTGAAGGGCGCGGCGGCGAACGAGCTCCCGGGCGCCGTGCCGGAAGAAGTGAAAGAGGAACGCTTTCACCGTTTCATGCAGGCGCAGCAGGAGATCTCCGCGGCGCTGCTTCAGGACTGGATCGGCCGCGAGATCAGCGTTCTCATCGACGAAGTCGACGACGAGGGGGCCGTCGGGCGGTCCTATGCGGATGCGCCGGAAATCGACGGCGCCGTCATCCTCGAAGGGGAAACGGCGCTCAAGCCCGGCGATCTCGTTCGCGTGCGCGTCACGGGCGCCGATGACTATGATCTGTGGGCTGCGCGCAGCGGCTGAAACGAAGGACGGCGACAATGAAAAGACTTGCGTTCGCGATCAACCTGGCCTTCGCCGCGGCGCCGGCTTTGGCGGCGGATTCCCTTCAGTCGGTCATCAAGGATCATTGGGCTTGGTCGCTCGCCCAAAGCCCGACCTTTGCGACCTCGGTCGGCGTGCGCGACTATGACGACCGTCTGCAGGATTCATCGCTTGCCGCTTACGAGACGGCGGTCGAGGATCAAAGGCGTTTCCTCGCCCGCCTCGAGGCGCTCGATGAAAGCGCGCTGTCGCCCGCCGACCGCGTCAATTACGATCTCCTGAAGCTCGACCTCGAGAACGACATCGAGGCGGCGCGCTTCGGCGGAAAATATCTCGCGATCTCCAACCGGCGGGGTCCGCACACCTTCCTGACCGGCCTCCCGGACGATCTGCCGTTCTTCACCGTCGCCGATTACGAAAGCTATGTGAAACGCCTTAATGCGGCCCCCGCCTATGTCGAGGGCGTCATCGGGCGGCTGGAGAAGGGGATCGAGACGGGCTGGGTGCAGCCTTGCGAGGCGATGACGGGCTTTGAAAAGTCGATCCGATTCCATCTCGTCGCCGACGCGCGGGAAAGCGCGATGATGGCGCCCTTCGACGCGAAGCCGGCGACGATCTCCGACAAGGACTGGAAGCGCCTGAAAGACGCCGGCCTGCGCGCGGTCGCGGAGAAGGCGGTTCCGGCGATCGCGCGCTTTGCGGACTTCTACGATAAGTCCTACAAGCCCGCCTGCCGCCAGACGATCGGCGCCTCGGCGCTGCCTGACGGGCGCGCCTGGTACGATCACCGCGCGCGGGTCTTCACGACGACGCCGCTGACGGCGGACGAGATTCACAAGGTCGGCCTCAGGGAAGTCGCGCGCATCCGCAAGGAAATGGAGGCGACGATCAAGGCGGCCGGGTTCAAGGGCGACTTCAAGGCGTTCCAGGAATTCCTGCGCACCGATCCGCGCTTTTACGCCAGGACGCCGCTCGAGCTGATGGAGAAAAACTCCTACGTCGCCAAGAAGATCGACGGCGAGCTGCCGAAGCTCTTCGGGCGCCTTCCGCGCATGCCCTACACGCTGAAGGAGATCCCCGCCGATGTCGCGGAAGGAACGACGACCGCCTATTACGAGCGACCGGCCGGCGACGGCGCGCGGGCCGGCGTCTATCGCGTCAACACCTCGAAGCTGGAGACGCGCCCGCTTTACGAAGTCGAAGCGCTGACGCTGCATGAGGCTGTCCCCGGCCACCATCTCCAGATCGCGCTCGCCCAGGAGCTCGACCTGCCGGAATTCCGGAAATATGGCGGCTTCACCGCCTTCATCGAGGGCTGGGGGCTTTACGCCGAAAGCCTCGGCCTCGATGTCGGCTTCTACGAGGACCCTTATTCGAATTTCGGGCGGCTTTCTTATGAGATGTGGCGGGCCTGCCGCCTCGTCGTCGACACCGGGATCCACGCCAAGGGCTGGACGCGCGCTCAGGCGATCGCCTTCATGACGGAGAACACGGCGCTTTCCACGCACAACGTGACAGCGGAGGTCGACCGCTACATCGCCAATCCCGGCCAGGCGCTCGCCTACAAGATCGGCGAGCTGAAATTCAAGGAACTGCGCGCGCGCGCTTCAAGGGCCCTTGGCCGCAAGTTCGACATCCGCCGCTTCCATGACGCCGCGCTCGAGAACGGCGCCGTTCCCCTGTCGGTTCTGGAAGAGCGCATCGACCGCTTCATCGCCGAGGAAAAGGCGCGCTAGAGCATGGACGCCGAGGACGAACTCGCCGCGCTGATCCGCCAGGCCGCCGCCGACGTCAGGGCGCGCGACTTCCTCTGGGGGGCGGCGATCGCGGCGGGCATCGCCGTCGTGATCATGGGGTCGGGCCTTGCAAGCAGCCTGTGGCTGCCGGTCGCGGCCTGGGTCGCGTTCTCGGCCGCGCTCGGCGTGCGTTACTGGCTGTCGTCGGGCCGCGAATGGGCAAGGCCCGTCGAGCGGCTCGTCAAATCCGAGATCGGCGCCAAGGAAACCGAAATCGCGAGCTTGCGCCTTGCCCGCGGGGTCGCGCAGGCGCTGCCGGAGCCCCTGTTCATTCTCGGCGCTGACGGCGTTATCGAACACGCCAATCCGGCCGCGGAGGAGTTCATCGGCGTCAAGGCGCTCGAAGGCCGGCATTTCGCTGCGGCGCTGCGCGCGCCGAACGTCTTTGAAGCCGCCGAAGCCGTCGCCAAAGGCGAGGCCCCGCGCGCGGTCGAGTTCACGACGACCGGCGCCGTCGAGCGGCACTGCCGGGCCTTCGTCGCCCCGATCGGCGATGCGCGCCCCGTCGATCGGGTGCTCGTCTTTGTGCGCGACCTCACGAGCGAGCGGCGCGTCGAGCAGATGCGGGCCGACTTCATCGCATCGGCGAGCCATGAACTCCGGACGCCGCTCGCCTCGCTGCTCGGCTTCATCGAAACGCTGCGCGGGCATGCCAAGGACGATGCGGAGGCGCGCGACCGCTTCCTCGGCATCATGCAGGGGCAGGCCGAGCGCATGCAGCGCCTCGTCTCCGATCTCATGTCGCTGTCGCGCATCGAACTGCATGAGCATGTGCCGCCGCGGGCGGTCGTCGACGTCGCCGGCCTTGCGGAAGACGTTCTCGACAGCCTGCGCCCGGTTCTCGAACAGTCGGGAGCGATCGTCGATTTCGAAAATATCTCCGGCGGTCCTCTGCGCGCGATCGGCGACCATGACGAGCTGTTCCAGGCCGTCCAGAACCTCATCGACAACGCGCTGAAATATGGCGGTGATCCGGCGATGATCAAAATCAGGGCCGGGCGCGGGCTGTCGCCGTCGATCTCGGAGGCGGGCGGCGAGGTCGCGCACCGGGCGGGCGACGGCGCGGCGCAGATTGCAGCGCGGCTCGGCGTGCAGCCCGACGACCTCATTTTCGTCCAGGTGCGCGACTTCGGCCCCGGCATCGAGCGCTCCGCGCTTCCCCGCCTCACCGAGCGCTTTTATCGGGTCAATGTGGACCGCAGCAAAAAGGCCGGCGGCACCGGCCTCGGCCTCGCAATCGTCAAGCATATCATGAACCGGCACCGCGGCGGACTTCAGCTCGAAAGCCGGCCTGGCGGCGGCACCGCGTTCACCTGCTACCTTCCCGCCGCCAGCAGCGGGCCGGGGATTTCATGGGGTTCGCCCGAAAACGCTCGTGGCGGACAAGAATCTGTCACATAATTCGGCGCAGGACAGCGGCGCTCTTAACCACCGGATGACGTTTTCATGACGATGGCCTCGATCGCCCCCCAGTCGGCCGCCGCGCAGCTGCGGGCGCTCGGGGGCGAGTTCGCCCAGATGGCCGCGCTCGTCGAAACGCAGCTCAGCGAGGCGATCGGCGCGCTTGAACGCCGTGACGTCGCGCTCGCCGAACGGGTGGTCAAAACCGACGCCAAGGTCGATGCTTTCCACGCGCGGGTCGATGACGGCGCGATGGCGATCCTGCGCGCCGGCTCCCTCACCGACAAGCAGTTCCGCGAGGCGGCCAGTCTCATGAAACTCGCGGCCGAGCTCGAACGCGTCGGCGACCTTGCGAAGAACGTCGCCAAGCGAACGGTGGCGGTCGCGCTCGAGACGCCGTCCGCATCGACGGTGTCGAGCGTGGCGCGCATGGGGCGGGTGAGCCTGAGGCAGCTGTCGGACATTCTCAACGCCTACCAGGCGGGCAATATCGACGCCGCCGCCGCGGTCTGGCGCGGCGACAACGACCTCGACGAGCTCTACAGCTCGCTTTACGGCGCGGTCGTCACCTCCATGGCCGCCGACCAGAAGCAGATCAGCGCTGGCGTCCACCTTTTGTTCATCGTCAAGAATTTCGAACGCATCGGCGATCATGCGACCAACATCGCCGAGGCGATTCACTTCGTGGAGACCGGCCGCTGGTTCGCGGAGGAGCGGCCGAAAGGCGAGGAGCCGGGCGCCCCGGCGAGAAAGCCATGACCAGAACAAAAGTCCTGATCGTCGAGGATGAAGAAGCGATCGCGACGCTCCTCGACTACAATCTGTCGAAGGAGGATTGCGACACCCGCATCGCCAAGGACGGCGAGGACGCCCTCCTCAAGGTCGCGGAGTATCATCCCGACATCGTCATCCTCGACTGGATGCTGCCGAAGATCTCAGGCATCGAGGTCTGCCGCCGGTTGCGGCAGGCGCCCGAAACGCGCAACCTGCCGATCATCATGCTGACCGCACGGTCGGAGGAAGCCGATCGTATCCGGGGCCTTGAAACCGGCGCCGACGATTACCTGACGAAGCCCTTTTCGGCGGCGGAACTTGTCGCGCGCCTGCGCGCGGTGCTGCGGCGCATCCGGCCGGCGCTCGTTGAGGATGTCGTTTCCTACGGCGACATCCGGGTCGACCGGACGGCGCATCGCGTCTGGCGGGACGACAAGGAAGTTCACCTCGGCCCGACGGAATTCCGCCTTCTCGACCATCTGATCCAGCACCCCGGACGCGTGTTCTCGCGCGAGCAATTGCTGAATGCGGTCTGGGGATCGGACGTCTTCGTCGAGGTGCGGACCGTCGACGTCCATGTTGGCCGGCTCAGGAAAGCGCTGACCAAGCATGACCACGCCGACCCGATCAGGACCGTGCGCGCGGCGGGGTATTCGCTCGATTTTTCCTAGCGATCATCAAAAAGCCCGCCGCATCGCGCGGCGGGCCTTGATGGGCGAAATCAACAGACGTCTTGCCGCTCAGCTGGCGATACGGCGCTTGGCGTCCGCGATGATGCGCTGCGGCGGCGCTGCGGGGCGATCAGGCCGGCGCTGGGCCGGCTGGAACGCGAGGTTGGCGTGATAGGCGCAATAGGGCTTCCCGGTCGGCGCCGACTGTCCACAGAAGTGGAAATCGTCCTTGGCCGGATCGCCGATCGGCCATTTGCACATGTTGCCCTTGAGCGTCGCCACCGTCGTCATGTCGCCGGACGACAAGACGACCGGCGCCACGAATTCCGGCTCTTCGATGATGGTCTCGATCGCCTTGCGGGCGTAGGCGACCGGCGCGGGGTCGCTGATCGCGACGGCGGCGTCGCATCCGCGCTGGGGCTTGGCCGGCGCCGCCCTTCCTGAAAGGCCAAGCCGGTGAACCTTGCCGATCACGGCGTTGCGGGTGACCCCGCCCATCTTCGAGGCGATCTGGCTCGCTGACAGCCCCTCCGCCCAGAACTTCTTCAAAAGCTCGACCCGCTCGTCATTCCACGCCATCGCGCCGCTCCCTTCTGGTGGTTGTCGAAACCCGAGGCTTCGGGTCCGATCGGCTGGCCGACCCCGCCAGTCCTTGGCCTCTTCAGATCACAATATCTTGCGGCGCCTCGTATCTGCCCGTCGGCGCACGCAAGATATAGTAACCTAGGGCCTAAAAATTACAACATGGCGCCTGCCGTCAATTTTGCACACTAGATGTGGTAGCTCGGTTTGCGCTGCAAACACGCTTCTTGACCCCCGGTTCCCGCTCGCGCAACAGGACCCCATGACGGAAACAACGATCCCGGCCGCGGGTGCGGAGCCGATAAGCGCGCCGGCGGCGCGGGCCCGCGCCTTCGGCGAGCGCCGGTTCGGGCGCGTGAACTGGCTGGGCCTCAGGACGCTGCTTGAGAAGGAAGTGCGGCGTTTCCTGAAGGTTTCCTTCCAGACGATCGTCGCGCCGGTCATCTCGACCTTGCTTTTCCTGCTGGTGTTCATGCAGGCGATGGGCGGTCGCGCCGACATCGACGGCGTGCCCTATGTCGAGTTCCTCGCGCCTGGCCTCATCATGATGGCGATGCAGACGAACGCCTTCGCCAACTCGTCCTCCTCCATCATCATCGGCAAGGTGCAAGGCTCGATCGTCGACGTCCTGATGCCGCCTCTGTCGCCGGGCGAGCTGACCATCGCCTTCGTCGTCGGCGCCGCCGCGCGCGGGCTTCTCGTCGGCGCCGTCACCGCCCTGACCTCGGCGTTCTTCATGGCGGGCTCGCCGTCGCCGATGCAGATTGAGAATCTGGCCGTCATTCTCTTTTACGGAACGCTCGCCTCGCTCATGTTCGGGTTTCTCGGCATTTTAGGCGGCGTCTGGGCCGACAAGTTCGACCAGCTCGCGGCGATCAACAATTTCGTCATCACGCCGCTGACGTTCCTGTCGGGCGCCTTCTATGCGATCCGCGCCTTGCCGGAACCGTTCCTGACGTTGAGCCATTTCAATCCGGTTTTTTACCTGATTGACGGCTTCCGGTCCGGGTTCACCGGCGTCGCCGAGGCGCCTCTCGGGCTCGGGGCGGCGGTCTCACTGTTTGTGACGGCGGCGCTCGGCGCGTGGAGCTATTTGCTTCTAAGGTCAGGTTACAAGCTCAAAAGCTGATGCGCGACGATTTCATCCTGCCCTTCCAGGTCGGCGACGGATCGGTCCGTGGACGGATCGTGCGCCTCGGGTCGGCGATCGACGCGGTGCTGTCGGCGCACGGCTTCACAAGCGCCGTTTCCGAACTCCTCGGCGAGGCCGCAGTTCTCGCCGCGCTGATGGGCTCAGCGCTCAAATTCGACGGCAAGCTGATCTTCCAGGCGCAAGGCGACGGCGATGTCAGGATGCTGGTCGCCGATTACGCCTCCGACGGCGCGGTCAGGGCGACGGCCTCGGTCGACGGCCTCACCGCTGGGCGCGGCCTCGCGGCGCTGATGGGCAAGGGACACCTTGCGATCACTATCGACCAGGGTCCGGACATGGAGCGCTATCAGGGCGTGACGCCCATCGAGGGCCGGACGCTGGAAGAGGCCGCCATCGGCTATTTCGCGCAGTCCGAACAGATCCCAACCGCGGTGCGTCTCGCCGTCGGCAAGGTGCTGCGGCCGGGCGGAGAGGAATCCTGGCGCGCCGGAGGCGTCATCGCGCAGTTCATGCCCGGAGAGGGCGGCGTGCGCGAGCGCGGCGAGGCGGTCCTGAAATCGGCCGAGGACGAGGAAGCGTGGAACCGCGCGGCGTCCTTCCTCAACACAACGCAGGCGGACGAACTCCTCGATCCCGCGCTGACGGCGGAGGATCTCCTCTTCCGCCTGTTCCATGAAGACGGCGTCAGGGTGTACGACGCAAGGCCGCTGCGCGCGCAATGCTCTTGCAACGCCGGCAAGATCGCCGCGGTGCTCGCCCGCTATTCCCCGGAAGAGCTCGCCGACATGGCCGAGGAAGGACGCATCACGGTGAGCTGCGAATTCTGCCGGCGGGAATATCTTTTCGGCGTCGATGGCGCAAAGATCGCGTGATGAACAAAGAGCAGTTTGAGCGGGAGCTCGACGAGGTCGAATTCGAACTTGCGAAGCTGCAGGAAACGGTCGCGAGGAAGGGGCTGAAAGTCGCGATCGTCTTCGAAGGGCGCGACGCGGCGGGCAAAGGCGGCGTCATCAAGACGATCATGAACCGCATGAACCCGCGCGTCTGGCGGGTGGTCGCGCTCCCCAAGCCCTCCGACCGCGAAGCGACGCAATGGTATTTCCAGCGTTATGTCGCCCATCTGCCCGCCGCCGGGGAGGTCGTTCTGTTCGACCGGTCCTGGTACAACCGCGCGGTCGTCGAGCCGGTGATGGGCTGGTGCACGCAGGCCCAGTACGAAGACTTCATGAGGGAGGTCCCGGAATTCGAGCGCATGCTCGTCTCGTCGGGAACGATCCTCCTGAAATACTGGATTCACGTTTCGGCGGAGGAACAGGAAAAGCGCTTTCAGGACCGCGCCTCAGACCCGCGCAAGCGCTGGAAACTGTCGCCCGTCGATCTCGAAGGGCGTAAGCGCTGGGCGGAGTTCTCGAAGTTCCGAAACCTGATGCTTGAAAAGACGCATACGGAGCATGCGCCGTGGCGGTCGGTCGACGGGAACGACAAGGAGAAGGCCCGCCTCAACACGATCCGATCGATCCTCGATTGCGTGCCCTACGATTTCAACGAGGAGGCGTTCCGTCCGATCCCCCTGCCGCCGCGCCAGACCGCGGAGGAGGGCGGCTACAAGAAGTCCGGGATCGAGGAAAAGCTGTTCGTGAAGGACTATTATCCGGGCTGACTGCGGCAAGGCCCCTTCAAGCGCGGGCGAAGACTCCGTTCCGCCCGGCGCGCATGATCTCGCGATAGTCTTCCCGCGCCAGCATGGCGGACGCTCGCGTGTCCGAATGCGACATCTCCATGATGATGAACGCCGGCCGGAAGCGCCCGCCGGCGCCGGCGAACAGGCCCTCGAGCGCCGCGGCCTCGCCGCCCTCGATGTCGATTTTCATCGCGTCGATCCGCGGCGCCTCGGCCTCGTCGATGATCGCGGCGAGCGTCCTGACCTCAACCTCCAGGCCGCCTCTCGGGGCGATGCGGCTTTCGCCGCGGTTTCTTTCGTTGACGCTGAATGTCGCAGCCCCCTGACGCGCGCCGACGGCGCAGGCCACGACGCGCGCCTCCCTCGCCGCGCCTGACGCCTCCAGATTGAAGCGCAGTCGCGACAGCATCTCGGGCGCCGGTTCGATGCAGATCGCGTGAAACGGGCGTCCGCTCGCGCGCGCTTCTGACCGCGCAAAGAGCGTATAAAGCCCGGCGTTCGCGCCGACGTCGAGAAAGCGGAAATCGCCGCTTCCGCCCCTGATGAATTTCGCCAGCGCGCCGCGTTCCGCGGCCTCCCAGAACTGCGGCGTGATAAAGACGCGCTTCTCGCTGATGTTGTCGTAAGGGTGCAGGCGCGCGCGTTCCGTGCCGAAAACCGGCACGTCGAAGGCGCGGCCCGATTTTCCGCCCGCGGCGCGGAGCAGCAACGACGCCGCGCGTTTGCCGACAGCATTGTTGGAAAGGCCGCTTGCGGCGCGCCGGATCGCCTCCTCGAAGGGCGAGGGCGCAAGCGCGCCAAAGGGGGCCGTCATCGCCCGCGCTCACGCATCACGCGCTCATACATTTTCACGTCACGCAGCCAGCGCCCGAAGCCCGACATCATCGAAAAGGCGAAACCGTAAAGCCCGCCGCGAAAGAGCCCGTCGAGCACATAGCGCTTGCCGACATAGAAAGGCAGGCCGAACAAGATGCGCAGGACGAGGACCGGCGGCGGCTTGGGCCTGAGGACGCGGGCGCGCGTTGATGAATTGCGGTTGAGCTTGTCGATGAGATGGGCGGCGCCAGCGAAGGCGTAATGAAGGATCGGCGCCTTCAGAACGCCGACGGGCTCGCCCGGCGGCAGGTCGAACTGGTCCCAGGCCTCGTGGTCGGGCGCGCGCACGATGCGGCGGTCGTAGAGCTTGTGGCGGATGACGCCGCCGAATCCGACCCACGGCTCGCCCACCGGGGGCGCGATCGCGACCGGCGTCCGGTAGACGCGGCGAGGCGGCGCGCCGGCGGCGAACAGCGCCGCGATCTCGGCGGCGAGCGCCGGCGTCACGACCTCGTCGGCGTCGAGGTCGAGAAGCCAGTCATGGCGGCAGAGGTCTTCGGCGAAGCGCTTCTGGCGGCCATTGCCGAGCCAGGCCTGCCGGACGACCCGCGCGCCCGCGGCCTCGGCGATCGCGACGGTGTCGTCGGTCGATCCTGAATCAACGACGACGACCTCGTCGGCGGCGAGATGCGCCGCGCGCACGACCTCGCCGATCATCCGCGCCTCGTTCCTTGTCCGGATGAAGGCCGAGACCGGCGGCGTGTTCATGATCGCTTTGAGGCCCTCTCCTTCGCCGCGATCCAGCCGTCGATGTTCTCCTCAAGGATGGCCAGCGGCACGGGCCCGTATTTCAGCACCTCGTCGTGGAACTCGCGCACGTCGAACTTCCGCCCCAGCTTTTTCTCGGCGCGGGCGCGCAGTTCCTGGATCTTCAGCATGCCGATCTTGTAGGCGGTCGCCTGGCCCGGCATCACGACATAGCGCTCAATCGAGCTCGTCGCGTCGCCTTCGGCGTTCGGGGTGTTCTCGATCAGCCATGCGATCGCCTGATCGCGCGTCCATTTCTTGCGGTGGATTCCGGTGTCGACGACGAGGCGCCCGGCGCGCCAGAGCTCCATCGCGAGGCGCCCGAAGTCGGAATAGGGGTCGGCGTAAAAGCCGAGCTCCTTGGCCGTCCATTCCGAGTAAAGGCCCCAGCCCTCGGAATAGGCCGTGAAGCCGCCGAAGCGCCGGAAGCTCGGCACGTTCTGAAGCTCCTGCGCGATGGCGATCTGCATGTGATGGCCCGGAATGCCTTCGTGGTAGGCGAGCGCCTCCATCTGGTAGGTCGGCATCGCCGCCATCTCATAAAGGTTGGCGTAGTAAATTCCGGGCCTCGATCCGTCCGGCGCGGGCCGCTGGTAGAACGCCTTGCCGGCGGACTTTTCGCGGAACGGCTCCACCCGCTTCACGATGATGTCGGCCTTCGGCTTGGTGATGAAGAGCTCGTCAAGGCGCCCGCGCATCGCATCGATCATCGCCGTCGCCTCGGCGAGATAGCGCGCGCGCCCTTCCTCCGTGTCGGGATAGGTGAAGCGCTTTTCCGGGTCGTCGCGCATGGAGGCGAAGAAGGCCTTGAGGTCGCCCTTGAAACCGACCTTTTCCCGGATCGCATCCATCTCTCGGTGAATGCGCGCGACTTCCCGAAGGCCGAGATCGTGGATCTCGTCCGCCGTCATCGCGGTCGTCGTCATCCGTTCAAGCTGCAGGTCGTAATAGGCCTCGCCGTCCGGCAGCTTCCAGGCGCCGTCGTCGTTCGAGGCCGCCGCCATCTGCCGCTCGAACACCGCGATGAGGTCCTGATAGGCCGGCTTCACGGACGCCAGCAGCGCCTGTTCCGCGCGCTTCTTCAGCGCGGTCTTCGTCGCCGCCGGCGCGTCGAGTTTGGCGATCTTGTCGGAGAAGTCGGCGAGGATCGTCGAAGGCTTGCCGCTCCTGTCGAAGGGCGCGCCGACAAGGACATTCTTCGCGGTCTCGATCATCTTTTCGTATGACCATTTGGGCGGATAGATGCCGCGCGCGAACTGGTCCTCCGCGACCTTGCGGTGAGCGTCGAAATTCGCCTTCAGCCCCTCAAGGCGCGCGATATAGGCCTCTGCGTCGGCGACCGTGTCGATGCGATGCTGGTTGATGAGGAACGCCGGCGCGCCCGAATGCGGGCCGCGGAAATGGCTGAACCGATACCAATGGTTGCGGTAGGGATGGAATTTCTCCGCGCGCTCGGCCTCATACTCGAAAAGCCGGTAGGAAAGGCGGGCGTTCGCATCCAGCTTTTCTGGATCGAAGCGCGCGCGCATGTCGGCGAGGTTCGCCATCAGGATGCGATGCTCTTCCTCGGCGGCCGCCTCTGAGGGGTCGTCCCATTTGTCGTAATTGGTCTTCCGGCCGAGAAACGTTTGCTGCTCGGGCGAGCGCGCGACCTCGGCCTCCCAGACGTCTTCAAACCATTGGTTGATCGCGGCGCTCTGGTCCTCGGCCGGCGCCGCGGCGGCGATCGCGGGCTCCGCGGTCCGGGCGTGGCTGCAGGCGGCGAGCGACAGCGTCGAAGCGGCGAGGAGGAGGAGCGTCAGCGAGGCGCGAAACGTCATGGCGGTTCCCTTAAGGTTCGGCGCGACCCTAAAGACCCCGCCCACGCGGGATCAAGGCGCGACTTCAGTCGAAAGCGAAACTGAACGGCGCGGCGAGCCTGTTGTGCTCGTCGATGACGAGGCGGCGTTTCAGCGGCGGATGGGCGCGCGCCGCACAGTCGGTCCGCTCGCACAGGCGGCAGGTGAGGCCGATCGGCGTCGCCGGCGTCGCCTCGAGATCGAGTCCTTGCGCATAGACGAGGCCGCCCGCGTCCTCGAGCCGGCAGCCGAGAGCGACGGCGCGTTCCGCGACCGGCGCGCCATAGCCGCCGGCGCCGCCCTGCACCGTCCGGGCGATTGAAAAATAGCGCGACCCGTCCGGCAGCTCGATGATCTGCGTCAGGATCCGGCGCGGCAGCCGAAAGGTCTCGTGGATGTTCCACAAGGGGCAGGAGCCGCCATAGCGCGCGAACGGGAACACGTCGCCCGAATAGCGCTTCGACATGTTCCCCGCCGCGTCGACGCGCACGAAGAAGAAGGCGATTCCTTCCGCGCCTGGGCGCTGCATGGTCGTCAGCCGGTGGGCGACCTGCTCGAAGCTGGCGCCGAAGCGCCGGCCGATCGCCTCGATGTCGTGCCGCAGCTCCCTCGCGGCCTTCAGGAATGCGCCGTAGGGAAGCATGATCGCGGCCGCCGCATAATTGGCGAGCGCCGCCCGCGAGAGCCGCCGGCCGGCGTCCGAGGTGAAGCGCGCGGCGTTGACGCTGGCGTCGAGAGCGCCCTGCAGTTCGAGGAGCGAGAGCTGGAGCGCCAGCTGGAAGACCCGGCTCGCAATGTCGAGCCGCTCCGACAAGGAGAGGTCGCCGGCGTGCCGGTTGAGCCGGCGATAGGCGCCGAGCATCACCTCGTCGGGAAGGAACCGCACCCTGACGCCGTGCTTGGTCTTGAAACGGGCGACGAGCGCGTCGAGGAGACTTGCTCCGCCTGCGGACAACTCGGCGGCGATCGCCTCCGCCGCGGCGTCGATTTCGGGGAAATGATTCCTTCGCGCCTGAAGGAAGGCCCGCGCCTCTTCAACCGGGTCGTCGGCGAGCGGGGAGCGCCCGGCCCGCGCCTCGACAAGGTCGGCCTGCGCGGCGCGCCAGGCGCGGTAGAGCGCGGCGACCGCTTCGCCGAGGACAGGGTTGCCGGCGGCAAGATCAAAAGCGTCTTCGCGTGTCACGCCGGCGCCCTTGAAGACCGGATCGGCGAAAGCGGCCGCCAATTCTGCAAACAGCGCGTCCGATCCGCCGCCGCCAAGGTGCGACAGGTCGAGACCGTACACAGCCGACAGGCGAACAAGGAGGTCTGCCGAAACCGGGCGCTGATTGCGCTCTATCAGATTTACATAAGAAGAAGAGATTTCGAGGTCGGCGGCCATCTGCGCCTGGGTCAGGCCGCGCTCCCGCCGCAGCCGCCTAAGTTGCGGGCCGATATATAGTTTCCGGCGCTGTCGGTCGTTGGCCACGCGCTGAATCCCGCGATCAGCCGAGACTTATACGACAAAACACACAAAATGACAAGATTAACTGTATATTTTTCAACATTGCGACGCGGCATTTCTTTCTTCGCAAGCGCAAAAATGCTCTCCTTGCGGCTCCCTGGGGGCCGCTTCCGGCCGCTGAAGCGAAAGGACTTGCCGTGGTGACTTTTGACGACATCATCCCGCATGCGCCGAAAGGGCGGTTCGACGGGATCAGGCGCAATTACTCGGCGGCCGAGGCGTTGCGCCTCCGCGGCTCGATCGACATCGCCTATACGCTCGCCGAGCGCGGCGCGAACAAGCTGTGGGAGCTGCTGAAGACCGAGCCCTACATCAACGCGCTCGGCGCGCTCTCCGGCAACCAGGCCGTGCAGATGGCCAAAGCGGGCCTTAAGGCGATCTATCTCTCCGGCTGGCAGGTCGCGGGCGACGCCAATACCGCGGGTCAGGTCTACCCCGACCAGTCGCTCTACCCCGCGAATGCGGGGCCGGAACTCGCCAAGCGCATCAACAACGCTTTCCGCCGCGCCGACCAGATCGAACATTCCGAAGGCAAGGTGAAGCGCGACTATTTCCTGCCGATCGTCGCCGACGCGGAAGCGGGCTTCGGCGGGCCGCTGAACTGCTTCGAGATCATGAAAGCCTATATCGAGGCGGGCGCGGCCGGCGTTCACTTCGAGGACCAGCTCGCCTCCGAAAAGAAGTGCGGCCATCTCGGCGGCAAGGTTCTGATCCCGACGCAGCAGCACATCCGCACGCTGAACGCCGCCCGTCTGGCCGCCGACGTCTGCGGCACCTC
>Ga0073934_10007593_pt1 | contig 14960 bp, 9 predicted proteins | sample LarsenN4metaG_FD_76834 | JGI IMG/M metagenome (GOLD analysis project Ga0073934, IMG submission 76834) | Hot spring sediment bacterial and archeal communities from British Columbia, Canada, to study Microbial Dark Matter (Phase II) - Larsen... ...
ATCCGGGTGCGCAGGTGCTCGTCACGACGGAAGGCCAGCAGGTCTACACGTGGTCGCTACATACCCCGAACGAGTCTTCGTTCACCGTCGACATCCCCATTCAGGAACGCTACGAGCCCAACTTCTTCCTGGGCGTCACCTTCGTCAAGAACGAGCAGTTATTCGAGGGCAGCGAGAACATCTCCGTCCCCGCCACCGAGAAGATCCTGAAGGTCGCGATCGAAACCGACAAGCCGCAATACCGCCCGAACGAGAAAGTCACCTACACCGTGACCGCTCAGGACGAGCAAGGGAGGCCGGTGAGCGCTGAGCTGAGCCTGGGCGTCGTAGACGAGGCGATCTACGCCGTGCGTCCGGACAACGTGCGTCCGCCGGAGAAAGTCTTCTACGCCCGGCGCTGGAACCAGGTCTATACGCAGTACTCGACGATGTACTGGTTCACCGGTTACTCCGGCCTGCACAAGATGGAGTTGGCGCGACGGCGCGCCCCGACCCGGCTCGCCGATTTCAAGACCGCGCGCGTGGATCAGCCGAGGGTGCGCAAGCACTTCCCGGACACAACGTATTGGGCGCCCGCCGTCGTGACCGATGCGAGCGGTAAGGCGCGCGCCACATTTGCCTTCCCGGATTCATTGACCACCTGGCGTGCGACCGCGCGCGCCGTCACGCGCAATCTGCTCGTGGGTCAGGTGATCCACAAGGTGATCACGCGCAAGAACCTCATCCTCCGGCTCGAGATCCCGCGCTTCTTTACACAAGGCGACACGGCGACGGTGACCGGCATCGTCCACAATTACCTGGAAAGCGACGAGACCTCTCGGGTCTCGCTCCAGGCGCAAGGTGTCGAACTCGCCAGCGAAGCCGAGAAGACCGTCACGGTGGCAAGGAACGGCGAGGCGGTTGTCACCTGGACCGTGCGCGCGCCGAAGATTGGCCAGGCGACGTTCCTGGCCAAAGCGATCACCGATGCGGAGTCCGACGCTCTGGAATTGAGCGCTCCGGTGCGGCCATGGGGGCTGGCGCTCAGTTCCGCGCTCTCGGGCTCGATCACCGCCGAGCAAGGTCAGGCAGGAGATAAGATCGTGCTTCCCCCCGACATCAACGCCGAGGCGTCGTCGCTGCGTATCGACCTGGCGCCCTCCATCGCGGGGACGCTGATGTCGGCGCTCGATTTCCTCGCGTCCTATCCTTACGGCTGCGTCGAGCAGACGATGTCGAGTTTCCTGCCCAACATTCTGTTGACGAAAGCCGTGAAAGAACTTGGGCTGACGCCGCCCGCAACCTCGGTGGAACTCGAGACCAAGATCGCGGCGGGACTCCAGCGGCTCTATCAGTATCAGCATGAGGACGGCGGCTGGGGCTGGTGGGAGACCGATGAAACACATCCCTTCATGACCGCCTACGTCGTGGCCGGCCTGGCGCAGGCGAAAGACGCCGGGATTCCGGTCGATGAGCGCCGCCTCGATCGCGGGCGCGACGCGCTGCTCGAGCAGATCAAAGAGAACCCGCGCGCCATCGCGGACCTGCGCGCGTATCTCATTTACGCGCTCGCGCTGAGCGGCGAGATCGACCGGAGCCTCGTCGATGAGCTTTACGCAGCGCGCGAGAAGCTATCACCCCACGGGCAAGCGCTGATGGCTCTGACGCTCGCCGCCTGGAAGGATTCGCGCGCGCAAGAGTTTGCGCAGGCGCTCGAACAGTCCGCCCAGGTGCAGGGCCCTTACGCCTCGTGGAAATCGGCGCGACAGGAAATGCTCGATTTCTCCTCCGACAATTCTTTTGAGACGACCGCTTACGCCGTCAAGGCGCTCAGCAACCTGAATCCGGAAAGCGAGCTGCTTCCCAAGGCGGCACGCTGGCTGATCGACCACCGCTCGGACGGCTACTACTGGAGTTCCACGGAGCAGACGGCCACGGCCGTGTTTGGGCTGATCGACTACCTGAAGGTTTCTGGCGAACTGAAGCCTCATTACACTCTCAGTGTCTATCTCAACGGCAAGAAACTCGTGGAGCGGCAGGTAACGGAGAAGGATGCCGCGAATCCCCAACCCATCACGGTGGCGGCGGGCGCGGCGGATCTCCAGTCCGGCGCCAATGAGATTCGCGTCACAAAAAGCGGGCCGGGAGTGCTCTACTGGTCGGCCTTTGCTTCCTACTACTCCAAGGAGCCGAAACGCGCGCCTATCGGGAGCACCAAGCTCAACATCGTGCGCGAGTACTTCAAGCTGACGCCGGAGCGCTTGCCCGATCGCATCGTCTACTCGGAGTCGCCGCTGGCGGGCGCAGTCCAGAGCGGCGATGTCGTCGTCGTGCGGCTGACCGTCAACGCCACTGAAGAACAGTCCTACTTGCAGATTGAAGACCCCATCGCCGCGGGATTCGAATTCATCGAGCAGGAGAATCTCTACGAACTCAAGGTGAAGCCCGACTGGTGGGACTTCTATTGCACCCAGCGGGAATTCCACGACGACCGCGCCGCGCTCTTCTCGACGAAGTTTGCGCGCGGGCAAGCGCGCTTTCATTACCTGCTGAAGGCCGTGACACCCGGAACTTACCAGGCCAATCCGGCGCGCGTCCTGCCCATGTATGAACCCGCGCGGCAGGCCTCGACGCGAAGCGCAGCTGTAACAGTAAATCCTCGATGAGAGATTCTGTATCAGGTATGACTGAATGAAGAACGCGCTCGTCATATGGAAGTGGAGCTTGCTGACTGCTCTCCGCAGTCAGCTCGCGCTGCTTGCGCTGGCGGCGGTCATGGCGGTGTGGGGATTCGGCGCGTACCGGTGGCTGTGGTTTCCGGCTGAAGGCTCAGGCCTGACGCTAATCGTCGGGCTGATCTGGGCGCTGGCTCAATGGGCTTTGCTGGCGGCTTTCCTGGCGTCTGCCGTAACGAGCGCCAATAGCACGGTTTCGGCCGGCGCGACAAGCATCGCGCTGCGGACTCTCGGGAGCTTCAATGTTCGGCAGTGGCTGCGCTGCGTGGTATTCGTATTGCTCGCCGCACTCGTTGTGCTCGCAATCCGCGAGGCCTTCAGCCGCGCGAACAACTACTCCCTCGAAGTCGCTTCGTTCCTGACTTTTCGCTCCGAGCACCCGGTGCATCCGGTTACCGTCGAGAAGGTTTTCTGGGTCATTGAAATGTTGCTGTGGATCGCAGTGGGAGGATTTCTGCTGGGCTTCCTCAATGCTCTCGTTCGCCACGGCTGGCGCGCATCCGCAAAAAGCGTCGCGCGACTCCTCGCGAATGCCTGCTGGCGATCTACATTCGTTACCACGCTCGTGAGCTGGATCGTTTTCGGTAGCCTCGCGTATCTCCTCGCCACTTGGCACCCGAAGGTCTCGCCGGGATTCGCGGACTATGCGCAGGCCTTGCTTCGACTGGGGGTGGCGCTGGTTCTCGGTGTTGTCGGCTGGCTGTTCTGGGTTCTATCGCTGGCTCGCCTGAACCTGCCCGGCGACGAGAGTCCCGCTCCTTGATCCCTCACATCACAGTTGATTCTTGAGCCACCGCAAGTCGTCCTCGCTAGGATTGCGAAGCATCCGCCACAGGGCAGCGTCGCCCCTGCGGCGGGCAAGTTCTGTCACGCGCTGGCGCGCCCACGCATACGCGATGCGCATTTCGTCTGCCGACCGGGGCCGCGTGAAGCTCCCCTCCGATGGCGTATCGGCCGGCGCGTCTGCAGGCAGGTTCCCCAACCGCTCGCCGGTGAGGTAGAGGACCAAACCCTCTTCGTACCAGCGCGGGACGGTCGGCGCACGCAGCCGGCGAATCACCAAGTGGAGCAACTCGTGGTGCAAGGTCGAGCTCAGGTTGCCTCGGCGCTGCAGGATACTGAGGGGCTGAAGGTCGATGGCTTGCCCGTCATTGGTTCCTGACACCCACCCCGGCTGGCCTGTGGCGCCGATGAACTCCCCCGTCGTCTGAAAAGTGCGTACCGGGATTCGAACGGGAAGCGTCTGCGTGTGTTCACCGAGTCGCCCGCGATGTCCTTCCAGAATCTCGAGCGCCTTCGCGGCCAACCCCTCCTCACTCTCCGGAAAGAAGAGTTCAAAATGCTCGCTCGCGAGCACGCGCGCGGGGCAGCCGTTCTCCACCTTCTCCAACTTTGTGCCCGGAAAGTAGTGCGCGAGGATCCGTTCGTATCCCATTCCGAGCTTCCCCATCTGCTCGGCGCCGGCCTGACACAGGCCCACACCGTGGCCCAAGCCCCGGCCGGTGAAAATGAGTGCATTGCCTTGCCTCTCCACGTCGTAGAGACTGCTCTTGAGCGTGTTCCAGCCGAGTTTGCGATTTAGAGCGTAGCGGAGTTCGTTGGCATCAATCCGCTGCGCCCGCTCACCGACCAGACGCAGCGTGCGGGCGCGGCCGGAACGGTCCCTGGCATCCACGATGAGATCGCGAGGCGCGGCGACCCGATACTTCGCCAAAACATTCTGCAGGTCAGTCCAATGAATGGTCTGTGTCCACGACGTTTGGCCGTCTCTCTCACAGTAGGGATCGCGGACGGATTCGAGATACGGCTCGCCACGGTCCGGCCACACATCACGGGCTGATGCTGTCACCCCGCCACAGTTCGCGCTGTAATACGCGTCGATCAGCTCGCCGTGGTATTTCAATACCAGCCCGGCGCTGTCCCGCAATGCTTTCGGGATTGTGGAAGACTCATCTGCCATACCAAGTGGCGGGCGAAAGAACTGGCAGTGCGTCAAGGAGCAGAAATCAAAACCCTCGATGCGGTGTCGCCCGCGCGCGCGCAGTGCCCAGGTGCGGGCCACGACGGCCATGGCCGCCAGTGCCGGCGGGCTCTTGAGCGTGGCCGCTTCACCTGCCAACACGCCAGCAACGTAAGTCTCGAGGTCCACCGAGACGACCACACGTAAGCCCGCGCGACGCCCGCGCACCTCGGCAGCATGAGTGAGAAGGCTGCGAGGCAAATCAGCGCCAGCATCTTGGAGCGGAACGACACCAAGACGAAACTCAGATGCGGAGTTCACTAAAACCCGGTTGAGCATGATCTGGCTCTCCGCGGCAGTGCATCGAACACGGCCCTCCTGGAAATGACACCGCGCAGACGCGTTCAACTTCAACTCGATGCAAGGCGCTTTCTTCTGCGGAGAACAAAGGCGGGCGGGATCCCGCAACGCCTGGACATTGATTTCTCGGACTCCGCTCTTCGAATAAAGCTCGACGCGCAGAGTCTCGCCCCTGGCGGGCCGAGGCGCGCCCAGCGGGACGAGGACGCAGCATATCAAGACGATCCCTCTCATCGGCGACGACTCTTCAGCGCAAAGTAGTGCCCGAGAATGCGTCCCGCCAGCGGTGCGGCGTCGCGGGCGCCAGTGCCACGCACGAGGAATACCACCAGCGCAACCTCGGGCGAATCGACGGGCGCAAAACCTACAAACCACGCATGGCTGGCGCCGCCACGGTTCACTGTGGCCGTCCCGGTTTTCCCCGCCACGCGAACGCCTTCGACGGCCGCGGCCTGGCCTGTTCCCGAACGCACACATTCCTCCAGGCCCTGCACGAGTGTTTTCCACGTTGCCGCTTGCAGCTTGATCCGGCGCTGGATTGCCGGCGGCCCCTTTGATGCGGAAGGACGCCGCAAACGATATGCCGCGCCCCGTGTGGCCACGGTGGAGTAGACTGAAAGCAACTGGGCCGGCGTCACAACGGCGGGACTTTCTCCGAGCACTGCCCGCGCTTTGGCCGCCGGGCTATCCGAAACGCTGACTGTGCCTACAGAAACATCGGCATTGCCCGCTTCCATGACGTCCCCGAAGCCGAACTGCGCGTATCCGTGCGTAAGAGAGTCAGCACGGAGGCGGTCGCTGAGTGCCACAAAGAAATAGTTGCAGGAATTGGCGAGCGCCGAGATCACAGTGTAAGGCTCAAGTGCCGGCGGGTGCGAGCACCGGAACGGCTTGCCGAGAAGTTCCGGAACCCCGCGGCAGAAAACGCGGTGATCGGCTGCGATCAGCCCCTCTTCGAGCGCCACGGCGCAGGCCACAACTTTCGCTGTCGAGCCCGGTGGAAAGACTCGGCCGAAAGCCAGTTCGTGATTCCACTCCGCCAGAATCTCGCCGGTTTGCGGATTCGAAACGAGCACCGCTCCCCGCCTCTCGCGCATTAGCTTATTCACACGGCTTTGCAGTTGGTCGTCCGCGCGAGTGCCAAAGCCCGACAGGACCGAAAGGAGACAGGCCCAGAAAACGCGCTGAGATCTCATGACTTTGCCGTTGGTGCCGTTCAGACCACAAGGCCTCAAGATGGCACCCCCACTTTGCGAAGAGATATGATGCCCGCCGAACGCAAACGACACAAGTGTACAGCCGTCCTTCAGGGCGGCATGTTGCCGAATGCACGGGTGCCAGGCTAAAGCCCGGCGCTACCGTCGCCAAAGTCCTTGACGGCGGAAACAAAGCAAGTCATTGTTAGCGCCGCGCAAATCACATTCCCGGATTGAGGTGCCACGATGTCCAATCGCCGTGAGTTCTTGATGAAAAACGCTTCGACCGCCGCCCTGGCCTCGGCAGCGGTTCTGACGGAATCATCTCATCTTGCCGCTCAGGAGAAACCAGCGCCGGCCCCGCCGTACATTGAGCTCGTGACATTCCGGTTGCACTTTGGTTCGCAGATGGACCGGCTGCTGAGTTGGCTCGAGAAGCGTGTCGTCACCATCCTCCAGAAGCACCAGTTGGGACCGATGGGCATCTTTACGGTGGATGTTGGGCCGCACGTTCCGGGGGTGGTGTTCATGCTCAGCTACCCGAGCCTCGCCGCGTTTGAGGCCGTGGTTGCTAAGCTCGGCGCTGACCAGGAATGGACTACCGCATACGCGGAACTCGAGGCCGAAGGCCCGCCGTTCTTTCGCCAGGACTTCTCGCTGCTGCGTGCCTTGCCTTTCTCGCCGCCACTCAAGGCCACGACTGCCAGCGAACCGGTCCACAAGATCTACGAGCTGCGGGTCTACGAAGCCTCGACGTTCCGGCAACTGGATTTCATGCATCAGCGTTTTCACTCGGGCGAGATCGAGGTCTTCCACCAGTGCGGCATCCATCCGAGCCTGTACGCCGACACCTTCTTCGGGCCCAACCTGCCCAATATGGTTTACATGATTCCCTTTGAAAGTGAAGCGCACCGCGAGAAGGCTTGGACGGCTTTCCGCGCCCATCCCGATTGGAAAGCCATTGCCGCCGAGTGGATGAAAAAGAGCGGCGAACTGGCGCGGAATATTTCCAGTTCGATTCTTGTTCCGACGAGCTTCTCAATGATTCGGTGATCGGGAGACATAGCACAGGGCCCGGCGTGCAGCCGTGCGGCCTTTCCAGCGGCGCGAAGCCCTTGTCGTGGCGCCCCACCCCTCGTCGCGATGGAAAATCCGTCCGTGAGCCAACGGACCACGACGGCAGCACTTCCAGCGACCGTCGTCAGGAATGGACGGGACTTCCCCACCGTTATTTCCAATTCTTCCGTCAGAGCCGATGGAGACTTCAGGTGAACACAAAGTGGTGGGTTGTTGTCCTGGGGATAGTCTCCTCGTTGGCAGGCTGGCCGGTGTCGCCCGTGCTTCTGGCGGCGCCAGTCCCTGATAAACCCCGGGCAGAGGTTCGCGTGCCCCGAGTGGCTACCCCGCCGAGACTCGAAGACTTCCTGGAGATGAAGCCTCGCGATGAGCTCGCGGGGAAGCTGGCTAAGGTTGAGGGGTTCACGCAATACGTTCCCACGTATGGCGCGCCATCCAGCCAGGTCACGCACGTCTACCTCGGGTATGACGATGAACGTTTCTATGCTGTCTTCGTTTGTTTCGATTCCGAACCCGGCAAGGTCCGGGCGCGCCTGGGGCGCCGAGACCAGTTCTTCGACGACGACTATGTCGAGGTGGATCTCGATACCTTCCACGACCGGCGTCGGGCTTACCAATTCTGGTCGAACCCGTTGGGGGTGCAGTTGGACAATATTTGGACAGAGGGGCAGGGCCCGGATTTCTCCTTCGACACGGTCTGGCACTCCCGCGGCCAACTCACGGAACAGGGGTACGTGGTCTGGATGGCCATCCCCTTCGACAGCCTGCGCTTCAAACCCGTGGCCGAGCAGACCTGGGGCCTCATTCTTTGGCGGGTTATCCCGAGATTAAGTGAAGAGACCAATTGGCCGGGGGTCTTCTTATCCCTCGACAGTCTGTTGGGTCAAGAGGCAACCTTGCACGGCATCAGTGGGATCTCCCCTGGCCGCAACGTCCAACTCGTGCCTTACGGTTTTGCTCGCTCCCACCGGGCCTTGGATACTCAAGACCCCAACAATGTGCACTTCCTGAGCGATAAGTTTGATCCGCAAGTGGGCCTGGATGCTAAGCTCATCCTGAAAGACAGTTTTGTACTCGACTTGGCGGTCAATCCCGATTTCAGCCAGGTGGAATCAGATGAGCCGCAGATCACTGTGAACCGGCGGTTCGAGGTGTTCTTTCCTGAAAAGCGCCCGTTCTTTCTTGAGAACGCCGCATACTTCAACACTCCCATCAATCTTCTTTTCACTCGGCGGATTGCCGATCCCGAATTGGGCGCTCGCCTGACCGGCAAGAAAGGCCCCTATTCCCTCGGAATCCTGCTCGCCGACGACGAGGCGCCGGGCAAGACGGTCCCCGCGGGCGACGCGCTCTTCGGCAAGCGCGCCAGGATAGGCGTTTTTCGCCTCCAGCGCGACCTTTTCCGGCAATCAACGTTGGGCATGATCTACACGGACCGCGAGCTGGCCGGGAGCCTCAACCGGGTCGGCGGGTTGGACGGTCACTTCAAGTTGGGCGGCCATTGGGCGGCGGCCTTTCAGGGCGTGACGAGTTCCACGCGCCTTCGTGACGGCAGTCGACTGGCGGGGCCTGCCTACAAGGGTTACCTTCGGCACACGGGCCGGCATTTCTACTACGATCTGGAATATGACGACCGCAGCCCGGGCTTCTTCGCTGACGTCGGCTTCCTGGCGGATAACAGGATCACAAGGCCTTTCCTCCGGAGCCGCGACATTACCGGCCCCAACATGCGCACGGACATTCGCAGCGTGAGCCAGTACGCCCTCTATCAATTCCGGCCGGAGAGTAAGTGGCTGATCTCCTGGGGTCCCTCGGTCCTCTACAGCCGGATGTGGGACCACAGCGGCACGCGGCTCGACGCGTTCCACGACGTGGGCATGATGTGGGAACTGCCGGGTTTCACGCTTGTTGAGGTGTTTCAGACTGCCGACCGTGAGCTCCTGCGCCCGAAGGATTTCACGACGCTGACCGAGGACCGAGCATTCTCCCACCGGCGCAATGGTTTCTACGCGGGTTCGCAAATCCTGCCGCAGGTGGGCCTGCAAGCGCAGTTTACGCGAGGCACAGGAATCAACTTTCTTCCCCTCGAGGGGCAGCCGCCGGGGCTGGCCAATGTGACCCGCGCCCATCTCGGCGTCACGCTTCGACCGCTCACTCCTCTGCGGGTCAAGAACTCCTATCTTCTGGAACGGCTTACGGACCGCGCGGATGGTGCCAGCATTTTCAACAACCATATCATTCGTTCCAATTGGAACTGGCAGTTCAATCGAGAACTATCGTTGCGGGTGATTCTTCAGTACGAAGCTGCCCTGGCCAATCGGCAACGCACATCGCTTGAAAGCTCCAAGAACTTCAACGCTGACTTCCTCTTCACTTACCTGGTGAACCCGTGGACGGCGCTCTACGTCGGATACAACAGCAACCTGCAGAACGTTGATCTGGTGACGTCGCCCACCGGCAGCAGGCTGGTCCGCACCCCCAGCTTCATGAACGACGCCAGACAATTCTTCGTCAAGTTTTCCTACTTGGTCCGCTTTTAAGTTGGCAGCGCAGACCTGCGAGACAGGCCCGGCCTACGTACTACATGGCTGGATTGCGGAAGCTCTTGAAGGCTCCTTCATCGCGCGCGGGGCACCCACGCAGGAAATCGAAATCGCATCCCTGGTCGGCCTGAAGGATATGGTCCAGGAAGAGCTTCCCGTAGCCGCGCTGGTAATGCGGTTGGGGAGGCTTCCAAGCTGTGAGCCGACTGGTCAACTCCGCTTCGGGGATCAGTAACTCCAGCCGTCGTGCAGGGACATCCAACTCGATCCAATCCCCATTCCTCACTATCGCCAGCGGCCCGCCTATGGCTGCTTCGGGCGACACGTGCACGACGATGGTCCCGAAGCTGGTGCCGCTGATTCGGGCATCACTGATCCGCACCATGTCCTTGACGCCGGCTTGCAGAAGCTTGGCGGGAATCGGCAAGTGACCCCACTCGGGCATGCCCGGCGCGCCTTTCGGCCCGGCGTTCTTGAGAACCAGGATAGAGTTCTCATCCACGTCGAGCGAGGGATCGTCCACGCGCGCGGCCATGTCCTCACCGTCCTCGAAAACCACCGCACGCCCTTTGTGCTGCAACAGATGAGGCGAAGCTGCCGACTGCTTGATGACCGCTCCGTCGGGAGCGAGATTGCCGCGCAACGCCACCGTGCCGCCCTCCGGCTGCAGAGGTTCATCAAGCTTCTTGATGACCTCGCGGTTGAAGCATCCCGCGCGGGCGATACTCTCGCCGAGCGGTTTGCCCGTCACCGTGAGCGCGTCCAGGTGCAACAAGGAACTGATCTCCTTCATCACCGCAAGAAGGCCGCCGGCATAGTAGAAGTCCTCCATCAGGAACTTGCCGGAAGGCTTCACGTTGGCCACCATCGGCGTCGTGCGCGAGAGTGTGTCAAACTTCTCCAGCGGCAGTTCGAGCCCCAACCGGCCCGCAATCGCCACCAGATGGACGATGGCATTCGTTGACCCGCCGATGGCCATGTCGACGCGAATGGCGTTTTCAAAGGCTTGCGTGGTCATAATCTTTGATGGACGGAGGTCCTCGAGCGCCATCTCCACGGCGCGGGCCCCGCTTGCTTCAGCCGCCATCAAGCGCCGCGAATCGGGAGCGGGAATGTCGGCAGTGCCCGGAAGCGTCATGCCCAGCGCCTCCGCGACGCAAGCCATCGTCGAAGCGGTTCCCATCACCGTGCAGTGTCCGGTGCTGCGCGAAACACAGCTTTCGACTTCACACCACTCCTCCTCGCTCATCCGGCCGGCGCGGACCTCGTCCCAAAAGCGCCGGATGTCCGTCCCGGAGCCGATCTCGAGCCCGCGCCACATGCCGCGCAGCATCGGACCGCCCGGCACCATGATGGCGGGAATGTCGGCGCTCGCCGCGCCCATCAACTGGGCGGGCGTGGTCTTGTCGCAACCGCAAAGCAGCACCACGGCATCAAGCGGGTAGGAGCGAATGCACTCTTCCACATCCATTGCCATCAGATTGCGATAGAGCATCGTCGTCGGCTTCATCAGCATTTCGCCGAGGGAGATCGTCGGGAACTCCAGCGGAAATCCGCCCGCGGCCCACACGCCGCGCTTCACGGCTTCCGCCACCTGCCGCAAGTGCGCGTTGCAGTTGTTGAGCTCGCTCCAGGAATTGCAGATGCCAACGACGGGTTTCCCTTCAAAGACTTGCTCGCTGAAGCCTTCGGACCGCAGCCAGGCGCGATGGCCCAGCCCCCAGCGATCCCGCTTTCCGAACCAGTGCCGGCTGCGCAGCTTACCAAATCTGTCATCAGCGGATTGACTCATTAAATGATCTCCTTCGGAATCGATGCACGCGCACTTGCTTTGAATCGCTAAGAGTGAGACCGAGAAAGGTTATCACCACTTGGGGCGACGGTGGGCGCGGAGTAAGGGATCGGGAATATACTTTTTTCCGCGACAGCGCGAGAATTCTGCGGGAGGTTGCGGCGTCGATGGCTCTGTTATTGGTGATAAGCTCTCAAGAAAGTTGACTATGGTCTTTGACCATGGTACAAATTCAGTATGGAAAAGATTGCGGCTTCCAAATTCAAGGCCACCTGCCTTTCTGTGCTTAGGCGCGTCCAGCGCACACGCCGGCCTGTCCTGGTGACAAAGTTCGGTGTGCCCTTGGCCCAGGTTGTCCCCCCACCTCCCGCACCCCGACCCAAGCGCGTGCTGGGAGCTATGGCGGGCACAGGAAAGATATTGGGGGACATCATTGCACCTGCCACCGATGAGCGCGACTGGGAAGTTCTCCGCTGATGAAGCTGCTGCTCGACACTCACGTCTGGCTGTGGAACTTACTTGAGCCTTCCAAACTGAGCCATCGTGTAGCACGCACGCTCGAGGATGAGACAAACGAGCTATGGCTCTCACCACTCAGCGTGTGGGAAACCGCGCTGATTGCTCAGAAGGGCAGGATTTCGTTGGCGCCGACTGTGAAAGAATGGATCACGGCGTCCTTAGAAAAAGTACCGATGAAGGAAGCCCCGGTCACTTTTGACGTCGCCCAGGCAACAGAGGAGATTCGCCTGTCACATCGTGATCCTGTCGACCAATTACTTGCCGCGACAGCCCGCGCGTTTGACCTGACGCTGGTAACGGCGGACGCGCGCCTGCTCCGAGGCACGGGATTTCGCACCCTCGCCAACCGCTGATCCCCATTTTGGCGCAAGTCCCGCTACGCGTTGCCGAGGCGAAAGATGGGCTCGATGCCCGTGGCGCGTGCCATCAGCGTCTTCTCTTCGTCGGCGCGGATTGGCTCAAATTTCTGGCCGATGTCCATGGCCAGGCGGAAATACTTCTCGTCGCCCGGCGGCACGGCGGCGGTGATCGGCTGCGAGAGCGTCCAGCGCAGCGCCAGCCCTGCTTCGTCCTTAAGAGGAGCAGGTTCGTACCAGCACTTCGGCTGCGGCCGGTCGCTCTCCTTCATGTCCTTCGGCCACACCGTCTTGGCCATACCCTTGAGCGCGAGGACGCCCATCTTCTTCTGATTGGCGCGCTCCAGCACCTGCGGGCCGAACCTCGCCTGCGAGAAGAGAACGAAATTGAAAGGGAAGAGGATGGTGTCGAAATCGAATCGCTCCATCAAGGCGAGTGCCGTCTCAACCGAATGCGCGGAGAATCCGATGAAGCGGATCTTGCCCGCCTGCCGCGCGGCCAGGAAGGTCTCCATCGCCCCGCTCGGCCCAAAGACTTTGTCGACATCTTCCATCTTGGTCATGGCATGGAGTTGATAGAGATCAAAGTGGTCGGTGCGGAGGAGTTTGAGTGATTCTTCGAGCAGCGCGGCCGCGCCATCCTTGTCGCGCTTTTCGGTCTTGCAGGCCAGAAAGGATTTCTTGCGGTAGGGTTCGAGCGCCGGTCCGAGCCGCTCCTGGGCGTTGCCATAAGTCGGTGCCACATCAAAGTAGTTGATGCCGCGGTCGAAGGCCTCCGCAACGATGCTGTTGGCCCAGGATTGCTCCGTGTTCGTGACCACGATCCCGCCAAACCCGATGATGGAGAGCTCCTCCCCCGTTTTCCCGAGCTTTCGCTTAGGAATTGACCGCGCCTCGCCAGCCACTGCTAGCGGCTCCAGGATTTTGGGCGACGCCGCCAAGCCGGCGGCGACTGTCCCTCTCTTCAGGAAATCTCGACGACGCATCTCTCTGCCTCCTTCGACCGCGCTCTTCGCGGTTCGTCCACACAGGTTGCATTCGTTTGAGGCATTCTGGCATTTTTGACCAGCAGCGTCAACGACGATGAAACCGTGCGTAGGGGGGCTGCGATGACCGTGGCGACGTGCGTTGGCGCGGACGCGGGCGGTTTCGGCACTAATGCCTCCGTAATTCCGACGGACTGCTTTGCCTTGGCCCAAGACTTGGATAAACTCGGGTTCGCACCATGTCGCGCATCTCGATTCGACTCCATTGGGTTCAGGTTCCGCTCCACGAGCCGTTTCGGATTTCGAGCGGCGCCATCACCGTGAAAGACGCGATTCTGATTGAACTTCACGCTGACGGTGTGACCGGCTGGGGCGAGGCGTCGCCGATGGCGGGGGCCTTCTACTCGTCCGAGACGCCGGAAGGCGCGTGGCAATTCCTGTCGAGCCAGCTCGTCCCGAGCTTCCTCGCGCGGCCCGAACTCGATCCGCGACGGTGTTTCGAGAGACTCGCGGAATTTCCCGGCGAGCCTTTCGCAAAAGCGGGACTCGAAGGAGCCGTCTGGGATTGGTGGTGCATGAAGCGTGGAATCATTCTCGGGGAAGCGCTGGGGGGGACCATGCGTCCTCTGTCATCCGGCGCCGCAATCGGATTGATGTCGACGACACCCGATTTGTTGAATCGCGTTGAACGCTTCCTCAGCCAAGGCTATCGCCGGGTCAAGATCAAGATCGAACCGGGCCAGGATATTGCTTTGGTTTCTGCGGTGCGGGAGCGCTTCGGCGACATTCCGCTGATGGTCGACGCCAACGCCGCATATCGCCTTGAAAGTATCGCCATATTCGAAGAGATGGATCGTGTGGGCCTGATGATGATCGAGCAGCCGCTTGGCCGCGAGGCGCTGGAGGAGCACGCGGAGCTGCAGCGCCACTTGCGGACGCCGATCTGCCTGGACGAATCCGCTGCGGACCTGCCGGCGATCGAGACCATCATCAGGCTGAAGAGCGCGCGCATCCTCAACATCAAAGTGCAGCGTCTGGGTGGCCTGTGGCTCGCGCGGCAGGCCCATGATCTCGCCCAGGGCGCGGGGATTCCCTGTTGGCTGGGCACGATGCCGGAGCTGGGCATTGCCTCGGCGCAGGGCCTGCATCTGGGCACTCTACCCAACTTCACGTTTCCGACGGACATTGAGGCCTCGACGCGTTGGTATGTGCATGACATCATTTCGCCCTTGATTGAGGTGACGAGTCAGGGTTGGATCAACCTGCCGCAGGGACGGGGGACGGGATATCGGGTGGACACCGAGAAGGTGGCACGTTACCGTATCTGCCGCGAGGAGTTCGCAGCTTGAGGCCATCGGCCTCTCGCCGCCGGATCACGGCTTCTTGCGATTCCTTCGGCCCGGCTGATAGGATGCGATAAACGTGGCGAGCGTTGCGGCGCGCGCGGAAAGTGCCAG
>Ga0073934_10007594_pt1 | contig 14954 bp, 9 predicted proteins | sample LarsenN4metaG_FD_76834 | JGI IMG/M metagenome (GOLD analysis project Ga0073934, IMG submission 76834) | Hot spring sediment bacterial and archeal communities from British Columbia, Canada, to study Microbial Dark Matter (Phase II) - Larsen... ...
CGCGCGGGATCGTGGCCCGCCGCGTGGGCGCGATCTGCCCCGACGAGACCGCGCTCCACCTCCCGGCGCGCCGGGCGCTCGCGCTCGCCGACGGCGCCGTCCGCTGGGAGCCCGGCGGACCGCTCGCGTTCGTGCCCGACCGCTTCATGGACGAGCCGGAGGAGACGAAGCGCGGCCTCCGCGAGGCGTACCGCCGGCTCGCGGACGAGCTCGAGTTCGAGCACCTCCTGCTCGCGCACGGCGAGCCGTTCGTCGGCGACGGGCGCGAGGCGCTCCGCGCCTTCGCGGACCGCCGGTAGAGCTCCGCGGGCGAGAGGATGAAGCCGAGCCTCCGCGTCCGCTAGCCTTTGCACACCCGGAGAGCTTTGACAGGCAGCTTGGCGACCGGGTCACCAAATCGCCTAAAGCGCCGCGAGCCCTCGGCTCCCGACCTTTAGGCGGGAGCCGTTTTCGTGAGGGACATACGCGGACAACTCGAAGAGCTCCTCGCCCAGCGCATCCTCGTGCTCGACGGATCGTGGGGCGTGCTCATCCACCGGAAGGGCCTCTCCGAGGAGGAGTACCGCGGAGAGCGCTTCCGTGACCACCCGAAGGACGTCAAGGGCGACCCCGACCTCCTGAACCTGACGCATCCGGACGTCGTGGCGGGCATCCACGAGGCCTACTTCGAGGCCGGCGCCGACATCGCCACGACGAACACCTTCACCGCGACGCGGATCGGGCAGGCGGACTACGGGCTGGAGGGCGCGGCCCGCGAGATGAGCGTCGAAGGGGCGCGCCTCGCGCGCGCCGCGGCCGACCGGTGGACGGCGCGGACGCCCGGCAAGCCGCGCTTCGTCGCCGGCTCGGTCGGGCCGCTCAACGTCACCCTGTCCCTCTCGCCGAAGGTGGACGACCCCGCCTTCCGCGCCGTGACCTTCGACCGGGTGCGCGAGGCGTACGCGGAGCAGATCGAGGCGCTGCGCGAGGGCGGCGTCGACCTGCTCCTGATCGAGACCATCTTCGACACGCTCAACGCCAAGGCCGCGATCGTCGCCGCGCGCGACGTCGCGCCAGAGCTCCCGCTCTGGCTCTCGTTCACGGCGGTCGACCGAAGCGGGCGCAACCTCTCCGGGCAGACCTCGGACGCGTTCTGGATCTCGGTCGAGCACGCCGAGCCGCTCATCGTGGGCGTCAACTGCTCGCTCGGCGCGACCGAGATGCGTCCGTTCCTGGAGACCCTCGCGAACGCGGCGACCACGTACGTCTCGTGCCACCCGAACGCCGGGCTCCCGAACGCGCTCGGGCTCCACGACGAGCAGGCGGCCGACACGAGCCGTTTCCTGCGCGCGTTCGCGGAGGACGGCCTCGTGAACGTCGTCGGGGGGTGCTGCGGAACGACCCCCGAGCACACGCACGCGATCGCCCGCGCCGTGGAGGGGCTGCCGCCGCGGCGTGTGCCGGAGCGCTCCCGCCTCCCGCGCTTCTCGGGCCTCGACCCCTTCGTCATCGGCCCGGACACCGGCTTCGTCGTCGTCGGAGAGCGGACGAACGTGACCGGCTCCGCGCGCTTCCGCCGCCTGATCGAGGCCGGCGACTTCCAAGGCGCGGTCGAGGTCGCGCTGGAGCAGGTGCGCGGGGGCGCGAACCTGCTCGACGTGAACATGGACGCCGACCTGCTCGACGCGGAGCAGGCGATGACGACCTTCCTCAACCTGCTCGCCACCGAGCCCGAGGTTGCGCGGCTCCCGATCATGGTCGACAGCTCGCGCTTCTCCGCGCTCGAGGCCGGGCTCAAGTGCCTGCAGGGGAAGGGGGTCGTGAACTCCATCTCGCTCAAGGAGGGCGAGGCCCCCTTCCTCGAGCAGGCGCGGACGATCCGCCGGTACGGGGCGGCGGTGGTCGTCATGGCCTTCGACGAGCAAGGCCAGGCGGAGACGGCCGAGCGCAAGGTGGAGATCCTCGGCCGCGCGTACGACGTGCTCACTCGGGAGGCGGGCTTCGCGCCGGAGGACGTCATCCTCGACCCGAACGTGCTCGCGGTCGCCACCGGCATCGAGGAGCACGCCGGCTTCGCGAAGGCGTTCATCGAGGCGATCCCGCTGCTCGAGGCGCGCTGCCCGGGCGCCCTCGTCTCCGGCGGCATCTCGAACCTCTCCTTCGCCTTCCGCGGGAACGACGTCGTGCGCGAGGCGATGCACGCGTCGTTCCTCTACCACGCCATGCGCGCGGGGCTCGACATGGGCATCGTCAACGCGGGGCAGCTGGCGGTGTACGAGGACGTGGAGCCGGAGCTCCTGGAGCGCGTCGAGGACGTCCTCTTCGATCGCCGTCCCGACGCGACCGAGCGTCTCGTCGACTACGCCGGGACCGTCAGCGGCGAGGCCACGCGGCGCGAGCGGGACCTCTCCTGGCGAGAGGCGCCGGTCGGCTAGCGCCTCGCGTACGCGCTCGTGCACGGGATCGTCGACTTCATCGAGGAGGACACGGAGGAGGCGCGGCAGCAGGCGGAGCGCCCGCTGGACGTGATCGAGGGGCCGCTCATGGACGGGATGACGATCGTGGGCGACCTCTTCGGCGCCGGGAAGATGTTCCTGCCCCAGGTCGTGAAGAGCGCCCGTGCGATGAAGCGCGCGGTCGCCTACCTGGAGCCGTTCATGGAGGCGGAGATGACCGAGCGCTCGGCGGCGGCACGCATCGTGCTCGCGACCGTGAAGGGCGACGTCCACGACATCGGCAAGAACATCGTCGGCGTCGTGCTCGGCTGCAACGGCTACGAGGTGGTCGACCTCGGCGTCATGGTGCCGGCGGATCGCATCCTCGACGTCGCCGTCGAGGAGGACTGCGACGTCGTCGGGCTCTCCGGCCTGATCACGCCCTCGCTCGACGAGATGGTCCACGTCGCCAAGGAGATGGAGCGCCGCGGCCTGGAGCTGCCGCTGCTGATCGGCGGCGCGACGACGTCGAAGCAGCACACGGCCGTGCGCATCGCGCCGGAGTACGGCCGGCCGACGATCCACGTGCTCGACGCCTCGCGGGTGGTCGGCGTGGTCGGCGACCTCCTGGACGGCGACCGACGCCTCCGGCTCGACGAGGAGAACCGCCGCGAGCAGGAGCGGCTGCGCGCGCTGCACGCGGAGCGCGGGGCGAAGCCGCTCCTCCCGCTGCGCGAGGCGAGGGCGCGGCGAACCCCGGTCGACTGGCACGAGGAGGACCTCGCGACGCCGGCCTTCACGGGCTCGCGCGTCGTCGAGGAGGACATCGCGACGCTGCGCGAGTACGTCGACTGGACGTTCTTCTTCCATGCCTGGGAGCTGAAGGGGCGCTACCCGGCGATCCTCGACCATCCCGAGAAGGGCCCCGTTGCCCGCGACCTCTTCGCCGCCGCCAACGAGCTCCTGGACGAGCTCTCGGCGAGCGGCGCCCTCCGGGCCCGCGGCGTCTACGGGTTCTGGCCCGCGCGGGCGGAGGGAGACGACGTCGTCCTCGACGGCGCCCGCTTCCCGATGCTCCGGCAACAGGCCGACCACGGCGACTCGCGGCCGAACCGCTCGCTCGCCGACTACGTCGCCCCCGAGCACGCGGGTCTCACCGACTTCGTGGGAGCGTTCGCGGTTGCCATTCACGGAGGCGAAGACCTCGCAGAGGTCTTCGCCTCCGACCATGACGACTACCGCGCGATCATGGTGCGCGCGCTCGCGGACCGGCTCGCGGAAGCCTTCGCCGAGCGGCTGCACGAGGTCGCCCGGCGCGAGTGGTACGCGCCCGGCGAGTCGTTGACGGGCGAGGAGCTGATCGGCGAGCGCTTTCGCGGCATCCGGCCCGCGTTCGGCTACCCGGCCTGTCCCGACCACTCGGAGAAGCGGACGCTGCTCGAGCTGCTCGACGCCGGCCGTGCCGGCATCGGCCTCACCGAGAGCTGCGCGACCACCCCGCCGCCGAGCGTGAGCGGCCTCTACCTCGGCCATCCGCAGGCCCGGTACTTCTCGGTCGGGCGGATCGGGCGCGACCAGGTCGCCGACTACGCGGAGCGGAAGGGCGTCGAGATGGCGGAGGCGGAGCGCTGGCTTCGTCCCAACCTCGCATACGAGCCGTGACGCAGCCGGTCGGGCTCGTACGCTGGGACGCGTGAGACGCCTCCTCGCGATCTCGCTCGCAGTCGCCCTCGCCTCCGCCGGAGCGGCCTTCGCCGGCCGCGGCGACCCGCAGGAGCGCATCGTCCCGCGCGACCAGGCGCGGGCGAGGGCGATGCTCGTCCGGGGCTCCGACCTCAGCGTCGCGTTCAGCAGCAGGCCCAACCCGGCACGCGATTCGGGCGTCTACTGTGCCGCGCTCGACGAGTCGGACCTGACCGTCACCGGGGTGGCGAGGTCGCCGCTCTTCACGAGCACGGTGGAGGTCGTCATCTCGACCGCCTACGTCTACGAGTCGAAGACCGACTCGGACGCGTCGTGGCGCAGGGGGACGAGCGCCGCGGGCGTCGCCTGCCTGCGCGCCGGTCTCCGCCGCGAGCTCGGCGGCGCCGGCGTCCGCCTGCTCTCGTTCTCGCGGCTCGCCCTGCCGAGGCGTGGACAGCGGTCTGTCGCCTACCGTCTCGCCGTCTCCCAGCAGGGCGTGCGCGTCTACCTCGACGCGGTCGGCATCCAGCAGGGCCGCGCGCAGGCGGGCCTGATCTACATCGCCGCGCTCACGCCGCCGCCTCGGGGCGAGCTTCTGCGGCTCTCGGCGCTCGTGGCGCGGAGGATGGAGAGCGCCCTGCGCGGCTCGTGAGCCGGCCGTCCGGAGCGGTCGCTCCCGCCTGCCCTGCATCGTCTGGTCCGACCGTGCCCGTCTCGAACGTGGCCGGAAAAGCCGTAGTCGAAAGCGGGATCAGGTGCTAGGTTCGGACGCGCACGTGGAGTCGTCCAGCCGTCTCGGCCTCCTTCGCCGATCCCCGTCGTTCGGGTACCTGTTCCTGGCGACGGCGGGGTCGAGCTTCGGCACCTACCTCGCCGCGATCGCGCTCACCGTCCACGTCTACGACCAGACGGAGTCCGGCGTGTGGGTGGCCGCGCTGCTCATCGCCGACTTCCTCCCCATCGTCGTCATCGGCCTCGCCCTCGGGCCGCTCGTCGACCGGCTCTCGCGCCGGTGGCTGATGATCGCCTCCGACCTCGCCCGCTTCGGCGTCTTCGTCGCCCTCCCCTTCGTCGACCGACCTGCGGCGATCGTGGCCCTCGCCGCCGTCTCGGGCATCGCGACCGGCTTCTTCGTCCCGGCTGCCAACGCCGCGATCCCGAACCTCGTCCCCGAGGAGGAGCTCGTCAACGCGAACTCGCTGTGGGCGACGGTGGAGACGCTCGCCTGGATGATCGGGCCCGTCGTGGCCGGCCTGATGCTCACCGTCTGGCCGCCGTCCGTTCCGTACGCGGTGAACGCGGCGACGTTCCTGCTCTCGGCCGCCCTCGTCGCGCGGATCGCCCGGGGCGAGCTCCAGTCCGAGGAGCCGGTCACGCGCGGGCACTGGCGGGACGTCGCCGACGGCGTGAAGCTCGTCCTCCTCTCGCGCCCGCTGCGCACGGTGCTCGTCGTCTGGAACGTCGTGCTGGTCGGCTCGGCCGCGGTCAACGTCGCAGAGGTGGTCTTCGCGAAGGAGGACCTCGGGGCGGGCAACCTCGGCTTCGGGATCCTGGTCGCGGCGAGCGGCGTGGGGCTCGCGCTCGGCAGCTTCCTCGCGGCGCCCGCGCTCGGGAAGGTCGGGCTCCGCCGGCACTGGGTGGGCTCGATCTTCCTCATGGGGGCGGGCTGGAGCGGCGCCGCTCTCAGCACGACGATCTGGGTCGCGGCCCCGTTCGTCGTCGCCGGAGCGGCCGGAAACGGCGCCGCGATCGTCTGCAACCGGCTGCTCGTGCAGCGCGGAGCGCCCGACCAGTATCGAGGGCGCGCGCTGGCGACGATCATGAGCTCGAACTACGCCGTCCTCGGGCTCGCGATGGCCGCCGCGGGCGTGGTCACGAACCAGTTCGGCGCCCGCGCGGTCTGGATCGCGGCCGGCCTCGTCTTCGTCGCCGGAAGCGTGGTCGCGCTCGCGATGACGCGCTGGCTCCCGGTCTCGACGAGCGAGGAGCAGGAGGCGATCGAGGCCAGCGCCGAGTCGGCGGTCGCGGCTCTCGGCAACGGGGATACACCGGCTGCGGGCGAGCCCTCGCCGGAGCCCGCGCTCGAGCCGAACGGCGAGAAGCCGAGCGGGCTCGAGCGCATCGCCACGCTCCTCGAGGAGATCGAGGCTCGTCGGGAGCTCGAAGCACGGCGTCCCGCGCCGTAGCGTCAGCCGCATAGAGTCCCGGCGTGGCGCGCCGGGAGTGGACGCACGAGGAGCTCGTCGAGGGCGTCCGGACGGGCGACCGGCGCGCGCTCGCGCGGGCGATCTCGCTCGTCGAGGACCGCGACCCGGCCTCGTACGCGCTCGTGCGCGAGCTCTACCCGGGGACGGGCGGCGCGGCGATCGTCGGCGTCACGGGGCCGCCCGGGGTCGGCAAGTCGAGCCTGGTCGGCGCGCTCGTCGGGCACGTGCGCCGGCAGGGCCGGACGGTCGGCGTCGTCTCGGTCGATCCGTCGAGCCCGTTCTCGCGGGGCGCGCTGCTCGGCGACCGGATCCGGCTGGGCGACCACTTCCTCGACCCCGGCGTCTACATCCGCTCGATGGGGACCCGCGGCCATGCCGGCGGTCTGGCCGAGGCGGCGCTGCAGGCCGTGCTCCTGCTCGACGCCTCGGGGAAGGACGTCGTCTTCGTCGAGACGGTCGGCGCCGGGCAGAGCGAGGTCGAGGTCACACGGATCGCGGACACCGTCCTGCTGGTGCTCATGCCGGGCTCGGGCGACTCGGTGCAGGCGCTGAAGGCCGGGATCATGGAGATCCCCGACGTCATCGCGATCAACAAGCTGGATCACCCCGCCGCGAAGACGATGCTCAACGAGGTGCGCTCTGTCGTCGGGCTGGCCGAGCCCGCCCGCCGGCCCGCGATCCTGCTGACCGAGGCGCTGCGCGGCGAGAACGTCCCGCAGCTCTGGGAGGCCCTCGCCGGGCATCGCGAAAAGCTGCTCGAGGACGGCCGTCTCGAGGAGCGCCGGCGCAGGAACCTGGCGGCCGAGGTCTTCGTGCTCGCGTCGAGCCGCGCCCAGATGCACCTGGAGCAAGCGGTTGCCGGCGATCCGGAGCTCCGTCGCGTGCTGGAGTCGGTCGAGCGGCGCGAGCTGGATCCGCTGAGCGCGGTGCGCGAGATCCTCGAGAACGTGTTCCACGTCGACGCCGGAGCCCGGGCCTCGTGAGCGGGCCGACGATCGCGGACGTCGAGGCGGCGCGGGAGCGGCTCGCCGGGATCGCACGCGAGACGCCGCTGCATCCGACCGAGACGTTCTCGCGTCTCACCGGGCGGACGGTGCTGCTCAAGGCCGAGAACCTGCAGCGGACGGGCTCCTTCAAGATCCGCGGCGCCTACAACACGATCGCCACCCTCGGCGAGGACGAGCGGGCGGCCGGCGTGGTCGCCGCGAGCGCCGGCAACCACGGGCAGGCCGTCGCCTGGGCGGCGCGGGAGGCCGGGATCGAGGCGACGATCTACATGCCGCAGGACGCGCCGATGGCCAAGGTGGAGGCGACGCGTTCCTACGGCGGCGTCACCGAGCTCGTCGGCGAGGGCTTCGAGGAGGCGGTCGCGGCCGCGCACGCGCACGTCGAGCGGACCGGCGCGACGCTGGTGCACGCCTTCGAGGACGAACGGGTGGTCGCGGGCCAGGGCACGATCGGGCTCGAGCTCGCGGCGCAGGCTCCGGACGACGTGGAGACGGTGCTCGTCCCGATCGGGGGCGGCGGGCTCGCCGCCGGCATCTCCCTCGCGCTGAAGGAGCGGCGTCCGGGCGCGCGCGCCGTCGGCGTCGTCTGCCGGCCCGGCTACACGATCGCGGACGGGATCGCCGTCAAGCACCGGGGCGAGCTGGCGGGCTCCATCCTCGAGCGGACGCTCGACGACACCGTCTCCGTCTCCGACGAGGAGATCGCCGAGGCGCTCGTCCTCTGCGTCGAGCGCACCAAGCTGCTCGTCGAGGGCGCCGGCGCCGTGGGGCTCGCCGCGCTGCTCGCGGGCAAGGTGTCGGGCTCCGGACCGGTCGTGTCCGTGCTCTCCGGCGGGAACATCGACGCGACGACGCTCATCTCGGTCCTCCGCCAGGGTCTCACGCGCTCGGGCCGCTTCCTGGCCGTCCGCCTCCTCATCCCCGACCGGCCGGGCGAGCTGCGGAACGTCCTCGACGTGATCGCCCGCCTGCGCGGGAACGTCGTGACCGTCGACCACCACCGCGAGGGGACGACGACGACGGCCCTCCAGACGGAGGTCGAGGTCGTCGTCTCGACGCGCGACGAGGCCCACTGCGAGGAGCTCGTCGCCGCGCTGCACGAGGCCGGCTACGCGGTCGAGCGCCTCGGCCCGCCGCGGTCGTAACGACCCGCCGCGGCTCCTAGACTCCCGCCATGGCGGCGTGCCCCTCGTGCGGGTTCGAGAACGCGGACGGCGCGAAGTTCTGCTCCGAGTGCGGGACGTCGCTCGCCACCGCGGCGAGCGCGAAGCGCGAGGAGCGCAAGGTCGTCACCGTGGTCTTCGCCGACCTCGTGGGCTCCACGGCGCGCGCCGAGCTCCTCGATCCCGAGGACGTGCGGGCGATCCTCGCCCCGTACCACGACCGGTTGCGCCATGAGCTCGAGCGCCACGGCGGCACCGTCGAGAAGTTCATCGGGGACGCGGTCGTCGGCGTGTTCGGCGCGCCGGTCGCGCACGAGGACGACCCGGAGCGGGCGGTGCGCGCCGCGCTCGCGATCCAGGAGGCGATCGCCGAGCTGAACGAGGCCGACGCGGCCCTCGAGCTCGAGGTTCGCGTCGGCGTCCACACGGGCGAGGCGCTCGTGACGCTCGGCGCCCGGCCGGAGCTCGGCGAGGCGATGGTCGCGGGCGACGTCATGAACACGGCGGCGCGGCTCCAGGCCGCCGCTCCCCCGGGCGGCATCCTCGTGGGCGAGACGACGTACCGCTCGACCGAGCGCGCGATCGAGTACGCGGACGCGGCACCGGTCAGCGCCAAGGGCAAGCAGGAGCCGCTGCCCGTGTGGCTCGCCGTTTCCCGCCGCTCGGCGTTCGGCCTCGACATCGGAGGCGCCGGGCGTGCTCCGCTCGTGGGCCGGGAGCGCGAGCTGGACGCGCTCGTCGACGCTCTCGAGCGGGCCCGCGTCGACCGCGAGCCCCAGCTCGTCACCCTGGTGGGCGTTCCGGGAATCGGCAAGAGCCGCCTGGTGTACGAGCTGTCCCGTCACGTGGAGTCGCTTCCCGACCTCATCGTTTGGCGACAGGGTCGGTCGTTGCCGTACGGGGAGGGCGTGGCTTTCTGGGCGCTCGGGGAGATGGTCAAGGGGCAGGCGGGGATCCACGAGAGCGACGACGACGCGACCGCGGCGGCGAAGCTGGGAGCGGCGGCCCGCGATCTCATGAGCGACGAGAGCGAGGCCGCGTGGGCCGAGCGCCACCTCCGCACGCTCGTCGGGCTCGCGCTGGACGGCTCGGGCTCGCCTCCGGCCCAGCACGAGGAGGCCGAGAGCGCCTGGCGGCGCTTCTTGGAGGCCCTCGCCGACAGCCGGACGACGATCCTCGTCTTCGAGGATCTCCACTGGGCCGACGACGGGCTCCTCGACTTCGTCGACGAGCTCGTCGACTGGGCTCGGGACGTCCCGCTCCTCGTTGTCGGTACCGCGCGCCCGGAGCTGCTCGAGCGGCGGCCCGGATGGGGCGGCGGGAAGCGGAACGCCGTGACTCTGTCCCTGGGGCCGCTGTCCGACGTCGAGACCGCGCGTCTCGTCGGCGTCCTCCTCGAGCGCTCCGTCCTGCCGGCGGAGACGCAGGCCGACCTGCTCGGGCGGGCCGGCGGAAACCCGCTCTACGCGGAGGAGTTCGCGCGCATGCACGCCCTGGGAGGCGAGGACGCGGTCCCGGACACGCTGCACGCGATCGTCGCGGCGCGGATCGACTCCCTCCCCGCCGACGAGAAGTCGCTGCTCCAGAGCGGCGCCGTCCTCGGGAAGGTCTTCTGGAGCGGCGCGATCGTCGCGCTCGAGGAGTCGGGCTCGCCGCGGGTCAGGCTCGGCCTCCGCGCGCTCGAGCGCAAGGAGTTCGTGCGGCGCGAGCGTCGGTCGGCGATGGAGGGCGAGGAGCAGTACGCGTTCCTGCACGCCCTCATCCGCGACGTCGCCTACGGCCAGCTCCCGCGCGCCTCCCGTGCCGAGAAGCACCGGCTTGCGGCGGAGTGGATCGAGGGGCTCGGGCGACCGGAAGACCATGCGGATCTCGTCGCGCACCACTACGCAGCCGCCCTCGATCTCTCCCGGGCGGCCGGCGTTGCGTCGGCCTCGTTCGAGGAGTCGGCCCGGCTCGCGTTCAGACGCGCCGGCGACCGTGCGACCCGCCTGGCCGCGTTCGCCCCTGCAGCTCGCCTGTACTCCGCGGCGCTCGAGCTCTGGCCCGAGGACGACCTCGACCGCGCGCAGCTCCTCCTCGACCTCGGGCGGGCCCGCGCGTTCAGCGAGCGGGCCGGGGAGGAGGAGCTCGTGGAGGCAAGAGATCTCTTCGAGGCGGCCGGAAACGCCGAGGGCTCGGCCGAGGCGGAGCGCGTGCGGAGCCAGCTCGCGTGGCTGAGCGGCGATACCGCGCGAGCGAACGAGCGCATCGCTCGGGCGGTCGAGCTCCTCGAAGCCGCCCCGCCGTCGCGCGTGAAGGCCGAGGTGCTGCTCGGCGTCTCCGGCCGCCACATGCTGAACGACGACTTCGCTCGGGCGATCGAGGTCGGCGAGCAGGCGCTCGAGATCGCGGAGGCGGTCGGAGACGACCACGTACGGGCCGGGGCGATGCTCAACATCGGCGCGGCCCGGATCCGCGTGATCGGGTGGGACTCGGGCATCGCGCTGATGGAGGAGGCGGTCGAGGTCGCGCGCGAGGCGCGGTCGTGGCAACGCTTCCGCGGGCTCGGGATGCTCCGCGACTCCACCTTCGAGCACGGGGACCTCGCGCGGGCGGCCGAGCTCTGCCGCCAGGGGATCGAGGAGGCCAGGCGGGCCGGGCATCCCGAGCCGGAGCGGTGGCTGATCGGCGAGTCGGCGGTCGACCGCTACCACGCGGGCGCCTGGGACGAGGCGGTCGAGACGATCGAGGAGCTGGCCGAAACGCATCGCGACTGGTGGTTCGTGCCTGCCCTCTTCCAGCTGCGCGCCGCCATCAGGCTCGCCCGGGGCGAGCGCGGTCCCGCCTCGCACGACGCAACGCGCGCGCTCGAGCTCTCCCGCGAGGCGCTCGACCCGCAGATGCTGTATCCGTCGCTGGCGACGTCGGCGCGCGTCGCGTTGGAGACCGGCGATCGCTCGACCGCGGCGGCGCATGCGGAGGAGCTGCTCGCGCTGTGGCGCACGCGGGAGGGACAGGAGCCGCGGGCGAGCTGGGTCGTCGACCTCGCGCTCGTGCTCTCCCGGCTCCAGCGAGGTCGCGATTTCGTCGAGGCGCTGGCTCCCGCCGCGGGCTACTCGCGGTGGGTCGAGGCCGCGCTCGCGCTCGCCGACGGGCGGCCGAGCGACGCCGCCGAGCTGTTCGCCGACATGGGCTCGCGTCCCTCGGAGGCGACGGCCCGCATGGAGGCAGCGAGGTCGCTCGCCGCCGCCGACGCGGTCCGCCAGCTCGAGAGTGCCGCCTCCTTCTGGCGGCCGGTCGGGGCGACGGCGTACGTGAACGAAGCCGAGGCGCTCCTGGCAGCGGCGAGCTAGGAGCCGCAGCGGCGAAACTCGACCGTGGGCTTGCCGGCGGCGACCCAGGAGTCGATGCCGCCGCTCCACACAGGGTGGGCGTCGAAGCCGTGGGCGGCGAGGATGCTCGCCGCGATCGCTGCGCGCGGGCCTGTCTCGCAGATGGTCACGATCGGCTTGTCGCGAGGCAGGTCGGCCTCGCCGACCGCCAGGAGCCGGTAGGGGATGTTGCGGCTCCCCGGGATGTAGCCGCCGTCCCGTTCGTCCTTCTCGCGCACGTCGACGAGCTCGGCGCCACGCTCGAGGAGTCTGTCGAGGTCCTCGAGCGAGAGCAGGTCGAGCGTCTCCGGGCCGCCGCCGAGGACGTAGCCGGCGATCTCGAGCATCGCGACCGAGCGCAGCCCGCGGATCGCCTCCGCCGCCTCGCCCCGATCGCTCGCGGCGACGACGACCGGGCCGTCTCCGAGCACGAAGGCCGCCTTGGTGGAGAAGCGCGTCCCCGAGACCGGGACGCTGAGCGCGCCGGGGAGATGCCCGGCCGCGAACGCCTCCACCGGGCGCACGTCGAGCACCTGGGCGCCCTCGGGCGGCGTCTCGAGCTCCGGCGGGTCCGGCTGCGCGCCGACGAACGGCCCGCGGTTGAGCTCGACGATGCGCTCCATGTTCGGCGGCCGCGGTGCCGCGATGCCCGCCGACTCGGCGACGAAGAGCGCCAGGTCGTCCTGCAGGAGGGCGCGGTTGAACCGCCGCTCGAAACCGATCGTCGTCGACGCCTTCGAGCTCATCGACTTCCCGCACAGCGAGCCGGCCACGTGGCCGGGGTACACCTCGACGCCGTCGCCGAGCTCGACGAGCCGGCGGAGCGAGTGGAACAGCCCTTCGGCGCCCTCCCGCGCCTCGACCGCGAGGTCCGGGCGGGCGGCGTCGCCGACGAAGAGCGAGTCGCCGGTGAGGACGAGCCACGGCTCCGCGCCGCGCGAGCGGTCGCTGACCGCGAAGCAGCAGTGCTCGGGCCGGTGGCCGGGCGTGTGCAGGCAGTGGAGCACGACGTCGCCCAGGACGACCTCGTCGCCGTCCTCGAGCGGGTCGTGCGGGTACCCGGCTTCCGCCGCGAGATGGATGCTCACGGGGATGCCGTGCTCGAGGGCGAGGCGTCCGTGACCTGAGAGGTGATCGGCGTGCGTGTGCGTCTCGAGCGTGCGCTCGATGCCGACGCCCCGGCGCCCGGCTTCCTCCAGGTACTGCTCGATCGCGAAGGCGGGGTCGACCACGACCGCACGCCCGGTGCCCGGGTCGCCGACGAGGTACGACGCGCAGCCGAGCGCGTCGTCGACGAACTGGGTGAAGATCACGACGGCCGACCGTAGCAGCGGCCGCCGCTAGCTTTCCGAAAGTGACGTGACGCGCCGCCACAGCATCACGACGGCGAGCACGGCGACCACGGCGCCCCCGAGGAGCGCGGCCACGCTCGCCCGGCGGAAGCTCTGGGCGGGCCGCTCGGCGCCAGGAGTGATCGTCAGCGTGACCCGCCAGCGAACGACCTTCCCTCGCGGGTAGCGCTGCTCGACCGAGAGCCGTACCGGGCCGGGCTCGGTGCCCGACGCCACGGCCAGGTCGAGCTCGAACGTGGTCGTCTCGCGTCCGGACAGGCTTCCCCCCGACCAGGTCGCCGAGGTCTCCGCGAAGCGCGCCGTCCAGTCCTCCGAGGAGTGGACGTCCACGATGGCCGTGTTCTCGGGGGCCTCGACCGCGAAGCCGGTCATGGGCGCGGCGCGCTCGTTCGGGCTCAGCAGGCGCACGCGGGTGGTCTCGCCTGCGGGCACCAGCCCCGGCAGGGGCGTGATGTGAGCACCCGCCGGGCCCGCGACGAGCAGCGCGGCGAGTGCGAGCACGGGAGCCGCAGTCCAGCGCACGTGCTCATCATGCCCCGCCGGGGCGGTAAACGCTCTGTAAGCCGCTCCGATCCTCCTGACTTCGAGTACTCGTGGAAGGGCACCATCTCGCCGGACCTGGCGGCCGACTACGCGTACCAGGTCTTCGGGATCGTCGGCGCCGAGGACTACAACACCTGCGAGTCGAGCTGCGAGGGGCTGCGCGACAAGGTCGGGGTGCGCGCCCTCGACGAACGGCCCCTTCCGCCTCGCGCGCTGGGAGCACAACTCGCGCATCGACCTCGTGAAGTGGGAGGAGTGGCGGAACGCCGCAGGTCGCGCTCCAGCGCGGGAACGGCCGCACGAGCTCGGAGGGCACGACGGCCGTGCAGGCATCGAGGCCGGCGAGATCGACGTGCGGTCTGGGCATACGACGTCGAAGCGCGCCGCTGGAGCGCGCGGGCGCCCCTGCCCGGCCCGCGCTTCAACCACGGCGCCGTAGCGCTCGACGGGCAGGTGTGCGTTCTGGGCGGCCTCGACGCGGCCGCTGGGGCGCCGGGCCTCGGCTCCCGGAGCCGATGGAGCTCCTCGGCGCGGACGTCGCGGGCGACGAGATCCACGCCGTCTGGGAGTCCACGTACCAGGTCTGGAATGCGGGGCAGGGACGCTGGCTGAGCGGGCCGGCGCCGCGGGTGACCCGCCACGCGCTCGAGGCCTTCGCGGCCGGCCGCTTCCTGTACGCGGTCGGCGGCTGCACGACCGCCCTCGAGGACAGCCCGGTCGTCGAGCGCATCCGGATCCGCTGAGAGAGCGCTACAGCCCGAGCTGCCGCGCGATGACCATGCGCTGCACCTCGTTCGTCCCCTCGCCGATCTCGAGGATCTTCTGGTCGCGGTAGAAGCGCGAGATGGCGGACTCCTCCATGTACCCGAAGCCGCCGTGGATCTGGAGCGCGGCGTTCACGACCCGGTGCGAGAGGAGGCCGGTGTAGAGCTTCGCCATCGCGGCCTCGCGCGCGAACGGCCTCCCCTGGTCCTTCAGCCACGCAGCGCGGTAGACGAGGCCTCGACCCGCCTCGATGTCGGTCGCCATGTCGGCGAGCTTGAAGCGGATCGCCTGGAAGCTCGCGATCGGCTGCCCGAACTGCTCCCGCTCCTTCGCGTAGGCGTACGCGAGGTCGTACGCGCCCTGGGCGAGGCCGACGCCCATGGCGGCCACGGAGATGCGTCCGCCGTCGAGGATCTCGAGGAACTGCCGGAAGCCCGCGCCGCGCTCTCCGAGCAGGTGGTCCTCCGGGA